>JAAUXY010044969.1_pt1 | contig 34011 bp, 29 predicted proteins | sample 7278121 | NCBI WGS metagenome assembly JAAUXY01 (sample SAMN14350117, study PRJNA611818) | marine sediment metagenome | isolation source: surface marine sediment (1.8m) | place: French Polynesia: Moorea | collected 2018-08
CAATTATTGAGGCGGGCGAGTCGCTCGGGCGTGCCGACATCTTCCCACAGGCCCTCGTATACGCTGCCGCCCAGCCGACCGGCTGTAGCCGCTTCGCGCAGCATCGGCGCCAGCGGAAACCGCCCCGGTTTGCAGCCGCTGAAGAACTCGGGCCGGTAAACCGCGATACCGGAGAACACGAGCCTCGGCGAGTCGGAGTTCCGCGCCTTGCCATCGATGACATCGAAATCACCGCGATCGCGAAAGTCGGGCAGCGGCACGAAGACCAGGTGGCCGAGTTCGTCATCCGGCACGGATCCGGACGGGAGCGGCATGTCCGTAAAGACATCGGCATTGATGACGACGAACGGATCACTGCCCAGAACCGGCAACGCGCGGTGTATTCCGCCACCGGTCTCGAGGATGTTCTGGCCCTCGGGACTGTAAACGACCCTGACGCCATAACGCTCGCCGGATCCGACCTTGTCGACGATCTGCTCGCCGAGCCAGCCGAGATTGATCACCACGTTTTTAACGCCGGCGCCGCGGAGCGCGTCGAGATGATGCTCGATCAGAGCCTTGCCACACACCTCCACCAGCGGCTTGGGGATGCTGTCGGTGATGGGCCGCAGTCGATCGCCGCGACCGGCGGCGAGCAGCATCGCAATCACGGCTTCGCTCCGAGTCCGGGCAGCACGCGGTGCCTTATGACGCGGACGAGGAATTCGAGTTCAGGGTATTCCGGGGCCAGTTCGGTGATGTAGCTCAGTGTTCTCGGAATGTCTTCAATGTAACCCGGCTTGCCGTCGCGGTGATTGAGGCGCGCGAAAATGCCGGCGGCTTTGAGATGCCGCTGGACGCCCATGAGCTCGAAGTATCGCAGGAACTGGGCCGCGTCCGTTGTCGATCTAAGCTCGTCGCCCGAAGATTCGTAAAACCCAAGTGCCCAGTCGCGCACTCGTTTCGCGTCCCACTGGATGTAGCAGTCCTTCAACAACGAGACCAGATCGTAAGTGACGGGACCTTCCACGGAGTCCTGAAAATCGAGAATACCCGGGTTCTGCTCTTCGCTGACCATCAGGTTGCGGGAGTGGTAGTCGCGATGAACGAACACCTGCGGCTGGTCGAGAGCGTTCGTGACGAGACGATCGCAGATAGCTCTCCACTCCTCCTCTTCTGCGCCGTTGAATTCGATGCCCAAATGCGTACCGCACAACCAGTCGTGGAATAGCGATAGTTCGAATCGCAGCAGCGCTTCATCGTATGGCGGCAGCTGCGACTGGAAAGCGGCGCCGCGTCGATGGATGGTCAACAGGGCATCCAGTGCGTCAGCGTAGAGTGAATCGGCACGGCTAGAATCGCCGTTAAGCGCGTCGAGGTAATGGCGGTCGCCGAGGTCCGTCAGTAACAGGAAGCCCTGCTGCAGGTCGGCTTCGAGGATCCGCGGCGCGTTGAGCTGCATCGACTCGAGGAATCCGGCAATCCGGACGAACGGCACGCTGTTCTCCTTGTCCGGCGGCGCATCCATGACGATGAAACTCTGCGCGTCTTTTCGCACACGGTAGTAGCGCCGAAACGAGGCGTCACCCGAGGCCAGCGTCACCTCGCCGTTTGCCGTTGAATCGATCGTCTGAAGCCAGTTCTTGAGGTCGTCGAGCCGCAATTGAAGCACCTGTGAAACTATGCGAAGGTAACAAAAATATTCGTGACCTCCGAATTGTTCTCCAGATACCTGACCGCTACATGCTGCCTGCTGGCCGTGACGACCGTGCACGGGGAGGAACCGCTTGCCTGCGATACGTCGCTGGCGGGTCCGTCCGTGGGCGATACGACCTTCCTGGAGGAACTGCCCAACGATCGCATCCTGCAGCTCGAGGCGGGTCGCGTTGACGCCCGACTCGGCGATCAGCCGACGGCGGAACTGACCGACGGCGTGCTTGTTCGCAATGCCGACCGGCTTGCCGGCGCCGACAGCGCCCGCTACCGGCCGGAAGACCTGGCGCTGGTCCTCGAAGGCAACGTGCGTTACGAGGACTCCGCTACACAGGTGGCCAGCGAATCCGCCGAGTTCGCGTACTCGACCGGTCGGATCCGGTTCGATGGTGCTGAATTCTCACTCGGCAGCAACAATGCCCGGGGCAGCGCGACAGTCGTCGAGATAAACCAGGACGGTCGTCTGGAACTCGACGATGTCAGCTACACGACATGCCCACCCGGCGACAACGACTGGCTGCTCGAAGCCGGATCGATCGACCTGGATACCAAGACCGGGGTAGGCACGGCGAAGAACATTCGCATGCGTTTCGGTGGCATTCCGGTCCTGTATTCGCCTTACATTTCGTTTCCAATCAGCGACGCACGCAAAACCGGCATACTGACCCCCGAAATCGGAAGCACCGGGCAGAGCGGCAACGAGTTCGTGCTGCCGTTTTACTGGAACATCGCCCCGAACTACGACGCGACGATAACTCCGCGTCTCCTGACCAAACGCGGTCTGCAATTGCAGACCGAGTTTCGTTACCTGACAGAGATGAACGACGGCGTCGTGCAGGCCGAGTATTTGCCGGACGACAGCCTCGTCGACACCGACCGCCACCAGATCCGCCTCGAACACCGTACGCTGTTCGGCAACGGCTGGCGAAATCTCGTCAACTTTCGGGAGGTGTCGGACAGCCAGTATTTCGAGGACCTGGGCGGCAGCCTGTCGAACTCGAGTATCACGCACCTGGATCGAAACCTGCGTTTCGACTATCACTCCGACACGATTTCGCTGTACGGCCAGGTGCAGGATTACCAGACTATCGACGACGCCATACTTCCCTCCGACGAGCCGTATCGGCGACTACCGCAACTGCTCGTCCAGGGACGCTGGCCCGACCGGTTCCTCGGTCTGGACCTCGATGTCAACGGCGAGCTCGTCAACTTCGATCGGGACGTTGGCGTGACTGGCTGGCGCGCGCGGGTGACGCCGCGGCTGGAATGGCCAATCGAGCGTCCGGGCTGGTTCATTCGTCCGGCTGCCGCGATTGACTACACGCGTTACGCGTTGAACGATACAGCGCCGGGGGCTGAATCCGAGCCGAGTCGCTCAGTACCGATCAGCAGTCTCGACTCCGGATTCGTGCTGGAACGAACGCTGACCAATTCGGGACGCATCCAGACCATCGAACCCAGAATGCTGTACGTCCACATACCGCATCGCGACCAGGACGACTTGCCGCTGTTCGACACGATCATGCCCGACCTGAACCTCGTGCAGCTTTTTCGCAAGAACCGTTTCGTGGGCGGCGACCGCATCGGCGATACCGACCAGGTCAGTCTTGGTATTACGTCACGCATCCTGGACGTCGGCACCGGCAAGGAACTCGTGACCGCCACGATTGGCCAGACTCGTTACCTGAGCGAACGCGCGGTCGCCCTGCCGACGACGATGTCGATCGCCGATGAAACGTCGGACTACATTGCTGAAGTCCGCTTCCTTCTCTATCGCAATCTCAATTTCGACTTTGGCCATCAGTGGGGAACGGGTGGCAGCGGCACCGAAAAGTCACAGGCCCGTTTGCAGTACAGTCCTGCAAGCAACAAGATTGTCAACCTCGCCTATCGGTATCGACGTGATGCGCTCGAACAAGGCGACCTGTCCTGGTTCTGGCCTATCTCGAGAAAGTGGAATTTCGTCGGCCGCTACAACTTTTCGTTTCGTGATCGCGAAGTGCTCGAGCAGTTCTTCGGGCTCGAGTACGAGAGCTGCTGCTGGGGCGTGCGACTCGTGTCCCGACGTTTCATCTCGAGGCGCGATGGAACTCGCGATTCCTCCATCAGTCTGCAACTTGTACTGAAGGGAATGGCCAGCGTCGGCACGCGTGCCGACAGGCTGCTGGAAAATGGTATTCTTGGCTACTCAACAGATCTCCGGTAGTAAATTGTGTTTAAAATCAATGCCTTAATTGCCACTATGGCGCTGGCGCCCGCGGCATTTGCGCAGTCGCAGGAACTCTCCGACACGGGCGAATTCCTCGACGGCGTCGCGGCGATTGTCAACGAGGGCGTCGTCCTGAAGAGCCAGCTTGCAGAGCAGCTCGAGGCAGTCGTCACCAACGCCCGTACCACCGGTGCGGAACTACCGCCCGAATCGGTACTCGTGGAACTCGTCCTCGAGCGCCTGATCCTCACGGAGATCCAGCTGCAGCGCGCCGAGCGGATCGGTATCCAGATCTCGGACCAGATGCTGAATGAATACATTGCGAACATCGCTCAAACCCGCGGCTACGGCATTGAGGACATGCCCGAGATTCTCGAGGCTGAGGGACTCAGTTACGCGGCCTTCCGCCGTCAACTGCGCGAAGACATAATGGTCGAACAACTGCGGCGCATGGAAGTCAGCCGCATGATCGACGTGTCCGATCGCGAAATAGAAATGTGCATCGCCGACCTCGAGGGCAACGTCGTCGTCAATTCCGACTACAACCTGTCGCACATTCGCATCTCGTTCTCGGAAAACGCCACCGCATCGGACATCGAGGCTGCGGAGGCACAGGCGCGCGACGTCTATGAGCAGATCCAGGCGGGTGCAGATTTCCGCGAGATGGCAATCAGGTACTCGAGCAGTGAAACGGCGCTGGAGGGCGGCTCGCTGGGCTGGCGCAAAGGCGACCAGGTCCCGACCCTGTTCACGGCCGTGCTTACTGACATGCAGGCGGGTGATGTGTCGGAACCGATTCGCTCTCAGAACAGCTTTCACATCGTCAAAGTCGACGAGATGCGCGGCGCCGTGCAGCGCAGCGAGGAGAACCAGGTGAAAGTGCGACACATCCTGATTCAGCCCAACGAGATCATCGACGACCAGACTGCACAAGCCCAACTGGAAGATGCGTACGAACGGATCCAGGCCGGCGAGGAATTCGGCGAGCTGGCGAAGCTGTTGTCGGACGATCCCGGCTCCGCCAATCTCGGTGGTGACCTCGGCTGGACGACGGCAAACACTTTCGTACCCGAATTCACGGCGGTTGTGGAGAGCGCCGAAATCGGTGTTGTAACGGAGCCGTTCCGAAGCCAGTACGGTTGGCACATCCTCGAAGTGCTCGAACGTCGCGTTTACGACAACACCGAGGATCTCAAGGAACAGAACTGCGTCATGCGGATTCGCAACAGCAAGATGGAAGACGAGTCGCAGCTCTGGATGCAGCGACTCCGTGACGAGGCGTTTGTCGAAAACCGCATCTGATCGTGGGCAGACCGCTCGCCATTACCGCCGGTGAACCTGCCGGGATTGGGCCGGAGCTCTGCATTGCGCTGGCACTCGCAGACCTTGAACATGACTTCGTCGTCATCTCCGACGCTTCGATGCTCGAAAGGCGCGCGCTTGAGATCGGCGCGTCGATCAGCGTCGTCGACGTCCCTGCACATGAGATCGGTCAGCGCAGAGCTGACACCAACGAGCTGCTGGTGCTTTCGACTCCGTATCCGGCAGAACCGGAGTGCGGCGTACTCAATCCCGCCAATGCGCAGGTCCTGCTCGACGGCCTGACCCTCGCGGTGGAAGGCTGCCTCGACGGCCGCTTCAGCGGCCTCGTCACCGCGCCTATCCAGAAGAGCGTAATCAACGAGGCGGGTATCCCGTTCACTGGACACACGGAGTTCCTCGCCGAGCGCACCGGCGCGAGTCGGCCGGTCATGATGCTCGTTGCCGGCAAGCTGCGCGTCGCGCTCGCCAGCACTCACCTGCCGTTACGTGACGTTGCCGACTACATTACGCAGGACGTCCTGGGCGAGGTTCTCGAGATCCTCTACCGCGACCTGCAGACCAAGTTCGGCATAGCGTCCCCCGAGATCGTGGTTTGCGGCCTGAACCCGCATGCCGGGGAAGGCGGGCACCTGGGACATGAGGACGACGAAGTGATACGGCCTGTGATCGATGCATTCGCGGGCCGCGGTCTCAGGGTGCGGGGCCCCTTGCCTGCCGATACGGCATTCACGCCGGCCGCAGGACACAAGGACGCTGTGCTGGCGATGTATCACGATCAGGGTCTGCCCGTGCTGAAGTACGCGGGCTTCGGTAACGCGGTCAACGTCACGCTCGGATTGCCGATTATCCGAACGTCCGTCGATCACGGAACGGCGCTCGATCTTGCGGGTTCGGGTAACGCCGATGCCGGAAGTCTGCTGGCCGCTACGGAACTCGCTGCGCAACTGTCGGCCGTGGCGTGAGCAATCATCGGCCCCGCAAGCGCTTCGGCCAGCATTTTCTCGCCGACCCGGGCGTGGTCCAGGCTATCGTCGAGGCGATCGCGCCTCGCCCCGACGACATCATCGTGGAGATCGGTCCGGGACCCGGTGCGATAACGCGACCGCTGGCGGCGCAGTGCGGGCACCTGCATGCGATCGAACTCGACCGCGACCTCGCAACCGCCCTGCAACGGGAATTCGCGAATACTGACAACGTCACGGTGTACCAGTCCGATGCTCTGAACGTCGACTTTGCGGAATTCGGCGCATCGCTTCGAATCGTTGGCAACCTTCCCTACAACATATCGACCCCGCTGCTCTTCCGTTTGCTCGAGTTCCGCGACCACATCCGCGATCTGCACTTTATGCTGCAGAAGGAAGTTGTAGACCGCGTTGCTGCCCGGCCGGGCAACAAAGCCTATGGGCGGCTGGGAATCATGCTCGGATGCCATCTTCAGGCGCAGCCGCTCTTCGACGTCGATCGCAGCGCCTTCGATCCGCCGCCCGCCGTCACCTCGGCGGTTGTTCGACTGACGCCGCTCGAGCACCCGTTCGACATCGCCGACGAGGCGCTGCTGGGGCGAATCGTGGCAGCTGCGTTCTCGAAACGTCGCAAGACATTGAGAAACGCGCTGAAGAACGAAGTAAGCGAAGAAGACCTGCTGGCAACAGGAATTGACCCGTCATTGCGGCCCGAGCAGGTGTCCGTCGCCATGTGGATTGCGTTAAGTAATCGGATGGCCACGCAGCGGCAGGCTTAGGCTAGAATACCCGGGAACACCCGGGACAGGGCAGGCATGGACGACCACAACAACGACATTCGCGTGCAGGTCGCGACCAACTACGTCGACGAGCAATCCGAACCTGAGTCGGACCGTTATGTGTTTGCGTACACAATAACGATCAGCAATGAGGGAAGAGTGCCTGCTACGCTGATCAGCCGTCACTGGATCATCACCGATGCAAACGGCAAGGTTCAGGAAGTCAGTGGCGACGGCGTGGTGGGCGAACAGCCGCATCTCGACCCTGGCGAAGAATTTCGCTATTCAAGTGGCGCTGTGCTCGAGACTCCGGTAGGTGCCATGCAGGGCATGTACCGTATGCGTGCCGACAACGGCGAGAACTTTGATGCGCCTATCGCACCGTTTACGCTCGCCGTCCCGGGCATGCTCAACTAACAGACGCTTGTGCCATGGCCATCTACGCGATCGGTGATCTGCAGGGCTGCTACGACCCCTTTCGACGCCTGCTCGACGAGATCCGTTTCGATCCCTCGAGCGACTCGCTCTGGTTGACCGGCGATCTCGTCAACAGGGGGCCGAAATCACTGAAAACGCTACGATACGTGCGGGGTCTCGGTGATGCGGTGATCAACGTGCTCGGCAATCACGACCTGCATTTGCTGGCGCTTGCGACCGGTGCCATACCATACACCAAGCGTTTCGAATCGCTGAGGAAAGTACTCGACGCAGACGATCTCGCTGATCACGTCGAATGGTTGCGGCACAGACCGCTCGCACACTACGACAGAGAACTGGAAACCCTGCTCGTCCATGCCGGTGTTTATCCGACCTGGACCGTCAAAAAGACGCTGCGCTGCGCTGCGGAGGTCGAAGCGGCATTGCAGGGGAAATACTATCGAGTGCTGCTCGAGCGCATGTACGGTAATCGCCCGAGGGCCTGGTCCGGAAAACTGCGCAGTTACTCCCGCCTTCGCTTCATCATCAACTGCCTGACACGCATGCGTTTCCTGACCCGCGAGACGATGCGCCTGAATTTCTCATATAGCGGCTCGCCGTATCGCGCGCGCAAGGCTCTGCTTCCCTGGTTCGAGTTCGAGGACGTCGCATGGGCGGGCACCCGCGTCGTATTCGGTCACTGGTCGGCGCTGAGCCTTATCGTGCTGTCCGACCTGATCGCCATTGATACGGGCTGCGTCTGGGGCCGTCAGCTCACCGCCGTGCGGCTCGACAAGAACGCGCACTGGGTCTACCAGGTAGAAGGCCAGTCATAGGCGCTCCCAGCGCTGGAACGTAAACGCGTATTCGTTGCGATCGTCTGCGGCGTGCTCCTCGGTCGAAACGAGTCGCCAGTCGTCGTCGAGTACCGGAAAATACGCGTCCCCATCCACCGTTGCGTGGACCCGCGTGAGATACACGCGGTTCGCTCTCCGCAGGAACTGGCCGTACACGTGGCTGCCGCCGATGATCATGACTTCGTCGGCCGTTCGCGTCGCCTGCAGCGCCGCAGCGGGATACGCCACGACGTCGCAACCCTCTGCTTCGTAGTCTCGCTGACGTGTAATGACGACGTTCTGCCGACCGGGCAGTGGTTTCCCGATGGATTCCCAGGTCTTGCGCCCCATAACGACCGGCTTGCCCATCGTGACAGACTTGAAGTGTTTGAGATCGTCGGGCAGGCGCCAGGGCAGTTCGCCGTCCTTGCCGATGACGTTGTTTTCGCTGGCAGCGACGATCAGGCTGATCAAACGGCGACCTTGGCCGCAATATGCGGGTGCGACTCGTAGTTGAGGATCTCGAAGTCCTCGTAGCGATAGTCGAAGATGCTCTCGGGTCGGCGTTTGATGGCGAGACGAGGCAGCGGCAGCGGTTCCCGGTTGAGCTGCTCATTCGCCTGTTCGAGGTGGTTCAGATAGAGGTGACAGTCGCCTCCGGTCCAGATGAAATCACCAACGCCGAGGTTCGCCTGCTGCGCCATCATGTGCGTCAGCAGGGCGTACGACGCAATGTTGAAAGGTACGCCCAGGAAGATGTCGCAACTGCGCTGGTATAGCTGGCAGGACAGCTTGCCGTCCGCAACGTAGAACTGGAACAGGCAATGACAAGGCGGCAGTGCCATGTTTTCGACCTCTGCCACATTCCAGGAGCACACGATGATGCGGCGCGAATCCGGCGACTCCCGGAGCTGCTCCATGACCTGGCTGATCTGGTCGATCTTGCCGCCGTCGGGCGTGGGCCAGCTGCGCCACTGCACGCCGTAAACGGGCCCGAGATCGCCACTGTCGTCCGCCCATTCGTCCCAGATGGAAACGCCGTTGTCATTGAGGTAGCGGATGTTGCTATCGCCGGACAGGAACCACAGAAGTTCATGAATGATCGAGCGCAGGTGCAGTTTTTTTGTCGTAACCAGGGGAAACCCTTCTCCGAGATCGAAACGCATCTGGTGGCCAAAGACGCTGAGCGTTCCCGTGCCCGTGCGATCTTCCTTGCGCGCACCGGTGTCACGGACCAGCCGCATCATGTCGAGGTATTGCTGCATGTCAGGCGTTTGCCTCCCTGGGTGGCCGGTATGCGAGGAACAACAGGATCACGCCCGCGATGACCATGGGTACGCTGAGCGCCTGGCCAGTCGTAAGCCAGCCGAACGCGAGATAGCCATCATCACCCATGTGAGCGTCGGGGACGCGATAGAACTCGACCCAGCTACGGAACACGCCGTACAGCAACAAGAAAAGCCCGGATACGGACATGTAGGGTCGCGGCTTCGCAGAGAAAAACCAGAGAACGACGAACAGCACCAATCCCTCGAGCAACGCTTCGTAGAGTTGCGTCGGGTGCAGAACTTCGCCTTCGTAGAGAAACCCCCACGGCACATCCGTCGGTTTCCCCCAGAGTTCCCCGTTGATGAAATTGCCGATGCGGCCCATACCGAGGCCGATGGGAACGAATGGCGCCACGAAATCGGTCATCTGCCACATCGTGTTGCCGATCTTGCGGCCATACAGCCACATGGCGATCAGGACGCCTGCCAGCCCGCCGTGGAAAGACATGCCGCCTTTCCAGATCTTGACGATGTAGAGCGGGTCTTCAGCGATATCTGCCCAGCCGTAGACGAACGTATAGCCGAGCCGGCCACCGAGTATGACGCCGAGCATGACGTAGAAGACGAGATCGTCGACCTGCTCGGGCTTGACCGGCGAGTGGGCAAGCTTCGAACGACGCTTCGCCAGCCACCAGCCGGCGATGAAACCGACGACGTACATCATGCCGTACCAGCGAACCTTGAGAGGACCGAGTCCGAATATGACAGGATCGATCTCGGGATATTTCAGCATCAGCGCATACGTTCCGGCCGGGCGAATCAGCGGGCTAGTCTAACAGCGGATGCGCTATAGTGGCGAGCCATGACCAACCGACTCGCCAGCGAAACCAGCCCCTACCTGCTGCAGCACGCCGACAACCCGGTGGACTGGTATCCGTGGGGCGAAGAAGCCTTCGAGGTAGCCATGCAGCGCGGCCTTCCGGTGCTACTGTCGATCGGTTATTCGGCCTGCCACTGGTGCCACGTTATGGCGCACGAGAGCTTCGAGGATGAAGCGACGGCCGACGTGATGAACAGCCTGTTCGTCAACGTCAAGATCGATCGCGAGGAGCGGCCGGATATCGACAAGATCTACCAGGTCGCGCACCAGCTCCTGACGCAGCGCGGCGGCGGCTGGCCGCTGACGATGTTCCTGAATCCCGAGGACCAGCGACCGTTCTTCGGCGGCACCTATTTTCCGAGCGAGGCACGTCACGGCCTGCCAGCGTTCACCGACCTTCTGCAAAGCGTGCACACCTACTTCCGGCAACAGCGCGACCAGGTTCGTGGTCAGGGCGAACAGCTCGACCGAATCTTCGCTCAGCTCGAACCGCCACCGGTCGAGGGCACCGAGACCCTGACCGATGCGCCCCTGGCGCTGGTGCGGCGACAGCTGGAGCAGAACTTCGATCGCGAATTCGGCGGATTCGGCAGCGCACCCAAGTTCCCACACCCAACCACCATAGAGCGCCTTCTGCGCCATTGGCGATCAACGGCCAGCAGCGCAGAACCCGACCTCGAGGCCCTGTACATGGCGTCCCTGACGCTGACGCGCATGGCCGAGGGCGGCCTTTTCGACCACCTGGGCGGCGGATTCTGCCGTTATTCGGTCGATCGTTACTGGCAGATTCCGCACTTCGAGAAAATGCTGTACGACAACGGGCCCCTGTTGGGGCTGTACGCGCAGGCGTACCTGGCGACGGGCGATTCACTGTACGCCGATGTCGCCAACGCAACTGCGGACTGGATGCTGACCGATATGCGATCGCCGGCAGGCAGCTTTTTCGCGACCCGCGACGCCGATTCCGAGGGCGAGGAAGGTCGCTACTACGTGTGGTCTCGCGATGACGTGAAATCGATTCTGGCCGACGAGAACTACCCGGCGTTTGCGCGGCATTTCGGCATCGACGGCAAAGCCAATTTCGAAGGCAAATGGCACCTTGCCGTGGCCGAACCGATCCGGTCCGTTGCTGATTCGCTGCGGCGAGACGAGTCGCAACTGAAAGAGTCCATCGCGAACAGCAAAGCCACGTTGCTGGCTGAACGCGAGAAGCGCGTGCCGCCGGGTCGCGATGAGAAACAATTGACGGCCTGGAATGCACTCGCCATCAAGGGGCTTGCGATCGCAGGCCGTGCGCTCGACCGGAGCGATCTCGTCGATGCAGCCGTTGCGGCGGCCGATTTCATACGCGCCGAGTCGTTCAAAGGCGGTCGCTTGCTGGCCAACTACAAGGACGGTGAGGCAAAGCTGGCTGCCTACCTGGACGACCACGCGTTTCTTCTCGACGCGCTCCTCGAGCTGCTGCAGACACGCTGGTCGGGCGACCATTTGCAGTTCGCTGTTGCTCTCGCCGACCTGATGCTCGAGCATTTCGAGGACAAGCGGGGTGGAGGATTCTATTTCACAGCAGACGACGCCGAGAAACTCATACACCGTCCGAAACCGCTGGCCGACGAAGCTGTCCCGTCCGGGAACGGCGTTGCTGCATCAGCGCTTCAGCGGCTCGGCTTTTTGCTGGGCGAGACTCGCTACATCGATGCCGCCGCGAGAACGCTGCACGCGGCCTGGAAAGCCATGGACGATTACCCACATGGCCACGTGAGTCTGCTCACAGCCCTCGAAGAGTATCTCGAGCACCCGGAGATCATCATCGTCCGGGGCGATGACGCCGAAGCCGCGCAGTGGCGGGATGCCGCCGGCAAGCTGTACTCACCGAGACGACTGGTATTCGCGATAGACAGCACCGAAAAGCGCTTGCCCGGGGCGCTGGCAGATCGCGCTCCCGTCGCGGGCAAGACCCTGGCCTACCGTTGCAAGGGCACATCCTGCGATCTGCCGGTCGACAACTGGCGCGCGTTCACGCGTCTGCTCAAGGATTAGGTGGTGGAGCCGAGGAGGATCGAACTCCCGACCTTCGCATTGCGAACGCGACGCTCTCCCAGCTGAGCTACGGCCCCGTACTCCTCAATATACACGAGCCCGAAACGCGCACCAGACGATTCGGGCTGACGTGAAGCGGCCAGCATTGCGGAGTAAACTAATGGACTAAGGGCGATTAGCTCAGTTGGGAGAGCGCTGCAGTCACATTGCAGAGGTCACTGGTTCGAGACCAGTATCGCCCACCAATTCTCCTGGCCGGCCGGCGGACTACTTCGCAATCGATATGCAGTAAGCAGCGCGCATCCGCGCTGCTCGGCTCCGGTTCGACTTATTGAATTGAATTCAGTTCAATAATTCGCTATGCTTCGAATCTGACAATCAGGACACGGACGATGCCGAGCCCCGCAACCCGTCGAAATCCGAAAACCACGAAGCGACGAATTCTTGCCGCGGCTCAGCAGCTGCTGGCCGACGGTGACGGCAACTTCGAGATGTCGTGGGTAGCCAAAGCTGCCGGTGTTTCCCAGGGCCTGGCGTACCACCACTTCGGTTCGAAGGAAGGATTGCTGACCGCAGTCGTGAATGACTTCTACGATCGGGTCGAAGCGTCCGTGCTGATGGCTCGTCTCGACGGGTACGACGACTGGGAACAGCGGGAACGAGAGCGCATGCGCCGCTACATCGAATTCCTGCTGCACGATTCCCTCGGAGTGACCGTCATTACCCGACTGGCCCGAACGCCGGCAGTCGCGGTCGTCGCGGCCGAACGTTGGGACAGGCTGGTAACTGCGGGCTCTCGCAATATCGCCGAGGGGCAGGCGCGCGACATCGTGCGAGCCGAACAGGACAGTACGCTGCTCGCCGCCATGGTGCTCGGTGCGACGCGGTCAGCAGTCGCGCGCGTGATTTCAAGTGCGGAGCCGCGGGATGCCGGGCAACTGGCCGACAGCATCTGGGGCTTCATTCGCCTGGGACTGGATCTGGAGAAACCATCATGAGCAAGCAAATCAGTGGACGCGACGACCCGCGCTTTCGACAGGTCGATTCCTTCGACCAGTACCTTGGGGTTGATCTCGCCCGCACACACGGTTTCACTCGCAGCGACGAAGCCGCAAAGATCGATCCCGACCTGCTCGAAGAACAACGCAGGCAGCTGATGCGCGATGGCTTCATCATCATCGAGAACGCGGTCGACAGCGAGACCCTCGACAAACTGCGAAAGGACTCGGCGCCGTTTCTCGAGCGCGTCGGCCGTAACTCGTTCGAAGGTGAACGAACGCAGCGCATATACGCTCTGCCGGAGAAGATACGCTCGGCCGACCCCTTCATCGAGCATCCACTGATCCTGGCGCATCTCGACCGACTGTTTCTCCCCAACTACCTGTTGTCCCAGGCCCAGGTGATCAACATCATGCCCGACTCACCGGCGCAGCCCCTGCACATCGACGACGCCTTCTATCCGTGGCCCCGGCCGCGCCCGCCACTCAGCGCGGCGACCGTATTCGCGATCGATGATTTCACGCCGGACAACGGTGCGACGGTCGCCATTCCGGGCAGCCACCTGTGGGACGAAGAACGGTTTCCCGGTGACGAGGATCCGCTTGTGAGCGCGGTGATGCCTGCGGGTTCCTGCATCCTGTTCCTGGGCAATCTGTGGCACGGCGGCGGCGAAAACCGCAGCGACGCTGACCGGCTTGCCATCACGGTACAGTACTGCGAACCGTGGCTACGCACCCAGGAAAACTACTTCCTCTCCGTTTCGCGGGAGACGGCCGCAGAGGTGTCGGAGAATATCCGCCGCCTGCTGGGCTACTCCATTCACCCGCCTTTCATGGGCATGACGGACGGCATGCACCCGAAACGCAAACTGCCGCCGATCGTGCCGTAGGAGCGCCGCTTCATTCGCGGTCTGACGGCTGCTCCAACAGGCTAGTAGGCCGTGAGACTCATACCCGTGGCCGGCACGACCGAGGTTGAACGCGTCCCCGCGAACGACACCGGCACGGATTCGATTCGCATACCGACATTTCGCTGCACCGCGAAATGAAGGTGCGGGCCACTTGAATAGCCGGTATTGCCGGAGTCCGCGATGTACTGACCTCGTTTTACGCGTTCACCGGGACGCACCCGAATCGAATTCCAGTTGAGGTGCGCGTAGATCGCGTAGGTACCGTCGTCGTGCAGAATGCGGACGACGTTGGCCTTGCGACCGTACCTCTGGAAATTGAAGCCGCCCTTGAAGTTCGTGCTGGCGACGTCGAACACGACGCCGCCGCGAGCTGCGAATACGTCGGTGCCGATCGGCATCGCAATGTCGATAGCATGACGGCTGTCCGGCGTCTGATGCGTAATCACGTCAGGAAAGGCCTGCGTGATTCTGTGATCAGCACCGATTGCATAAGGCACCCGGTATTCCCCGTCGGGGTTGTGGGACGCGGTCGGATCGCCGGCGAGATACTCGTACTGGTACTCGAGCACGGGCATTGTGCCCGTGTCGAGCACGTCGAGACTCAGCAGCAACTGGTCGTTGCGCGATTCCACAACCCATCGCAAATCGTCCTCCGGGTGCGGGTACTCCAGACCCTCGATCTTGTCGATGCGCAGCATTACCTCCACGGGTACATGCAAAGGGTTATTGGCGCGCACCTCAAATTTGCCGTCATTGATGGAGTGGCTGACGGAAAACTCCTCGTTTGTCGTTCCCGGCCCGAGGCTCCTTACCTCGGCAGCGTTGCCGTTGTCGATCGGGCGGTCGGTGAAGATCCATTCACCGTTCTCGCCACGGTACTTGTAAAGCGTCTGTGCAGCTGCGCTGGAAAAACAAAGTAGCGTTAGTGTTATTAGTGTTGCGATACGCATAGTACCCCCTATGAGCCAAATTCCGTGCGGCTCCATCCATTGTCTGCTGACCGCCGTATTTCGTAGGCCGGCCAGTACTGGTTATCCAGTTTCATAGTTATGACTTCGACTGATCCATTCCATGTGACGGTTTTCAGCCTCACCGATGCGTGATCCTGTTTCTTTGTGACCACGTCCACAAATGCCTGCAAGTCGGGCGTCGGTACTTCGTCCACTTCGACGATGCGTCTGCCAGCCCAGAGCCCGTACCGCGTGGCCGGCGAACCGTAGCTGTAGTAAGCGACGTACACGCCGTAAGGCTCGATGCCGCGCTGCGCCGCCATTTCTCGATGCGGATTCTGCAGCAGCGCGCCTCCCCAGGAGACGGCGCGGTCTATGCCCCGGCCGCTCAATGCCGCGGTCTGTACGGGAAGGTCGATCGCCTCGTCGTCGCGCCAGATCGTGACCACGACCTCCGGTTTTTGCACGGCCCTTTCCAGTTCGCGGAACGAGCTGACGACCTCGCCGTCGATCGCAAGGACGATGTCACCGTTCTGCAGTTTCTCAGCGGCGGACGTACCCGCAACGAGGCGCGTGATGCTGAGCGCGCGCCGCTTCACGGGGTTGTTTTCCTCGAGCATTTCGAGCCACTTCTCGTCCACGCCTATCTTGCGCGCCGCAAACAACGGCGAGTAAACGAATTCTGCTTCGAGCGAGTAGAACGGCTGGCCGTCGCGCACAGTGTCGACGAATTCCTCGACAAGATCGGCGCCAATCCCGCGATTGAACTGTACGGCGTCACCGCCGCTCGACATCATGAAGCTGGACCATGTGGAGACCACCCGGCCGCGCTTGTCGACGAGCACGCCGTCCATGTCATCGGGCGCGTTGACGAGATCGATTCCCTCGATGTTGGAGTCGCGGAAACGCAATGTTCGGGACAGCGGCAACAGCAGCGGGTCCACCGAGGAAATCGTGCTTTGCTGATGCACGAGACGGTGGTCGCCCTTGAGCCCCACGACCCATACTTCGTCGCCTGGCTGCGGCGGCGTGGTGTTGAACTTGGCGGTACGGACCGGCGTGTCGCCGATCGCCGCCGGGTCGTAGGATACGATCGCGAGATTGTGCAGCGGATGAAGCTGTTCGATCTTAGCCTTGACCTCGAGAGAACCCGCGAATGTCACGGTGACGTCGCCGATGGCGATGGGCACGGTATTGCGATCGACCACGACGAAACCGCGCTCCCTGTCGACGATCAGGCCGGTCCCGTAGTAGTGACGGTCGGCCACGCCGGACAGCGTATACGGCAGATCGAACGTGACCATGACGAGGGACGGCGCTATCTCGCGCACGCGCGGGTCGTTGTATCGCGTAAGTCGAGTGCTACCCGCTTCCGCAGGCTCGGGCTCCGGACCCTCGGCGAGGTCGCGACAGGGCCAGACGCCCGTTTCGTCATCGAGTTTGCAGCGACGTACGGGAAACCAGACGCGATCCATTTCGAAAGTCCGGACAACCGTGTTTTGCGGATTCTCCAGGGCAACGTATCGCACGAGCGCCCTGTCGCCGTCCGCAAGCCCGTCGAGCGTCACTTCGAAATCGTCCAGGCCCGCAATAGCCTCGCCATCGAATTCCGTGATGATGGCACCGCGCGGAATTGCCGCTTTCGACAGCAGGTAGCCCGGGTTCGCGACGTAAACACCCTGGACCGGCAGATTGTAGTGCCGGGCTTGCTGGTAAGAGAGATCGTTGACGATTGCATCGCCTACCTCGATGTACTCATCAGGCGTAATCGCATGCAGGTCGCCGACGACGACATCAACAGTCATCGGCTCGCCGCCGCGTTCTATTCCGATCGTTATGCTCTCGCCGACATTGTCGTCGAGAACGGCCGCAAGCGGCACGAACTCGGTTACGAGCTCGCCGTTGATCCGTACCAGGATATCGCCCGGCGCGAGTTTGTCGTCGGCGGGTGAGCCAGGAACGACCTGCTCGATAGCGAGCATGCCCGTGTTGTCCGGAAATGCAGACCGCACAATGCGTTCCGACTCCTCGGTCAGGCCAAGCCGCCTCAGCTCGTCAAACGCTTTGCTCTCGAACATCGTCTGCAGCGTCCCGCGCGTGACGGGCTTGCCTTGCTGGATAAGCTGCAGGGCACGATCGACCCGGTCGAGCGGCAGGAAAAAACTGCTCGCTGCCAAGTTGTTGGCGCCCGCGTTCAGCGCGACGACCTGCCCGTCGATGTCCACGACGGGCGACCCGGACGACCCGCCCGAGGTCCCCGATGCAGCCTGCAGATAAAAGGTATTGAAATCGTTGTAACGCCCCCGACCGTAATCCGGGGCTTTCCGATCGAGGCGTGCGATGGTGCCTGACAGGATCGACAGCTGCTCGCCGGCGTCATTGCCGATTACGCGAATCTCCCGGCCGATGCCAGCGCCTTCCGGTACCAGCGGGAGTTCAGCCGGCTGGATGTAACGGAGCTCCTCCGGGTCGTAGCTGAAGAAGCCGAAGTCATGCACCGGATCGCGGTATATGGGCTTGAGGCGAACTTCCTCGCTGTTGCGAAAAACCGCCTCCGCAACGACAGGGCCCGGTGTGACGACGTGTCGGTTCGTGAGTATCAGGCCACGCTCCGCATCGACGACAAAACCCGTTGCCTGGCTGGACGTGTTCCACTCGGTATCGAACGCGCGCGTGCTATCCACGCGAATGGAGACGACCCCCGAGGAAATACGCTCAAGGGTGTTGATCCAGGCGGCCTCTTCGGCGGCTGCCGGGACGGAAAACAGTGCCAGGAGCACTGCCGCGGCTTTAATCCTGCCGTTGTCCATTAACGTCCTTTTAATGTCGCGAGCGCACTCGCTGATGCTATTCTGGACTATTGAAATGTGACGCAGTTCACTATTTGACCAAAATAAGCGCTCCGTCGCGAATCAATGGTCTACGAGCGTCTCAGGACGTTTTGTGATGCAGTTCCGGTGCTTATGTCAGGTGCGACGACGTACCGAACGTGCCCGGAGCAGACGCACGTTCCGGTGTGTCTGCGAGCGTTTGTGGGAGGGCCGTCCCGGCCCGATTATCTCAGTTCGCGGCGGGACGCCGCTCCCACAGACGAAACCAGCAAGCGGAGACCGATCCGAGCGAGCCATGGACGGCGAGCGAGCTCAGTCGTCCGGGCGGAAGACGAGATCCAGCTGTCGGGCGGCCTTGACGTCGTCGAGGCGCCGCACCGGCATCGTGTACGGCGCTTCCTTGAAGCTTTTTCCTTCCTTCGCCTCTTTCGCGATGGCGATCATTGCGTCGGCGAAGCCGTCCAGCGTCTCCTTGCTCTCGGTCTCGGTCGGCTCGACCAGCAGGCACTCGGGCACGAGCAGCGGGAAATACGTCGTCGGAGCGTGGTAATTGCGATCCAGCAGCGCTTTCGCCATGTCCATCGCCGTGAGCTGCAGCTGCTTGGCTTCGTGCCGCAGCGTGACGATGAACTCGTGCGTCGCACGACGCCCCGGGATGGCCAGTTCGAATCCGGCTTCACGCAGCCGCGCCGCCAGGTAATTCGCGTTGAGTGTCGCGTACTCCGCGATGCGCCGCATACCGTCGCGGCCCACCATGCGCATATAGACGTAGGCTCGCAGCAGCACGCCCGCGTTACCCATGAAACCCGACAGCCTGCCGATGCTTTGCGGCAGATCGTCCTCCGTAAGCCAGTCGTAGAACGGCGCGCCATCGGATTCGGTCCGGCCAACGATCGGGAGCGGCAGGAACGGCAGCAGTTTTTCGTGAACGCCGATTGCGCCGGAGCCCGGCCCGCCGCCGCCGTGCGGCGTTGAAAACGTCTTGTGCAGGTTCATGTGCATCACGTCGAAGCCCATGTCACCCGGCCGGGTTTTGCCCAGTATCGCGTTGAGGTTTGCGCCATCGCAGTACATCAGACCGCCAGCCTCGTGCACGATGTCGCACACCTCGACGATATGACGCTCGAATACGCCCAGCGTAGAGGGATTCGTCAGCATCATGCCGAGCGTGTTCGGCCCGACGGCCGCGCGCAGTGCATCGACGTCAACGTCGCCATCGGCCACGGTGGGTACTTCGACGACCTCGCAGCCGATCATCGTGGCGGTCGCGGGATTCGTGCCGTGGGCCGCATCGGGCACAATAATTTCGTTGCGATGCTCTTCGCCATTCGCAATGTGCCAGGCACGCATCATGGCAACGCCGGCGAACTCGCCCTGAGCACCGGCCATCGGTGTCAGCGACACGCCTTCCATGCCTGAAACCGCCTTGAGCATTTCCTGCAACTCATACATGCAGGTCAGGAATCCCTGACCCTTGCTCGCCGGACTGAGCGGGTGGCGGCCGGCGAATTCGGGCAGCATGGCGAGCTTGTTGCAGGCCCTCGGGTTGTACTTCATCGTGCAGGACCCCAGCGGGTAGAACTGCGTATCGATCGAGAAGTTTTTCTGCGACAGCCGCGTGAAATGCCTGACGACCTGCAACTCCGAGGCTTCGGGCAGTCGCGGCCGGTCCTTGCGCCGTAGTCCCTCGGGAATATCGACATCGCCCGCGTCGTCGGGTGCCTGCGCGTAGGCGTGGCGGCCGTGACGGGATTTTTCGAGGATCAGGGTATCGAGATTGCTAACGCTCATTCGTCTTCCAGCGTAATTCCGAGTGCGCGGAAAGCCGCGGTGTAGTCCGGCTCCGTCAAGATGTCTTCGATCTGCTCCTGGTGCACGACTGTATTGTTCTCATCGAGCACCACCACGGCGCGTGCAAACATTCCCGTCAGCGGGCCTTCGAGTATCTGCACGCCGTAGTTTTCGCCGAACCCGGCATGTCTTATCGCTGACAGGCCGATCACGTTCTGCAGATCGTTTGCGGCCTGGAAACGCTTGTGTGCAAAGGGCAGATCGTAGGACACCATGAGCATCACGACATCCTTGTGTCCATCGCCATACCGGTCAAACTTGCGGACCGACTCGGCGCATACATCAGTGTCGATGCTGACGAAAATGTTCATGATTTTGCGCTTGCCGATCCAGTTCGCAAGCGTTACGTCTGCGAGATGCGTATTGACGAGTGAAACATCGGGTGCCGCACTACCGACGGTCGGTAATTCACCCGCCGTTCGGTAGCTCGAGTGGTCGTAGATGATCTTGCTCATGCGTTCATCACCTCCGCCATCGCATCGACGTACGCTGCGATGTCCTGGCCGGTTTTGGTCTCGGTTGCCGAGACCAGCAGCGCGTTGCCGAGTTCCGGGTAGTCGGCGGACAGGTCGTACCCGCCAAGGATATCCCGGCGCGCGAGTTCTTCGAGTACCGGAGCAGCGGGCCGGTCGAGTTTCAAGGCAACTTCGTACAGGAAGGGCTGGTCATAGAGACGCTCGATGCCGTCGATGGCCGTCAGGCCAGCAATGAGTTTCGCCGTATTGTGATGGGACCGGCGGACGATTCGGCCCAAGCCGTCGAATCCGAGCAGCGACATGTAAATCGTCGCCGCGGTCACGAGCAGGCCCTGGTTGGTGCAGATGTTCGACGTTGCCTTGGAACGCCGTATGTGCTGCTCTCGCGCCTGCAACGTCAGCGCGTAACCGATATTGCCATCGAGGTCCGTCGTGCGACCGACGATTCGTCCCGGCATTTGCCGAACGTGTTTTTGCTTACAGGTGATGAAACCGAAGTACGGTCCGCCGGAGGAAAGCGGAGAGCCAAGCGGCTGCCCGTCCCCGCAGGCAACGTCGGCGCCCGACTCGCCCCACTGACCCGGCGCCTTCAGCACGGCGAGCGTCGTCGGGTTGACGATGCCGATCGCGAACGCCTTGCGCGCATGGGCCCAGTCCGTCAGGCGGTCCACGTCCTCGAGCGTGCCCAGAAACGTCGGCTGTTGCATGACCACCGCCACAGCTTCTGCCTCATCGTCGAGCGCATCGAAGTCAATCGTTCCGGTATCCGGATTCATGGCAAGCCGTTCGAAGGTGATGCCCTGGTTGCCGGCAATCGCTTCTGCAACCTTTTCGAAGGTGTGGCTGACGCCCGGAGCGAGCAGCACGTGCCGGGATTTATTCGCCCGGTTTGCGCGGACGGCCATGAGGGCAGCCTCAGCCAGACCGGACGCACCGTCGTACAGCGACGCGTTGCTCACGTCCATTCCGGTCAGCTCGCTGATCAGCGTCTGATACTCGTAAATCGTCTGCAGCGTTCCCTGGCTGGCCTCAGCCTGGTAGGGGGTGTAGGCGCTGTAGTATTCACCGCGGGTCGCGATGTCGAATACCGCTGCAGGCACATGGTGTTCGTACGCGCCCGCTCCGATGAAACAGAGCGGCGCGCCATCGAGCGCGGCGCGTTCGCGCATGAGCCTCGAGACCTGCATTTCGTTCAATGCATCCGGTACGGCCTCGAGCGAGTCGATCAGAAGCTCGTCCGGAATCTCGTCGAACAGGTCATCGATGTGCTTCGCGCCGATCGCCGCGAGCATCTCCTCGGTGTCCTTGTCGGTGTGCGGTATGAATGGCATCGGGTCGTCAGTCTTCCAGTTCGTCCAATAGTTCCTGGTAGGCGTCGGGCGACATCAGGTCGCTCTCATCGGCGTCATCAACGGGTTGCAGCCGCACGATCCAGCCCTCGCCGTAAGGGTCCGAGTTGATCGTCTCCGGATCGTCGGCCAGCGCATCGTTGACGGCAACGACGGTGCCGGCGATCGGTGCGTATACGTCGGACGCCGCCTTAACGGACTCGACGACGGCCATTTCGCCATTCAGCTCGACCTCCTGGTCGATCTCCGGCAATTCGACATAGACGAGGTCACCGAGGGCGGCCTGTGCGTGATCGGTAATACCAACCGTGACGCTGCCGTCTTCTTCCTTGCGCAGCCATTCATGTTCCTTGGTGTAAAGCAGATCTCCAGGTAAATCACTCATATCAGCCCTCCCCTGTCTCGATTCGAATCTTCCCGTTCCGCACGAACGGCGTCTTGACGACACGGACGTTCAACAGCTTGCCCCGCACTTCCACCTGCGCGCGGTCGTAGTCGCCGGCCGGCACCCGGGCCAGTGCGATGGATCGTCCGATCGTCGGCGAAAAACCGCCGCTCGTTATCTCGCCCTCGCCCTTGCCTTCGACAACTACTTTCTGGTGGTTGCGAAGCACGCCGCGATCCTCGAGCAACAAGCCGACGAAGCGTCTCAACCCGCCGGCCTCGCGCTGCGCCTCGAGCGCTGCGCGACCGATGAAATTGCGGTCGGCCGGTTCCCATGCAACGGTCCAGCCGAGCCCGGCCTCGAGTGGCGATATCGTTTCGTCCATGTCGGAGCCGTAGAGATTCATCGCTGCTTCGAGTCTGAGCGTGTCGCGTGCGCCAAGTCCGCAGGGCTGTACGCCCGCAGCAAGCAGCCGGTCCCAGGTCTTCGCGGCGCCGGATGCAGGCATCAGCAATTCCCAACCGTCTTCACCCGTGTAGCCCGTGCGCGCCACGAACACGCCACCGGCTTGCATGCCGGTGAAGGGCTTCAATGCCAGTGCCTGTTCACGGTACTCCGCATCCACACAGGGCGCTGCAAGTTCGCGGGCGTCCGGGCCCTGCACGGCCAGCATCGCAAGCTCTGCACGTTCCTTGACCGAGATGTCGAATGGCTCTGCTTGCTCGCGAATCCACGCGAGATCCTTCTCCCGCGTTGCGGCGTTGACCACGAGTCGGTAGTGCGTCTCGTCGAAATAGTAGATGATCAGATCATCGATGACGCCGCCGTTCTCGTTGAGCATGCACGTATAGAGCGCTTTGCCCGATTCCTTTAGCTTCGCAACGTCGTTCGCGACCAGATGCTGTAGATACTCGCGCGTTCGATCGCCCGTAAGGTCGACGATCGTCATGTGCGATACGTCAAAGACGCCGGCCCTCGTGCGCACGGCGTGGTGTTCTTCTTTTTGCGAGCCGTAATGCAGCGGCATGTCCCAGCCGCCAAAATCGACGACGCGCGCACCAGCCTCGACGTGTTTGTCGTACAACGGTGTTTTGGATCCCATATTTCCAGACTCCAGAAACAACAAAGGGCGACGGACCTTGCCGATCCGTCGCCCCTCTGTCCTTGCTGACCTGAGAGATCAGTGGCTCGAAGCCACGTTCCCCTTCGGTGGGCCGCTCAACGACCACTCTCCAGAGCCAATCAGCGTAAACAGTCCTTCTGCCTGAGCGTTTCCGGGCGAGTTGCGCCTTCGGCGCCCCGTTCGCGACGGGGTCTCTTCTGCGCACGCTATCGATTGGTGTTCGCATCATAGCCAATCGATCCTGTGGTTGCCAGTTGACCGGGCGGCCTTCAGAATCCGCGCAATACGCCGTCGGGAGCAGGTGATGACAAGGTTTGGGAAAACTTTCGCGATCGTTCTGACAACGCTGGCATTTCCTGCGTACGCCAGTCCTGCCGAGGACTTCGCCGCGCTGCTCGACGAGGCCTGGCAATGGCGGCTTGCAGAGAATCCCGTGTTCGCGTCATTCCTCGGCGACCGCCGCTACGACGATCAGTGGGGCGATCGGAGCCTCGATGCCATCAAACGGCGCCATGCAGAGCGCAGCGCATTCCTGCGACGCGTGTATGCGATCGATCGCACGCAGCTGTCCGAGGCCGACCAGCTCAATCACGAGCTGTTTCGACGAATGCTGCAGAACGAAGTCGATGAGCACGCGTACAGGGGTTACCTGATCCCGTTCAGCCAGGGTTTCGGCATTCAGAGTCTCGACAATCTGGCGAACCAGCTGCGATTCGCTGTCGTCGCCGATTTCGAGAACTGGCTGACGCGCCTGGAGTCGATTGACGTCGTCATAGAGCAGACTATCGACATTGCAGAAGCCGGACGTCGGGCCGGTATTACCGCACCGCGCGTACTCATGGAGCGAATTCCTTCGCAAATCGACGCGCAGCTCGTGGACGATCCCGCAGACAGCCCGTTCTATCGTGTATTTACAAGCATACCCGCGTCGATTGACGAGAAGGATCGCGAGCAGCTGCAGCAGAGGGCCATCGAGACGATTGAAAACGTCGTCATACCCGCGTACCGCGAACTCGCCAGCTACTTCAACGACACCTACCTGCCCGCCGCTCGGGAAACCATCGGTCTGTCGGAGCTGCCGGACGGGGAAGCCTGGTACGAGCACCTTGCTCGTCGATTCACGACAACGCAGATGACGCCCGATGAGATCCACCGCCTCGGACTCGACGAGGTCAAACGGATTCGCGACGAGATGTTGGACATCATCGAGGAAGTCGGTTTTGATGGCAGCTTCGCGGAGTTCCTCGAGTTCCTGCGCACAGATCCGCAGTTCTACTTTGAACACGCGGATGACCTTTATAAAGAGTACCTGGCAACCAGCAAGCGCATCGACCCGGAACTCGTGAAGCTGTTCGGCAAGCTGCCTCGTTCGCCTTATGGCGTGAAGCCGATTCCCGAGGCAATCGCACCCGACACGACGACCGCGTACTACTCACCACCGGCCGCGGACGGCAGCCGCGCGGGCATCTACTGGGTCAACCTGTACAAGCCCGAAGTCCGGCCGACCTACGAGATCGAAGTGCTGACCGCTCACGAGGCGATGCCCGGTCACCATTTACAAATTGCGTTGCAGCAGGAGCTCCCCGACATGCCGATGTTTCGGCGTTTCCAGGGCTTCACGGCATTCGTCGAGGGTTGGGGGCTTTATAGTGAAGACCTTGGCTATGACCTCGGTCTGTACAAGGACCCGTACTCGCGTTTCGGTGCACTCACTTACGAAATGTGGCGCGCAATTCGGCTCGTTGTCGATACCGGCATTCACTACAGGGGCTGGACGCGCCAGCAGGCCATCGGGTTCTTTGCAGACAACGCTGCCAAGACCGAGCACGACATAGTCAACGAAATTGATCGCTACATCGCCACGCCCGGACAGGCGCTCGCCTACAAGATCGGCCAGCTCCGGATCCGTGCACTGCGGGCCGACGCGGAAGTTCGCCTGGGTGAACAATTCGACATTCGGGCATTTCATGACGCCCTGCTCAACGGGGGCGCACTGCCGCTCGACATCCTGCAACAGCGCATGGACTCCTGGATCGAATCCCAGTTGTAGGAGCGGTCGAGCCACGCGAGACCGCGATCGCGGTCTGACGACCGCTCCTACAACCCGAATTCCTGGCGCGCCACCACGGCGCGTGCCGCCGCACCGAGCGTCCTGTCGTAGAGTTGGTCGACGTGCTCGATTCTCGGCATCAGTCCCGTTGCATTCGCAATCTGGATGTTTAGTCCGGGCCGGGCATTCATTTCGAGAATGAGTGGGCCCCGGTTGCGGTCGATGACGATGTCCACACCCAGGTAGCCGAGCCCCGTAACGTCGTGGCCGCGAGCTGCGAGTTCGAGAATGACATTCCAGTGCGGTATCTGGAGCCCCGATATCAGCGCGCCGGTATCCGGGTGTTCGTCGACGACCTCGTTGTCGAGCACGCCTGCGAGCGTCACACCTTTGCCAAGATCGATTCCGGCACCGACGGCACCCTGGTGCAGGTTTGCCTTACCGTCTGACGCGCGCGTCGGGAGACGCACCATGGCCATCGCAGGATAGCCACGATAGACAACGACGCGAATATCCGGAACCCCCTGGTAGCTGAGCTCGGCGAACACGGGGTCAAATTGCACGCAGTACTCGATGAGGGCTTTGTCAGGGTTGCCGCTCAGGCTGTACTGGCCGCTGACAATATTGGATATGTGATGCCGTATCTCCGCCTCTGACACCAACACGCCGCTTGCAAGCCGGAAGCTGTCGCGCTTGCGCATGCTGCGCCCGACCACCACGATGATGCCGTCGCCGCCGCTGCCCTGTGCGGGCTTGACGACAAAACTCTCGAGGTTTTCAACGATCTCGCTGAATGTCCGGACCTCGCCCTGATTGCAGATGACTCCGTAGAGATCGGGAACCGCCATGCCGGCTTGCAGGGCAATTTCCTTGGTCTTCGCCTTGTCGTCGACAAGCGGATAGAGTCGACGCGGGTTAAGCCGCATGATGAACTCGGCATTGCGTTCGTTCAGGCCAATGACGCCCGAGCTGCGCAACTGTCTCGCTATTCCCAGCATCAGTCCCCCGCAAGAGCCTTGAATCGCCGCAGCTCGAGCAGCCGGTAACCCGTGTACCGGCCGGCAAGCAGCGTAATGGCGAGGATCACGAGCAGGAGCTCGGGAAACGTGAAGATCAGGTGTTCGAGCCAGCCCAAACCCATTCCGATATACGCGAACACGGCAATGATCAGGCTTCCAAGGCCGGCACGCATCGCGTCGGGCGCCCCGCGTTCCTCCCAGATGACAGACATGCGTTCGATCGTCATTGCGATAATCACCATCGGAAACAGTGCAACCGACAGGCCGGTTTCCATACCCAGGTGGTGCGACACGAGACTGATGAGCAGCATTAGCAGGACGACAACGATCAATACCGCACTGAGTCGCGGCACGAGCAGCAATCTCAGGCGCTCCAGCAGGAAGCGAATACTGAGTCCCAGCGTCACCAACAGCGTAAACAGCACGACGCCCCAGAACAGTTTGGTTTCACGAAATGCCAGCGCGATCAGCACCGGCATAAACGTGCCGAAGGCGTCAATGCCGACGAGGTTGCGCATGACTACCATGATCAGCGCGCCGATCGGGATCATCAGCAGCACGCTGTAGACGGCCTGGGTCTGAATGGGCAAGCCGTACAGTGAAAAATCCGCAATGTTGGACCCCTGCTGCTCAGCCTGGCGCTCGGCGATGGCGACGGAGTCCAGGTGATACTCCTGGATCGAGAAGTCCACCTCCACATTGCTACCGCCTTCGACGTTGACCAGTGGTTCGTTGCCGCGCCACCAGATCAAAAACCGATCGGGCATGTTCTCCTCGCCTGTCGCCGGGTTGAAAAACCGCCAGCGATCGCCGTCGTGTACCTCCAGCCAGGCGGTGAGTTGCGCATTGCGTTGTCTGCCCACAAGCTCGAATCCCCTGACCATCCGCGCCGGAATGCGGGCCGCCGCGAGCATCGTCGTCACCAGGTCGACGAACTCGGTGTCGGTTCCGACTTCGGACATCAGCAGTTCCACGTTCGAGTCCGGCGATGGGTCGTTGAGGTGCCTGAGCAGTTCTGTGGCAAATGACGCAGTGTCTGCGGACCTCTCCCTGACGTCGTCGACTATGACGTCCACCGCCGTCTTCAGCGGCTCGTTGATGACAGGTTGCGGGGGAAACGGCGGGGTCGTATCCGACTGATCAGCGGCACGGTCTTCGTAAACGGAGATCCGGTAGTAAATTGTCTGGGGGCCGTCCGCACGTCGGATTGCCCATTGCGCTTCCCGACCACCGCTGGGGTAATTCAAGCTGAAGCCGTATCCGCGCGACACCGAATTCTCGTTGTGTGTTCTGAAACCGGGCGTCAGCGTCGGAATGTTCATCTTGACCTTGATGGAGCCTGGTCCGCTGCCGAAACGGATTGCTGATTCCACGGTCCAGACCTGGGTCTCCTGGTCTTCGACGATAGGAAAGCCGAGCGCTCGCCATTTGTAGGCGAATACCGAGAGCCCCACGATGACAAGCATGAACGCGAGCGCGTACACGTAGCGTTGCTTCAATGTCCCCCCCTCAGCGGCCTACGCCGAGCGCCACCTTCACGGCACGTTCGCGAATCGGCCCGCTGCGGTTGAATAGCCGCATCCCTGTTGATCTGAGCTCGCCGACCAGCGTCGAGTCCGTGCTGAATAACCGGTTCAGCCCGGTCATAAAATGCAGCATTGTTGCGTTCGCCCCCTTCCGAGCTCGCTCGTACCGCCTCAGCACCGGGCGATCTGCCGGGTGTAATCCCCGTTCGACCGCGTCGACAATAACACGCGACAGCTCCGCTGCGTCCTGTAGCCCGAGGTTTGCGCCCTGCCCGGCGAGCGGATGGATAGCGTGCGCCGCATCGCCAATCAGCGCAACGCCCGGCATGACATAGTGTTTTGCGTGACGCGCACAAAGGGGAAACCTGCCACGCGGGCCCTCTGTGATCAGCTCACCGAGCGCGCCACCGGATGCGTTGGTCAACAACTCGCCGAGCGCTTCGTCGCTGGCTGATTCCGCAAGCGCCGCTTTTGAGGGTGTCGTCGACCAGACGACGGATACGCGGCCGTCGGACAGCGGCAACATGCCCAGTGGACCATCGCGCAGGAATCGCTGCCATGCAGTGGAATCGTGACCGTTCTCCGGGCGCACATGTGTGACAAAAGCCTCCTGTCGATACGGCCATGACTTTGCTTCTATGCCAACACTTGACCGTACAAAAGAGCGTGCGCCGTCCGCGGCGACCAGGAGATCCGCCAACAGCGTGCCGCCTCCGGCGAGGCCAACTTCCATTTTGCGGCCACGACGACGCACGGAGCGGATTGGTTCCTCGAACCGCAGGGACGCAGCCCTGGCATCCAGTCGCGCCAGCAACGCGTGCTGCAACAATACGTTCTCGACGATGAACCCAAGCTGCGGTACGGCAAACTCGGCCGCATCGAATTGCAGCGCGGACAGACTGTCCTCGTCGTCGCTCTCGTCCCAAACACGCATGTGTTCATACGGACAGGCTCGCGTCGTCGCCACGTATTGCCAGGCGTCCACTGCATCCAGTAGTTCGGCGGACCCCGTTGCTATGGCGGACACGCGCAAGGCGACGTCGCTGTCGTTACTGTGTACAGGACGCGACCCCGCGTCCACGACGGTGATGCGCAGCTGTTCGGCGATGCTGCTGGACGCCAGCAGCGCGGCCGCTGTCAGGCCGGTGACTCCGGAACCCGCGACGACGATGTCGTACGACGCTCTCACTTGAGCGGCACTCCCCTTGACAGTCGCGGCAGTCGGCCCGCAAGTCCCATCGTGTGCCTGGCAAACATCGACCGAACGCCCGGCACGAGGTCGAAGCCGAGCATGCCGACGTTGCGCAACACGCGCAGAGGCGGCCGTCGAGTGCCGAACAACCTGACGAGGCTGTCAGTGAATCGCACAAGTTTGACCTGGTCGCTGCGACGCCACTCGGCGTATCGATCCAGCATGCCGGGCTCATCGCGATGATCGGCCAGGCAATCGCACAACGCAGCGACGTCGCGCATTCCAAGATTGAAACCCTGTGCCGCGACCGGATGCAGGCCGTGTGCGGAATTGCCGACGAGGACGGCGCGCATTGCCGTCAGCCGGTCCGCCTTGCTGAGCACCAGCGGATACGCCGAGCGCTTGCCGACTCTCGAAAAACGCCCGAGTCGGTTGCCGAATGCCTTCTGTATCTCCGCAATGAATTCATCGTCCTCCAGCCCGAGAACGCGCTCGACGTCGTCTTCCGCGACGGTCCATACGAAGCCGGTGCGACCTTCAGTTATCGGAAGGAGCGCCAGAGGGCCGTGTTCCGTGAAACGCTCGTAAGCCACGTGATTGATCGGTTTTTCGGTCAGAAGATTTCCGATGATCGCACGTTGAGCGTAAGAGACCTGCGTCGACGAGATGCCGAGCATCTCTCGCACCTCAGATTTTGCGCCATCGGCTGCGACAAGCAGACTGCAACTGAGTTCGCTATCGTTCTCGCCCTCGACGCTGACCGTCGCGATCGCTTCGTCCGGCATCAGCTTGACGTCAACGATCTTCGCCGGACAGATTACGTCGACGGTCTCGGCAGCGCGAAGTGCGTCCTGCAGCACGGCGCCGAGCACGCGATTGATCACCACGTAGCCGAGCGCCTCCACGCCCTGTTCCTCGGCATCGATATGCGAGAAGCCGAAGCGGCCCTGATCGGAGACGTGAATACTGTGAATCGGCGTCGAGGCGGCAACGATATCGTCCCACAGGCCCATCGCCTCGAACATCCGCTGGGTGCTTCGGGACAATGCCGTCGATCGGTCGTCAAAACTCGGCTGACTGGCCGACGTTCGCGGAACGGCCTCGACGACGGCTACCTTCAGGCCCAGTGGCTGTAATGCGAGCGCAAGGCTCGTACCGATCATGCCGCCCCCGGCTATGACGATGTCGTACGGCGAGTTCATCACGCGGCCATGAGTTTTTCGATGTCGTCGGGTTCCTTGACCAGGCCTTTGGTCAACACGTCCGGTCCCTTGCTGGTTACCGCAACGTCATCTTCGATACGGATGCCGATGTTGCGCCAGCGCGCCGGCACTTTGCGCGAGTTGGAGATATAGACACCCGGCTCGACGGTCATGACCATGCCGGTCTCGAACTCGCGCCACTCGTCGCCGACCTTGTAGTCGCCAACATCGTGTACGTCGATGCCGAGCCAGTGGCCGGTACGGTGCATGAAGAACTCCCGGTAAGCGCCATCTTTTATAAGAGTCGGCAATCGCCCTTCGAGCAGGCCGATCTTTTTCAGTCCCTGAGTAACAGCGCGCACTGCTGCATCGTGCGGCTCGTTCCAGTGATTGCCTTTTCGCACCTTGTCGATAGCCGCGAGTTGCGCTTCGAGGACGATTTCGTAAACGGCAAGCTGTTCGGGACTGTATTTGCCGTTGACGGGAAACGTGCGAGTGATATCGGATGCGTAATAGTCGAGTTCGCACCCCGCGTCGATGAGTAGAAGGTCGCCATCCTTCAGCTGCTGGTTGTTATCCACATAGTGCAGCGTGCAGGCGTTAGCGCCCGAACCGACAATCGGGCTGTAGGACACCCAGGCGTTGTTACGCCGGAACTCATGCCGGAACTCGGCTTCGATCTCGTATTCGTACAGTCCCGGTCGCGTCATCTGCATCGCCCGTTTGTGCGCGCTGACGGCCACCTTGGCCGAACGCCGCATTGCGGATATCTCGGCGCGGCTCTTGAACAGGCGCATGTCGTGAAGCAGATGATCGAGCGCCACGAATTCGTGGGGTGTATGAAGGCCCTTGGACAGCCCAGAGCGTAACGAATTGACCCAATCGGCGATACGCGTGTCGAAGTCCGAGTACATGCCCATCGTGTAGTACACGCGACTGCACGGCTCCATCATGCCTGGCAGGATGTCGTCGATATCGTCAATTGGAAAGGCATCGTCTGCGCCATAGTTCTTGACGACGCCCTCCGGACCCTCACGCACGCCGTCCCAAATCTCCCGTTTGCGATCCCGTTCACGACAGAACACGACGAATTCGCCGCTGTCCCGACCCGGCACCAACACCGCGACGGCGTCTGGCTCCGCGAATCCCGTCAGGTAGTAGAAATCGCTGTCCTGGCGGTAGATGTACTCGGTATCGCGGCTGCGCAGTCGGACGGGAGCAGCCGGCAGAATCACGATCCCGCCGTTGCCTACCATCCGCATCAGCGTCTTGCGCCGGCGGGCGAATTCTTTGTTATTCATACAGGAAGAACCGGTAACGTTGAGGCCCGCGTATTTTACGCGGCTATGGAGCTTTAGTGCAGCGTATCCGGCGTTAGTTCGCTGCCGGCGTCTGCCTGGCCGGCGTTGCGGATGTCCGCGAGTTCCTCGTAGGCCAGCTGGGCGGCGACTCGAATGTACTCGACGAGTTCCGTGTAAGCCTCTTCGTTGCTTTCGTCGTCCGCATCGTCGTCTACCCCGGCTCGCGTGATCTCGAGCATGTCGCGGATTATGTCCGACAGGGGCTCCTCCGCAAGCCGCTTCTTCAGGCGTTCCGCGTGTTTCGCGGAAACCAGCCCGTGCAGGAATCCCTCGCACCACTGGGCGAGTCCGCTGGTTCGCGCCGCAGTATCACAGTCATCATCGGGGAGCACTGGCTCGAACTCCGACAGCCGCTCCGCAAGCTGCCGATAGGTCAGTTCGAACGTCGCTACGAGCAGGTTTTCGCACTCCTTACGAAGCGCGTTGTTCGCGTCCACGCCCTCCAGGACCTGCTGCAGCCAATCCGAGCCGCCATCGTAGCCTGCGACCGCCAGCCGTCCGGCAAGCAGTCCGTGACTCTGTGCGGCTGTCCAGCTTGCACCACAACGTCGTAATGCGGCGTCGAGTGATTCGTAATCCAGTTGCGGGTCCATGGGGCAATGATCCTATACTTCGTAGAAATATTCTGCAGGGACGTGGTAACCCATGTGCCAATGATCTCGTGCCGTGTAGATCTAATCTGCAGGGACGTGGTCACCCGTGTGCCAATGATCTCGTGCCTGGTAGATTGATTCTGCAGGGATGCGTGACTATATTGGCCCTATGGCAGAAGACATGAATTCGGTATTTGAGCACGAATTGAAACGCCTCGAGAAACGCGTCGACGCGCTCGTACGGGTTTGTGATCAATTGCAGGACGAAAACAAGTCGCTCAAGCAGCGCCAGGATATCCTGACTGCGGAGCGCGCCACCCTGTTGCAAAAGAATGAACAGGTTCGGGCACGAGTTGAGGCGATGATTGGTCGTCTCAAGGCGATGGAACAGGGTTCCTGAGCGGCCCGGACAGCGGAGTAGATAGCGATGAAAGAACAGTACGCTCAGGTCAGCGTCAAGATCCTGGACAAGGAGTACCAGGTCGCGTGCCCTGCGAGCGAGCGAACCGACTTGCTTGATTCCGCCGAGATCCTGGATGCGCGGATGCGCGAGATTCGTGATAGTGGTCGAATCGTGGGCCTTGACCGGATCGCCGTGATGGCGGCCCTCAATATGGCCAATGATCTGCTGCATTCCCAGGAGCGAGACAAGGCGATAGAGCAAGACATCAGTCGCCTCAAGATGATCTCCGAACGCGTTGATACGGCGCTTGGAGGAACACAACAACTGGATCTCTGATTCGCGTGATCGGGATTTGAAATGACGCCTCCTGCGGTGTTCGATACTGACCTGGTTGTCTTTCGACCCTAAATCTCTACCTAGGGGTCGTAGTCTGTCGGCAGCATTTGAGCAGGGCCGTAGGTAGAGCGGCAAGCCTGTTGCGGCCACGGCTGACCCCACCTATTGCTCCGGTTCGAGAGCGAAGGTTAAGACCGGCACAGGCGGGAGGCGTCTCTCATCTCACTAGTGCCCGCGAGCTCCGACGAAGCTCACGAACACCTCTGCGGGATCGGTATACTGAACCGCACCCGACCACTCCTGACACCCTCGAATCGCGCCAATGTCACGCCGACATCAGACCGATACTCACCACATCCGGCAGGCGGTGCTGGATGCCAGGCGACATCTCTCCGACGAAGCACGGGCGGCTGCGTCGCTGGCAATCACGCAGCGTTTTCTGGCGTCGCGGGAGTTCTTCGCCGCGAAAAAGATTGCGTGCTACTTCCCGATGCGCGACGAAGTCGATACGCGTGCCGTATTTGAACGATGCTGGCGGACGAACAAGCGCGTCTTTGCACCTGTCATCTGTGCGAACGGCGGCATGCTTTTTCGCGAAGTTTTGCGCGAAACCACTCTGCAAAAAAACCACCTGGGAGTCTGGGAGCCTGTCAACGGTGAGGCGATCGCTGTCCGGCGTATCGACATTGTCGTAACTCCACTCGTCGCGTTCGACGCAAACGGCAATCGAATTGGCATGGGCGGCGGTTACTTCGATCGTTGCTTCGCGTTCCTTCGACACCGTCGATACTGGCTGCGACCAAAGATGATTGCGCTCGCCTATCAATGCCAAGAAGTCGAGAAAATATCGCCAAACCCTTGGGATATACCGCTTTATCGGATTTACAGCGAGTAGAAAAAACCCTTTGCACAAAGGCTGAAATGCCCATCGCTGCACTGCACATCCGGCGTTTACGTCAACAAAATGACGCACATCTATTCTCATGCGATATTGTTTTGTGACACGTCTCACAAAACAGTTGATCGGCAAACATTGCACGACCGATTGA
>JAAUXY010067270.1_pt1 | contig 33937 bp, 24 predicted proteins | sample 7278121 | NCBI WGS metagenome assembly JAAUXY01 (sample SAMN14350117, study PRJNA611818) | marine sediment metagenome | isolation source: surface marine sediment (1.8m) | place: French Polynesia: Moorea | collected 2018-08
ACCGGCGCCGAGGAAAGCAAAGCATTCGAGGTGTCGAGCAAGCGCGGTGAGCAGACCTTGGACGGTTGCGTCCGGTCATTCGCTTACTGGAACCCGGCCATACTGGAAGCCGATCGCCTGCTCAATTCCCAGACCGGCGAATACGAAGACGTGGACGTGCAGCTCGAAGGCGAGGACCTGATCAACGTTGCGGGCCAGGAGGTCAGTGCCAATCGCTACCGGGTGTCGGTGAGCCGCGGCGACATCTTCCTGTGGTATACGAAGTCCGACAATACCTGGGTTGCACTGGATGCACCCGCGAAAGGAAAGCGACGCATTCGATACCAGGCGACTGATATATCCAACTTGAAAACGGAGCTGACGACGCTTGCCGGCGTCAGGTCCTAAGCATTCACCGATTGACTGTCAAACAAGCAAAGGAATAGCAAAATGACTACTCGCGTAATCCACAGCGGCCGACCCATTCTCGCAGCCCTGTCTGCGGCTGTGATCGGAGCCGGCTGCGCCACCGTGCCGCAGGGCGGCGATATCCGGGTGGCGGAGAATGTCGACATCGAGCGTTTCATGGGCGACTGGTACGTTATCTCCAGCATCCCGACCTTCATCGAAACCAAGGCATACAACGCTGTCGAAACCTACGAGCTCAACCCCGACGGGACGATCGACACGACGTTCACGTTCCGCAAGGGCGGTTTCGATGGAAAGCAGAAGACGTATAACCCCAAAGGCTTCGTGCGCGAGGGCACCGGCAATGCGATCTGGGGCATGCGCTTCATCTGGCCGATCAAGGCAGACTACCGGGTTGTTTATGTCAGCGATGACTACTCGACGACCATCATCGGCCGCAACAAGCGCGACTTCGTCTGGATCATGGCGCGGACGCCTGAAATACCGTCACAGGATTACATCGATCTCGTACAGATCATTCGTGAAGAGGGCTACGACACCAGCAAGCTCAGGGAAGTACCCCAGCGCTGGGACGACTAGCGGCTAGCTTGACGGGGCCACGGCCTGCTTGGCCGTGACTTCCCGGTACTCCTGCACCCAGCTCGACGCGGTCTGGCAAAACGGGCTGTTCTCGACGGAGATCTCGAAGATCGGCGCGTACTGCTTGAGCTTCTCGATGCTGGCAGCGACGAGCTTCATGCAGAACAACTGGTCCATCGGCACGCTGGCACTGAATCGATCCAGCAGGCTCTTCAGCAACCGGTCCTTCTCCGAATCCTCCTCGATCGCCGCGATACAGCAGAGCTCGTTGGCGAACACGGCAATATCGCGAAGCTGTTCGTCGACCGTTTCCGGTTTTACCACCTTGCCGTCCGGCACGCCTTCAATCGCGGCGATGAGGTTTTTCGGCAGCTGCCAGTCCCCGGCGACTGCCGCGCCGATGGTCGGCAGGTCCACACCGAGAACCTTGACCGCCGCTTCCGATCGATTCAGGCCGGCATCGCGCATCAGCTCCAGCATCTCGTCGTATTCTTCGCTGAAGTAGTACAGAACGAGATTCTCGCCGAGCGACTGGAACATGCCGCTAATGAACGCTTCTTCAGCCTGCGGCAGCTTGTGCGTCTTCGCGAGATGCCGTGCAATCAGTCCGCTCAGGAATGAGCGTGCCATGGAATCTTTTAGCCTGGTGTCGCCTCCCTTCAGGTGGCCGAAGAACGTCAGGCTGTTCGCGGTCATCCGAACCTGTTCGAGCCCGAGCAGGACGACCGCCTGCGACACGCTGGTGATCTTGCCACCGCGCACGCTGTAGAACGACGAGTTCACGAGCTTCAAGAGCTTGCTCGTTAATGCGAAGTCTCTGAGGATGACGTTCGACAGTTTGTCGGCGGACGCCTCGGAATCGGACGACGTCAGGCGATTGATGTCGGCCAGCGTCCTCGACACCGTCGGAAACTCCTTCTTGCGGCGCATACGCCTCAGCAGATATTCGATCGTGCTGTGCTGTGCCGGCGTTTCCGTCGCGGCCAGTTCGAGGTTGGCCTCTCGCAGGAAGCGCTCGAACGCCGTCAACATCTCGGCGCCATTCGCGTATCGCTGCGCGGCGTTGCGGGCCAGCGCTCCGCGGACGAAGGTCTCGAATTGTTTGCCGCCTTCGAGCTCGGCCAGGTCCGCAAAATCCGGGTCGGCCTCGATGATCTTCTGGCGAATGTTGCTGAACGTGTTGCCGGACATGGCCCGCTTGCCGGTCACCATCTCGAGAAACGTGCTGCCCAAGGCGAACACGTCAGTGTGCGGACCGAGTTCCTCGCCGACAAAATGCTCGGGCGCCATGTAGCGCAGCGTGCCGACGGCGTGATCTGCACTTCGAGCGATCCTGTCCACGAACTGGGACAAGCCAAAGTCCATGACGCGCGGCGCGCCGTCCGCGCCCATCAGGATGTTCCTCGGGCTCAGGTCGAAGTGGACGATCTGTTCGCCGTGCGCGGCTGCAAGCGCCTGTAGTGTCGCCCGGATGATCGGCACGGCGTCCGGGATGCTGTATCGGCCGTCCCTCTTCAAGATGTTCGCGAGCGTCTCGCCTTCGACGTATTCGAAGACGAGGTAGGGGCCGATCTCAGACTGGCCGGCATCGAACACCGAGACGATGTTCGGGTGATTCAGTTTGCCGGAGATCTCGCCTTCGCGGAGGTTGTTATCGCTGTCGACATTGACGAGTGATTCTTCGGCGGTCGTGATGACCTTGATAGCGACGCTGCGCTTCAATGCCGGGTCGAATGCTCGATACACGACGCCCTGCGAGCCCTTTCCGAGTTCACATTCGACGTCGAGACGGCCAAATGAACCTGTCTTCTCTCCCACTTCCTGTGCCCTGCACACCAGCTATACAGGGGGTTTCGGCTGTTATTTCAGGAACTTGAATAATTGGCAGGGATTCCTGGAAGGGCGCGCTAAAGGAATGCCGGATTCAGTCGATAGTCTCCATATGACATAACGAGACGTGTTCCATGAATATTCCAGGTACGACCGCCGCCGCGCTTCCAACCATCACCTACGCAGCATCCGAGCCGACTACGAAACCGCCGGCGCCGGTCAGCAGCGCAGAAACGCAGACCACGGCCGAAAAACCGCGTGAGCTCGGCTTGAAGGTGCTCCAGGCAGAAATACGCCAGGTCTTAAGCGCGCGTCTGAAATTCTCCTTCGGCACCAACGGCTACGAATCGGCGAAACTGTCGGCTGCTGCCGTCGCCGGTGAGTCACTGTCGGCGGCCGGCTGGCTGCTTCGAGAGGCGCCGCTCAAGGCGGCGGAGGAACTGAGCGAGCTTCGTGACGACATCGAAGATGCTGCCGAGGCAGCCCGGGAGCTAGTCCCAGATGACGACCTCGACGACGTTGAAGAGGCGCTTGGCCGAATTGACGATGGCTTCGATGGCATCGGAAAGGAGGCCGCGAGAAACACCGAGTCGTCGGCTTCCGTTCTGGCGGCAGAAGCGATGATCAAGCAGCGATCCGTGGTCAGGATTCGGACACAGGACGGCGACGTCGTCACGCTGAAATTCCGACAGCGAGAGTCATTCTCGGCTATGTCCAGCGCCGACGAATCCGGATCGGCCACCCAGCTCGAGATGAGCAGTCGCTCGCGCATGGACCTCCGGGTGCGCGGCGAACTGGACGATGGTGAGCTGCAGGCGATAAAAGCCGTCTTCGAGCGCGCACAGGAAATTGCCGGCAGCTTTTTTGGCGGCGATCTCGCGGAGGCGTTCAGTAAAGCCAGCGAACTTGAGTTCGATCGGTCAGAACTTGCGAAAGTAAAGATGAAGTTTCGTGAGCAGGAAGTGAGCCGCATCCAGTTCACGCAGACCGTGCCGTACCCAACACTGCAACCGGCCGTGCCCATCTCTCCGTCGGAGTCGCCGGAGGTCGTCGCGCCGGATAATGTCGGGGCGGCGCCAAACGAAGCGCCAGCAGCATTCGCTAATGATGAGAAGCCCGTTCTCGTCGCCGCGGACGCCAAACCTGCTGTCGCCGTTCCCGAATCAGAGGGGCAAGTCGCCGAGCAGTCCGGAGCGATCGAGCGTTTCGTCCTCGAAATTCGCAACTTCCTGCGCTCAACGACGCAAGGATTCGAGAAAACGGACGGGCAGCGCTACTTCTACTCGGAGTCGTTCAAGCTCAGCCTGTTGAAATCGGTTTTCGAGGCGAGCGCGCCTGAACAGTCGGGCGATGAGAGCGACAGGGCCGTCGCGGTCGTCAACGCACTTAACGAGTCCGACTGAAGGCAGGTAATTTACTGCCGGCGCGGCCGTGGCTGAATACGAGACTATTCGTCCCGGAATACCAGCTTCGGGGCTGTATCGATGAGCAATGTCTACTCGTCTCTGAAGACCAGCTTCGGAGTTCTTTCGATGGAGCATGGCTATTCGTCTTGGAATACCAGCTTCGGGGTACTTTCAATGGAATGTCCCTATTCGTCCTTGAACACCAGCTTCGGGGCACTTTCGATGGAGTGTGGCTATTTGTCTTTGAACACCAGCTTCGGAGTCCTTTCGATGGAGTGTGGCTATTCGTCTTTGAACACCAGCTTCGGAGTCCTTTCGATGGAACGTGGCTATTCGTCTTGGAACACCAGCTTCGGAGTACGGTCAACGAAGAATAACCCCCAGTGTTTTTCGGCGCCTTCCGCGTTGTCCGGATTGCCTTTCCACGGCTCGTCGAAGGCCTCGAAGAAAAAGACCGTCACATTCTCCTGCTCCGCCCAGGCTTTCAGCTCATTGTAGTGGCGGCGCTGGTTCTCCTCGTTCGCCTGCTCGCTGAATTCTGTCGCCGTCGTGGCCCAGCCGGCCTCGAGGATGGCGATCGGCTTGCCCGGAATCGCCTCGCGTACACGTTCGATGTTGTCGATGGTGTAAGCCAGGGCTTCGTCAACGGTTTTGCCTTCCCATGCGGGATAGGTGTGCACACCGAGAAAGTCGACAACCTGCCCGAGCTCGTAGCCGTCGGTCGCCCACCAGTCGTAGTTGTCGGCCGTCGTGACGGGTACGTCGACCGCTGCTTGCACCTGCTTGATGTATTCGATGGCTGACTCGACGGTAACCATGTGGTCGTTCCATTCGACCAGGGCCTCGTTGCCGACGTTGATCGCCACGACGATTTCCGGGTATTGCTTCGTCAGTCGAATGCCGTCCGCGACTTCTGCCGCGTTCAGGATCGTGTTGGCCGCGAGCTCGCTGTCAGGGATCGGTTCGTCCAGCCACGGGCAGCCCTCGTGATTACTGATCTCGGCGCGTAACCAGATACCGAGCAACGCCTTGATCGGCAGATCGTGTTCTTTGATGATCGCCAGGACACGTTCCGAGTTATCGCCGGTGTCGTACAGGCGAATGAGCTTGAAGTCGTGCTCGACGAGGATTTGCAGGTCTTCGAGGATCTCTGCATCGCTGGGGTTAACGGCGCCGTCGCCTCGATCCGGGTGCTGGCCTTCCCGAAACCCTGAGTAGGCCACCGCCATGACTTCGCCGGACAGCAAATCACTTTCGTTCTGCATCGCTTTCGTTACCGCCGCCTGGGGGGCATCGTTACAACCACTACCGACCAAAGCGAGCAGTGTGAGAGCCAAGAATTTTCGCACGTCGTCAATTCCATGTTTTTGTCAGTGTCAGCGAGAGGTTTTGCCCGGCCGCATCCAGTCCCGACCCGTGGTAGCGGTAGGACGTGTCCAGGATGTTCTCCCATGCGAGCTCGAACGCAAGACTATCACTAACCGCAATATCAGCGACAATGTCGACCGTCACCCAACCGGCCGTACCATTCGGGTCGATACGGCTGTCACCGACGTCCCGGGCACTCAGCCGGTTCTGCTGATCCGCAAACCTGGCCGCCGCACTGAGCGTGACCCATGCCGATGCCGAGTAGTCCAGCCTGAGTTGCCCGTTCAACGGCGGAATGCGGTCCGAAGGCTCTTCCACGTTGCCGGCGAGCCGTTGCTCGCCGCGGGCATAGTTGACGACGCCGTGCAGGCTGAGCACGTCTGACAGATCGAGGTCGAAGCCTGCTTCGACACCGTAGATTGCTGCGCTTGATGCGTTCACGCTCTGCACGATGTCGCGCCCATCCGGCGTCTGCTGACCGGTCGTAACCGACGTAATGCGATCGTCATAGTCGAGGCGATACACGACGAGCTCAACGCGCAGGTCGTCCGTTCGATACCGGAGTCCGAGGTCCAGTTGCGTTACCTGTTCGGATTCCAGCGACGTGTTCGGGATGTTGAAGCGATTGCCCGGGCGATTGCCGAGCGTGCCAAGGTCGAAGATGTTCGGCGCGCGAAAGCCGAAACCGACGTTTCCGGTCAGTTGCAGCGCGTCATTGATATTGACGATGATGCCGGCATCGCCGCTCAGGTCTGTGACGTCGAATTCAGACGCCGGCGTAAGTTCGGTGGCCGCGAGGTCGACGTCGACCCTGCTGAGCCGAACGCCGCCGCTGAGCAACACCGACGGGCCTAGTGCCCATGTTCCATTTGCGTAAGCGCCCGCCTGGGAGAGGCTTGAACCATCGGGAAACCTCGAAGAGCGCACGGTCTCGGCACCGCCGTCGAGGTCTCGCTCGACGCGACTGCTGTGAATGGAATCGTGATAGAACTCGACACCCGTAATCCACGATGCCGCACCCCTGGCACCCGACAGGCTGCTGGACAGGCCGAACAGGTCGCTGCGGTTTTCCTCGAATCGCCGCCGATCGGCGCCCAGGGCGACGCTCCGACGGTCGTCGTCGATTCGTTGCCAGGCGAGATCCAGCGTCCAGTCGGTCTCGCTGAATTGATGCTCGTAGCGACCATGCAGAAACGTCCGCGCATTGGGTGCGAAGAAGAACTCGTCGGCGTCGGGTTCCGTCTGGCCGAACCCGGCCACAAGTTCGTCGATGCGCGGCGTCTCCGGCTGCTCGGCGAACTGGAAGTCGACAAACAACTTTCGCTTCTCCGATTGCCGGTAGACGATTGCGCGACCACTGTACGCGTCGAACCCGCTCGGGCCGATGCGATCGCCGCTGCCCGTTCTCCGATTGCCGGTCGTCAGCGCACTGCCGCTTAGACCGAACGCGAGTGCCTCGTCGCCGAACTCGAAACTGCCCTGCAGTTCACGCGTCAGTTCGGCGGAGTCCAGGCGACCGACCAGGCGACCACGACGACCAGCGGTTTCGAAGGTCGGCTTTCGCGTGATGACCTGAACGACGCCGCCGACCGCGTCGCTGCCATACAAGGAGGTTGGCGAGCCGCGCACAACCTCAATGCGCTCGACCGCTGCCGACGGTACCAGGGCAAGGTACTGCGTCGGCGCACTGCGAAAGATCGCATTGTTCAGGCGCATGCCGTCGACCGTGTGCAGGATAGCCGAACCCTTGAGGCCACGAATAATGGCGGCGCCCTGACCCGGTGTCGTCTGCTGAATGTACACGCCCACCTCATCGCGCAATGCATCCGTCAGCAGCGGCGTATCCGCTTCGGTTACGCTGACCGCGCTCGAGATCAGGTCAACGTCGACCGGGCGTCGGGTCGCCGTGACGGTGATCTCATCGACAACGTCGGCGTGTGCGTCGGCAAGTAGCAGGCCTGCCATGCACAGCATGGAAAATCGTTTCATTGATGACTGATAGTGAGCTTGCGGGAATACGCAGAGCCGAAGGATACCACCGGATCGCCGAGTCGATCAGGTCTGGCAGGGGGATTTCGATTCTGCTAGGGGCGCGTGGGTCGCGCTGATGGCTAGCTGACGGCGGCGTTCCGCGCGCGCCCGTCGGTGTCGGTGAGCAGCGCCTCGAAGTCGTCCGCTCGAACCGGTGCGCTTATCAGGTAACCCTGTGCGAAGTCGCACTCGTGTTCGCGAAGGAATGACATCTGGACTTCGTTCTCTACGCCCTCTGCGGTGACCGTCATGCCCAGCGTCTTCGACATCGCGATGATGGCGGCGACGATCGATCGACTGCTGCTGTCCGATTCGATCTCGGCGAAGAAACTGCGGTCGATCTTCAGGTTGCTGATCGGGTATTTGCGCAGGTAGCTCAGTGACGAATAGCCGGTACCGAAGTCATCCAGCGAGACCGATACATCGAGGCTGCGCAGCTCTTCGAGCATCCGTACCGTCCTGTCGCCGCCGGCCATCAACGCCGACTCGGTGATCTCGACGTCGAGGTACTTTGCCTTGACGCCGCTGTTGCGCAGCGATCGAGCAACGATGAATCCGAGGTCCTGGCGTGCCACCTGGATAGCGGACACGTTGACCGCCATGCTGATTGGAGGCAGTCCGCGAGACTGCCACTCCTTGAGCTGGATGCAGGCCTGGTTTAGCACCCATTCACCGATCGGAACGATGAGGCCCGTGTCCTCGGCGATCTTGATGAAGGCGTCCGGCGGCACCATGCCGCTTTCCGGATCGTTCCATCGAATCAGCGCTTCGGCGCCAACGATTGCATACGTCTGCGGATCGACCTTGGGCTGGTAATGCAGCTCGAACTGGTTGAGCTCGAGCGCCTTGCGCAGCTTCGTCTCCATCTGCAAACGGTCGGCCGCCGCCCGGTTCATTGATTCCGAGTAGTACTGGTAGCTGTTCTTGCCGCGATCCTTGGCGTGATACATTGCCGTGTCAGCGTTCTTGATAATCTCGTCGACCGTCTCAGCATCACCCGGGAACATCGCGATACCGATGCTGGAGCTGACGTAAAGTTCGTTACCTTCGATCATGAACGGTTTCTTCAACAGCTTGAAGATTCGCCGGGCAACGGAGCGCGGTGCGTACTCATCATCGACATTGCGCAACATGACGACGAATTCATCGCCACCGAGCCGAGCCATCAGGGAGTCCGACTTCTCCGAACTGATGCGAGACAGCAGGTCGCCCGCCCGCACCTCGGCGACGACGTCTTCCGAGAAACGCCTCAGGAGTTCGTCGCCTATCTCGTGGCCAAGCGTGTCGTTGATGCGACCGAAGTCGTCCATATCGACGTACAGCAGAGCGAGTTTCTGGTTTTCCCGACTCGCCTGCGCCATCGCGCTTTCGAGTTGCTGCCGGAACAACAGGCGGTTGGGTAACCCCGTCAGGCTGTCGTGATAGGACAGGTACTGCACGTGTTCGTCAGAGTCCCGCAGTCGATCGCTCATAGCGTTGAATGCGTCAGCCAGGTCGCCGAGCTCGTCGTTGCTGTACGGCACCAGCGCACCGGCCATGCCATTGCTGCTTACACCGTGCGTCGCGTCGATGATCGCGCTCACGGGGCGAAGCACGATATGGTGCAGTGCCAGGTAGAGAGCCCCAACGGTCAATACGATGCCGGACAGCGTCACCAACAGGATAAGCAATCCGAGCTTGCGACTCGCGGCGTACATCTGGGAGGCGGGAATAACAGCATAAAGATAGAGCCCGTCCTCCAGGCGCGTGCCGAACACCGCCGAGTCAACGCCGTCGATTGTCTGCTTAATGAATTCCCCGGACACTGCGGCCGCCGTCCAGTCGCGATAATCGAGATCGGGAGGCAGGGCCTCAAACGCGCGCCTCGAGTGCCCGTACAGGATCCTGCCGTCATCGTTGGCGACGACGTAATAGCCGAGGTCGCCGATGCCACGTTTCTTCGTTCCTCCCTCGAGGTTCTGAAGGCGAACAGAGAAGGTCACGGCGCCGATGGCGTCGCCGGTAGCGTCACGGACCGGCGTGCCGACGAGCAGCGAGGCTGTTCCGCCCGCGCTGTCTTCGAACGTCGTCACCGAAACGGTGTCGCCGGCGTCGAGTACCGACGCAACGAAATCCGCGGGAAGCAGCGATTCCATCGTCGAATCGGTGCTCCTGTTGACCAGCAGCCCGGCCGCGTCGAACAGCTGTATGTCGTAATAGTCAGGATACGTCGCGCGGATATTGCCGGCGACCTTGAGAAAATCGGTGGAGGAGTCCGGGGTCGACGCGGACAGGAGGCGGCTTAATTCCGGGCTCTCGGCGAGGATGCGTGCGTTACCACTGGCCGACTTTGTCTTGGCGCCCATGTAGATCCGATAGACGCGCATCAGCGCATCGATCTCATCGACGACACGACCCTCGGCAGACTCACGGATCTGCGTGTAGCTGACGTTGCCGAGAAACAGCAACGGTGCCATGACGAGCGGCATGAGCAGCGCAACAAATTTAGTGCGTAGATTCACCGGGCACTTCGCCTATGCAATAAGAACGACCCACGCGCTGTCGCCAGCGCGTCTTTTAGTCAAATCGTCGGTGAGCAGGCGCCTGTTCACCTGAGTGGGCTATCGGCGGCTATATCTGAATCTTAAGGACCAGAAAGCGGTTTTTAGGGTCGGAACAGCGGCCCGAGCGCTGTCTGTTGCATCCGGCAGACGGCCATGACGACCGTGGTACCCGCCTAGTCGTCAGTTGCGGGCGGCGTAATCCTGTACACCTGCGCGTAGGGAATGTCGCGCTCGTCCTCCACGCGTAACTCAGCGACCAGCTCGAAGTACGGCGGGACGTTCTGTTCAATCGCGAGTGCATAAAACAGCGGCGGATTCAGCGTCTTCAGTTCGTCGAGCGGGGTCGGCACGGGGCCATCGTCCGTGGTCGTATAGATGCTGTAGATGTGTACGAGGACATACTCGAGGTAGGGGGCGTAGCCGAGAAGCTCGGACGGCTCGGACTGCAGCATCACGTCGGCGAAGATCAGTTTTTCAATCTGCCGTTCCGTTAGCAGGAAGTTGTTCGAAATGACACTGCAATCCGTGTGGTACCGGATCCGGTGCCCATCGTCCTGCGCGCTCAGGGCAACCCCCGGGTTTGCTGCGCAGGCTTCTGCAAACTCGCTGAAGATCGGGTGAATGACGGCGTATTCCCTGTCGAGACCGGGCATCGGAGGCTTAAATAGCTGGTAGCGCAAGGCCGGCTGCATCAGCAATAGCAGTGCGACGAGTGTGCCGCCGGCCAGCACTGATGGCTTTAGCCCCCTGGCAATGCCTAAGCGGTGGGCGAAGTACACGCCGCCGGCAAGCAACGCCCAGCTGCCGAACGGGTGAAAACGAAACTGGCTGAGCAACATCACGAGGCCGAGCAGGGCAGAGACCGCGAAGAACAGGTTGCGTGCGCTGCGGTCCTTGACGGCAAGCCACAAAAAGCCCGCGAACAGGACCGGCGCCAGCAGGACCAGGTAACCGTAGAACCGTGCCGCTCCCAGCAACGAACCGGACTGGGTCATCATGCCGATCGGACTGCTCACCTCGGTAATTCCCTGCAGCCCGGCCTTGTCGCCGGCGATATAGCTCGCGCCAACGAGGAACGGGACAACGAGAGGCAGGGCGAGCACCGCGAGCGACCCGCCGACAATCGCCAGGTTACGCTTTGATATTGCGAAGCGCTGCAGCAGGATCAGGGCCGCTGCGGAACACAGTGCGACGTAGAAGTGAAACCACGAAAACGTCCCAAGCTCGAAGAAAAACTGATGGAAAGGTTCCGATGGAAGAAGGACGAGCGTCGTGCTGGCCAGCAGCGCGATGGCCGTCACGTGCAGCTTCTCGAAAGGCGCGCGTCGACCCTGCAGCCAGAACACGAGGACGGTGAGCAGGACCGGGATCTGCAGTACGAACAGGCTCGTATGAACGGCCGGCGCCGTGCCCAGCGCAATTCCCAGCTGTACAGCCGCCGACCCGGAGCCCGGTTTCTCAAACAGCCGCAGCCCTGACCACGTCACCAGCAGGACAAACGTCAGCTCGAGAAAGTGATGATCGATGATGCCGACCCCGTGCAGGAGCTGCGTCAAAGGCGACAGCGCAAAACCCACCAGCGCCACGGCCGACAGCGCGATCGGCAGCTTGAGGCTCCGCAGCAGCAGCGTCAGCAGCCCAACGTTGACCAGCAACCAGACCACCGGCACGTGTGCCAGGAACTTCATCGGCTGCATGTCGGGCTGGATCCACAGCGCCAGCTTCAGGGCCTGTGCCATCAGGTAGTTGTAGGCCCATGGCCACGTGACCCAGCTACCCTCCGGCGCATGGATCATCGTGTCGAACTCATAGAAGCCGCGCTCGCCAATCGCTGCATCGATGATGCGTCGTGCGTGGTACATGGAATCGTTGCCGGCCGGGATGTACTCGCCGCCCACCAGGGTCGCAGGCAGGAAACTCAGTGCCGGGATAACGGCAACCAGGCTGGCAAACAGCCACAGCGCGATCAGTTTGTTGTCGGATCTGGATGTCTGCACGTGGTCAGTCCCGATTCTCTTGTCTGAGTGGCCGGAGCAGGGCGTTGAAGATCATTGCGGCCACGGGCCGTCGCCGAGCAACGACAGCGTCTGCAGGAACACGACCTCGACAGGAACACCGATGGTGCCGGTGAGCACGAACATCGGAAACCATCGCCTGTTGCTGGTAACGCTCACGTTCGAACAATGACGCCAGGTGCTGGCCGGCGCTCACTCGCCGAAGCGCCGGGCGTCCGGCCCCGGGATTCTGAGGTAAGACAGTCGCTTGAGTTCGCGCCGGCCGCGCGTGACCGTGTCCAGCACGAACCCGCAGGCGAGCGCGAGAAACGCGAGCACCATCAGGCCCGTCGACAGGATCGCTGTCGGGAAACGCGGCACGAGACCGGTCTCTATGAACTCGATGATGATGGGCACTGACAGCAGTACCGACACGGTCGCCAGTACCGCGAACACGACGCTGAAAAACGCCAGCGGCCGCTCTTCTTTGAGCAGGACGATGATCGTGCGCAGGATGCGGGCGCCGTCACGATAGGTGTTGAGCTTGCTCTCCGAGTCTTCCGGGCGTTCCTTGTAGTGCGTATCGACCTCGGCCTGCGGCATACCCAGCTCCAGCGCATGCACGGTCAGCTCGGTCTCAATCTCGAAGCCGCCGGAGAGAACGGGGAAAGACTTCACAAAGCGCCGGGACAATACGCGGTAGCCGGACAGCAGGTCTGATACGCGCCTGCCAAAGGGTGCCGAGACCAGGCTCGTCAGTAACTTGTTGCCGAAGCGATGACCAAAACGATACGCCTCGGTCGACGTCTCGATGCGACGACCCGTGATCATGTCCAGGCCGTTGTCGAGCAGCTCGCTGACCATGGCCGGCGCCGCGGCGGCGTCGTAGGTGTCGTCTCCGTCGACCAGGATGAACACATCCGCCTCGATGTCGGCGAACATGCGTCTGACCACATGCCCCTTGCCCTGCATCAGTTCGGTGCGAACGATGGCGCCGTGCTCCTCTGCGACCTCTATCGTTCGATCCGTCGAGTTATTGTCGTAGACGTAGACCACGGACTCGGGAATCGCGCGTCGAAAGTCGTCGATGACGGTGCCGATCGTGCTTTCTTCATTGAAGCAGGGGACCAGGATGGCGATCCGGGTGCTTCTTCGGTCCCTGCCACTGGCCGCACGGCGCTCTATTCGCTCTACTTCGCTCATGCGCGAATTGTAACCTAGGTATTTGTCTGACAACGGTATTTGGTCACGAAAGTGCACTTCGGCCTGAGGCATACTACGCGGCATCTGACAGGAGAACGTGTGAACCATCCCGAAGCCGCCGGGCCGCTAAAAGGCGGTCTGGATTACAGGAATGTCGTCATCTGGGCCATTGCGACCTCGATCACGATGTTGATTGCGTGCCTGAACATGCCGTCTGTGTTCACGCCGATGGGCATCGTGCCGTTCGGCAACGATGCCTTCTACCACGCATCGCGAATTCTGGACACGGCGATCGGGGAGCGAGGCTTCTACCAGTTCGATGCGATGATGCACGTGCCGGAGGGCAGCTGGGTGTCCTGGCCGTGGGCCTACGATCGGTTGCTGGCGGGTCTCGTCAGCCTGCAACAGGCCATCGCACCCGCCGGCGACCCGATGGCGCTGCTCGTGTTCATACCGGTGATCTGGACCGGCATGAACATGGGCCTGCTGCTCGGTATCTGCAAGCAGCTCGGCCTGCGCATCGAGTTTCGTGCCCTGGTCCTGCTCGGCTTTGCCTTCCTGCCGACGACGCAGACGCAGCACCGGCTCGGCCAGATCGACCACCATTTCATCGAGCTGTCTTTCATCATGCTGTGCACGTGGCTCGCGATGCGTTGGTTTCGAGACAGCACGAATCTAAGGTTCGCGATCGGCTGTGGTGTCGCGCTCAGCGTCGCACAGGCGTTTCATCACGCGCTATTCATCCTGCAGCTGCCGATGCTATTGAGCGTGGCGCTGCTGTGGTTCAAGGGCGAGATGCCCGACCCGAAGTCGATCAGGGTCATGGCCGGCGCGTTGCTCATCGCCCAGCTGGCTGTCGTTGTGCCATCCGGCCCGTTCCTCGACATGCAGTTCAATATGACGACGCTGTCCTGGTTCCACCTGTACATCGCCTGTTGCACGTCGGGCCTGCTCGTCGCAATGAGCATGAGGCCGTTCTCGCTGCCGATGCTCGCGGGCCTGGGCGTTGCCGGCATCCTGCTCGTGATTCCGGTCACCGCGCAGGTAACACGCGGCGCGGACTTCGTTGCCGGGCGCATGGAGATGCTGTCCGAGATCCTCGAGATGCAGAGCCCCTGGGCCATGATCAGTGGAGACTTTGGTTTCGATGCGACGATCGGGCTCTACAGCCTGTTCATTGTCCTCGTCCCGTTCCTGCTGCTGTTCTGCGTCTGGCGACTGGTCAAGGAGAAAGAGGCGCATCTCATCGTTTACCTGGTGTTCGCGACCGTCGGCATGGGCCTGATGCTGATGCAGTACCGGCTCAATTACTTCGGTACGGTATTCATGCTCAGCGTGCCGTGGTTCGCGCTCGCGTACGTGCCGGCGATTCAGGGGATGAAGCGCAGCCTGGTCGGCGCCTGTGCCGTGCTGATCTTCCTGGTCGGATTCCGCCCGGCACTCGTCGGCCCGCTGTTAAACGAGTACCCGGTTGCCGGCAGCGTGCTGTATGAAACTGTGCAGCCTTTGATGCCGGCGATGGCCGAAGCCTGCGAGGAGGATCCGGGCATCGTCCTCGCGGCCGGCCAGTTCGGTCATCAACTGTCGTTCCATACGGACTGTAGCGTGATCGCCAACAACTTCCTGTTCAGTGACTTCCACTTTATGAAAGTCCAGGAAGTGAACGAGCTCTTCCGCGTGCCGGCCGATGTGCTGGCCAACGCCGGCAGCCCGATCAAGTACATATTCGTTATGCTGGCCGACACGCACGAGCTGGTCGACGGTGTCACGGTGCTGAAAGACCTCGAGAACATCGAGCAAAGAAACCCGCGATTGATTCGGGACCTCGTCTTCAGAGATGAACTGCCGGATGGCATCGAGTCCGTGAAGTTGCTGGAGTTGATGCTGGAAGACGGCTCCTCGCTGCCGCTGGCCGGCGTCTATAAGCTGACCAACTAGGCACCAAGGTCAAACGCTAAAGAAAAAGGGCAGCCGAAGCTGCCCTTTCTCGCGTGCGCCGAACGCCCGGTCAGAAGCGAAACGCCACGCCGAGCTGGATCCGGTACACCGACGGCAGCTGCGCGATCTCGGGCGCGGGCACCAGTGATGACGGATCGCCCGGCACGTAGCCCGGCAGTGATGACAGCACGTACTGCGAGCCATCGCCTGATATCGCAACGGCGGCCGGCGCGACGTTGGATGGCGCCGTATAGCTCTCGACGCGACCCCAGTTGTCATTCAGCAGGTTGCCGAGGTTTTCGATGTCCAGCGTGACGTCAAAGCTGAAGTTATTCGCCAGCGTGAACTCCTGCATCAGACGCAGGCTAACGGTATTGACCCAACTGGTCCTGCAGTTGTTGCGCTGAACAACTTCGCCACGATTCTCGCTCAGGCACGGTGTGGCCGAGATGAACGCGTCGAGATCAGCGAGAAACTGCGGGTCGCCGGTGATGATCGGGTCACTGAGACCGGTCGGGACGTAGAACAGCTGGTTGCCGATGTTGTCGCCCTCGGAGCCGAAATCCGCTAGGAAGTTACCGCCGAACGTGCCCACGCCGTTGCTGCCGAACACATAACTGTAGTGGCGGCCGGAGCGGCCCTGGTAAACGAGCCCTGCCATCGTCCTGTTGTCACCGAAAATCTGATTCTCCCAGGTCAGCTGCGCCGTATAGCGATGCTCGACCTCGTAACGAGACGGAGCGACACCCGGATTGTTCAGGTCGGTGCTCGGATCGAACGCCAGCGTCTCGAAGGTAACGAAGCGGTTATACGAACGCAGCTCCTCGATGTCCTGGTGCGTGTAGCCCAGGTTCAGGTCCAGGGTGCCGTACTGGGAGTCGAACAGCTTGGACACTTTTAGCGTCAGGACTGTGCCTTCACCCTCGCTCGTGTTTCTCGTGATGTAGTCGGCATCGTCCGGGAAGTCGTAGATCGGGCGACCGTCCGGCGCAGAGCCTACGACGCTGCGGCGCGCCTCGATGATGTCGTAGCCGTTCTCCACGTCGGAGTAGATCAGGTCTGCCGACAACTGCCAGTCGTCGCCGAGATTCCAAGCGCTCAGGTCTGCCAGATAATCGATGCCGATGCTGTACTTCCACGTGCTCAGGATGTCGTAGTCCGGATCGATTGCATCCGTCTGGCCGACCGGGTTCACGCCGATCAGCGGCTGCAGGTTGTCGAAGGCCGCGTTCGGGTCCGGCAGGGCGGCGACGGCCGCGAGCACTTCCGGAATGTTCGCGCCAAAGCCCGGGCCGGGCAGGAATGACGCAAAGGTACGGCTGATGCCGTCACCCGCGTAGCTGTTCGACAGGATGATCAATGGAGCACCGCCACCGAACAGGCCAACGCCGCCGCGAATCGTCGTGCGGCCATCGAGGTCCCAATTGAAGCCGAAGCGCGGCATGACCAGGTCCTTGCCGTCGAGGTTCTCGCCGTTCGTGAAACCGCGGCGAGCAAGGAAGTTCGGGTTGTCGGTGATCGGGTCGTCGTTGGTCAGCGTGTCGAAGCGCAGGCCGAAGGTCAGCGTCAGGCTGTCGGTCGGCGTCCACTCGTCCTGGATGAAGAAGCTGTCCGTATCCAGCGTGAAGTCGGCTTCGGCATCGGTGGCAACACCCGTGTTCGAGTTGCCGTACAACACGAAGTTCGGGATGCGCGCTTCGAGATTGTCGATCGAGCCGAACACGAACTGGCCTTTCGAGAATGGCAGGAAGCGATTGCGCACCGACTTGGACTCACGTTCCCAACCGGCGGTGATCACGTGATTGCCGACCGAGTAGTCCGCTTTCAGGCGGATGACATCGGATTCGTTGTCAAGCTCGTTGGAGTGGCGGAACTGGTCGCCGCCCGCCTGGATGATGCCGCCAGCGTCTGTGAAGACCTGGAAGGCCGGCGTATTGGTGTTGAAGCTGATCTGGCGGTTCTCGACTTCCTTGGTGCCGATCTTGACCTCCGTTGACAGGTTGTCGGTCCAGAAGGAAAACAGCTGCGCAGAGTAGGCTGTCAACTTCTCATTGATGTTGTAACGGTTCGACTGCAGCGCTGCGACGGTCGGGAAGTCGTCGAAAGAAACGTCGCCGTCAGCGACCTGGTAAGAAAAGACAGCACGGTGGTCGTCGTTGATGTTCCAGTCGAGTTTCAGAAGGATCTTCTCGTCCTCATCGACATCGCTGCCCGCGTACAGGCCCGGATCGAAGCCATACTCGTTTTGCAGGATGCTGCGAACTCGATCGACGTCGGCCTGAGTGACGCCAGCGATCGCCTCGATCGGCTGTGCGTTGGTCGGACGCGTGGTTTCGAACTTCTCGTAGTTCGTGAAGAAGAACAGCCTGTCCTTGATGATCGGGCCGCCGAGTGTGAAGCCGTAGACGTCCTCGTCGAACTCGCCGAGGTCAATGTCGACCCCGTCGGACCTGTCGCCGGTCCAGCTGTCGCTGGTGGACAGGTAGAACGCACTGCCGCTGAAATCGTTCGTACCGGATTTCGTGACGATATTGATATTGCCGCCGATAAAGTTGCCGTAGGTGACATCGAACGGTGCGATATTGACGTTGATGGCTTCGATCGCGTCGATGGAGATCGGAGCGCGCTGCGTGGCGGACGCGTTCTTCGACAGGCCGAAGTTGTCATTCTGCGGCACGCCGTCGATCGTCACGCTATTGAAGCGGAAGTTCTGGCCGGCCATCGAGACGGCCGGACCTCGGGCTACGCTGTTGTCGACCAGAATCTTCGGGTCGCGGGCCAGCGTCGAGACAAAGTCACGCGACACTGAAGGCGTCGCATCAATTTGCGCCCGATCGAAGCCGGCGCCGATGCCGACCGCCAGTTCGTCAGACACACCTTCGGCGGTCACGATGACTTCCTCGACGTACGGCCGTACGGCAAACGGCACGACCTCGGTCTTGTCGAGCTCGAGGTAGATGCCCTGGATGACATCCGCGGAGAAGCGGCTGGTGTCAGCGACCGACACCTCGTAGGGACCACCGACGGCAAGGCCGCGCACGGTGACAACACCGGCCGCGTTGCTGGACTGGGTGATCTTGCGACCCGTCGGTATGTGGTGAATCAGCATCGGAGCGCCCGATACGCTTGCGCCGTCGGCGTCCGAGACGACGATACGCATCGAAGCCGTTGTCTCCTGCGCAGCAACGGTGCCCGCCGACAAGAGCGCGGCAGCGCAGATTAACAGGCAGAGCATCAAGCGCCTGGCTTGAAGGAAATGGAGTGACATTGAGGATCCCCTGGTTGGTGTTCTTTTGTGACCCGAATTCGCCCCGGAAGGCGAGCCTTTTCGCCGGCCGATCATAGCACCGGATCCGCGGCCGGTTCAGGTTCAGCGGGGGCATACGGTAGTGGCTTACGCGCCATAGTTAATAACGCGTCAAAGAGGTTTGCGTAAGCAGATGAAAAATCGAAATACGCCAAACACCCAGGCCTGAAACAAAACAGAAACCTGTCGCGGTTTCCGCGAACGTCGAGACGCTTCAGCCAGCCCGAAACGAAAAAACGGCGGCCAGGGGCCGCCGTTTGCTCTTGCTGGTTGACTGACGAATCAGGTCTTCGAGGCCTCGAAGATGGCTGCGATGGATCCATCCAGCATCGCATTGAACTCGTCGTCGGTCAGCTGCGCGTACAGGCCCTCGGCCAGCGCACGCGAGAAGCTCGCAACCATGCCGTGCTGCTTCGCGAGGCGCTCGTTGGCTTCCTCGCGGGAATAGCCGCCCGACAGCGCGACCACGCGGATGCAGTTCGCGTGAGCTATGCAGTCAGCGTACAGGTCGTCCTTCTCCGGCAGCGTCAGCTTCAGCATGACGAGCTGATCGTCGCCGAGCGCGTCGAGCTGCGACATGATCTCGGCGTGCAGCATGTCCTCAGCGGCCGCCTTGTCCGGGCAATGGATATCGACTTCCGGCTCGATGATCGGTACCAGGCCGGCCGCGATGATCTGCTTGCCGATCTCGAACTGCTGGTCAACGATGGCCTTGATGCCGTCGGCGTTAGCCTGCTTGATGACCGAGCGCATCTTCGTGCCGAATACGGCTGTCGTCTTGGCGCGCGCGAGTAGCTCGTCGAGCCCCGGGATCGGCTTCATCAACTGGACGCCGTTTGCCTCGTCGGCCAGGCCCTTGTCGACCTTCAGGAAGGGAACAACCTTCTTGACGTTCCACAGGTATTGAGCGGTCGGCTGTCCCTCGACCTCACGATCCATCGTGTTCTCGAACAGGATGGCGCCAAGAATACGGTCGCCGTTAAACGCCGGGCTCGTCATGATCCGCGTACGCATCGCGTGTACGACATCGTACATCTCTTCGTCATTGCTCCAGGCGTCTTCCGTTACGCCATAAAGGCCAAGCGCCTTGGGAGTGCTGCCGCCACTCTGGTCAAGGGCTGCAATGAATCCGGGCGTGTTGCGTGCTTTGTCTAACTGGTCGTCGAAGGTACTCACTGTTTTGTTCTCTTATCGGTTGAGTTTGGAAAGCGCAAATTGTACAGCAACCCGGCCCGGAGACGATCAGGATTTTCCGCAAGCCGCCCCGATTGAATCGCGTCAGAACGTGCCCGCGCTGATTCCCACGGACCTCGGCACGAGGCTGTCCAGTTCGATGCTCCAGGGTATGCTGAGGAAAGACTCCGGACCGTCGATGATGACGGACACGACGTCTCGCTGGCCGCGGTCCGTCTTGAGCCTGCGGCGCGTGAGCATCTGGACCGACTGCCACGGCACGACGATGCGGCCGAACGGCTGTATGTTGACCGAGAAGCCGGTCTCTAGCACCTGGATTTCCATGGCGAAGACGACGTCGTCGCGATCCAATTGTCCAACGCCTGCGTGTCGCTTTGCGTGGCGGAATTCGGTGGGTAGCCTGGCAACCCCGAAACGGGCCAGCAGGTAGTCCCAGTTGCCGGCGTCCATGTAGGCACGCATGAACCCATTCATCAGGTAGTTGCTGACGAGCTTCAACATGACGACGGCGACGATAATGACCGCGAGCGTGACGCCGATCGCGGTGTTTAGCTTTAGCTCGAGGACCTCCGCGGCGATAAGCCACGCGAGGGCTGGCAGCCCGATACCCGCGATGATCGCGGACCAACGGATCGCCTGGAAACGCAGCGTAATCGGATCGAATCGGATAGCTTTCTCGCCTGCGGTTGGCAGCACCTTCGCCAGTCGGCACCTGCCGTCGGTGTCACGGCGGCCTAGCGAAAATACCAGTTATCCCGGCTCGGTGCGGTCGGCTCGTAGCGCAGGTAGTCAAAGTCAGCATAACCGCCGGGCCTTCCGTTGCCGGTTGCGTACAGACCGATGTACACCCCCGTGTAGTTGAAACCATCGATGACCGTGGGCGACAGGGAGGTCAAATCGACATCATTCGCGAGTGTTCTCCATTCACCGCCAGGCGAACGGTACAGGAACTCAGCCGCCAGGTAGTCTGCGCGAACCTTCAGATCGACCGCCCGACCTGACACCGCCGCAGAGCCCAGCTCGGACCAGTCGCCGTTGAGCAGGCGAAGCAGCCTTAGCGTACCGTCGCGGACGGTCAGGGATACGACGGAACGATCGTTCTGCATCAAGACCAGGCCGGCCTCGTCATCACCTTCTGCGTCGAAGTGCATCCGCGTCTCGGCGGTGTACTGGAAATCGCGCTGGCGTATGCCGAGGAAGCTGTATCGGGCCCGGGGTCCGATGAACCCGGGTCCAGCCTCAAGCCTCAGGAACCCCGGGTTGTCATCGAGGCTGTAAAAGCGCCGATCGTGCGTCCGTCGCATGTTCCACTCGCCGTCGAGGTCTTCGCCATCGAAATCGTCGATGAAAACGGTATCGAGCGTCTGGCCGGCGTCCGGCGAGGGCAGCGCGTTCGTCAGTTCGATGCGGCCCGTGGCCGGTGCGATGACCGGGAACGTGTAGCGTTCTTTTTTCCACGCATAGCGCTCGGTCTCCCAAATCACTGGCGCGAGGAAGGTCTCGCGACCGAGGATGCCGTGCGCGCTGTCGATCAGCCGCCACCCGAGCGCCACGGCGAACCAGCGACCGTCCGGCGTATCCACGAGGTCCGCGTGCCCGACGCCGGTGATCGGATGGTCGTAGCTCAACTGCCGATGCGTCAGGATCGGATTGCGCGGATTGTTCAGGTACGGGCCGGTCGGGGACTTGCTTATCGCGATCGCGACGGCGTGCTCGTAGCCGGTGCCGCCCTCGGCAAGCATCAGGTAGTAATAGCCGTCTTTCTTGTACAGGTGGGGCCCTTCGGCGTGCGCGCCCTGGCAGCAGCCTCGCCACAGATAGTGCTTGTCACCGGTCAGCTGCATCGTCTCGAGATCCAGCTCCTGCAGCCAGATCTCGGCCTGGCCCTCGAATTCAGGATCCGGCGGATGCCAGTTGCCCGTGTACCAGGCGCGACCGTCGTCGTCGAACAGCAACGACGGATCGATGCCGGGCGCGTCGTCGAGAATGTAGGGCTCGGACCACGGCCCGCGGGGATCCTTCGCAGTCACGATCAGGTTTACAGGTTTGTTGTGCACGATGTTGGTCACGATCACGTAGAAGGTGCCGTCGTGATAGCGGATGGTCGGGGCGTGCACCCCGCCCGAGGAGTCCGCGGAGTCTAGGTCGATCTGCGACTCGCGGTGCAACGCGTGGCCGATCAGTTCCCAGTTGACGAGGTCGCGGCTGTGGTAGATCGGCAACCCGGGGAAGTACTCGAAGGTTGAGTTGGTGAGGTAGTAGTCCTCGCCGACCCGGACGATGGACGGGTCCGGGGCATACCCCGGTATGACGGGATTGCTGAAGGAGTCTGAGAAAGCCGGCTGCCCCATCAGGCAGCCGGCCATTATCAGGACCTTAAGCCGGCGCAGGCGCTTGTGCGGTCGATCCGCCGCCGCGGCGCTTCTCAAGCTCGAGACGGATTTCATGAGCGCGTTCCTCGGTGATCGTGAAGGTGTAGACGGCCCACATGGCGATCGCCGAAGCAACGGCCGGGATCACGGCGTCGAAGAGCCGCATCAGGAAGATCGCCCTGTCCGTCTGGTCTCCGCCTAACGCGACGTCGAAGCCGGTCGCGTTCAGCAGGTAGCCGCCGCCGGCGATGGCCGCTGCCATGCCGAGTTTAACGACCCACCAGAAGATGGATCCGTACATGCCCTCACGGCGTTCATTCGTGTTCAGCTCGTCCATGTCGACAACGTCGGCGATCATTGACGGCATAATCGTAAACAGGCCGCCGAGTCCGAACGCAATCAACGGCGCCGGCAGCACAACGAGAATCGGGATGTCCGGGTTGTAGCAGAACCACTTCATCAGGTAGCCAACCATCGAGATCAGCGTGGAGATGATGAACGTGCGTCGCTTGCCGAGGCGGGTACTCATCCATGTGACGAGGCCGATGACGACAAAGGTCGAGAAGGTCTGCACCGTGCCCGCGAGGCCGACGTACAGGCCGCCCATTTCCTGGTCGCCTCCCGACACGAAATAGATGATGACGTAGGCCTGGAACGAGGAAATGAGGATGAAGCCGTTGAAGACGAGGAACGTCGCCAGGCAGAGCTTCAGGAACGGTACGAATTTCAGCGTCGTCGCGAAACCGACGAAAAAATCCTTCAGAACGGCGCCAATCGCCTGGGCGGCAGATTTTGGCGCACCGTCGGTCTCGATCGGCGACGGCTCGGCCGCGGCTATATCCTTGAAACGCTCTTTCAGAAATATCGCAGGCAGGATACCGACCGCAATCGAGAACACGCCGATCGCAATCGCGACGCCGGCAGCGCCGTCGACGATGTCCGTGAAGAAGCGATCGTCCTGCATGATCAGCAATAACCACGGCGGCACGAAGTAGGCAAGCTGACCGATGAAGTTCTGCGTGCCCATCAGGCGCGTGCGTTCATGATAGTCAGGCGTCAGCTCGTAGCCCATCGCAACCCACGGCGTTGCGAAGACCGTGTACGCGAGGTAGAAGATCAGCGAGCCGATCAGGAAATACCAGAAGTAGAAGTTCTCGCTCATGCCGAGTGGCAGCTGCCACAGAACGGCGTAGACGATGCCAACGACAATCGCGCCCATGAAGATGTACGGCCTGCGGCGCCCCCAGCGGCTTTTCGTGTTGTCCGAGATGTAACCCATCAGCGGATCAGTGATCGCGTCCATCAGCCTTGGCAGCGCGCCGAGCAGGCCGACGAGCGCCGGATTCATGCCGAGGCCCAGGTTCAACACGATCATCATGCCGCCGATGGATCCGGCCAGCAGGTTATTTACGAAAGCACCCGCACCGTAAATGACGCGGTTAGGAACACTGATACGGTCTTCTGGAGCCGTCTCAAACTTTTTTATTGTCATTATTTCTGCCCCCCGCAGACCGCTCAAATGTACCGCCAATTGACAACGTTGTCATCCGCCCAAAACCTGACTGCATCAGGCGGTGCCGATTCTCACTTGTTTCATCTTGTAATTTGTCGTCGTGGCGTCCTCCACACCGCCCCGAAATCTGCAATGCTTACCACCGTTTTCTAGGACTTAGATGGAATACGCATGCGCGTAGCAATCATCGGTGGAACCGGTTTTATCGGCGGCTATCTCGTCGACGCCCTGCTGGCCGACGGACACACACCGTCGCTGCTGGTCCGCTATGGCAGCGATGACAAGGTTCGGCACAGGAATGCCTGTCGCATCATCCACGGCGACTTGACGGACGAGACCGCGATCGGCTCCACGCTCGAGGACTGTTCGGCCGTCATCTTCAACGTCGGTATCCTTCGCGAAGAGGGCAATGCCACCTTCGAAAACCTGCAGCTACGTGCTGTGGAACGCGTGATCGAAGCGGCCAAGGCGACCGGCGTGCAGCGCTTTCTCCTAATGAGCGCCAACGGTGTCCATGAAGACGGTACCGACTACCAGCGCACGAAGTACCTCGCCGAGCAGGCTGTGAAGAACAGCGGCCTCGATTACTCGATATTTCGGCCATCTCTCGTATTCGGCGACCCCCGCGGTTTGATGGAGATCGGCACGCAGTTGCTTAATGATGTGATTCGGCTGCCAATTCCGGCTGCCGGCTTTACGACCGGCCTCAGGCCTCGAAGGGATGCGGTGATGATGTCGCCGGTTCACGTCCGCGACGTCGCAGACGCGTTCACGGCCGCGCTGGCCGACAACGACACGATTGGCAAGACCTTTACGCTGGGCGGCCCCGAGTCGATACCCTGGGCCGAGATCGTCAAACGTGTCGGCCGAGCCGTGGGGAAGAACAAGTGGGTATTGCCGGCACCCATCTTCCTCGTGAAGATCCCCGTTATGCTGCTCGACTGGATTCCGAATTTTCCGGTCACGCGAGACCAGCTAACGATGCTCGCTGAGGGCAACACCGCCGACGCCGGCGAGCTGGAAGCACTGATCGGGCGGCCGGCCCGGGCGTTTACCGTCGAAGCACTGCAGTATCTCGACACGAGACGAGCCGAAACCGGCGTCCGCCAGACCAGCTGAAATCTGTTGAAACAATTCGATACGGGCGCGAGACCTTTTCGCGATCGTCGCCCCGTATTGTCAATTGCGTTTTCCATAACCCAACCAAAGCTCGAAGTTTACAAGGAGTAAGTAACGTGCAAATCAAGAAGATCGTTTCGTTCGTCGCAGCAGCCATTGTTGCTGTCGGTTCCAGTGCCGCTTTCGCCGGAGGCTACGGCGAGAAAAGCTACGGCACCAAGAAGGACATCGTAGACACCGCAGTTTCAGCCGGCCAGTTCGAGACGCTCGCAGCGGCTCTGACCGCGGCAGGCCTCATCGACACGCTGAAAGGCGACGGTCCGTTCACCGTATTCGCTCCGACCGACGAAGCGTTCGCGAAGCTGCCGGAAGGCACCGTCGAAAACCTGCTGAAGCCGGAAAACAAGGACCAGCTGATTGCTGTCCTGACGTACCACGTCGTACCCGGCCAGGTTCTGGCTGCTGACGTCGTCAAGCTCGACGCAGCAACGACCGTTAACGGCGCGGACGTGACGATCGCCGCAAGCGACGCCGGTGTCACCATCGACGCGGCTAACGTCATCAAGACCGACATCAAGACGAGCAACGGCGTCATTCACGTCATCGACTCCGTCATTCTGCCGAACAGTTAAGTTCGATCAGGAACAGGGCGGTGGCGCAGGGACGCGCCATCGCTTTTTTTTATGAACCTCTCCACTTTCACCGCGCCCGCGACCGCCGTCGTCATCGGCGCCTCCGGCGGAATCGGCTCAGCGATCCTTCAGCACCTCGAACACAGCCCGGTCTTCAACCACGTCATTGCCTTCGGACGCCCGGCGCTCGACCTCAAAAACGAAGACAGCATTCGCGAGGCCGCAGCCTCGATAGACCAGCCCATCGACCTCGTCTTCGTCGCAACCGGTGTCTTGCATACCGACAGCTACCAACCCGAGAAGGCGCTGCGACAGATCGATCCTGCGGCGATGCAAGACGTCTTCGCGATCAATACCGTCGGTCCGGCACTCGTCGCAAAGCACTTCCTGCCGAAAATGAGGAAGGACGCCAAGTCGGTCTTCGCCGCGCTGTCGGCCCGCGTCGGCAGCATCTCGGACAACCGCCTCGGCGGGTGGGTGTCCTATCGCGCATCCAAGGCGGCCCTCAACATGGTCCTGAAGACGGCCGCCATCGAACATCGTCGCACCCGGCCACAGTCCGTATTGCTGGCACTGCACCCCGGAACCGTGGACACGCAGCTCTCGTCGCCCTTCCAGCGCGGCGTGCCCGACGGCAAGTTGTTCGACCCTGCGTTTTCGGCCGGCAAGCTGCTGGACGTCATCGACAGTGTGCAGGCCGACGATTCGGGTGGCTTCTTTGCCTGGGATGGCCAGGCGATAACCTTCTAGTCTGGACCCGCCTTCCCGCTTGATTCAGCGCCGGTCCGGGGGGACACTCGGTGCTCGCCCGTCGCAAACCGAAATCGATGCGCCGAGTGCGTGCCCGAGAGCCCGCAAGAAGGACAATAAGAAATGGGTGCTGTTCGTCGCTGGATACTGATGCTGGTGCTCGGGATTTCCGGCGGCGTTATTTTCCTGCTGCCGTTTCTGCGCGAGTTTCTCTACAAGCCGCTATCCGATGCGCTGGCCCTGAACAACACAGAATTCGGCATGCTGATGAGTGTCTTCGGCATTGCGTCGATGCTGGCTTACGTGCCGGGCGGATGGGTCGCAGACCGGTATTCGCCGAGAAAGCTCATAACGCTGTCGCTGTTCCTCATGGGCGGTCTCGGCCTGTACTTTTCGACGTTCCCGGGCTATCGCGCAAGCCTGCTGATTCACGCGGGATGGGGCGTGGCCATCACGCTGATGTTCTGGGCATCGATGCTTCGCGTGACCCGGGGCTGGGCGCCGCCGGACGAGCAGGGACGGGCCTTTGGCATCCTCGAGACGACGCGCGGCGTGGCTGAAATGGCGGTCAACGGCTCGCTGCTGGCGATCTTTGTCTGGCTGGGAAGCACCGACCAGGCCGTGTCCACCGTTATCGTTGTGCTATCGGTACTGACGATCGCACTCGGCGTTCTGAGCTGGTTTGTGATCGAGGACACCGTGGCGGATCGCGGCGACAGTGAGCAGATCCGGCTTGCGGACGTGCGCCGCGTTCTGAGTATGCCGGTCGTCTGGCTGATCGCGCTGGTCATCCTCGCTGCGTACTCCGCGTACTGGACGTCGTTCTACTTCACGCCTTACGCGACGGATGTTTTCCTGATGTCGTCCGGCATGGCCGGCGCCGTCTCGATTGCGAGGATGTGGCTCAAGCCCGGCGCGGCCGTGCTCGCCGGCTTCGCCGCGGATCGCTTCGGCATCGCGCGGACAACCGTCGTACTCTTCGTCGTCCTGATCGTAAGCTTCAGCCTGTTCGCGGTGACCCCGGCCGACCCGGCGATCGTATGGCTCATGCTGGCCAATATCGCGATCGCAGCGATTGCGATATTCGCGCTGCGCGGCATCTATTTCGCGCTACTCGAGGAGGGCGGCGTCCCGGTAGCGGTAACCGGTACGGCCGGCGGCGTCGCTTCTTTTGTTGGCTACACGCCGGACATCTATATGCCCTACATTGGCGGGGTCCTGCTCGACGCGTACCCGGGCGTAGAGGGCTACCGTTACTTCTACCTGATCGCCGTGGGGTTCTGTACCCTTGGGTTTGTCGCCGCTCTCCTGATCTATCGCCGTACCCGAACGCACCATGACTGACCCCGTTCTCAAGCTTCTGCAGCAACAACCGGCGGGGCGCTCACTTCTCCAGGGTTTCTACACGGAGCCGGCCGTTTATCGAGCCGAGCTGGAACGTATTGTCTACCCGAACTGGTTCGTCGCGGGCCATCGATCCGAATGGCAGGCGACCGGGGATTTCAGGGTTTTCGACGTCGCTGACGAGTCGGCGATTATTGTTCTGGGCGAAGACGGCGAGCTCAGGGCCTTCGCCAACGTCTGTCGGCACCGGGGTTCGAGAGTCTGCCTGGAGCAAAGGGGTCAATCCCGCGCATTCTCATGTCCATACCACGGCTGGAAATACGGCATCAACGGTGAGCTCGTCGCGGCACGCAGCATGCCCGACGATTTCGACATAAGCGACTATGGACTGAAGCCGGTATCCATCGGCATCGTGCACGGCGTCGTGCTGATCGCTTTCGGTGACTCGCCGCCGTCGCTGGCCGGCGCAGTTCGCGACCTGGAGGAGCCGATGAAGGTGCTCGACTTCGACGGCATGAAGGTCGCGGCGCGCCGCGGCTATGCGATTCCCGCAAACTGGAAGCTCGCCGTGGAGAACTACCAGGAGTGCTATCACTGCTCGACATCGCACCCCGAATACGCGCGCATGCACACGCTGACGATCGACCACCGCCGGCGCGCGCCGCTGCAGGCGTCGCTGAAGAAGGAGCTCGCCCAGTCACCGTTGCCCGACTGCGTTATCGATCGTATCGACTCCGAGGCCAGGGAGGGTGAGATGGGCTACGGCTACTCCCGGACTGCCTTGTTCGACGGCTATCTGACAGGCAGTCGCGACGGGCAGCCTGTCGCGCCGCTGCTAGGCGGGCTCAAAGGCTACGATGGCGGCGCGTCCGATTTTTCCTTCGGCGCCTTCTCTTTCATGCTCGCCTACAGCGATCATGTCGTCTGTTATGTGTTCAAGCCGGTCGATCTCCAAAACTGCTGCTGCGAGATCACGTGGCTGGTGCGGGGAGACGCTGACGCGTCGAAGGACTACGATGTCGACGAACTCGTCTGGCTCTGGGACATCACGACGCAGGCTGACATGAAAATCATCGCCGACAACTATGCGGGTATTAAGTCACGCTACTACGAGCCCGGACCTTTCTCCGAGATGGAGAAAGCCGAAAGCGTCTACGTGGCATGGCTGCTCTCAGAGCTCGGGCGCGCGCACTCGTGAAGAGGTATGACGTCGTTGTTGTCGGCGCCGGCCACAATGGCCTGACGACGGCTGCCTTCCTGGCCAAGGCCGGTCTCGATGTCGTCTGCGTCGAGAAAAACGACTATATCGGCGGCGCTGCGGTTAGCCTCGAGCTGCACAAGGACTGGATCTACTCCAATTGCTCGTACGTCTGCAGCCTGCTGCGCCCCGAGATCTTTCGCGCGCTCGAGCTGCACAAGCACGGCCTGCAAATCACGCCCTACGGCGGCTCGCTGACCTTCATGCAAAACGGCGATTACTTTGGCTCCTACCATGACCCGGAGGTGAAGTACCGCGAGATGTCCCGCTTCTCCCGGCGAGACGCGGACGCTTACAAGCACTATGCCGCCGACACGCAGCGTCAGTGCCGGTTTATCCGCGACTTCCTGTTGACGACGCCGCCGGATCCGACCTCGTTTCACCCGCGTGACATCGCAGGACTCCTGGATATTGGCAAGCGCTTCGCCGACATGGGCGAGGATCGCATGTACGAGACCTTGCGTTTCTGGACGATGAGCGTCGCCGACTACCTGAACGAGTACTTCGAGACCGACGTCATCAAGGCGGCGCTGTCCGGCAGCGGTATCATCGGCACGGCACTCGGCATTCATTCGCCGGGCACCGCTTACGTGTTGTTGCACCACTACATGGGTGACGTCGATGGCAACGTCGGCGCGTGGGGCTTTGCGCGCGGCGGTATGGGCGCCGTGTCCAATGCGATTGCCGGAGCATTCCAGGCCCATGGCGGCGAGCTGCGTACGGAGTCCGGCGTCGGTCACATCCGCGTGCGCGATGGCAAGATCGCGGGCGTCGCACTCGAGAATGGCGACGAGATCGACGCCGACGTTGTCGTCTCGGCCATGGATGTCAAGCGCACCTTCCTCGACTGCATGGATGAGAGTGACCTGCCCGCACACTTCGTCAGGAAGGTCCGCGAATTCAAGATCCGGGGTTCGTCCGGCAAGTTGAATATCGCGCTCGACGGACTGCCTGAGTTTCCTGCACTGCCAAAGGGCAGCACGCTCTATCACAGCGACATGCATTTCATCGATTCGATGCAGCGGATGGAGCGGGCCTACGACGACTGGAAAGACGGCACCTGGTCGCAAGATCCGTACATCGACATGGTCATACCGACGATGAACGATCCGACGATGGCGCCGCCCGGCAAACACTTCATGAGCTGCTTCGTCCAGTACTGCCCCTATGAGATCGACGGGCGTGCCTGGACCGATGAAGAGCGCCAGCAGTTCGCCGACACGGTCATAGACCAGATCGCGAACTACAGCCCGAATTTCAAGGACCTGATCCTGCATTACGAGATTCGCACGCCGGCGGACATCGAGTCCCAGATCGGCATCACCGAGGGCAACATTTTCCACGGCGAGCTGACGATGGACCAGCTGCTGTTCAACCGGCCGGTGCCGGGCTATGCACAGTATCGGGCGCCCGTCGACGGCCTGTACATGTGCGGTTCGAGTACGCACCCGGGCGGCGGCGTCATGGCCGCGCCCGGCGCCAACGCCGCACGCGAGATCCTGAAAGACTTGAAGTATGCGAACACCGTGCCGGAGAACTTCGGCGATGACTGAGCGATTCGACGCCATCGTTGTCGGCGCCGGGCATAACGGCCTCGTCTGCGCCGCGCTGCTCGCGAAGGCCGGCAAGAAGGTCCTCGTACTGGAGGCGAGGGACGAGGTTGGCGGCGCCGCCGTCACGCGTCCCTTCGCCGACGGCTTCTCGGTGTCGGCCGGCGCGCATCTGCTGCACCAGCTGCAGCCGAAGGTCATGAAGGCGCTAGGCGTGACCGTGCCGCTGACCAACGAGCGACTGTCGACCGTCGCGTTGAGCGGCAGCGGCGAGCATCTCTTCATCGACGATCACTCGGTCGCCGGCGCAAGCGACAAAGACGCGGAGGCGTTCACCGAGTTCATGGGCTGGAGCGATACGTTCGCCCGCTTCCTGAACAGGCAGCTGATGAAGCCGCCGCCCAGGCTCGGCTCGGGCCAGCGCAAAGACACGATCAGGCTCGCGAGGCTTGGCCTCGACCTGCGCATGCTCGGCCGGGCGGATATGCGCGACTTTCTGCAGCTGATCGGGCAGAACATCTACGATGAACTCGACGCTCGATTCGACAGCGAACTCTTGAAGGGCGCGATAGCGCTGGACGCCGTTACCGGCACGCACACGGGGCCACGCTCTCCGGGCTCGCTCGTGACCTGGTTGTATCGACTGTGCACCGGCGGGCACGTATCCCAGCCGGCAGGAGGACTTGGCGCCGTCAGCAAGGCGTTGGCCGATCGCGCCGAAGCGCTCGGCGTCACGATACAGACCGGCGTACCCGTCGACCGTATCGTCGTCGACAATGGCCGCGTCGTTGGCGTCGATACCGCCGAAGGCCGGGTCTCCAGCTGGAAAGTCATCTCGAATGCCGATCCGAAGACCACGGTCTTCGGGCTCGTTGGCGCGAGGCACTTCGAGTCGACCTTCGTTCGCCGGGTTCACCACCTGCGCAGCAAGGGCAACGTTGCGAAGCTGCACTTGGGCCTCGACGCGCTGCCAGACGTCGCCGGGCTCAGACCCGAGGACTACGGCGGTCGCTTCCTGCTGGCGCCGTCCGCAGATGCCGTCGAGCGCGCATTCAACCCGGCCAAGTACGGGCGCTGTTCCAGCAAACCGGTCTTCGAAGTCTGCTTCCCGAGTGTCTCGGACGACAGCTGCGCGCCCGCTGGCAAGCACGTGTTATCCGCGCTCGTGCAGTTCGCACCCTACGATCACGAGGGCGGGTGGACTGACGTCGCGCGCGCGGACTTCCTCGACGGCTCGGTGGCGGCGCTGGATGAGGCGATGCCCGGTCTGCGTGAACGGATTCTCCATTCCGAGCTTAGAACCCCGGTGGACCTCGAGGCCGAGTTCGGCGTGTCGGGCGGCCACTGGCATCACGGAGAACTCGGTCTCGATCAGTTCATGTTTGTCCGCCCGGTCGCCGGCGCGGCCCAGTACCGCATGCCGCTCGACGGGCTCTACCTGTGCGGCGCCGGCACTCATCCGGGCGGGGGCGTGACGGGTGCGCCCGGCTACAACGCCGCGCAGGTGATATTGGAAAGGGAGCGTTCGCGATGACCGAAGTCCACCAGGGCCGTCTTCAGACACCTTTCTATAGTCGCTTCCGGGCCGTCGACACGCTCAATGAGTGGCATACGTGGAACGGCTATACCGTCTGTAACTCTCCGTACTGCGCGGACCTCGAGTACTTCGCCATTCGCAATGCGACGGCCGTGTTCGACCTGTCGCCGATGAACAAGTACCGCATCACCGGGCCTGACGCGGGTGCCTACCTCGACCGCCTGGTCACTCGCAGCGTGTCGGTGCTCCGGCCCGGCCGCGTCGGCTACAGCGTCTGGTGCGATCACGACGGCAAGGTCATCGACGACGGAACGATCTTCCACTTGAGCGAGGGCGACTATCGCCTTTGCGCCGCCGGCCGACATGCGGCCTGGTTTGCGGATGCCGCGATCGGCTTCGACGTCGAAATCGACGACGAAACGGCCGACGTCGCAGCGCTCGCCGTGCAGGGCCCGACTTCATGGAGCGTCCTGACGCGTGCCGGTTTCGAGGGCCTGGAATCACTGAAACCCTTCGGCCTCATTTACACCGAGCTTCGCGGCAGGCCGGTCATGGTGTCGCGTACAGGCTTCACCGGCGACCTCGGTTACGAGCTGTGGATGTCACCTGAGGATGCCGGCGCCATCTGGGACCGTATCTTCGAGGCGGGCGAGCTCACAGGCATACGCGCGATCGGCACGGACGCGCTCGAGTTGTCGAGGATAGAAGCGGGTTACCTCGCGCCGGGCCTCGAGTTCCTGCCTGCCGACGAAACGGTTCGGAGTGGGCGCAGTCGCTCGCCGTTCGAGCTGGGCCTTGATTGGCTGGTGGACTTTACGAAACCGAACTTCAACGGTCGCCGGGCGCTTGCCGAGGAGCAGCGACGCGGATCGACCTGGCGCCTCGTGCGTCTCGACATCGACGGCAATAAGCCGGCACACAATGCCTACATTTTTCCGCGTGAGTCGCGCAACAAGAGTGACGTCGGCTTCGTGACCAGTGCGGCGTGGTCCCCGGTGTGCAAGAAAAACGTCGCGCTGGGCACCGTTCGCCAGCCGCACGGATTGCCGGGCGAGACGCTGTGGGTCGAAATCTACTACCAGCGTGAGATGCACTGGCAACGCAAGATGGCGCGAGCGACCGTCGTCGAAGGACCGTTCTGGGCGCCGGACCGTCGTCGCCTGACGCCGCCGAGCCCCTACTAGGACAAGATTATGATCAGAGTTGTTGAGCTACACGCCTATTCGAAAATGGACCCGGCGAGAACGCCTGCCGACAGTCTGCAGTTTGAAGTGGACGGCATCGTCGGCGATCGGCACCGTGGTCATCTGCGAGCCGCGTTCAGCAACGACAAGCAGCAGAAGGGCACGATGCGTCGCAACGAGCGCATGTGGTCGGCGATATCGGTCGAGGAGCTCGCTCAGATCTCAGCCGACATGGGATTGGACGGAGTGATTGAGCCGAAGGACGTGACCGCCAATCTCTGTCTCGAGGGTGCACCGGACCTGTCGAAACTGCCGAAGGGCTCGATACTGAGATTCCCGTCCGGTCTAGAGTTGCTGGTTGAGGAGTTCTGTACGCCGTGTATGGACAAGGGCGAGATGCTCCGTCAGAAGTACCGCAGGTCCGATGGCGGCGAGCTGCTTCCGACGGCTTTCGCGAAGGCGTCCAAACTGAGCCGCGGGCTGGTCGGCATCGTCGAGGTGGCCGGGGCGGTTAGCGCCGGCGACACCGTAGAGATCATCGAGTACGCACACCCGTCGTGGCTTAGGAAGGCGAACGGCTAGCCTCCCAGAACGAGGGCAACCCTGTGCTTACACTTTGTTGCCATTCAACACCGCGCGATGTGATACAACCCTGCCACGCTTATTGGAGGAGAAGCACCTTGAGAACATTAATCGCTGTAAGCCTCGCCGTGATTGCAGGTCTGGCAACGTCCGTCGGCGTCGCCGCCGAGATAGACGCAAAGGTCGAGGCAGCCCTCGCCGCCGACGCGCGACCGGAGGCGGATCGCGCACGTGACCGGAATCGTCGTCCGCTGCAGACGCTGAAATTCTTTGGTCTGGAGGATGACATGCGCGT
>JAAUXY010120722.1_pt1 | contig 33922 bp, 36 predicted proteins | sample 7278121 | NCBI WGS metagenome assembly JAAUXY01 (sample SAMN14350117, study PRJNA611818) | marine sediment metagenome | isolation source: surface marine sediment (1.8m) | place: French Polynesia: Moorea | collected 2018-08
CTGAACACACATTAGAGCATCTTTGATTTTTGCCAATATAGCCTCTTACACCGTCGTTAAAACCTGATCTCCCACCTTCTCATTTAACCGCATGAAGAGATAAAGCAGAAAAAAACATTTTATTCTTGACAATAATGTTTTAATGTCTTATATGTATATTACAATATATAACTAATAAAACATTTATATGGTTGTATAGATACGGAGATCCCTTATGATTGAGTTTAAGTTAGATCCGAAATCCGGCGTTCCGTTTTACCGGCAGATCATCGATCAGATTCGCTACGGGGTTGCCAGTGGACGATTAAAAGTGGGGGAGCAGCTGCCAACGGTGCGCGCTTTGGCTGTTGAACTCAAAGTCAATCTCAATACGGTCAACAAAGCTTACAAAGAACTTGAAATTCAAAGTGTTTTAGAAACGCAACAGGGTACGGGCACATTTATCGGCCCGGTTAGCGTGCAAATTCCCACCACTGAACGCAAAAATAAGCTCGCCAGTATCTGTTCCGAGTTCATAAGTATCGCCTCCAGCTATGGGTTCAGCGTTGAGGAAATGATCAATGAACTTAAAAAAGTCAGGGAGGATAGCCATGAAAACAGATAAAGAAACCAAAAGACGGGCCAATGTCGCGGACCCAACAATATCTGATCAAAAAATCAAAAAACCGATCAATCCGATTTCAATTACCATCATTGTCCTGACTCTGGGCCTCAGCGGCACGCTGATTTATTTTAATATCGTCCATTGGAGCATTATTGGCATTGGTGGTATGCTGTTGCTGATCCTGGCGGCTTCGATTCGAATTGCCGATCAATGGGAAAAAGCCGTTGTGCTCAGAATGGGTAAATTTCTCGGATTAAGGGGGCCCGGCATTTTCTTCATCATACCTATTGTTGATCGGGTAGATAATTACATCGATCAGCGCGTGCGCGTAACGGATTTTAGCGCCGAAAAAACTTTGACCAAGGATACGGTACCGGTGGACGTCGATGCGGTTGTTTATTGGACGGTATGGGACGTTGAAAAAGCGGCCCTGGAGGTCAGGCGCTATGTGCATGCCGTGACCTATATTGCGCTCACCGGCCTCAGGGATATCATCGGCCGGCATGAATTGGCCGATCTCCTGCAGCACCGCGACAAAATAGCTGAAGTTTTACAACACACGCTTGATGAGCACACCAATCCTTGGGGCATCACCTGTCAGACCGTCGGCATTAAAGATATTGTCATTCCCGAGGCGCTATCCGATGCCATGAGCAAACAGGCCCAGGCAGAGCGGGAGCGCCAGGCTAGGATTATCTTGGGTACGGCTGAAACCGAAATTTCGGAGAAGTTTGCAGAGGCCAGCCAAAAGTATCATGACAATCCGGTGGCGCTCCAATTAAGGGGTATGAACATGCTTTTTGAAGGGCTTAAAGAGAAAGGATCCTTGATTATTGTTCCCAGTTCTGCTCTGGAATCGATGAATATGGGGGCGATTGGTGGATTGGCAGCTTTATCAGAAAAGAGCACTTAGGTAACTAAAGCGGGGAAGACGACTCAGGTCTCAACACTTTGTTTGACCGATCCCTCTTTAACGGTATACAAAAATTTTATGAAGCGGTCCGCGCAAACGCTGGCGCGGATTCAAAAATCAAACTTGACATTTAGGGCAAACAGGCGCCTAATAAATCTTTCGAGGCAAAAACCGGGTATCCCAAGTATAAAAGAAAAACAATTTCTTCTGACGGCCTATTAGAGGTAAAAAGATGAACAACATCATGAGAAGAAAAGCATTTCAATTATGTGCCCTTATTCTGGCCTCGATTCTGTTGTGGAGTTGTGGCGGGGTAGGGCAGGATAAACCGGATTACTGGCCGACGCAGGGTTGGAGGACCGCCACCCCGGAAAGCCAGGGGATGGACTCGGCGCTGCTGTTGGATATGCTGGAGGTCATCTGGCAAAATGATATGAAGATTGACAGTGTCCTGGTGGCTCGCAACGGGTACATCGTGCTGGACGCTTACAGTTATCCACGCGATGCGGATGATTTCCATCCGATATACTCCTGTTCAAAAAGCGTCACATCAGCATTGATCGGCATCGCCATCGACAAAGGCGACATTAAAGGCGTGCATCAACCTGTACTGGATTTTTTCCCAGGTCGTGTTGCTGAAAATTTAGATGATGATAAGAAAGCCATGACGCTTGAGAATCTGCTGACAATGAGCTCCGGTCTCGAATGCCGGGATAATTGGCGTTATAGATGGCGCGGGTTGGAAGAAATGAAGCGCAGCCCTGACTGGGTGCAGTTTATGCTTGATTTGCCCATGGCCGAACGGCCGGGCACCCATTTTAATTACTGCAATGGTGCCACCTTTCTGCTTTCAGCCATTTTACAGCAAAAAACCGGTATGAATACGCTGGCTTTTGCTGAAAAACATCTTTTTGAACCTCTGGGCATATCCGATTTTATGTGGCCCGCTAATTCACAGGGCATAACTGTCGGATATAGTGACCTGCATATTCGCCCACGGGATATGGCCAAAATCGGTTTTCTTTACCTGAACAATGGGTTGTGGGAGGACAAACAAATTATATCCTCTCGCTGGATAAAGGAATCAACGCGCAAGCATGTATCCACAAAAGGGCTTATGGATTATGGCTATCAGTGGTGGACACTGGGATCCGGCGCATACACAGCCCTTGGCTATGGTGGACAGTTTATATTTGTCGTACCGCATAAAAACATCGTAGCGGTATTTACGAGTGGTTTAGATCGAAAGGATATTTTTACCCCTTCTGTGTTGCTGCGCTCTAACATCATTCCAGCAGTTAAGTCGGACAAACCCCTGCCGGAAAATCCTGAGCAACAAAATGCGCTTATAGACCTCATCGCGCTCTGGCGGGAGACCCGTCCCAAGGATCGTGACAAAATCAGAGAAAAAACCGGTGAAGTCGCTTCGAGTCTGCTGCCCGGACAATACGTCAACCACCAGTATGGCTTCTCGGTCCAATATGACCCCAAACTGACCGTTACCGATCATGAAAAGGAGCCGGGCCAGATTTTTCGCAAAAAGGCACCTGAAGGCATCCCCATCTTTACTGTCGGGGTGGCGGATATTCCCCAGGGCCTGGCGTTGAAAGACACCGGGCAATTTTTGCTGAAACTTTATCAGAAAGATGCACAGATCAAAGATCCCGCCATTCGCAAGCAGGAACTCATTACGCTGTCGGACGGCACTCCGGCCAATTATGGTGAAATTACCTGGCGCTACCGAACCTTCGATCTGGTGACCGTGGCGGTCGGTGCCTATAAAGGTGACAAGCTCATCGGCGTTTCAGTGGTTGGCAGCCAGAACATGCCGACGGAATATCTGGCGGACATGGTAAAATCATTGAAATTTAATAATTAAAGCCTGATTTAGTTTTGTGCATGTACGTGCAGCTGTTGCACGATGATGAAGTAACTATAATATTCCTATCTTAATTATCAGCATTCTATCACCCATGTTTCTGGAGGGCTTATCATGCCCATTGAGATAAAGGATTGTGATGAGGGCATTGGTGTGATCATTGAAACTCACGAATGGCTTACCGATCAAGAGCTGATCGATGCTTTTGACGACCATCTGGCGCCTGACCCGGAAAAATTTAAGCAATACAAATACATACTTATTGATCACTTCGCATTAACTAAGGTGGATATCACCGATGAAACAATTGACAGAATTTCAGGGTTATTTGCAGATGCCTCGCAGTTGAATCCGGAATCTATCGTCGCAATGGTAACCTATGCTTCATATGGCGCCAATATTGAGCTGGTTGATCGAATCTCGAAAATGCATGAATTATTCGTCAATCGATCTTGCTGGGAAACCCTGCTGTTTAGAACCAGACCGCAGGCGGTCAGATGGATCAAGGGAAAGGTTAAAGAAAAATTTGGCATTAATGATCTAACTTTCGATTGAAGACGGACTGCAACACCACCGGGCGCTATTTAAGGCACTCAGGCGTCGAGGTACAAATACCGTCATCTCAAATTCTCAACCCGTCGGTCTTTTCGCTTAAATGCGCTATCCAAGGTAAAAGATGGACAAAAGCCATGAATAAAAAAGCAGGATATACGCTAAGGGCATTATCGTTATTCTGTATAATGATGTTCGGTATCGCGCCATCTGTAGCGGCGAAAGGCGATAAACCTGTGGTACTAAAGGGTGGTATCCTGATCGATGGAACCGGCTCACCACCGGTTGAGGATGTCACCGTTGGATATTATTAGATCTGCGACCAAAAATGCTGCTGAAGTATGTGGATTGGGCCGAGAATTGGGAACGCTGGAACCGGGCAAAATTGCCGATATTCTGGTCATCGATGGAAATCCTGTCGATGATCTTGAGAACCTGACCAGGGTACGACTCGTCATCAAAGAGGGTGTGATTATCAGGGATTGAGGAACAAAATATGAAAAAAATAAATCCGATATTTAGAATAGTCATATTTTGTGCTCTAGCATGTCTCCTATTGGGATTCTTGCCTGAAGATTCAGCACGCGCTCAACCCAAAAAGCGCGAATACTGGCCCACCAGCGCTTGGAAGACGTCCACCCCTGAGCAGCAGGGCATGGACTCTGCTAAATTAGGGATAGCGGTTGAATTCATTCAGGAAAGACTCCCCGATGCTTATAGTTTGCTGGTTATTAAAGACGGCTATCTGGTTTTCGAGAAATATTTTCGTCAGGGCAGCCCGGATCGAATTGCCGTCATTCATTCTGTTACCAAAAGCTTTACGTCTGCCCTAATCGGTATTGCCATAGACAGAGGCTATCTAAAGAGTGTGGATCAAAGAGTGTTCGATTTTTTCCCTGAATATGTCACCGACGATTTAGATTGGAGAAAAAAGGAAATCCGCCTCAAACACCTTTTGACCATGAGCGCAGGGTTACAGTGGAACGATTGGGGCCCGGAATTGTGGGACTGGGTTGCTTCGTTGGACTGGGGGGAGTATACGCTTCAACTTCCCCAGGAAGACTATCCGGGCAACGTTTTCAATTACAACTCATCCTTATCCCATCTGCTATCCATCATTATAGAGAAATCAACGAAGATCAGCACGCTGGAATTTGCGGATCAACATCTTTTTAAACCACTCGGCATCCGGCAAAGGCACTGGAACAATGACCCTCAAGGATATTATACCGGCGGTTTTGGTTTAAGTCTCACTGCCAGGGATTTAGCCAAACTGGGATTCCTGTACCTGAATAATGGGTATTGGGACGGCCAATCGATTGTCTCTGAACATTGGGTGCAAGCATCCACGCGCCACAGATGGCATGCCCATCGAGTATATGGGCCCACCGGTTACGGTTATCAGTGGTGGGTAAAGGAAGTGGATGGCTGTCACAGCTATCGCGCATGGGGCCGAAGAGGGCAATTTATTGTGGTCGTTCCAAAACTGGATCTAGTGACTGTTATCACATCGGAAACAAGGCAACCGGTTGCACCCACTTCGGTTCATTATAGCCCTTTGTTTGATTTAGTTGCAGCCGCTGTTAAAAAAGACCGGCCGCCCAAAAAGCCCATCAAAGCCGTGAAATTACCGGATGATGTCAAGGCATTCGTATCCCACTTTAATCAGGCATGGGCAGATGGTGATATGAGCAAAATCTCTGAATATATATCAGATGATTTTCTTAGCAGTGGTATAACCAAAGACAAAATTCTCCAGCTTATCACCATGAGTACGTCTTATCTTTCGGAATCTAAAATCATCCTGACCGGGTTTGAACATCAAGGAAACGTTGCTAAAGTTGAAGGGATAAGAAAAGACAAATATTTTGAGTTCCCGCTGCCGCAAGGCTATCTGATGATCAAAGAAAATGGCCAATGGAAATGGTTTGGGAATCGGGCAACTAAATAGCCGGACGTTACTTGAGTGACACCAGATATCTTCAACCATTATAGCTTTTAAACCACTGTTAAAACCCTTTCGGGTACTCTTCAATACCATCGATTTCATTATCGGACGGGATCTATGTATCGCTATGAAAACCGAAGCATCAAGAGAACAATATTTAGCGTATTTTCAGAAGCACAACAATTGCGAGCTGGCGTATTGTATTGAAGCGGCCTCAAACAGGAAAGGCAAGCATGTGGTAGTGGTCGGCGCCACCCACGGCAATGAGCCGGCGGGTGTCAAGGCCATGGTGGCGTTTCATCGACAGGTGCAAAATGGTGAGGTCCAACTGGAAAGCGGCAAAGTCAGCCTGCTGTTAGGAAATCCGGACGCATATATAAAGGATCAACGCTACGTCGACAGAGATTTGAACCGCAGCTTCGACATGTCGGATTCCACCACTATTGAAGGCCGTCGGGCAGCTGAGATCATCCAATACCTGGATCAAAACAAGGAAATTTCAGCGCTGCTGGATCTGCATTCGGTCAGTATCGGCGATTTTAAGATCTGTGTTTATGAGAAAGACAATCCCGCTAGCCTGGAATTGACGCTCAGCATCAGTGACATTCCTATGCATTTTGCCTATCATCCGGCGCATATGCCGGGCGCGTTGATTTCCACAGCCGGGCAGCGTCAAATTTGCGGGTTAATCGTTGAATGCGGCAACCACCTGTCTGAGGGCGGCATCGAAGCGGCCCAGGATCACATGCAGACTCTCCTGGCGCACTATCAGATCCTGCCTGCTTCAGCTAAAGCCCCAAAAAAAGACAGTACGATTATCGAGCAGTATGAAAGCATCAGCGCCATTCATCCCGGTCCCAATTTCAAATTTCTGATCCCAGATGTGGCCACCGGAACAAAACTGAGCAAAGGGCAGGTGTTTGCCAAGGACGACAATGGGGAGCATACCGCGCCGCAGGCGTGTTATATCGTGGTGCCTTCGCGGGTAGTAAAGGCAACGGATGTGGATGCGGGTTTTTTAGGTCGCTTGAATATGCTGAAAACAAATACCTAAATCTTGCATGCAAAATTCAGGAAATAATTGATTCGTCACCGACCCAGCGATCTAAGCAGGTCGTTTATTTGTCCAGGCTGAGTTTGCCGGCAAAAAAACAGGCCACAAAATGCTTGTTATGCATTTCTCTGAATTCCGGTTCTCTTGTACTGCAAATGTCTCTGGCAAACAGACAGCGCGGGTGAAAGCTGCAACCCGGCGGTGGGTCGATGGGGCTGGGGACGTCGCCTTTTAGAATGATGCGCTCATTACTTTTTAAAGCGGGATCCGGAATGGGAACCGCTGACAAAAGGGCCTGGGTGTAAGGATGAAGCGGTGATTTGTAAAGGGTTTTGCTGGGTGCAAACTCCACGATTTTGCCCAGGTACATGACCGCCACGCGATCACTGACATGCTCCACTACACTTAAATCATGGGATATGAACAGATAGGTCAGCCCGAAATCATCCTGCAGGTCCTTGAGCAGATTAATCACCTGAGCCTGGATAGAAACATCCAGCGCGGAAACCGCCTCATCACAAACGATCAATTTGGGATTTAAGGCCAGGGCTCTGGCCACGCCAATTCTTTGGCGCTGGCCACCCGAGAATTGGTGGGGATAGCGGCGCATGTGCTCTTTGCGCAACCCGACCACCCGCAGTAATTCAAGAACCCGTCCATCTCTTTTCTTTCTACTTTTCACCCCATGGACCAGTAAAGGCTCACCGATGATATGCGATACGGTCTTGCGGGGGTTGAGGGATGAGAAGGGGTCCTGGAAGATAATCTGCATCTTTTCGCGTAATGCCTGCATCTTGTTCTTATCGTAACTGAGAATGCTTTCCCCTTCAAAAAAGATATCACCGGAAGTGGGTTCCTCCAGACGCAGAATCGCTCGGCCAAATGTGGTCTTACCACAGCCGGATTCGCCCACCAGCCCCACGGTTTCGCCTTCATCGATGGTCAGGCTCACCCCGTCAACCGCCTTGACCGAAGCGATTTCTTTGAGAAAAACCCCTCCCTTGATAGGGAAGTGCTTAACGATATTTTTGGCTTCAAGCAGGATGCTAGGCATACTTTAAACACCTGACGTAATGATTATGAGAAACTTGATACATCTTGGGCTCCACCTTATGGCAGTCGTTAAAGACATCCGGGCAACGATCGTTGTACAGGCAGCCGGCAGGTAAATTCAGCAGGGAGGGCACAACACCGGAAATGGTCTTAAGACGGTTTTCTTTGCTTTCCCGGCCCAGCACCGGAATGGATTGCAGCAAACCGATCGTATAGGGATTTTTCGGGTTGGCGTAAATCGTTTTGACGTCCGTGTATTCCATGACCTTGCCGGCATACATGACGGCCACATTCTGGGCCATCTCGGCGATGACGCCCAAATCGTGCGTGATAAAAAGAATGGCGGCCCCGGTTTCGTCTTTGAGCTTGTTCATTAAATCCAGGATCTGGGCCTGGATGGTAACATCCAGCGCTGTGGTGGGCTCATCGGCGATCATCAACTTGGGATTGCAGGCCAGGGCCATGGCGATCATCACGCGCTGGCGCATCCCGCCGCTCATCTGGTGCGGGTAATCTGAAAGCCGCGTTTCGGCTGCCGGTATGCCTACCAGTTGAAACATCTCAATGACGCGTTCACGGGTGGCGCTACGGGATAGTTTTTGATGCAGCCGGATGACTTCACCCACCTGGTCACCCACCGGAAATACCGGATTGAGCGATGTCATCGGTTCCTGGAAAATCATTGAGATCCGGTTGCCCCGAATTTTGCGCATCTCAGCCTTAGATAGCTTCAGCAAATCTTGATCATCGAAAAAGATATCGCCGCCCTCAATCTTACCGGGCGGGTCCGGGATCAGGCGAATAATGGAGTGGGCGGTGACGCTTTTACCGCAGCCGGACTCGCCGACCAAGCCCAGGGTTTCACCGGACTTGATTGCCAGGCTTACGTTGTCGACAGCTTTGGCGACATATCCGCGGACATAAAAATAAGTTCGCAGGTTTTTGATTTCCAACAGGTTTTTATTGCCCATCACCACAGTCATTAGTCCCTTAATCTCGGATCTAAAGCATCTCTTAATCCGTCACCCAAGAGGTTGAAGCCTAGCACCGCTAACAGAATGGCCACCCCCGGAAAGGTCATCACCCAGGACGCCCGCAAAATCAGCGCACGGCTTTTGGCAATCATAGCGCCCCATTCGGGTGTGGGCGGCTGGGCGCCCAGCCCCAGAAAGCTCAAAGCGGCCATATCTAGAATGGCCGAGGCAAATCCCAAAGTCGTCTGCACGATCAAGGGGCCGAGGCAGTTGGGTAAAATGGCAATAAAGATAATGCGAAAATCTCTGGCGCCGATGGCGCGCGCGGCGCTGACATAGTCTTTTTCACATTCCTCGAGCACGCTGCCGCGCACAATACGCGCAAAGCGCGGGATATAAGTGATGGCGATGGCAATCATCGCATTTTGCAGGCTGGGGCCTAAATAAGCCACCACTACGATCGCCAGCAGGATATAGGGAAACGCAAGAATAATATCCATAAAACGCATAATGATGCTGTCTCTGAATCCTTTGTAATAACCGGAAATACAGCCCAACAAGGTGCCACAGCCAAACGCCAGGCCGACACTGATGACTGCCACCAGCAAAGAGACCCGTGCGCCGTAAATCAGGCGCGAGAGGATATCCCGGCCCAGATCGTCGGTGCCCAGAATATTGTTCCAGGTGCCGGTCGCATGCCACACCGGCGGTTTAAGCTGATCGTAAAGCGATGTCTCGAGGGGATCGTGCGGGCTTAGAAAGGGCGCAAAAATGGCGCTTAAAATAAAAAGGGTAATGATCATCAAACCCAGCACGGCGGTTTTGTTGCGCCACAGCTGGCTGATCTGGTCAAAAAAAGGATGCCGGTCTTCCGGGTTTTTATGTGGCTTCTTTTTTTTCATTTAATCATCAAGTTAAGCAATCAGCACCTAATCAATTCAACCAATACCCAATACCCAATACCCAGTACCTGATTTACTTCACACTAATGCGCGGATTGATAACGGCATACAGGACATCCACGCACAAGTTAATCAAAATGAATATTCCGGCAATGAACAGGGTGCCGCTGCGGATGACCATATAGTCCCGCTGCATCACGGCGTCATACATCCATTTGCCCACACCGGGCCAGGCAAAGATGGTCTCCGTTAGAATGGCCCCACCTAGAAGCACGCCGAATTGAAGACCGATGGTGGTGACGACCGGAATCAACGCATTGCGCAGGGCGTGCTTGAAAATGACAATAAACTGTGAAAGACCTTTGGCTTTGGCGGTTTTGATGTAGTCCTGGCGCAGCACCTCCAGCATCGACGAGCGGGTCATGCGGGCCACGATGGCGGTTGGGATGGTGCTCAGCGTGACTGCGGGCATAATGATATGCCAGAGGGCATCCCGCAGGGCCGCCCAATTACGGGTTAAAATAGCGTCCAGAATGTACAGATTGGTGATGGTTTCAAGCTCCACACCGACGCTCAGACGGCCCGACATAGGCAGCCATCCCAGGTTGAGGGCAAATATCAGCATAAACACCAGCCCCAGCCAGAATATGGGCATACTAACGCCCACCAGAGCTCCGAGCATGCTGAGGTAGTCGAATATGGAATATTGTTTAGTGGCTGAAATAATGCCCAGGATCATACCGGCAAAGCAACTGATTAGCAGAGCGACGATGGAAAGTTCAATGGTGGCCGGAAAACGCTGCTTGACTTCAATCCAGACCTTCTGGCGCGTCCAGATGGTCTCTCCCAGATCCCCCTGCATCAATTGCGTGAGAAATAGCCAGTATTGCTCAGGCAAGGGTTTGTTCAACCCCAGATGCTCACGGATTTCCTGCAAAGCTTCTTCCGAGGCGCGTTCTCCCATCAGTAGCTCAGCAGGATCCCCCGGTGTCAGATGCAGCATTAAAAATACCAGGATAGATACACCCAGCAGGGTAGGGACGAGCACAAATATTCTTCGAATGATGTAGGCGATCATTGAGGAATTGGATTATAATCTGTTGTAATGAATTTGTGGGTCGTTAAACAGAACTGATTTTTTCCAGCTAAGCATTAAAGCTCTATATCAAAAAAAGCAGGGTGTAAACAAAAAAGGGAAAGAGGGCGGGCCTCTTTCCCTTTCTTTTTCTATTCATACCGCAAAATAATAGATTGCTCTACTTTAGCCAGACATTTTTCATCCGGACAGAGCCTGTTGGATGCAGTTTGAAGTTCTCAACGTTGTTGCGTGCCGGCCAGATGACAGTGGAATGCGCTACGCTGATCACCGGGACTTCATCATAGATGAGCTTCAGTGCCGTTTTGTAGATCTCGGCGCGTTTGCTCTGATCGACAGTCTGTTTTCCCTGCAGGATCAGCTTGTGGTACTCTTCGTTGTGCCACTGGGTTCTGACCGAAGACGAGGCCAAACCGTCGAAAAGAACGGCCAGGAAGTTATCCGGGTCGCCGTTGTCACCGGTCCAGCCCAGCTGAAACAAATCCATATCTTCCGGTTGTTCACGCTGGCGCTTAAGATAAGTTCCCCATTCGTAGCTGACCACTCGGGCCTTGATGCCGATTTTGGCCAGATCAGCCGCCATGGCCACCCCGATTTTCATTCCGTCCGGATTATAAGGACGGGGGACCGGCATGGACCACAGGGTAATTTCCGGCAAACCTTTGCCTTCCGGGAAGCCGGCTTTGGCCAGCTCAGCCTTGGCGAGTTCAACATCATATTTGAAACCCGGTACCTGCTCGTTGTAGCCCCACATGGTGGGTGGAATCGGATTTTTGGCAACCTGGCCCATACCCTGGTACAAATTGTCCACGATGGCCTGGCGGTTGATGGCGTGCGCAATGGCCCTGCGCAGATGGATGTTGCTCTTCCAGGGCTCTTTGGTGTGGTTAAACGACAGATAACCGATGTTCATGCCCGGCTGAGAAATAAGCTTGATATTCTTATCCTGGCGGGCCAGTTCAACATCTGCGGGATTGGGAAACTGGCAGATATGAATACTGCCGGCTTTCAACTCCAGAAAACGCACCGAGTTTTCCGGAATGGAACGAAAAACGACTTTGGCCAGATAGGGGCCACCGGCTTTGTCCCAATAGTTTTCATTTTTGGCCAGGATGATTTGATCGTCCTTAACCCATTTGACGAACTTGAACGGACCGGTCCCAACCGGATTGCGCAAAAACTCCTTGGGATTTTTCATGAAAGCCGTCGGGCTGATGATATCGGCAAAGTCCATGCCCATGTTGGCCAGAAAGGGCGCCTCGACTCTTTTGAGCTTGAAAACTACCTCATACTCTCCGGTAGCCTCAATAGAGCCGATGGTATCATCCATCTCCATGGAGACCCAGTATTCGGGTGTGCGCTCCTGGGCCGGAATATCCCATCCCTTGCCATGAAATTTGACATTGCGCTCTTTCATCATACGACCGATGGAAAATACCACCGCATCGGCATTGAAGGGTGTGCCGTCATGAAACTGGACACCTTTGCGCAGCTTGAATGTGTATGTCTTGCCATCTGGTGAGATGGTCCAGGATTCGGCCAGGCCCGGTTCAAGCTGGGTGGATTCATCTTTGTAGGCAACCAGCGCTTCGTAGAGGTTGTCGCAGATCATAAAAGAGTTGCCGTCGGTTTCATATGCCGGATCCAGCCCAACACTGTCCCCGCCACGGCCGAAGATCAGCGTGCCGCCTGATTTGGGTGCTGCCAGCGCAGTGCCGGCACACACAAAGACGACTAAGGTTGATAATAAAATGATTTTTTTGAACATGTGTCCCCCTTTCATTTGGTTGGTTAACATGCTTCTAACAAATACCGAATTGTCAGACAAGGATCATTTATGTCTAACAGAACCCAAACTGAATGTCAAAAGATAAACTGCACAACGTGTCGATATCTATACATAAATATTGCATGAAAATTAATGCGAAAATTAGATTGCTTTCAAAAATTGCATGTTAATCAAATTATTGAATAACATCAGAATACCTGTCTGTTTTAATGGATATCGCATTAATTTTCATGCAAAACTCAGGTTATGCGTAACTAAACCCCTATCTAAATTCTTTTTTCTTCCACACCGTGACAGGCAACCTGGATTCCGGAATCCAGTTGGATCAGTTTGGGTATCTCCTGTGTGCAGCGTTCATTGGCATAGACACAGCGGCCATGGAAAACACAGCCTGAGGGCAGATGGATCGGGGTCGGGACTTCGCCTTTGAGCTTGAGATGTTTAGGTTTGGAAACGCCGAGCTCCGGAATGGCGCTCAGCAGCGCCCGGGTGTAGGGATGCATCGGTTGTTCGTATAGCATTTGAGTGGGCGCCAATTCGCAGATGGTGCCCAGGTACATGACCGCCACGCGCGTGCTGATGTGCTTGACCACCGAAAGGTCGTGGGTGATGAACATATAGGTCAGCCCCCGGTTTTTCTGGGCTTCCATCATCAGATTTAAAATCTGAGCCTGGATGGAAACATCCAGCGCTGACACCGGCTCATCGGCAACGACAAATTCGGGATCGACCATCAGGGCGCGGGCAATGCTGATCCGCTGTCGCTGGCCGCCGGAAAATTCGTGCGGATAGCGCCCAGCCCAGGCCGGATCCACGCCCACCTGGCGCATCACCTCGGCCACCTTGTCCCGGGCTGCCTGGGATGTGATGGACCTGTTGTGGAAATAGACCGGTTCAGCCAGAATCTTATTGACCGTCATGCGGGGATTCAAAGACGCATATGGATCCTGAAATATCATTTGCATTTTTTTACGAAAGGGCAGCATCTGTTGGGGGCTCAAGTGGTCAATGCGTTGATCCTGATAGTGGATTTCACCGCTGTTGGGCGGGTACAATCCCATAACGGCCCTGGCCAGGGTCGATTTTCCGCAGCCGCTTTCGCCCACCACACCCAAAGTTTCCTGTGGCATGATCTTAAAGCTGACCGCATTAACCGCTTTGACAGTGGTCTTTTTACGAACCATGCGGCCGTTTTCCAATGTCAACTGGTCCAGCAATCCACCGGAGATATCAAAGTGTTTAACCAGTTCTTTTACGGTTAACAGGCTGTTGTTCGGTTCCATTGCTCAGATTTTCTATGTGCCCTCAGTCTTAAAGACAAGAGCTTATTTGATCATATGGCACGCGACCATACGACTTTGTTGCTCCTTGCTGATCAGGGCCGGCACCTCTGCGCTGCAGATCGCATCGCTGATCGTGCAGCGTGGATGAAACGCACAGCCCTGGGGTATTTCCGTCAGATTCGGCATCATGCCGGGAATCTGGTTTAATCGCGAGCCCGGCGGTATGATGCCGGGTAAGGCCTTAATCAAACCCTGAGTATACGGATGCTTGGGTTCCTGCACCACCGACTGGGTCGATCCGCTCTCAACGATTTTGCCGGCATACATAACGACTATTTTTTCGGTAATTTGAGATACAACCCCCAAATCATGGGTAATCAGGATTAATCCCATTTTTTCAGATTCACATAATTCTAGCAGTAAATCCATAATCTCGGCCTGAATGGTGACATCCAGTGCAGTGGTCGGTTCATCGGCGATGATCAAACCCGGATTGGTCAACAGCGCAATGGCAATTACGATGCGCTGTCGCATACCGCCGGAGCACTCATGGGGATACTGCTGCAATCGTTTCTCGGGAGATGGAATATGGACCTTTTTTAATTTTTCCAGGGCAATATTGAGCGCATCGGCCTTGCTGACATCCTCGTGGGCCAGCACGGTTTCCACCATCTGGGTGGCGATGGTCAGAACCGGGTTGAGCGTCATCATGGGATCCTGAAAAATCATGCTGATGCGGTTGCCGCGAATGGCGCGCATCTGTTCTTCAGGCAAGCGATTGATTTCCTGGTTTTCAAACAGGATCTTGCCGCCGGAAATATAGCCGGGCCGGCTGATCAGATTGATAATCGCAAAACCGGTAACCGACTTTCCGGCACCACTCTCACCGACAATGCCTAAACGCTCGCCTTTGTCCAACGAAAAGCTGATACCGTCAATGGCCGTTAATTCACCTGACCACAAGGCAAATTTAACTTCCAGATCTTTAACTTCAAGTAGATGACTCATTTAATATGGCGTTTAGTATTTTGTGTTTAGTGTTTTGTATCTAGTGTTTAGTATTTGGAATTTGATTAATCCCTATGGAAATTTTTAGCTTTTTTTCGATGGCAAGGCGCAAAGTGCTTCAAAAGTGGAGCGTACACGCCAGTACGTGAGCATTTTGAAGCGGTTTGTAACGCAGCCAGCGGGTAAAAGATGAATATTTGCATAGGGATTTAGCCTTTATATAGTTTGGGGTTAAGCACATCCCGCAGCCAGTCTCCCAGTAGCAAAACAACCAGGAGAAAAACGACCAGCAGGACACCTGGGAAAAAGGTAATCCACCAAGATCCGCTGAATATGTATTCAAAACCGGACCGGATCAAAGATCCCAGTGAAGGCTTGGTGATCGGCATGCCCAATCCCAGAAAAGAAAGGGCGGCCTCACTCATGACCGCGTTGGCCACCTGAATGGTCGAGAGCACCAGAACCGGTGTAAGGGTATTGGGTAATATGTGCCTGAAGATGATGCGCCAGCCGCTGATGCCAATCACCCGGGCCGCCTCAACATATTCTTTATTTTTTTCGCCCAGCACTGACGCCCGTACGGTGCGGGCATACTTGGGCCATTCGGACATGCCGATAATAATGATCAACAAGGGTACCGCCAGCTCTTCCCAGCGACCCACTCCAAAAGCCAGCTTAAAAATGGCGCTGGTAAAAATGGCCACGATCAGATAGGGGATTGAAAATTGAATATCAGCAATGCGCATTAAAAAGGCATCCAGTTTACCCCCGAAATAACCGGCCAGAAGACCTAAGAGGATGCCGAGTAAAGACTGAAACAATACCGCACCCACACCAATGATCAGCGATACCCGCAGGCCGAAAATCATCGTGCTGAGCAAATCGCGACCCTGGATATCGGTTCCCAGCAGGAATTTTTCACTGCCGTTTTCCATCCAGGCCGGCGGGGTTTCGGCATCCAGGATATCAATGGTGGCGGTATCGTAGGTGTCATGCGGCACCACCACCGGCGCCAGGATACTGATCGCCACCAGGGTCGCCAGCACACCAAAGCTTGCGATCGCAACGGGATCCTGTTTGAAATTGTAAAATAGATAAGAATGTTTAAACCGTCGCCAAGTGTTCATTTTCGGCCTGCAATTCTAATTGTCGGATTGACGAATCCGTAGACAATGTCCACGATGGTATTGATGACCACGAAAATTCCACCCACTACCACCAAATAGGCCACCAGCAATGAGGTATCCGAGCGCTCCACCGCCTCGATGAACATGAATCCCATCCCCTGCCAGTTAAACACCGATTCGGTCAAAATCGTAAACGCCACCAAAATCCCCAGCTCGACACCAAAGATGGTGATCACCGGCAGCAGCGTGTTTTTAAAAGCATGAATGAACCAGACACGCTCACGTCGCAGGCCCTTGGCCCAGGCAAACTTGATGTATTCGGTTTCCAGTATCTCCATCATTTCGGCGCGCACCAGCCGGATAAACAGCGGCAGCATGATCGATGACAGCGATATGCTGGGCAGGATCAGGTGTTTGATACCATCCCAGGTAAAAAAACCGCTTTCCCAGCCCCAGATGTTGACGGTTTCGCCACGCCCATAGGATGGCAACCAGTTAAGTTCCACGCTGAAAAAATAAATAAAGGCGATGGCTGTTAGAAACACCGGAACCGCGACGCCAATGGTACTGACAGCCATGATGATCCGTGAAAACCAGCTTTTGGGATAGATAGCGGCATAAACGCCCGCCGGTATCGATATCACGATTAAGATGAGGGCTGTGACAATCACCAGCTCAAGGGTTGCAGGGGCCTTGGAAATAATGACCTCCAGGGCCGGTTTCTTATAGAAAAAAGACAACCCCAGATCGCCTTGGCAGGCGTTTTTGACAAAACGAACGTATTGAATATAGAAGGGATCGTTTAAGCCCAGCTGCTCTCGAATGACCTCGCGTTCAGCTGGTGTGACGCGCTCGCCCACCAGGTCTCTGACCGGATCTCCAATGGAATGCTGGATCGAAAATCCCACCAGGCTGATGACCAGCATTACAAAAATAGCTTGAATGACGCGCCGGATTATAAATGCAACCATCGTCGGCCTTTGATGAAAGGTGAATGGATTCGGTGCCCATTAATACGACCAATGGCCAGGCAGGTCAAGAGGGAAAAATATGAAAAATACTAATATAAATTCATGATGATAGGACCGTTGAACAGATGGAAATGTGTGTGTTAGCGCGGGCAGGATCGCAAATTAAAAAAAAGGCAGGTGACGCTTTTAAAAATCGCCACCTGCCTCCACTTTTTATCGAACCGTTCGTTTACCTATTTGATGACCAAATCCCCTAAATAGGGAAAGTTCATGGTGTTGACGATCGGCTTGATCATGACATTGTTTTTGCCGGCGTAGGAATGATTTTGCCAGTGAAACGGAACAAAAGCGGCATCATCATACAGAATCTGCTCAATCTGTTGCAGAATCTTGGTGCGTTTTGCCAGATCGGTTTCGCTTTGAGCCGCCATGGTCAGCTCATCGATTTTTGCATTGCAATAATTGCCGCTGTTGTACTGACCGTATCCGGTTTCTTTGTTGGGGCACATACCCAGAAATTCAGTGAAATTGCCGGAATCTTCGGTATCCGAATGCCAGCCGATCATCTGGATGTCGGCCACCTGGGCATCAAATTCATCCCAGTACTGGGCCTTGGGCATGGTCTTTAAATTGACCTTGATGTTGATTTTAGCCAACATGGAAACCACCGCCTCGGCAATCTTTTCATCATTCACATAGCGATTGTTGGGCGCGATCATGGTGCATTCAAAGCCGCCTTCCAGACCGGCTTTTTTCATGAACTCTTTGGCTTTTGCGAGGTCATAGCGCGGCTTCAATGCCGGATTGTGCCCCATGTAGCCCTTGGGGCTTTGCTGACCGGCCGTTGTTGCGGTGCCTTTCATGATTTTCTGGGCAATCCCTTCATTATTAATGGCGTGGACAATTGCCTGGCGAACATTCACATCCTTGAACTCGGCCCGGCGTTTCTGATTTAATTGAACAGTGATAATGCGGCCACCGGAATAGGTCACCAGCTTGACTTTGGGATCTTTATCGACCCGCTGGAAATCCTGGGGCGGCACCGGTGAAATGAAATCCACATCACCGGAGAGCAGTGCGGCCACCCGGGTGGCATCTTCTTTGATTGGTGTCAAAATAATCTTGCTGACATTGCCAGGGGAATCCTTATCCCAGTAGTCGGCGAATCTTTCGAAAACATACTTGGCACCCTGTTCCCATTCCACGACTTTGAAAGGACCGGTCCCGGAGCTGTTTTGCAGCGCAAATGAAGGACCGACTTTGACGACGGCATCCTTTGGTTGGCCGGTGGCATCCGTGCCGCTGTAGAATTTACTGTCCAGCGGGAAGATATAGGTGGCCATGTTGATCAGCAGCGCATAGGGTTTTTTAGATTTGATATCAACCGTGTGATCATCGACCACGGTGCAGCTTTCAAACGGTTCGAAAAGCCCCTTGAAATCTTCGCTCTCATAAAAGCGCTCGAAGGTAAACTTAACGTCTTTGGCGGTAAACGGGTTGCCGCTGTGGAATTTGACGCCTTTGCGCAGAAAAAAGCGCATGGTTAGGGGATCGGTGCGCTCCCAACGCTCGGCCAGACGGGGCTCAAACTCCATATTTTGGGCATAGCGGACAAGCGGGTCAAAAGTCCAGTGCGAATACTGCAGCATCCCACCGGACAGTTGAACCTGCGGGTCCTGGGATACCGGGCCGGCATCCAGACCCAGTTTCAACGTCTTGGCGCTTGCGATCGTACCCAGCGAAAATAGCATCAAGACAGCTAAACTAAAGATAACAAATTTTTTCATTACATCCTCCTTTCATTCTGCCTTTCCTAAATTATTGTAAAACCTCCATATCCAACCAATCGGTTCTGCTGGGGTGGATAATAACATTTCACCCAAACACAATGTATAAAAAATCAGGAACCTTTGGTCAAGGGAGAAAAGAGAAATGGATAGTTGTCTATTAGTATTAATAACTATTTCCTATCTTTTGCATGAAAATTAGAAGCTACCTCAAAAATGCATCTAACGCTCAAGGGCTGTGTTAAAAACCGATTCAAAATGCTCGAATACTAGCGTGTATGCTCCACTTTTGAATCGGTTTTCGTCTTGCCCTTGAGCGTGATCTACTATTTTTGAGATAGCTTCAAATAAAAACCTTAAACCCAATTAATGACAGCGACTCCCGCAAAATTCAGAAATTATCATTAGCTTTCCAGGATGTTATTTGAAGAGATTTAGATGGCAGCAGGTGTTATAATCTTTTACCCAGTCCAATCACATCATCATTTGAATATCCCAAGCTTTCGTAAAAGGAGATCACCTTCTGGTTTGAGGTGCGGACCTGTAAATTGATTTTTGGGCATCCCCGTTTCTTTAGTGCTGCTTCGGCTCTCTCCATCATGCGACGACCGATTCCCTGGCGCTGATGATTTGGATCCACGGCCAGATAATAAATCCAGCCGCGATGGCCGTCATAGCCGGCCATGGCCGTGGCGATGATACGGCGGTCGATAGTGCCCACAAAAAACAGATCGGCCTGGACCTGCCCTTTCATGTCAATATCTTTTTGGGGGTCATTTTGTGGCACCACCAGATGGCAACGATGCCACAAGTGAATGACTGCTGCCTGATCGGCTTTCTGGTAGGATCGAATCCTAAATCCTGCATTTCCGCCGTCATCTTCGGAACGGTCTTTTCTTTCAAAGGGATTGTATCCCGGGGCAATCACCAGGCTGTCTTTTTTATCGAGGATGTCTGGTCGGTAAACGCTTTCGGCCCAATCTTCTGGTTCGACTTCTTCAAATGCGACGGAAACCGATTTTTCTTTGCATACCGCAATTTCTGTGACGTTTTTTACGATGGCGCGTGCCAGCTGTTTTTTCTGCTCCGCAGATCTTCCGGGGTAGAGCTTTATGATAATGTGAGGCATAGAATAGATCCTTCTTTGGTTAAACCTGTTTGCCAGTTGACGCATTATCCTTTTAAAAGCTGGAAAGCCGGGAAGCTTTAAAGCCAGTAAGCCGATAGGTCTGAAAAATAGAGCGCCGAACGCGCTCGAATATTCAAGGCTTTCAAGCCTCCTGGCAAAAATACCCATGTTTTTTTCAGCTCAACCGGCTAAACGGGTTACTCGATTTGGGTTTTTGGTCTGAGCTCTTGAGATCGATCGATAAACGTGTCGAGCCATTCATAAAGCTGATTCAGACTGCCGATATTAACGTGCTCATCGGCCGAATGCTGGCTCATGTCTCCATCGGCGCCCCAGACAATGCCTTTGATGCCATGGGCCGACAAAAAGCGGGCATCACTGGCGCCGTGCTCAAAACCGACGATCGTGTCATTGGTGATTTCCAGCAACAGGTCCAGATAGGGAGAGTCGCCACCTTTGAAAAGGGGTTCTTTTTTTTCCACCACCAGTTGACCTTTAATATCCGCCTGGATGTTTTCAATGAGCGCTTCCATGTCGTCGTTTTCGGTGTAGCGGATATCGAACAAGGCTTCCGCATGATCAGGAACTTGATTGGAGGCCTTGCCGGCACGAATCCAGCTGAAATTTAAGGTGCGATGCCAGTAATCCGGCGGCGATAGATTAAAATGGGTTTTAAGCACCTGGTAATCATCGATCAGGTTTTCAATCGCGTTTTCTCCGAGCCACGGGCGAGCGCCATGGGCGGTTTTGCCGTCAGCAATTAGTTTCAATTTGACGATACCTTTTTCTTTGGTGACAATTTTTTGCAGGCTGCCGCCGTCCAATGCAATGCAAAAATCAGCCTTAACTTCCTTTAAGGCCTGCTGGGCCCCATTGGCACCACCGATTTCTTCATCAGCCGTAATGATCACGCCAAAAGGCAGATCGCTCTGGTCTTGATCTTTTTCTCTGAGTCGCTGCAGGTAATTTTTAACCAGAACCAGCGAGAGGGCGGCGGCATATTTGTCATCAATACTACCACGTCCATAGAGGGCGCTATCTTTTATGCGGGGCTCAAAGAGCGCATCAGGTGCATCCACCACATCGATATGAGACATGAGTATGACGGGTGCAAAATTGTGTTGCGGCATGACAACAACCGATGGACTTTTGTTGAAACTCAGCCGCCGGTAATGCGCACCGCACTGCTTTAAATAATCCTCAATAAATGCCATGCAGCGTTGGATTTCTTCCGGCTGTGAATGCATGGTTTTAAAGCGTATCAATTCCTGCGTTAAGGTTACGATTTCATCCATCTGTATAATCCTCACTCAAGCTATTTACTGTCTACTACTCAAAGGTGCCAGGTTTCAGGTGTCAGGTGTCAGGTTTCAGGGCCGATAAGAAGGGCTGACACCTGAACACTGACACCTGACACCTTTTATTTGAATGCTGGATCTAAAGAGCCCTACGAGGAATATAGAGAAAAGTAACCTTAGTCAAGGTGTTATCAAAAAGCTGTTCCCAAAATAACGGATCACGCCCTTCGGTTGACCTGTTGAGCATGCCAAAGGTCCCTGTGAAACGCGATTGTGCCCGTTAATAAGGAAATGCTGTCGAATTTTAATTCATCTAACCGGCAAACGGGCCTACGGGTAACGGGCTCAACCCAAGACCCCAGATGCATTTTAAAACAGCTTCTGATTTTGACTTCCGTGCTGAGTTGATTATTTTTATTTTATTTGCTTTAAGTATATGGAATAGTTATGGCAACAAGTCGGTGACGATTTGTTGAACGGTTCTTAAGTGTTACCCAATTACTCTTCTTTGTTTTCCCAGCTCTAAAACGGTTATATTCGATTTCGGATAGCTGACAAGTTCTTCGAGCAGGAGTGGACCAGATGATACTGGCGGCAGTTGTTTCGATTTTCATATTAGCACTGGCAGCACCCGCATTTCAGCGGTTGTTGCCGAATCGAGCAGGCTGGGTGCTGAGCATTTTACCGCTGATCCTGACGGTCTTTTTTGCATCTAAAATTGCGCAGATTAACGACGGCCAGATCATCATCGAGTCCCATGCCTGGGTCCCCAGCCTGGGTGTGAGTCTGTCATTTTATCTGGACGGCCTTAGTCTGGTTTTTTCCCTGCTGATTTGCGGTGTGGGAACTCTGATTGTAATTTACTCCGGCGGCTATCTATCCGGTCATACCAACCTTGGCCGTTTTTATACCTTCCTGCTGTTTTTTATGGCCTCGATGCTCGGCGTGGTTTTAGCAGGCAACCTCATCAGCCTCTTTGTTTTCTGGGAGCTGACCAGCATCAGCTCTTATTTTCTGATCGGTTTTGACCACCAGAGGGAATCCGCTCGTACGGCAGCTCTGCAGGCGCTCTTGGTTACCGGTACCGGGGGTCTGGCTTTGCTGACGGGGGTGCTTCTGATAGGCTGGGCGACCGGAAGCATGGAAATCAGTGAGCTGTTGACCCGTGCCGATATGATCCGGGGCCACGCGCTCTATATTCCAATATTGATCCTGGTGTTGCTGGGCGCCTTTACCAAATCGGCCCAGGTCCCGTTTCACTTCTGGTTGCCTTCGGCCATGGAAGGACCGGCGCCGGTTAGCGCTTTTTTACATTCGGTGACCATGGTCAAAGCCGGTGTCTATCTGCTGCTGCGTTTAAGCCCGGTGCTGGGGGGCACCGACATCTGGCAGCTGACGCTTACGCTTTTTGGCGCGCTAACGGTTGTGACCGGCGCCCTTATGGCACTGGTTCAAACCGACTTTAAGCTTTTGCTGGCCTACTCAACGGTCAATGGTTTAGGGACTCTGGTATTTTTAACCGGGCTGGGTACGCCGTTGTCAATCCAGGCTGCCATGGTTTTTTTGGTGGTGCATGCATTGTATAAAGGATCTTTATTTTTGTCTGCCGGTGTGGTCGATCATGAAACCGGCAGCCGGGATTTAAGCCGGCTTAAAGGCCTATCCAGCCATATGCCGCTGATAACCGTTGCGGTTGTTCTGGCATCAGTTTCCATGGCGGGATTGCCTCCTTTGCTGGGTTTTGTGGGTAAAGAGCTCATCTATGAATCCATCCTAAAGATCACCGGATTTCGTTGGCTGTTGGTTACTGCAGCGGTTCTGGCCAATGCCGTTTTGCTGGCCGCTGCCGGTATTATCATTTTGCGCCCATTTTTCGGTGCCACCGATGAGTCTCATCCCACAGCGCATCCATTGACATTGAATCTATGGCTGGGTCCCGTATTGCCTGCATTGCTGGGGCTGTTTCTGGGCCTGTTTCCCGATCTGGTCACCCAAACGGCGGTGGCCCGGGCCGTATCTGCGGTGATGGCTCGGCCGGTGGACATGCACCTGGCCTTGTGGCATGGCTTTACACCCGCGCTGACCCTAAGCGGCTTGACAGTTGCCTGCGGCGTTGTGATTTATCTGATGCATACCGCTGTGCGCCAACTGGCCCAGCGAGCTGCCTGGCTGGCGGCCCGGGGGCCGGCGGCATGGTATTTCGGTTCGCTGGAAGGTTTAAAAATGCTGGCCGCTTGGCAAACACGCGTGCTGCAAAGTGGCTATTTGCATCACTATGTACTGGCGATTATCCTAACCACCCTGGCGCTGGTTGGATACACACTTGTTCATAAGGGTGGATTTCACCTTTCGCTTGAAATTGGCGATATTCGATTGTTTGAGCTGATTGTGGCCATTTTAATGCTGGCTGCAGCATTTGTAACAGTCTGGGTGCCGTCACGGATCGGCGCCATCGTCGCCATGGGTGTGATTGGATACGGACTTGCCCTGATCTTCGTTGACTTCGGTGCACCTGACTTGGCCATGACCCAGTTTCTGATCGAGACTATGACGGTGATTCTTTTTGTCTGGGTGATTTATCGACTGCCAAAATTAAAAGGTGGCTCTGCACGCGACCACCGGCTGCGCAATGCCCTGGTGGCCGTGGCCAGCGGTCTGCTGATGTCGGTTCTGGTGCTGGTGGCCCTAAGTGTGCGGGAAGGCTCTCGCCTTTCCGGATTTTTTGCTGAAAACAGTTATGTTCTGGCGCACGGCAGAAACATCGTCAATGTCATCATTGTCGATTTTCGCGCCCTGGACACTTTGGGCGAAATTACGGTTCTGGCACTGGCCGGTGTGGGAGTCTACACCCTGCTGAAGTTGAAGCCCAAAGACAGTGAGGCCATAAAAATGCCTGAAGAAAGTTGAGCCCGTTCGCCGGCCGAAGGTTTTCGTGAAACGGGATGAACCCGTTGAGCCGGTTATAAAAAAGGCAAAACGGGCCAACGGGCAACCGGCTAACCTGATGGTTTTATGTTTTAAATGTTCATTAAAAGCTGGGTGACGATATACCCAGGAAAGCGAGTTATAGGAGTACACATGCAATCGGTTATTCTTTCAACGGCAACGCGAATTTTAATGCCGATGCTGCTGTTGTTTTCGGCATTTATTCTGTTTCGCGGACATAACCTGCCGGGGGGTGGATTTATCGGCGGCTTGGTGGCGTCGGCCACCTTTATCCTGCACAGCTATACCTATGGTGTTCGCAGTACGCTGGCGTTGTTGCGTGTTTCACCGCGAATGCTTACAGGAGTCGGTTTACTGTTGGCGCTGGGTAGCGGCTGCGTCTCGCTTTTCACCGGCAAGCCGTTCATGACAGGCCAGTGGGGAGAAATTCAAATCAGTACAGAAGAAATTTGGCATTTGGGAACCCCCATTTTTTTTGATCTAGGGGTTTACCTGGTGGTGATCGGGGCGGTGTTGACAATTATTTTATCTCTAGCAGAAGGAGATTAAAGTGGAAATTCTGGCAGCCATCGTTGTGGGGGGATTGTTCGGGTGCGGTGTTTATTTGCTGATGTCCAGATCTCCGGTGCGCCTGATTATTGGTCTGGTGCTGCTTTCCAATGCCATCAACCTGCTGATTTTCGTGGCAGCCGATTTGATTCGTGGCAAAGCGCCCCTGATACCAACGGATTCATTGCGCGCCATTGAAACCACCGCCGACCCGCTGCCCCAGGCCTTAATTTTAACAGCCATCGTCATTTCTTTTGGCGTCTTGGCGTTTGCACTGGTGCTGTTCAGCCGCACGTTTAAGTCAACGGCCGCAACTTCGCTTGATGAGATGAAAACGACGGACACATGAAGCTGTTATTGATATTGCCCATATTGATTCCATTGACCACGGCCGCTTTTTGCCTGCTGCTCTGGCGGCACCGTAATGCTCAGCGCTTACTGGGCACGCTAGGGTCTGCCGCCCATTTGCTGGTGGCGCTTTTGTTGCTGTGGACGGTCCGGCAGGACGGCATCCTTGCCACTCAGGTGGGCAACTGGCCGGCACCGTTTGGCATTACCCTGGTGGCCGATCTGTTCAGCGCCATTATGACGGTGTTGGGTGCGTTGATGGGGTTTACCGTGGTCATCTATTCTTTGACCAGTATGGACAGCGACCGGGAGTCATTCGGTTATTATGCCTTTTTCCATTTTTTACTGATGGGCGTCAGTGGTGTGTTTTTAACCGGCGACCTTTTTAATCTCTATGTCTGGTTTGAAGTCATGTTGATGTCCTCTTTCATCTTGCTTGCGTTGGGGGGCGAAAGACATCAGTTGGAAGGCGCCATCAAATACGTGACGCTTAATTTAATATCGTCGGCCTTGTTTTTAACGGCCCTGGGCATTTTATATGGCATGCTCGGCACCCTTAACATGGCGGATTTATCCGTTCAGATAAGCGGCGGGATGCATGCCGGCGTTGTCAGTACCTTATCGATGCTCTTTCTGGTGGCTTTCGGTATCAAATCTGCTCTATTTCCCTTGTTTTTCTGGTTGCCGGCTTCCTATCATACACCGCCGGTTGCTGTATCGGCTATCTTTGCCGGTTTGCTGACCAAGGTCGGCGTTTATACGCTGATTCGGGTGTTTACCCTTTTGTTCGCGCAGGATATTGCCTACACGCACAACATCATTCTGGTCATTGCCGGGCTGACCATGGTGACGGGCGTACTCGGCGCCATGACCCAAAATGAGTTTCGCCGGATCCTATCCTTTCATATCATCAGTCAGGTCGGCTACATGGTTATGGGGCTGGGGCTGTTTACCCCGCTGGCGCTGGCCGGATCGATTTTTTACATTATGCATCACATTATCGTTAAGACCAATTTGTTTCTGGTCAGCGGCGTGGCCCGCAGGCTGCAGGGATCCTATAAGCTGGATCGACTCGGAGGCCTTTACCAAACAGCGCCGGCGCTGACGACGATTTTTATGATTTCCGCTTTCTCGCTGGCCGGCATCCCGCCCCTGTCGGGTTTCTGGGCCAAGCTGATTTTGGTAAAAGCCAGTCTGGATATGACCGGTTATATCATTGCCTCTACCGCCCTGGGGGTGGGGCTGTTAACCTTGTTTTCGATGGCCAAGATCTGGGCGGCTGCGTTCTGGGGCGATTCGCCCCAAAAACTTTTCGTCAGCTCTGAGCAGCCCTGGAAGACCTTCGGTCTTTCAGAAAAAATCGCATTATATCTACCGATGATTTTACTGGGCGCGCTAACATTGACGATTGGACTGATGTCCCAGCCGTTTTTCGAGCTGGCCACCAGAGCCGCCGAGCAGTTGCTGAATCCGGCCGGTTACATTGATGCCGTTTTAGGGGGGAAATGATGTGAAACAGATCAACGTTTTTTTAGGAAATATATTTCTGCCGCTGATTTGGATGGCGCTGACCGGTGCTTTTACCTTTGCTAATTTTGCCGTCGGCTTTGTCATCAGTACCCTGGCCATGTGGCTGATCAGCTCGCCGGCGGATGTTACCCTGATTGTTTATATGACTCGTTTTTTGCGCTTTATCGGGTTTTTCTTTTTTTTCATCTGGGAGCTACTCGTCGCCAATTTACGGGTGGCTTATGAAGTTTTAACACCGGGTTTCCAGATGCGGGCGGCAATCATCGCCGTCCCCCTGGATGCTCAATCCGATCTGGAAATTACGGTTCTGGCCAATCTGATTACATTGACGCCGGGCACCCTCAGCCTGGATGTCTCACCGGATCGAAAAACGCTTTATGTCCACGCCATGCACGTCAACGACGTGGAACAATTCAGAAAAGATCTCAAGCAGCGTATGGAGCGCAGGGTAATGGAGGTGTTTAAATGATATTGCAGGCGACAATAAACTTCATTGTTTTCCCGTTGCTGAGCTTGACCCTTGTGCTGGGATTCATACGTTTGCTTCTGGGGCCAACGCTACCGGATCGCATCATTGCCTTTGAACTGATTTCGATTAACGCTGCCGGTATCATCGTGGTGTCGGCCATCACTACCAATCAGGCAGTTTTACTGGATGTGGCCAGCGCCTGGGCCATTATATCCTTTCTAAGCGTGATTGCCTTTTCTTATTACATTGAAAAATGGAGGGGCCGGCCATGAGTGAGATTCTGATATCCGTATTACTTGTCATCGGTTCTTTTTTTATGCTGGTTGCCGGTCTGGGAATGCTGCGCATGCCGGACCTTTTTTTGCGGATGTCCTGCAGCACCAAAGCGGCCACCATCGGTGTCGGTACCTTAATGTTTGCCCTGGCATTGTATTTCGAGGATCTGGGGGTGGCCACCCGGGCGCTGGCAACCATTTGCTTTATTTTTCTGACAGCGCCGGTGGGTGCGCATCGGATTGGCCGCATTGCCTACCTGGTAGGTGTCCCTCTCTGGGAAGGGACGATTGAAGATGAGCTCAAGGGGGTTTATCCGGCCGATGCCTGCATGCCTTTTGGCCAAGAGTGCTTGATCCCCGATATGGACGCGCCGGAAGTTAGCGCGGATATCGAGGAAGGCCCGGAATAAGAAGAATGATGTTGTCGGTCTTAAAGCTTTTTGACAGCCGCTATGACGGCTTCCACTGCCGATTCAATGGGCATTCTACCAGTATTGATGATTAGATCATAATTTTCAGGATCGGATATATCGGCATCGTAGGATTTTCTGACAAAGGCCCCGCGCTTTGCCTCTCTTCTGATCACCCGTTGTCTCGCTTCTTCCTCTTTGACACCATGGGTCCGAATGACATTCTGAATCCGGATTTCAAGCGGCGCGATCACGCGTACACTGAATCTTTCCTCCGGCGGCAGAATAAAATTAGCGCCTCTACCGATGATGACCGCGCGACCGTGTTGTGCAATCGTGTTGATCACTTTCAAAAGGTGCCTCATGTAGATGCCGGGATAGAGATACTGGTTTTTATAGAGGGAGGCGATAAAATCCTCGATGCCGGATAGCCGCTCCTTTTCAATCGTATCGATGATGCTGGCCCGTATTTTGGCACTTTTGGCGATGTCCCGAATGATATCCTGATGAAAATAATCAAATCCCAGCTGTTCGGCCACTTTCTGGGCAACGAGTTTGCCGCCGCTCCCCGGTTCCATGCTCAATGTAATCACCGGTATGCGCACCTCCGGTTTTAGGTCTGCTTTGGGGGGAGGGATTTCCCATTTTCTGATTTGTTGCTTTACAAACTGTTCGACGGATTGTTCTTTGGTGGCCATTAGTGTAGCTCCCCTTGTCTTTTTCCAGGATGATCCTCCCGATGGCTCATGTTGTTTTCTAAAAGGCCATATTTAGATAAATTACGGCATTGTTAAATCGTTGCCCGCTATTTTAGCTGCAGGGCACTTTTGAAATGGTGCTTGCAAAATTGATCATTGCAGCACAAATAGCAGGCAACCCGGTATGGTGGGGATAATATGGCCTTGCAGAAAATAACATGACCACATCGTTTTTGGGATTATTTTCGGGTCGTCATTTCCATATAGTGTTCGATCAGATTCTGTTCATCTGTTGCAGTGATTTCATCGGGCAATCGTTTTTCCGCCAGCGCAATGGCGGAGTCGATCAGCTCGGATCGAATCAAATGTCTAGCTTCCACAATTTGATTTTGGATTTTACGCTGGGCGCTTTCTAGCAGCATCCGACTTTCCTCTTGGGCCTTTTCAATGATTTGCTGCTTTTTACTTTCACCGTCTTTAATAATTCTCTGTTTGATCTGTTCGAACCGATCTGTGCTTTCATTCAAGATTTTCGTTGCTTCTTGAACTTTTTCGGCCGCGGCTTCTTTTTGCTGTTCATATTTTTTAATTTGATAATCGATTTCCTCACGACGGTTTGCCAAAAAGTCTTTGATCGGTTTGCGGGCAAACTTAAACAGAACAACGGCGATGATCGCAAAATTTAACCATCGCATAATCAGATCAAATAAGGGGCGCCAGTCATCGGGGTTGTCGGCTGCCAGCGCATCGGGACAGCATACTATCAGTGCCGTAAGAACGGACAATAGGTAGCCGCCATAAGAAACAATTTGTCTTTTGGACATCATGATTCCTGACTCCGATGCAAAACCGTGGCAATAATCTTTTTGGACAACTCCTCGGCTTCCACTTGGACCCGCTTCCGGGCGGCTTCAATCTGGAGATCGACCTCCTTTTCAGTCTCGCTCTTCATGGCGTTTATCTCTTCACGGGTAGATGCGATGATATCGGTCGCCTGTTGCTGGCCTGTGGCAGTCAATTGCAGCCTTTGCTGGGAGGCTTCATTTCTGACCTCATCTTCGCGTGCCTGAATCTGATCGGTCAGCTTTTCATATTCGCTGTGTGCATTGTCGATATCCAGCTGGATCTGGTCAATGTGTGATTTTCTTTCTTCCATCACCTTGCGCAGTGGGCGAAACATAATGCGGTTCATAATGAACAGAAAAATCAGAAAAGAGATCACCTGAACGATTAATGTTTCGTTGATACTGATAAGCGCAATATTACTGACAATCTCCATGTTTCGTTTTCCACTCGGGTGCGGTTAATTTTGTGACGCGGCGGTCTTAATAGACCACAAACAAAAGCAACAGTGCGACAACCAATGAATAAATGCCGGTTGATTCAGAGACTGCCTGCCCGACTAGCATGGTCCTTGTCAGCAGACCGGCTTCTTTGGGGTTTTTTCCGATGGCCTCACACGCTTTGGCCGCAACCATGCCCTGACCGACACCCGGTCCAATGGCACCTAATCCCATGGCCAGACCGGCACCGATGAATGCTGCTGCTTTTACAATTTCTGCTCCTTCGATTGCCATTTTTTCCTCCTTATGTAAGTTACTCTGAAAATTTAAAATGAATTGGATTCTTATTTTAGTTTTTTTATCAGACAGGATTAACAGGATTTTCCTTTTCTTTCTCAGTTTCCAGAAGAAACTGAGAAAACTCAATCCGACTACGTCGGAATTTAATATCTCACAAGAGATAAGCCTATTATTGCCAAGACGCTTTTTTTCTAAAATAGTAGCTAGTGCATTTTATTTTTTCGCCGAAGGCGATTGGGTTTCCAGGCTTTCATCTGGAAAGCCTGGAAAATAAAATCCAGTTGATCCTGTAAATCCTGTCAAAAACACGTATTCAACAGGATCCCTACCGATCAAACAACAAATATTAATACCAGGCTGATAACCATTGAATAAATGGCCGTAGATTGCGACACTGCCTGGCCGACCAGCATGATTCGCATCAGATCGTTGGTATGCTCCACATTTCGGGCCACCCATCGCACCGCACCTTCGGCGGCCATACCGTTGCCGATTCCGGGCCCGATTCCACCGAGTCCCATACACAGCCCGGCCCCCAACAGAGCCATGGGCGTCATCAGCATGCCGGACTCAGGAAACGTTTTAAACATTAGGATAAAGCTGATGAGCAGGCCGAAAATCGACGGCGTTTGTGCAACTGCCTGTCCGATCAGCATCAGGGTTGTGACATTAGTGACCGTCTGCGGTGTTCGTGCGATGCCCTCACAGCTGGCCCCGGCTGCCAGACCGCCGCCGTAACCCGAACCGATAGCCGCCAGACCTGTGCTCAAGCCGGCGCCTACCAAAGCAGCCCAAGTGGGAGTCACTGCCGCACCGCCGAATTTGATGAAAATGAGCATCAGCGCCACCACCATGGCAAAAATGGCCGGTGTCTGACAAACCGCCGAGCCGATGAGCATATTGGTCGTCAATTGCGAGCCGGCTTCAGGTTGGCGCGATAGCCCAAAACAGGCCTCCCCGCCCGGATTGCCGGCACCGATGCCTGATCCGATCGCACCAAATCCCATACACAGCCCGGCACCCAGATACGCAGCGGCATCTAACAGGCCGGGGCTGGGCGGCTTTACGAATAGCAGCAAAATGGTGATCACCAGGGCGAAAATCGAGGCCGACTCGGCGATGGCTTGGCCGACCAGCATGTTTTTGAAAATATCACCGGATATCTTGGGATTGCGGGAGGCGGCCAAATTGGCTTTGGCAGCCGTATACCCCTGCCCAATGGCCGCACCGATTGCGCCGAGACCCATGGCAATGCCGCCTCCACAAAAAGCGGCTATTTTAAGTACCGTTTCGACTTCAAATCCCATCTGTCATTTCACCTGAACAGAGATATATACGACTGTAAGCATGGTAAATACGAATGCCTGGATGGTGCCGACAAAAAGGCCGAAAAAAGCATACAGAAAAGGCGGCAGCACAAGGCTGAACGTTAAATAAGACACCACTAAGATAATAATCGATCCTCCCAGGATATTGCCAAACAAACGGAAGGAAATGGATACGATTTTGGCCAGTTCACCAATCAGATTCAAAGGCATCATAAAGAAAATCGGCTGGAAATATTCTTTGCTGTACGCCTTGAATCCTTTGGTTTTGATACCGGCGTAATGCGCAATAATAAAGCCGATCAGTCCCAACCCGAGGGTCGTGTTGAGATCCCGGGTCGGCTCATCTAAATGAGGAATGATGCCCAGCCAATTGGAAAGCAGCAGGAACATGAACAGCGCGCAAACCAGAGGCGCATATTTTTGGGCCAACTCTTTACCAAGGGCGTCTTCGGTGAGGTCGTATAAGAGAGATACAATCAGTTCCCCCAGTGCCTGTATGGGGCGGGGAAATATGCTTCTTTTACGACGGGCAAAAAGACCGAGCAAAATCAATAAGCCAAAGACGAGCCAGGTCATGACAACCACCTTCAGATTTATAGTGATGTCATAACCGAAAAAGGGAATGATCAATTGCGACAATCTGCCAATTTCGCCCATAACTGTACCGCTTAAATTTGTTTTCCACGCAGGATCGGAATTTGGGTTAGTAGGTGATCCGCCAGAATGACCAACTGTATCATGAATACGCCCACTATGGCGGCGACCAAATTAAACTGTTCGAATTTTACGGCTGCGATCAGAGGGATCGCCAATAGGATATATCTGAATATGATTGAACCTAAGGAGATTGTAAATATTTGGCGTTTTGACCGGCCGAATTTTAAGGCGATGGATTTGGCCATGAAAATGAAATTAAGTACACTGAAAAGAGTACCTAGAATTAATCCTTTGCCCACCGGTTTATGGCCCATCAGAATAAAGACCAGCCCAACAACGATGGCCAGCCATAGCGCCTGTTGTATGATCTTTTTTTGTAATTGTTTAGCGGCTTCCATTGTTTGGCTCGTTATTGTTTTGTGGCTTATGGTCAAGAGTTTGTAAGATCTGGCGATAGACGGTGACGGCGCCACCAATTACACCTAAAACAATAAAGATAGTGATAAACACACCTCGAGTTCCCAGCCATTTATCCAGATAGAACCCGATAAAAAAGCAGAATAGAATGCAACCGGCCATGGTCAGGCCGATTTGCATGACCACCGAAAGGTTCTCGGCCCAAACGCGATTTTTTTTATAGTTAAAAACCATGCTGATGTTTTAAAACGTTTTCGATTACCATAGCAACAAAATCTTTGCAAGCAGTTTCCCATGCTTGTCAGAGTCCAAAACCAAACTTGACACTTGCCAGTAGGTTCCTATAATCAATGTGTTATCTAAAATATTAGATCAATGGTATTTCAACACTTTTGGCGTGAGAGGAGCTCCAAAATGGCGGTCATCACCATCAGCAAGGAATTTGGGTGCGAGGCTGGAAAAGTTGCCGCAGTTGCCGCCCAAAAGTTAGGTTATGAACATATCGGAAAAAAGCTGACCGCCGAGATTGCTGAAGATTTAAACCTGTCGGAAGCCGAGGTCGAAACCTTCAAGCAGACCTCACAATCCCGTATTATTCGTTTGATGGATCGCTATACCTGCACGCTGGTCCAAAAAGTGGTTGATCGCGAACACGGCTGTCTGGATGATGCCAACTATTATGAAAGTACCAAGAAATTGGTTGAGAACTTATACGATGCTGGCGACGTCATCATCCTTGGATGGGGTGGGCAATGCATCCTGCGCGGCAAACCCAACACTTTGCATGTTCGTCTGACCAAAGAGATGGACCTGAAAATTGAAAGTGTCATGCAGGAATATGACATCAATCGTCTGGCCGCCAAAAGATTAATTGAACGGGAAGAAAAAGATTCCAGCGCTTACATCATGCATTATTTCAACGAGGATTGGAATGACGCTCGTCTCTACGATCTGATCATCGACATGGGCAAACAATCCGTCGAACAAGCAGCTGAAATTATCTGTAATAATATTAGATCCTGATTTTAAAAATATTAGGCAAGAATTTTTCATCTTTATGAAAGTATATCCGCATAGGTACAAAACCCTTCGTCACCTTTCTTATAATTCTTATCTCAGGAGGGCATTGAACATGGGAAAAATCCTCAACCTTGTTGCTGTATTGATGGGCGTTATCCTTGTGGGCGTTGGTTTTTCCAGCGCGAGTTCCCAGCCACCTCCCGTGGGTGGGGTGCTACCCGATTTTTCCCTTTCAGTCCCCAAAAATAATGATCATCAAAAATATTTGGGGGTCGTCGGCAAAGAGGCCTTCACCATTCCAGAAATTGAAGCCGATGTCGTTATC
>JAAUXY010008413.1_pt1 | contig 33797 bp, 29 predicted proteins | sample 7278121 | NCBI WGS metagenome assembly JAAUXY01 (sample SAMN14350117, study PRJNA611818) | marine sediment metagenome | isolation source: surface marine sediment (1.8m) | place: French Polynesia: Moorea | collected 2018-08
CAGAGCGCCCGGAGGGGCGAACTTGCGCAGCCAGTCCATGTACTTGCGCAGGGCGTACTTGGCGGCCGGGCCGTTGGCCGCGCCGCCGCGGCTGACGCTGGCGCCGACCGGGCGGCAGCCGTCGACCCGGATGCCCCACTCGTCGACCGGCTTGCCGTTGGGCAGGCCCACGTCGCCGGCACCGGCCATGGACAGCCAGGCGTCGGTGAAGCGCCAGCCCAGGTCCGGCGCCTTCTTGCCGTAGTCCATGTGGCCGTAGACCGCCTTGCCGTCGATCTCGCGGACGTGCTCCGAGAAGAACTCGGCGATGTCCTCGTAGGCCGACCAGTTGACCGGCACGCCCAGCTCGTAGCCGTAGAGCTCCTTGAACTGCTCCTTGAAGTCGGCGCGCTGGAACCAGTCGTAGCGGAACCAGTAGAGGTTGGCGAACTGCTGGTCGGGCAGCTGGTAGAGCTTGCCGTCCGGGCCGGTGGTGAAGGACTTGCCGATGAAGTCGTCGACGTCGAGGGTCGGCAGGGTGACGTCCTTGCCCTCGCCGGCCATCCAGTCGGTCAGGTTCTGCACCTGGCCGTAGCGGAAGTGGGTGCCGATCAGGTCGGAGTCGTTGACGTAGGCGTCGTAGAGGTTCTCGCCCGACTGCATCTGCGACTGCAGCTTCTCGATGACGTCGCCTTCCTGGATCAGGTCGTGGGTCACCTTGATGCCGGTGATCTCCTCGAAGGCCTGGGTCAGGGTCTTGGATTCATACTCGTGGGTCGGGATGGTCTCCGAGACGACCTTGATCTCCATGCCCTTGAAGGGCTCGGCCGCCTTGATGAACCACTCCATCTCCTTGAGCTGTTCCTCCTTCGACAGGGTCGAGGGCTGGAACTCGTCGTCGATCCATTTCTCGGCGGCCGCCATGTCGGCCGAAGCGCTTGCCGTCCACCCGGCGAGGGCGAGCGCCGCGGCCGCCCCGGCGGTCGCGAAGCGGCAGAAGGCCGGTTTTCCTGGGGTCTTCATCTGCGTTACCTCCCATTCGTTGCTGTCTGTGCCTTTGGAGTTTCTCCGCACCCACGCCGAGGGCGTCGAGTCGCCGCCGGAGGGAGCTGCGGGTCTTCGGGTACGCGGCATCTTTTCGCCATCAAGCATATCGCAGGATCGCCAGGCCACATACGATCGAAACGCCGAGCGCGATCCACAGGCTCAAGTCGGTCAGGCCGATGAACCCGAGGTGGATGTAGGCCGCGGTCAGGAGCGCAATGAACAGCCGGTCGCCGCGGGTGGTCCGGATCGGCAGGAGCCCGCGCCGCTCCACGGTCGGCTGGACCAATTGCCAGATGGTCATGCCGATCAGGATCACCACGATGGTCGAGAAGAAGACCGCGGTCGGCAGGGTCCAGGCCATCCAGTCGAGGTTCATGGCAAGCCCCTCACGCCTTGCTCCATCAAACCCGACCAAGGGCGAAGCCCTTGGCCATGTAGTTGCGCACGAACCAGATCACCAGGGCGCCCGGCACAATGGTCAGGATCCCGGCCGCGGCCAGCAGTCCCCAGTCGAGGCCGGTGGCGCTGACCGTCCGGGTCATGGTCGCGGCGATCGGCTTGGCGTCGGTCGTGGTCAGGGTCCGCGCCAGAAGCAGCTCGACCCAGGAGAACATGAAGCAGAAGAAGGCGGTCACTCCGATCCCCGCGCGGATCAGGGGGATGAACACCGTGGCGAAGAAGCGCGGGAAGGAATAGCCGTCCAGGTAGGCGGTCTCGTCGATCTCGCGCGGCACCCCGGACATGAAGCCCTCCAGGATCCAGACCGCCAGCGGCACGTTGAACAGGCAGTGCGAGATCGCCACCGCGATGTGGGTGTCGATCAGCCCGAAGGTCGAATAGAGCTGCAGGAAGGGCAGCAGGAAGACCGCCGGCGGCGCCATGCGGTTGGTCAGCAGCCAGAAGAACATGTGCTTGTCGCCGATGAAGCGATAGCGCGAGAAGGCGTAGGCCGCGGGCAGGGCGACGGTCAGCGAGATCGCCGTGTTGATCGAGACGTAGATGATCGAGTTGAGGTAGCCCCAGTACCAGGAGGGGTCCTCGAAGATCTTGAGATAGTTCTGCAGCGTCAGGTTCCGGGGAAAGAGCGAGAATTCGGCCAGGATGTCGGCATTGGTCTGCAGCGACATGTTGAGCATCCAGTAGATCGGCAAAAGCAGGAAGCCGAAGTAGATGATCAATCCGACCAGGCCCTTGCGAATCCTCATGGTCGGGTCCTCATGCCTTGTCTCCCGTGCCGACGTTCTGCAGCGCCTGGTAGAACAGCCAGCAGAACAGCAGGACGATCAGGAAGTAGATGATCGAGAAGGCGGCCGCCGGCCCCAGGTCCATGGCGGTCGCCAGCTTGACCAGGTAGATCGACAGGAAGGTCGTCGCGTTGCCGGGCCCGCCGCCGGTCAGCACGAAGGGCTCGGCGTAGATCAGGAAGGAATCCATGAACCGGAGCAGCACCGCGATGGTCAGCACGCCGCGCATCTTGGGCAGCTGGATAAAGCGGAAGACCGCCCAGGCCGAGGCGCCGTCGATCCGCGCCGCCTGGTAGTAGGCGTCGGGGATCGCCCGCAGGCCGGCGTAGGCCAAGAGCGCGACCAGCGGCGTCCAGTGCCAGACCTCCATCAGCATGACGGTGACCCAGGCGTCCAGCGGGGCGGCGGTGTGGTCGAAGTCCAGGCCCAGGCCGTTCAGCGAGACCCCCATCAGGCCGATGTCGGGGCGGGTGAAGATGATCCAGATCGTGCCGATCACGTTCCAGGGAATCAGCAGCGGCAGCGCCAGCAGCACCAGGCAGAGCGAGGCCCGCCAGCCCTGGGCCGGCATCGCCAGGGCGATCAGCACCCCCAGCGGGATCTCGATCAGCAGGACCAGGCCGGAGAACATGAACTGGCGCCAGAGCGCGTCGTGCAGGCGGCGGTTCGACAGCATCTCGGCGAACCATTCGGTGCCGACGAAGTAGGCCTCGCCCGGGCCGAAGATGTCCTGGACCGAGTAGTTGACTACGGTCATCAGCGGGATGATCGCCGAGAAGGCGACGATCACGAAGACCGGCAGGACCATGAACCAGGCGCGGTTGTCTTCCCACTTCTCCATCGCGGTCCCCCTCCTCAGCCGATCAGCTGGTCGTCGGCGTAGAGCCGGGTGAAGTCGCGCGGGAAATCCAGGTAGGCGGTTTCGCCCGGCACCTCCTGGTCTTCCGGCACCTTGACCTTGACCATCCGGCCGCGCAGCTCGGTCGAGACGATCTTGAAGTTGCCCAGGTCCTCGACCGCGCGCACTGCGACCTCCAGGCGCGACTCGCCGTTTTCCCTGGCCAGGCTCAGGAACTCCGGCCGGATGCCCAGCTTCAACGCGCCCGCCGCGGCTGCGGCCTTCGCGGCCAGCTCGGCCTTCAGCGGCAGGCGCGCGCCCTCGATCGTCGCCGCGCCGGCCTCGAAGCCGCAGGGCAGGAAGTTCATGCCCGGGCTGCCGATGAAGAAGCCGACGAAGGTGTGCTGCGGCGCCTCGAAGAGCTCCTGGGGCGTGCCCATCTGCAGCACCCGGCCGTCGTTCATCACCGCGACCTTGTCGGCGAAGGTCAGGGCCTCGTTCTGGTCGTGGGTCACGTAGATCAGGGTCAGGCCCGAGCGCTCGTGGATTTCCTTCAGCTTGCGCCTGAGCTGCCACTTCAGGTGCGGGTCGATCACGGTCAGCGGCTCGTCGAAGAGGATCGCCGCGACGTCGGCCCGGACCAGGCCGCGGCCCAGGGAGATCTTCTGCTTGGCGTCGGCGGTCAGGCGCCGGGCCCTCTGGTTCAGCTGGCCGGTCAGCTCCAGCATCTCGGCGACGTCCTCGACCCGGTCGCGGATCTGGCTTTCCGGGACCTTGCGGTTGCGCAAGGGGAAGGCGAGGTTCTGGTAGACCGTCATGGTGTCGTAGATCACCGGGAACTGGAAGACCTGGGCGATGTTGCGCTGCGCCGTCGGCAGCGCGGTGACGTCGTCCTCGCCGAAGAGGACCTGCCCGCGGCTCGGCGTCACCAGGCCGGAGATGATGTTCAGGAGGGTCGTCTTGCCGCAGCCCGATGGGCCTAGCAGGGCGTAGGCGCCGCCGTCCTCCCAGACGTGCTTCAGCGGCTTCAGCGCCCAGTCCGCATCGGCCTGGGGGCTAGCCATGTAGCTGTGGGCGATGTCCTTGAGGACGATCCTGGCCATGCGCCGCCCCCTACTGTGCCGCCATGGGCGCCGCCGACCAGGCCGGCGCCGCCATCAGCCGGCCCGCGCCGTCGAAGGCGAAGAGGTGGCGCGGGTTGACGAAGACCTGGATCGCCTCGCCCAGGCCGAGGCTGTGCACCCCTTCCTCCTGGGCGACCCAGGCGGTGCCGCTGTGCGCCGCGTGGATGAAGGTCTCCGAGCCGCTGATCTCGGCCAGCTCGACCACCGCCTCGATCGCGACGTCGTCCTCCGACTGGCGCGCCACGAAGAGGTGGTTGGCCCGCACCCCGAAGGTGTAGTCGCCGGGGCTGAGGCGGTCCAGCTGCCCGGTCAGCGGCAGCTCCAGATCGGTGCCGAGCCGTGCCCGGCCGTCCGCGACCTCGCCGGCGATCAGGTTCATCGGCGGATCCGAGAAGACCTCGCCGACCCGCAAGGAAGCCGGCTCGTGGTAGGCGGCCAGAGTCGGCCCGGACTGCAGCAGGCGGCCCTGGTCCAGGACCAGCACGCTGCCCTGGCCGCCGATCATCAGGGCCTCGGCCGGCTCGGTCGTGGCGTAGACTACGATCGCGCTGCGCCGGCGGAAGATCGCCCGCAGCTCCTCGCGCAGCTCCTCGCGCAGCTTGTAGTCCAGGTTGACCAGCGGCTCGTCCAGCAGCAGCAGCTCGGCCTCCTTGGCCAGGGCCCGGGCCAGGGCGGTGCGCTGCTGCTGGCCGCCGGAGAGCTCGGCCGGCAGGCGTTGCAGCAGCGGCGTCAGCTTCAGGACCTCGGCGATCTCGCCGACCCGGCGGTCGATCTCGGCCCGGTCGAAGCCGGCGCGGCGCAGGGGCGAGGCGATGTTGTCGAAGACCGTGAAGGAGGGGTAGTTGATGAACTGCTGGTAGACCATGGCGACCTGGCGCCGGCGCAGCGGGATGCTACGGGAGTCCGCGCCGTCGATCAGGACCCGGCCGCCGGTCGGCTTGTCCAGGCCGGCCATCAGCCGCAGGATCGAGGTCTTGCCGGCCAGGGTCGGGCCGAGGATGACGTTCAGCGAGCCCGGCTCCAGGGCCAGGTCCATGGGGTAGATGTGGGTCTCGGCCCCGACCTTGCGGCTGACCCCCTCGAAGACCAGGCTCATCGCGCCGCCGCCTTTCCGGGACGCTGCCCGCTCAGCCAGGCCTCGACCCGCTCGGCGGTCCCGTCCGGGGCGTGCAGCCCCAGCTTGGAGCGGCGCCAGAGAATGTCCTCGGCCGAGCGCGCCCATTCCCGGCGCAGCAGGTAGTCGGCCTCGGCCTCGGTCAGGCCGCCGCCCAGGTCGGCGCCCAGGCCGGCCAGCCCCTGGGCATCGGCCAGGATTTCCTCGACCCGGGTGCCGTAGGCCCGGGCCAGGCGCCGCGCCAGGGGCGCCGGCAGCCAGGGCCGGGCGGCTGTGAGCCCGCCCAGGAAAGCCTCGAAGTCGGCGTCCGGCATGTCGCCGCCGGGCAGCGCCGCGGCCGCGGTCCAGGGCTGCGCCGCGCTGCCCAGCAAGGGCGTTAGCCGGGCCAGGGCGTGCTCCGCCAGCTTGCGGTAGGTGGTGATCTTGCCGCCGAAGATGGACAGCAGCGGCGGGGTGTCCGCCGGCGCGTCGAGGTCGAAGACATAGTCCCGGGTCACGGTCGAGGCGGTCCCGCTGTCGTCGTCGTAGAGCGGCCGGACGCCGGCGTAGCTCCAGACCACGTCCTCGGGCCGCGGCGCCCGTTCGAAGTAGCGGCCGACCGTGGTACAGAGGTACGCCGTTTCCCCCGCCGTGATCGCCGCCCGCTCCGGATCGTCGTCGAAATCGACGTCGGTGGTGCCGATCAGGCTGAAGGCGCCCTCGTAGGGGATCACGAAGACCACGCGCTGGTCGGCGGCCTGCAGGATGTAGGCCTGCTCGCCCTCGTAGAGCCGGGGCACCACGATGTGGCTGCCCTTGATCAGGCGCAGGGTGCTGCGCCGGTTGGCGCCGGCGACCTCGCCCAGGACCTCCATCACCCAGGGCCCGGCGGCGTTGACCAGGGCGCGGGCGCGGACCTGGCGCTCGCCGCCGCCTTCGGCCTCCAGGGTCGCGCTCCAGGCGCCGCCCTCGCGCCGGGCCGAGCGGCAACGGGTCCGGGTCAGCACTTCGGCGCCGCGCTCGGCGGCGTCCAGGGCGTTGAGCACGACCAGGCGGGAGTCCTCGACCCAGCAGTCGGCGTAGCTGAAGCCCCTGGTGATGCCCTCGACCAGGGGCGCGCCGGCGGGATCGCGCCGCAGGTTCAAGGCCTTGGAGGCCTCGAGGCGCTTGCGGCCGCCCAGGTGATCGTAGAGGAACAGCCCGGCGCGCAGCATCCAGGCCGGGCGCAGCTCCTTGACGTGGGGCAGCACGAAGCGCAGCGGCCAGATGATGTGCGGCGCCGCGGCCAGCAGCACCTCGCGCTCGATCAGGGCCTCGCGGACCAGGCGGAAGGCGTATTGCTCCAGGTAGCGCAGGCCGCCGTGGATCAGCTTGGAACTGGCCGAGGAGGTCGCGTGGCCCAGGTCGCCCTGCTCGCAGAGCAACACCTTGAAGCCGCGGCCGGCGGCGTCGCGCGCGATGCCGACACCGTTGATTCCGCCGCCGATGACCAGAAGGTCGAAGGCCTCGTCGCGAGCCAAGCCCTGCTCCCCGTGGATCGGGCGTCTTGCCGTGCGCCCGCTTCGTTCGTTAACGTTTTACGCCCCACGGCGAATTTCGCAACCGAAAATTCTTGGCTTCCAGATGTTGGAAATCGAAAATCACTTGGCGAGCTACAGGTCTCGATGCTCCGCCGGAGAGTCGGGGTGCAGTGTCGGAGGCGCCCGGCCTGTCTTCGGCCTCCCAGGAGATCTGACACTGTCTCCAAGTGCCGATACGTGATCACCGAAAGGGGCGAGAATAGTCTGGGGAAGAAGAGCCCCAAAGTCTTTTGATCCCAGCGCCGCGACATTTGGGCTCTTGATCCGGTTTATAGATGTGCCGGGCATCGGACGGATAATTTACATTCCTTGAGCGATGTTGCCGGCGTAATGTCACGCGACCGACGCCGGTTCATTTGTGAGGCCGCGCGGATTGATACTTCAGGTGAGCGGTGAGAACAGCCGAGCATCGTCGAAATCATTTGAGCCCTACAACGGATCGCTTCACGCTTGGTTTCCGACCGGACTTCTCGTGGCAATACCTCGCAGGCCCCCATAAAGCGCCGCCCGACAGGCCGCACCGGAGCCCGGCGTAGCTCAGAGACCCAGTGGGCCTGCGGGACTTTCGTCGGTCTGCGGGTGGATCCCGGCGAGGCTCTTGGCATCGCCCGTCATCTGATTCTCGACGGAAGCGTGCGCAGACTCGGGTCTAACGCGTGATCTTTGCAAGGAGTCGCTGCGACTAAATTGCGTCGTTCCGTGCGCGACATTCGAATTTGCGCCAGACTTAATTGAGTTGGAACGGCCAGCTTGGCCTTGTGATTCTCCGGGCGCGTGTTATTGTTGTTCTTCGCCGAAAACGACCCAAGCGGGCATGTGACCCAGGGGTCCTGAGTTTCTTCGATCGGGCGCAATTGAATTCGCCGCCGAGGAACAGTGGCCGCTCACGGTGAGATGATCGGCGCGGGCAGAACCCAGACAAAGAGCGACACGAAGTCCTCACAAGAGTGATGGCCGGAGCGGCAAAGTTCAGCCGTTCCGAGTCCTTCTCGGTTGGGCTCCAACAGAGGTGGCGGCACATGGCGAGACTTCCCTACGTGGTTCCCTACGACCCGGCATTCCTAGGCGGCGGCTTCGAGGTACCCCTGCCGACACCCGTGTGCACGGGACGGCTTTTCCAGACGGGCGCTCCGCTCGACTACATCTACGCGTCGATCGTGATGCACGCGGATCGCCGGAGTGCGCTCTTCTCCGCGCACAACATCGACGCGTCTCGACGTTTCTCGGTCCCGCGCACGGACTGGGATCTCGATCCGCGGGCAACGGGCATCCAGACTCCGCCCGGCGCCTATACGGGCAATGTATGGGACCGCGGGCACCTTGTCCGACGCGCCGCCGTCGCCTTCGGGGATTCCGAGGCGGAAGCGCGCGCCGCCAGCGACGCGACCTTCTACTACACGAACGCCGCCCTCCAGCACGAGCGCTTCAACCAGGACGAATGGGTCCATCTCGAGGACTGGGTCCTGGGCCAGTCGGGTTCCACCGGATCCCGGCTCTGCGTGTTCACCGGTCCGATCTACACGCGCAATGACCAGACTCATCGAGGGTTCCGTGTTCCCTCCGCCTTCTGGAAGGTGGTTGTTCTCCGCGACCCCGCCGCCGAGGGCGAGGATCTGGCCGCCATCGGTTTCGTCATGAAGCAGAACGAGCTTTGGCACGACTGGAACGGTGCGGCGACCCTGGACCTGACCCTCTACCAGGTGGGCATTCGCGAGATTGGCCGCTATGCAGGGCTCGAGTTCGGCCAGCTCGCCTTGCTCGACGAGTTCGAATGGCGGCAGGCGCGCTTCCGGAGCCGGGGGCGCATGAGGCCCGTGAAGGTTTCGAAGCCTGAGGACATCGAGTTTCACGGCCATCGCAGACGCAGCCTGGGCGTTCGAGCGCTTCGCTCCGGTCCTCCGTCCGCGCCCACGGAGGTCGCGTCGGGTCCGGAGGCCGTTCGGCACTGTCCGAGCTGTGAAGATCGATCCGGCGTCGTTGACGAGCGCGTCGAGTTTCTGTCGCGCGAGGTCGATGCCTTGCGCGACGTCGTGGACGAGCTACTTGCGCGGGACAAGGGTTCGGACGACGGCGAGCGAAGAGCCTCTGCGTCGCTCGCGCTGCGGAACCTCGAAAGGATCGTCGGCGGCGAGACCGTCGCTCCGGGCACATATCCGGATTGCGCCTGCATCGGTGACGAAGATCGGTGGTTTTGTTCCGGGGTGCTGATTCATCCGCGCATTGTTCTGACCGCGGCGCACTGCGCGCCGGGGATCTCGCAGGTCTTTCTCGGCGGACGCTCCGTGCACCTCGCCGGCCAGCATGGCGAGGTGGTGGAGGTCGAGCACGTGCTGGTCCACCCGGACTACGACCCGGATCTCGTGCCCTCGCACGATATTGCCGTGCTCGTTCTCGCGACGGATTCGGGCGTCGAGCCCGCGTCAATTGCGTCGCAGGCCGACGTGGATCAATCCGCGAACGTCGAGCTGGTCGGCTTCGGGTTCAACCATCCTTCGATGAACATCGGCTTCGGCACCAAGCGTCGCGCGAACCTCGGCCGAACCGTGCTGCACGATCAGGAGGAGGAGGCTGTCGCGCTGAGCGAGGCGCTGCACGGATTCGACAATACCTTCGAGATGCACGCCGGGCGCAAGGAGCTGGGCATCGACAGCTGCAACGGCGACAGCGGCGGGCCGGCCTACGTGTATCAGGGTGACGCGATGAGCCTGGCGGCCCTGACCTCTCGGGCGTCTTTTTCCTCCGAGAAACGCTGCGGAGATGGCGGGATCTACACCCGCGTTGTGCCCTATCTCGGGTGGATCAGCGCGGCCGTCGGCGAGGCGACCGACGGCGCCGTGTCTTTCGAGGCGCCGGCGCCGGATCACGCCACCGGGCCCGAGACGGACTTCATCTATCTCAGCGCGGCCCTGCCGAATCCCACGGGCTCGGACTTCGGAAACGAGTGGATCGAGGTGTCGAATGCCAGCGGCGAAGCCGTGGCACTGGGCCGCTATGCGGTCGGCGACAAGCAGGGCGCCAGGGAAACGCTGTCCGGTTCCTTGTCCGGGGGTGCGACCCATCGCTTCCGGATTCCGGCGGGCTCCCAGGTTCAGTTGTCGAACCGCGGCGACGAGGTGCGCCTCTATCGCGACGGGATGGAGATCCAGAGGGAGGAATACGGCAAAGTCTCGTCCGGCGAGGTCGTGAGGTTCCACCGGCCGGAGACGGGCGACGGCACCGGCGAGGGCGAGTTCCTCGAATGGGCTGATCCCTGCTGAGGCGCGCCGACGGCGGCGCGGAAGCGCAAGAACCTGCGCCCAGAACGGCGCCGCCCGCAGATCGAAGAGGAGGCTGATCCATGACTCTCCTGCGCCTGCCCGCCTTGCCGGGCCCGCATTGCTGTCGCCGCTCGCGTTGCCTGGTGCCTCCGTCACCCGGTCTCATGGCGGACCTCTTGTCGCGCTATAGCGTCCTGGTCGCGGAGGGCAGGCTTCCCGCCGGTTTCACCTTCGCGCAGTTCTTCGCGGTCTGGCGCTCGACCCGTCGCGGCGAGAACCTGGTGGGGCTCGACGATGGGACAATCGAGTCGGGCGCGCGGCTGCAGCCTCAGTTGATCGAGCGTCCGCCCAAGAAGCTCGAGGGCCTGATCCGAACACTGGTGCTCTTGGTGGACTTCGACGATCGGCCTCACCATCCGTCAAAGACACCTGCGCATTTCCGGAACCTGCTCTTCGGCGAGTCCTTCCCGACAGGCAGCATGCGCAGCTACTACCGCGAGATCAGCCGATCGAAGGTCGACATCGATGGGGAGGTGCACGGTTGGTTTCGCATGCCGCAAGATATGAGCTTCTACGCCGGGCAGAACTCGGGGACCAGCGGAACCCAGCCGAACGCGCGAACGCTCGCTCATCACGCCGTCATGGCCGCTCTCGACGCTGGTGTCGATTTTTCGGACTACGATGCGCTGGGCGAGGGCATCGTGACCGCGCTGTTCATCGTGCATGCCGGTCGCGGCGCAGAGGAAACCGGGGACACGGGCGATCTCTGGAGCTTGAAATGGGTCCTGCCGGCTCCCGTCGACGTCGCGGATGGGGTGCGCGTCAACACCTTCCTGACGGTGCCTGAGGACTGCAAGGTCGGTGTCTGTGCCCACGAATGGGGGCATCTCGCAGCGCGTTGGGCGGACTTCTACGACACCGGCAGCAGCGAGCTGTTTAAGAGCAACGGCCTCGGCCACTATTGCCTGATGGCGAGCGGTTCCTGGGGGAACAGCGGTCTTCGCCCGACCTATCCCAACGGCATGCTGCGGATGTTCCACGATTGGGTGGACGTCGAGCTCATTCAGGAATCCAGGGACAGCGTCGAGCTCACGCCCGCCAACGAAGGCGGCGGTGTTGCTGTTCTATTCAATCCGGAGGTGATGAAAGAGGGACAGTACGTTCTCTGCGAGTACCGGAGGCGGTCGGATCAGGAAGCCTTTCTTCCCGATGAGGGCCTCGCCGTCTACGTCGTTGATGAGGACATCGACAACGTGAACGACGAGCAGAACCTCGCGATCGAGCTGATTCAGGCCGACGGGAAACGCGATCTCGCGCAGATCTTCAACCAAGGCAATTCCGGCGACGCACAAGACCTCTACCCCCTGGACGACAAGCGCAAGATCGACGAAGCGAGCGTTCCGCCCCTCAACTTGCCCGACGGTGAGTGGACCGGGATCCGATTGACGGTTTCGGGGGATCCGGGTGATGCAAGTCTCCGGCTCAAGGTCGAAATGAACCCTTCAGCGCCGAACTGAAATCAAGGCCTGCGACGCGCCGGGACTCGGGCGAAGAAAAGAGGGGTCCAGAAGGCCCGCGGTTTGGGGGAAGAGCTGGAGGGGCCGACAGGCGATCGTCGATCTTCGCCTACTCCGCCGCCCGGGCCTCGTCGCGGGCGACGTGGACCGCGACCTTGGCGGCCTTGAGCACCGGCAGCATGGCCGCCGGCGGCGGGCGGTCGGTGAAGAGGGCGTCGACGTCTTCCAGGTGCCCCAGGCGGACCATGGGCTGGCGGCCGAACTTGCTGTGGTCGGCGGCCAGGAAGACGGCGCGCGACTGCTCGATGATGGTCTTGGCGACCTGCACCTCGCGGTAGTCGTAGTCCAGTAGGCTGCCGTCGGCGTCGATGCCGCTGATCCCGATGATCCCGAAGTCGACCCGGAACTGGCGGACCAGCTCGATGGTCGCCTCGCCGACGATGCCCCGATCCCGGCTGCGCACCACCCCGCCGGCGACGATCACCTCGAAGTCCGGGTTGCCGCTCATCAGGCCGGCGACGTTGAGGTTGTTGGTGATGACCCGCAGGCCCTGGTGGTCGAGCAGGGCCCGGGCGACCTCCTCGGTGGTGGTGCCGATGTTGATGAACAGCGAGGCCTGGTCCGGGATCTCGGCCGCGACCGCCCGGGCGATGCGCTGCTTCTCGGGCAGGCAGAGCACCTGGCGGGTCGAATAGGAGAGGTTGGCGACCGAGGAGGGCAGGCCGGCCCCGCCGTGGTAGCGCTGCAGCTGGGCCTTCTCGCAGAGCTGGTTGATGTCGCGCCGGATGGTCTGCGGGGTCACACCGAAGAGCTGGGCCAGGGCCTCGATCGACACGAAGCCCTGGCGCCCGGCCAGGGCGAGGATTTCCTTCTGTCGGCGATCCTGAGAGCTCACCGTCGCGTCCCTCCCGTTCCGGATCCTCGGCGCAGGGCCTTCGGGTCCGTGGGGAGGGCAGCATAGCTCAAAGGCGGCGGCTCGGCGATGGCCTCCGCCCGGCGGCGCTCAGCGCGGGTCGCAGCAGTGCCGCTCGGCCGGCCGCAGCACGATCTGCGGCGCGCCCTGCGGCCCGGCCGGCGGCCGGCCGTCGGTCAGCACCAGGCCGGCGGATTCCGAACGGCCGAGGTCCGGCGTGACCAGCACGGCGCCGACCCCGAAGCCGATGCTGCCGAGCTGGCTCTGGGCGCGGACATAGGCGACGTCGCCGGCCTCCAGGCTCAGGTAGATGATGCTGGCCTCGTCGTCCACGGTATGGATGCGGTAGCGCCCCGGCAGGGCATCGCGGAAGAAGACCGCGCCGGAGACCGCCAGGCCGATGCGCTGGTCGTTGATCACGAACTCGGTGTCGCGGGCGATCAGGAAGGCGTCGAGCGGCCGGTAGAAGTAGATCCGCGCCTGGCCGGGCTCGGGGCCCGGCGGCTCGGCGTAGATCTCGTTCAGCTTCGGGCCCGCCGCGCAGCCGGACAGAAGCGCGAGTCCGAGGGCGGCGGCGAGAAGGTGCTGTGCCAGGCGGCGCGGCATCGCGAGTTTCCTGAGCCTTGAGGACCGGATTTCCAGGGCCGGTTTCCCGGCACGGACCCCGGGCGGCAGCGGCGGAAACCGCCAAGGTCTCATCGCAATGCGAAGAAAGCCTTAAACCGTCGCAGCTTAGGCCGCTTGCCCCGTCGTAAAGGTTTGGTTATCTTGCATTGCGGTATAATTGCTGCAGCGCACAACAAGAACATGGCGGAAAGAGGGGGACTGCAGGATGCACGAGGGGCACGGCTACTTCCTGGAGGAGCTCTCCGTGGGCATGAGCGAGAGCTTCACCAAGCAGGTCAGCGACCAGGACATCATCGGCTTCGCGAACGTCTCCGGGGACACCAATCCGGTTCACCTCGAAGACGACTTCGCCCGGCAGACCCGCTTCAGGGAACGAATCGCCCACGGCCTGCTTTCGGCCAGCTTCATCTCCGCCGTCCTGGGTACCCGGCTGCCCGGCCCCGGCTGCATCTACCTGAGCCAGAACCTGAAGTTCCGGGCGCCGGTGCGGATCGGCGACACGGTGACCGCCAAGGCGACCATCACCGCCATCGACCCGGAGAAGGGCAAGATCGACCTCGAGACCGTGTGCACGGTGGGCGACAAGGTCGTGATCGACGGCCAGGCGCAGCTCCTGGTGTCCAAGCGCGCGGCCGTCGACCGGGTCGCGTAGGGCGCCGGGGCCGCCCGGGCCTTCGGCGAGGCGGCGCAGGCCCGGCCCGGGCCTCGGCGGCAGGGGCCTACCCAGCCGCCGCCCGCCGCGATAAGGTGTCGCCCGCTTGAGGCAGCTCGGCTGCGACGGGAGCGGGCAGTTCGCGGGACGTTCATGGCGATCTACAGGCATAGCGAGGGTTTGCCGTCGGAGGCGCGCGGCGCGGTGATCGCGGTCGGCAACTTCGACGGCGTTCACCTGGGCCACCAGGCGGTGATCGCGGCTGCGCGCGACCGGGCGGACGGCCTCGGCGCCGCGCTCAACGTCCTGACCTTCGAGCCGCACCCCCGCCAGGTCTTTCAGCCCGGCCTGCCGCCCTTTCGCCTGACCCCCCTGCGGATCAAGGCCCGCGCGCTGGAGGCGGTCGGGGTCGACAACATGATCGTGCTGCACTTCGACCTCGACTTCTCCAAGCGTTCGGCCGAGGCCTTCGTCGACGAGGTCCTGCTGCGCGACCTCGGCGCCCGCCACGTGGTGACCGGCTGGGACTTCCACTTCGGGCACAAGCGCGGCGGCGACGTCGCGCTGCTGGACGCCCTGGGCGCCGAGCGCGGCTTCGGCACCACCGCCGTGGCCCCGGTCGCGGCGCCCGGCGGCGAGGTCTACGCCTCCAGCCGGATCCGGACCTACCTCCAGGACGCCGCCCCGGCCAAGGCGGCGGCCCTGCTCGGCCGCTCCTGGGAGATCGAGGGCCGGGTCGACCGCGGCCGCGGCCGGGGCCGGACCCTCGGCTTCCCGACCGCTAACATCGACCTCGGCGACTACCTCTCGCCGGCCCACGGCATCTATGCGGTCCGCGCCGGGGTCGACGCCGGCGCCGAGACCGTCTTCGCCGAGGGGGTCGGCTACTTCGGCGAGGAGCCGGTCACGGCCGGCCAGCGGCCGCCCTTCGAGGTCCATTTCTTCGCCGACCCCGGCGACCTCTACGGCCGCCACCTCCGGGTGCAGCTGGTCGACTACGTCCGGGCGGACAAGAGGTTTGACGGCCTGGAGCCTTTGAAGGCACAAATCGCCGAGGACTGCCGCGCGGCCCGGCGAATTCTGGAGGGTCGGGACCCGGCGGCGGCCAGCGCCGCAGGGTAACGGCCCGCCCCAAGCCCAGCCGGACACGGCCTGATCGTCAGCCACCAAGACAAGATCGCGAGACCTTCGTTATGAGCGAAGACTACAAATCCACGGTGTTCCTGCCGCGCACGGATTTCCCGATGCGCGCCGGCCTGCCCAAGCGCGAGCCCGAGATCCTGGCGCGCTGGGAGGCGATGGACCTCTACCGCCGCCAGCGCGAGGCCGCCAGGGGCCGCGAGAAGTTCATCCTCCACGACGGGCCGCCCTACGCCAACGGGCACCTTCACATGGGCCACGCCATGAACAAGGTGCTGAAGGACGTCATCAACCGCTCCCAGCAGATGCTGGGCAAGGACGCCAACTACGTGCCCGGCTGGGACTGCCACGGCCTGCCCATCGAATGGAAGGTCGAGGAGCGCTACCGCGCCGAGGGCAAGGACAAGGACGAGGTCCCGGCGGTCGAGTTCCGCCGCGAATGCCGCGACTTCGCGACCCACTGGATCGGCGTCCAGACCGAGGAGTTCAAGCGCCTGGGCGTGATCGGCGACTGGGAGACGCCCTACACCACCATGAGCTATGCCGCCGAGGCGCAGATCGTGCGCGAGCTCGGCAAGTTCCTGATGAACGGCGGGCTCTACGCCGGCGCCCGCCCGGTGCTCTGGTCGGTGGTCGAGAAGACCGCCCTGGCCGACGCCGAGGTCGAGTACCACGACCACGTCTCGCCGACCATCTGGGTGCGCTTCCCGGTGACGAAGGCGAGCGTCCCGGCGCTCGATGGCGCCGCCGTGGTCATCTGGACCACCACGCCCTGGACCATCCCCGGCAACCGGGCGATCGCCTTCGCCGCGGAGGAGGCCTACCTCGTGGTCGAGCTGGGCGCCGCGGAGGAGAAATCCGGCGTGCGGCCGGGCGAGAAGATCGTCGTCGCCAAGGCCCTGCTGGAGACCGTGCTCGCCGACGCCAAGGTCACGGCGCACAGCGTCCTGGCCGAGGTCAAGGGCGCCGAACTCGCCGGCACGCTGACCGCCCATCCCTTCCGCGGGCAAGGCTACGACTTCGACGTGCCGCTCTTCCCTGCCGATTTCGTCACCATGGACCAGGGGACGGGCTTCGTGCACATCGCGCCCGGCCACGGCGCCGACGACTTCGAGCTGGGCCGCGCCAAGCGCCTGGAGGTGCCGCAGACCCTCGACGGCGCCGGCCGCTTCCTGCCCCACGTCCCGCTCTTCGCCGGGACCGTCGTCTACGACGCCGACGGCAAGGAAGGTGATGCCAACGGCAAGGTGATCTCGGCCCTGGCCGGGGCCGGGGCGTTGCTCGCCAAAGGTAAGCTCAAGCACAGCTATCCCCATTCCTGGCGCTCCAAGGCGCCGCTGATCTTCCGCAACACGCCGCAGTGGTTCATCTCCATGGAGGCCAACGACCTGCGGGCCAAGGCGCTGAAGAGCATCGAGGACACCCGCTTCGTGCCGGCCGCCGGCAAGCAGCGGCTCTACGCCATGATCGAGCAGCGCCCGGACTGGTGCGTCTCGCGCCAGCGCTTCTGGGGCACGCCCCTGCCGCTCTTCGTCCACAAGGCGAGCGGCGAGGTGCTGCGCGACCAGGCGGTGATCGACCGGGTCGCCGCAGCCTTCGAAGAGGAGGGCGGGGATGCCTGGTTCGCCAGCGATCCGCAGCGCTTCCTGGGCAACGACCATGCGGCCGCGGACTACGACCAGATCACCGACGTGGTCGAGGTCTGGTTCGATTCCGGCTCGACCCACGCCTTCGTGCTCGAGGCCCGCGACGACCTGGAGTGGCCGGCCTCGCTCTACCTCGAAGGCTCGGACCAGCACCGCGGCTGGTTCCACACCTCGCTCCTGGAATCGGCCGGCACCCGCGGCCGGGCGCCCTACGACGCGGTCCTGACCCACGGCTTCGCCCTCGACGAGGACGGCAAGAAGATGTCCAAGTCCCTGGGCAACATCACGTCGCCCCAGGAGGTGATCGACAAGAGCGGCGCCGACATCCTGCGGCTCTGGGTCGTCGCCTCCGACTATGCCGAGGACGTGCGGATCGGCCCCGAGATCCTGCGCACCCAGGTCGACGCCTACCGCCGCCTGCGCAACACCCTGCGCTACCTGCTCGGCAACCTGGACGGCTTCGCCGAGAAGGAGCGCCTGGCGCCGGCCGAGATGCCGGAGCTCGAGCGATGGGTCCTGCACCGTCTGGCGGAGCTCGACCGGATCGTGCGCCAGGGCTGCGCGGACTTCGACTTCCACGCCATCTACCAGGCGCTCAACGCCTTCTGCGCGGTCGACCTCTCGGCCTTCTACTTCGACGTCCGCAAGGACTCGCTCTACTGCGACCATCCGGACTCGATCCGGCGCCGTGCCTGCCGCAGCGTGCTGGACCGGGTCTTCTCCTGCCTGACCGCCTGGCTGGCGCCGATCCTCTGCTTCACCGCCGAGGAGGCCTGGCTGAGCCGCTTCGGCGAGACCCCGGCGGCCGAGGACAGCGTCCACCTGCGGCTCTTCCCGGAGGTCCCGGCCGAGTGGCGCGACGAGGCCCTGGCCGCGAAGTGGGCCAAGGTGCGCCAGGTCCGTCGGGTCGTGACCGGCGCGCTGGAGCTGGAGCGCGCCGAGAAGCGGATCGGCTCGAGCCTCCAGGCCGGCCCCGAGGTCTTCATCGCGGACGAAACGCTCCGCCGGGCGCTCGACGGGGTCGACCTGGCCGAAGTCTCGATCACCTCCGGAATCGAGCTCGCCGCCGGCGCGGCGCCGGCCGGGGCCTTCACCCTGGAGGAGGTGCCGGGGGTCGGGGTGGTCCCGGGGCCGGCGGCCGGCGACAAGTGCGCCCGCTGCTGGCGGATCCTGCCCGAGGTCGGCAAGCAGGCCGAGTCCGCGGCCCTCTGCGGCCGCTGCGCCGACGTGCTGGCGCCGGCATGACCGTGCCGGCGGACCGCAAGGGCCTGGGCGGGCTGCAGCGGCTGGGCCTCGGGCTGGCCGCCCTGGTCCTGGTCCTCGATCAGCTCAGCAAGTGGCTGATCCTTGACCTCGTCCTGGCCGAGCGCCGCTTCGTCGAGGTGACCAGCTTCTTCAACATCGTGCTGGTCTACAACCGCGGCGTCAGCTTCGGTATGTTCGCCGAGGGCGCCGCGACCTGGCAGCCCTGGGCGCTCTCCGCCCTGGCGATCGCCATTTCCCTGGGGCTGGTCTACTGGCTCTGGCAGATCCGGCACTGGCTGCCGGCGACCGCGATCGGGCTGATCATCGGCGGCGCCCTCGGCAACACCGTCGACCGGCTGTTCCGGGCCGAGCGGGCGGTGGTCGACTTCCTCGACTTCCACGGCTTCCTGTTCAGCTTTCCGCCGCTGAACGGTCACTGGCCGGCCTTCAACCTCGCCGACAGCGCGATCGTCGTCGGGGTTCTGGCCTTGGTTTACGATGGCTTGTTCCTTCAGCAACAGGGCGATACACTTGCACCCTCGGGGGAAGGAAGGAAGCAAGGGGACGGTTGATGAGACGCGCGGCCTTCGTCGCAGGCGCGGCCTTTTTGGTTTTTGGGCTGGCGGCCTGCAGTGGTGTGCAAAAGCAGTTGGGGATGGGCAAGCAGTCGCCCGACGAGTTCCGGGTGGCCTCGCAGGCGCCCTTGAGCCTGCCGCCCGACTACCGCCTCCGCCCGCCGGAGCCGGGCGCCGTCCGGCCCCAGGAGGGCACGCCGACCCAGCGGGCGCGCAGCAGCGTCTTCAAACTGAACGGCGCGGACGGCGCAACGCCGGTGCGGGTCTACGGCGCCCAGGGCGCCCAGAGCGCCGGCGAGCGGGCGCTGACCCAACGCGCTGGGGCCGATCGGGTGGATCCGCAGATCCGTCAGATGGTCGAGCTCGAGACCGAGCAGATCAACGAGGACTCCAACACCTTTCTCGACAACCTGATCTTCTGGCGTGATCCCGAGCCGACCGGCAACGTGGTCGATGCCCGGGCCGAGTCGGACCGCCTGCGCGAGAACCGGGCCCTGAACCGCCCGGTCAACACCGGCGAGACCCCGGTCATCAAACGCCGTCAGCGGGGCATCCTCGAAGGCGTCTTCGACTGATACCAAGGGCGTGACGGCCGGGCCCGCCGTGGCTCGGCGTTAACCTTCGCACAAGCTTCGGCCGTCACCCTGGCGTGCCTGTTGCGCGCCCGCGCAGACACGCCTATATCGATGCGGTGAGCGGCCTGCGCCGGCGCAGGTCGGACCGCCCTTCCGGAGGAACCGTGACACGCTTTCGCTCGCTGCGGCGGCTCGCCGTCCTGACCGGCCTGACCGCGCTCCTGCTCACCTCTGGCCGGGTCGTCCAGGCCCGCGTCTTCGAACCCGAGAGCTTCACCCTCGACAACGGCCTCCAGGTCGTGGTCGTCACAAACCGGCGGGCGCCGATCGTCAACCACATGGTCTGGTACAAGGTCGGCGCCGCGGACGAGGCGCCGGGCAAGTCGGGCCTGGCCCACTTCCTCGAGCACCTGCTGTTCAAGGGCACCGAGACCGCGGGGCCCGGCGAGTTCTCCGACCTGATCGCGCGCAACGGCGGCCGGGAGAACGCCTTCACCAGCTACGACTACACCGGCTACTTCCAGACCATCGCCAGCGACCGCCTGGCGCTCATGATGGAGTACGAGGCCGACCGCATGGCCAACCTGGTCCTGACCGATGAGGTGGTCCTGTCCGAGCGCGACGTGATCCTGGAGGAGCGGCGCAGCCGGGTCGACAACGAGCCCGGCGCCCAGCTCTCGGAGATGGCCCGGGCCGCGCTCTTCATGAACCACCCCTACGGCATCTCGATCATCGGTTGGGAGCACGAGATGCGGCAGCTCACCACCGAGGACGCCCTGGCCTTCTACCGGCGCTGGTACGCGCCGAACAACGCGGTGGTGGTGATCTCCGGCGACGTCTCGCTGGAGGAGGTCCGGCCGCTGGCCGAGAAGTACTATGGCGCCGTCCCGCGGCGCGCGGTGCCCGAACGGGCGCGCCCGCAGGAGCCGGCCCAGATGGCGCCGCGCCGCGTGACCTTGCAGAGCCCGCGCGTACGCCAGCCCTCGCTCTCGATCTCCTACCTGGCGCCCAGCTACAACCGCGGCGAGGAGGGCGAGGCCTACGCCCTCCAGGTCCTGTCCGAGATCCTGGGCGGCGGCACCGTCAGCCGGCTCTACCTCTCCCTGGTGGTCGAGCAGGGGCTTGCCGCCTCGGCCGGCAGCGGCTACGGCGGCGACGATTTCGATCTCAGCACCTTCACCTTCTACGCCTCGCCGCGCCCGGGCACCGAGCTGGCCCTGACCGAGGCGGCGCTGCGCAAGGAGATCGACAAGCTGCTGGAAGACGGCGTCACCGACGAGGAGGTCGCCGAGGCCAAGGAGCGGCTGCAGTCCGCGGCGGTCTTCGCCCGCGACAGCGTCTCGACCCCCTCGCGGGTCATCGGCGCCGCCCTGGTGACCGGCCAGACCCTGGAGGACGTCGAGTCCTGGCCCGAGCGCATCGGCGCGGTCACCGCCGAACAGATCAACGCCGTGGCCCGGGCCGTCTTCGACGAGCGCCGCTCGGTGACCGCCGTGCTCGAACCCGAACCGACCAGCTGAGGACCGACCATGACCTCCGGAACCCGAGCGATCCTCCAGGGGCTTGCGGCCGTGGTCGCCCTGGCCCTCGTCGCGGTCCAGCCGGCCAAGGCCGTCGAGGTGCAGCGGGTGGTCAGCCCCGGCGGCATCGAGGCCTGGTTGGTCGAGGACCACAGCAACCCGATCATCGCCGTCGAGCTCGCCTTCCGCGACGGCGGCAGCGTCATCGACCCGGAGGGCCGGGAAGGCCTGGCCAACATGGTCTCCGGGCTGATCGACGAGGGCGCCGGCGAGCTGGACTCGCGCGGCTTCCGGCGCGAGATGGAGAACCGCTCGATCTCGCTGTCCTTCACCGCCGGGCTTGACCGCTTCTTCGGCGGCGTCCAGACCCTGACCAAGCACCGCGACAAGGCCTTCGACCTGCTGCGCCTGGCGCTGACCGAGCCGCGCTTCGACGAAGAGCCGGTCGAGCGGATCCGCAGCCAGATCCTGGCCCGCCTGGCCCGGGACTCCGAGGATGCGGACACCATCGCCATCCTCACGATGCGCCGGCTGCTGCTGCCCGACCATCCCTACCGGCGGCCCCTGCGCGGCACGGCGGAAAGCGTCGGCGGCATCACCCGCGACGACCTGGTCGCCTACACGCGGCGGATCTTCAGCCGGGACCGCCTGGTGGTCGGGGTCTCCGGCGACATCACGCCGGAGGACCTGGCAGACTTGCTCGACGAGACCTTCCTCGGCCTGCCCGCGACCGGCGATCCGATCGAGGTCGCGGCGGCCGAGCCCCGGGCCGAGGGCGACGTGGTCGTGGTCGAGCGCGACATCCCGCAGTCGACGGCGATCTTCGGCCATGCCGGGATCCGCCGCGACGATCCGGACTACTACGCCGCCCGGGTGGTCAACTACGTGCTCGGCGGCGGCAGCTTCGCCTCGCGGCTCTATGAGGAGGTGCGCGAGAAGCGCGGCTTGGCCTACTCGGTCTACAGCTTTCTCCAGCCCCTGGACCACGGCGCCATGATCCTCGGCGGGGTGGCGACCCAGAACGGCCGGATCGGCGAGTCCCTCGACCTGATCCGCGCCGAATGGAAGCGCATGGCCGAAGCCGGGCCGACCGCCGAGGAGCTGAAAGACGCCAAGACTTACCTGACCGGCTCCTTCCCGCTGCGGCTCTCCAGCACCGGGCGCATCGCCCGCATGATGGTCGGCATCCAGCTCCAGGAGCTGGGCATCGACTACCTGGACCGCCAGAAGGAGCTGATCGAAGCGGTGACCCCGGAAGACGCCAAGCGGGTCGCGCGCCGGCTCTTCGATCCCGAAGCCTTGACCGTGGTCGTGGTCGGCCAGCCGGACGGCGTCGAGGCGACCCGCGAGGCCCCGCCCGACAACTCCTGACCGCACGGCCGGTTTTGCCGCGCCGGGGGCTCTGCTAGACTCGGACGCAGGCGATTCGCCTCCAGGATCGCCTGGAGAATCGTCCCCGGAGCCGGCTGGCCATGAGCTTTTCCCAAGAGATCGAGACCTGCCTGGCGGCGGCGGTCGGCGCCGCCGGCCTGAGCGAGGCCGAGCTGGCCGAGGACTTGGCCCGCAGTCTGCCAAGCCTGGCCCGCCTGCGCGCCGCCCGCGAGGCCGGCAGCCTGCCGCACCTGACCATCGCCGCCCGGCGCGACGACCTGCCCGCCATCGAGGCCGCGGCGGACCGCCTGCGCGCCGCCTGCGATACGGTCGTGCTGCTCGGCACCGGCGGCTCCTCCCTCGGCGCCCGCACCCTCCAGGCCTTGGCCGAGCCCGGGACGACGCCACGCCTCCGGGTCCTGGAGAACGTCGACCCGGTGACCGTAGAACGCCTGCTCGCCGGCCTCGACCTGGCCCGGACCGGGCTGGTCGTGGTCTCCAAGTCCGGCTCGACCCCGGAGACCCTGAGCCAGTTCCTGATCCTCCTGGCGGCGATGGAGGCGGCCCTCGGCCGCGCCGCCCTGGCCGAGCGCATCGTCGCCGTGACCGAGCCCAAGGACAGCCCGCTCACGCGCCTCGCCCGGGATCACGGCCTCACCTGCCTGGACCACGACCCGGAGCTCGGCGGCCGCTACTCCGTGCTCTCGGTGGTCGGCGCCCTGCCGGCCCGGCTCCTCGGCCTCGACGTCGAGCGCCTGCGCGCCGGCGCCCAGGCCGTCCTCGACGCCACCCTGGACGCGCCCGAGCCGGCGCAGGCGCCGCCGGCGCTGGGCGCCGCCGTTGCCGTCGGCCTGGCCGAGCGGCGCGGGCTGCCGATGAGCGTACTGCTGGCCTACTGCGACCGCCTGGACCCCTTCGTGCTCTGGTACCGCCAGCTCTGGGCCGAGAGCCTGGGCAAGGACGGCAAGGGCACGACCCCGGTCAAGGCCCTGGGCACGGTCGACCAGCACAGCCAGCTCCAGCTCTACCTGGCCGGCCCGGCCGACAAGGCCTACACGGTCCTGACCGTCGCCGCGGCCGGCCAGGGCCCCGAGATCCCGGCCGCCCTGGCCGAGGGCGCCTCCCTGGGCTACCTGGCCGGGCGCCGGATCGGCGACCTCTTCGCCGCCGCCGGCCGGGCGACCGCCGAGACCCTGGTCGCCGAGAAGCGCCCCGTCCGGCGGATCCACCTGCCGCGCCTGGACGAGGAGAGCCTCGGCGCCCTCTTCATGCACTTCATGCTGGAGACCATCATCGCCGCCGACCTGCTCGGCGTGGAGCCCTTCGACCAGCCGGCGGTCGAGGCCGGCAAGCGCCTGACCCGCCGGTACCTGGAAGAGGCCGGGTCATGAGCCTGCGCCTGCTGCCCGAGACCCTGGTCAACCGCATCGCCGCCGGCGAGGTCGTCGAGCGCCCGGCCTCGGCGGTCAAGGAGCTGGTCGAGAACGCCCTCGACGCCGGCGCCGGCCAGGTCGAGGTCGTGCTGCGCGACGGCGGCCGCAGCCTGATCGCGGTGACCGACGACGGCTGCGGCATGGGCCCTGAGGAGCTGGCCCTGGCGGTCGAGCGCCACGCCACCTCCAAGCTGCCCGACGACGACCTGGTCCGCATCGCCAGCCTCGGCTTCCGCGGCGAGGCCCTGCCCTCGATCGGCGCGGTCAGCCGCATGACCGTGACCAGCCGCCCGGCCGGCGCCGACCAGGCCTGGCGCCTGACGATCGAGGGCGGCCGCAAGGCCGCGCCCGAGCCGGCGGCCCAGGGCCCGGGCACCCGGGTCGAGGTCCGCGACCTCTTCTTCGCGACCCCGGCCCGGCTCAAGTTCCTCAAGACCCCGCGCACCGAGTACGGCCACGCCGAGGACGTGGTCGCCCGCCTGGCCATGGCCTTCCCCCAGGTCGGCGTCTCCCTCTCCGACGGCAGCCGCACCACCCTGCGCCTGACCGCCGCCACGGGCGACCTCTTCGATGCCCGGCTCGCCCGCCTGGGCGCGATCCTGGGCAAGGACTTCGCCGAGAACGCGCTGGCCATCGCGGCCGAGCGCGAGGGCCTCAAGCTCTCCGGCCACATCGGCCTGCCGACCCTCAACCGCGCCAACGCCCGCCACCAGTACCTCTTCGTCAACGGCCGGCCGGTGCGCGACAAGCTGCTGCACGGCGCGGTGCGCGGCGCCTACCGCGACTTCCTGGCCCACGACCGCCATCCCCTGCTGGCGCTCTTTCTGGAGCTGCCGCCCGAGGCGGTCGACGTCAACGTCCATCCCATGAAGGCCGAGGTCCGGTTCCGCGACCCCGGCCTGGTCCGCGGCCTGATCGTCGGCGCCTGCCGCCACGCCCTGTCGGAGGCCGGCCACCGCGCCTCGACCACGGTCGCCCAGGCCGCCCTCGGCGCCCTGCGCGCCGCCGAGGCGCCGGCCGGGCCGAACGCCAACGGGGCCTACGCCTACCGCCCGCCGACCACGGTCCTGCCGCGCGGCCTAGCCGAGGCCGGCGCCGCCTACCACGCCCCCCTGCCGGAGCTGGCCCAACCCCCCGGCGCCCGCGGCGCCGAGCCCGCCGCCGAAGCGGCCGAGGCTGCGCCCGACTATCCCCTGGGCGCCGCCCGCGCCCAGCTGCACGCGACCTACATCGTCGCCCAGACCGGGGACGGCATCGTCATCGTCGACCAGCACGCCGCCCACGAGCGCCTGGTCTACGAGCGCATGAAGCGCGAGCTGGCAGAAAAGGGCGTCGCCCGGCAGATCCTGCTGATCCCCGAGGTGGTCGAGCTGGGCGAGGACTCGGCGGCCCGCCTCCTGGCCCGCGCCCCGGAGCTGGCCGAGATCGGCCTGGTGCTCGAGGCCTTCGGCCCCGGCGCCGTGGTGGTGCGCGAGGTCCCGGCGCTGCTCGGCCAGCCCGACGTCCAGCGCCTGGTCGCCGACCTCGCCGACGAGCTGGCCGAGCTCGACCAGGCCTTCACGGTCAAGGAGAAGCTGGAAGAGGTCTGCGGCACCCTGGCCTGCCACGGCTCGGTGCGCGCCGGGCGCCGGCTCAACACCGAGGAGATGAACGCCCTCCTGCGCCAGATGGAGGCGACCCCCCACTCCGGCCAGTGCAACCACGGCCGCCCCACCTACGTCGAACTCAAGCTCGCCGACATCGAAAGGCTCTTCGGCCGCCGCTAGCGCACTTCCCGATCAGACGCGTTCGCGTCTGGCCGGGAGTCGTGCGCTATCGCTTTGAAGTTAGGGCATTACATCCGGCCAGATGGATCGCGAAGCGATTCCATCTGGCCGGATGTAATGCCCTAGCGAAGATCGGGATCGGACGGAGTTCACCCCTCACCCGCTCGCGGCCTTCGCCGCTCCCACCCTCTCCCTCAGGGAGAGGGTTGTGGAGGCTTGGCGAGGCCCGGCCGAGCCCTAGCCGGAGCTGGGTGAGGGGTCCCGAGCAGATGCCCTTGGAGCGGAAAGCGCCCTAGGTCGATTCGCGCCGGCGCTACTCGGTCTGCTGGCGGCGCCATTCCAGGAAGTTGGTGAAGAGCGCCTTGAGCGACTCGTCGGAGAGCTGGCCCTGGCCCGCGCCGGCGGCGGGGGCTTCCGGCTGCGGCGCCGCGGCGACCGGCTGCAGGCTGCGCGACTTCTCCAGCGAGCTCAGGAAGGCGCGGAACTCCTTGCGCAGCCCCTCCTGGGTGTCCCCGGTGAGCAGCTGGCCCTCCTTGGCGCGCCGTGCGGCCGCCTCATTGGACAGCCAGACCTGGGCGACCTTGAGCCGCTGCCAGCCCGGCAGCTCGGCGTTCAGCGAGACCTCCTTCCACTTGGGATGGTACTGCGGGGCGTGCATGCGTTGGATGTTGTCGAAGAAGGTGGCGACGAAGTTGTCGACCTTTTCCGAGCGCTCGTTGGGCTGGTCCCAGTTGTAGACGCAGAGCACCGCGCTGACGCCGAGCGTCTTCACCGCCTCGTCCTTGGACACCAGGTTGGGATAGTCGGCCTTGGTGATGCTGGCCGGCACGTAGCTGCGGGTCAGCGCCCCGGCGAAGGGGATCGAGAGCAGGTGCACGTCCTTGCCCAGGCTGGCCTGCTGGATGAAGGACGAGGGCTTGGGCGCGACGTAGACCATCGCCGCCACCTGGCCCTTGGTGACCTGCTCCAGCGCCTCCAGGGTCCCCAGGCCGAGCGGCGTCGGCGCGACGCCCAGGGACTGGAAGATCTGCTGGCTGCGCTCGTAGGCGCCGCTGCCCTGGATGCCGAAGTTGACCTTCTTGCCGGCGAGGTCGGAGAGGCTGCGGATCGAGCGGTGCGCCAGGAGGTGGACCTCCTCGATGTAGAGCTTGGCGAGGACCGCGACCCGCCGCTCCAGGTTCGGATAGAGGTTGCGCTTGCGGATCAGCTCCAGGACGTCCGATTCGACGATCGCCATGTCGATGCCGCGCAGGTAGAGGATGTCGGCGACGTTCTGGATGCCGCCTGCCCCGGTGATCGGCAGGATGCGGATCGAGCCGGGCAGGTTCAGCTGCTCGGCCAGCTCGCTCATCATGAAGGTGTCGTCGACGCCGCCGCCGACCACCGTGACCGTGCCGCTGTTGACGCGCTCGCGCAGCTGCTCGGTCTGCTGAGCCAGCGCGGCGCCACCGAACACAACCCCCATCATCGCGTAGACCGCCGCGTTACGGGCCTGTTTCAGCATCTCCTGCCTCCCTCGCGTTCCTCTTCTACCCGGACTGGCCTCGCTCGCGCCGCCGCTGCGCCGGTCCGGACCGCAGGCCGCGCCAAAGGGCTGCGACCGCCGCCCCGGCGCGGCTCGAGCAAAAGACTCACCCCGGGCCGACGTCCCCGGAGCGGCGCTGGAACCCCCGGATTTCCCCTGTAGTCTTTGGGGTATACCACCTTTGACCTATTAGTGTCTTGGCGTGTATTTACAGCGCTGGACCAGTTCCTGGATTTGTCTGTGATATTTTCTTGTGGAGCCAAACCTTCCACCACGCCCGAAGGCGCGTCAAGGCGGGAAGGAGCATCGCGCTTGTGACAATCATGTAGCAGGCGCAGCGGCGGTCCGGCCGCCACCCTGGCGCTGCGCGCCGCGGAGCCTTCGATGGCGTTGCGCCCCGAGTCCGTATCCCGGCCGCCTGCCGTAAAAATGACACGGGGCCCGGACCGGCGAGGCCATGGCAATCCAAGTAATTATCTGATAGAGGGATTCCCTGGAAAGTAAACGGAGTGCAGTTCTGCGTTCCGCTCCGCAGATGGGTGGGTAAGATCCTTGGCGGCGTCGCCCTCGTCGGCGCCGCGCTTGCGCCCATCCCTTCGATCCGCTGCGGCGTTGCGCAGCCGAGCTGTTGCAGGGGAAAGGCTTCTGGACTCCAGCAAGCGCAGCTTCCGGTGACGGTGCAGAGCCGACCCGGCCCCCGATTTCGAGGCGGCCCTCGATTTGGAGTGATTGGTAAGAAAATGAAACGCCGAGGTTTCCTGAAAGGCGCAGCGGTGGCCGGACTGGCCGGTGCCGCGGCATCGTCCCTGCCGGCCCCCGCGATCTCCCAGGGCATCAAGCGCTGGCGCATGGTCACCACCTGGCCCAAGAACTTCCCGGGCCTCGGGACCGGTGCCGAGCTCCTGGCCCAGCTCATCGAGCGCGGCACCGAGGGCAAGCTGCAGGTCACGGTCTTCGGCGGCGGCGAGGTCGTGAAGCCTTTCGATTCGATGGACGCCGTCGCCGGCGGCGAGGTCGAGATGGGCCACGGCGCGCCCTACTACTGGAAGAAGAAGGTGCCCGCCGTCCAGTTCATGGCCGGCTATCCCTTCGGGCTCTCGGCGCAGGAGCAGAACGCCTGGCTGCAGTACGGCGGCGGCCAGGAGCTGGCCGACGAGATCTACCGCGAGATGGGCTGCAAGTTCTTCCCCTCGGGCAACACCGGCACCCAGATGGGCGGCTGGTTCAACAAGGAGATCAACAGCCTTGAGGACTACCGCGGGCTGAGGATGCGGATCCCGGGGCTCGGCGGCGAGGTCCTCAAGGCGGCGGCCGCGCAGCCGATCAACCTGCCGGGCGCCGAGATCAAGCCGGCCCTCGACGCCGGCAAGATCGACGCCACCGAATGGGTCGGCCCCTACAACGATCTGGCCTTCGGCCTGCACAAGAACGCCAAGTACTACTACTACCCGGGCTGGCACGAGCCCGGCACCTCCCTGGACAACTTCATCAACATCCGGGCCTGGGAGGCGCTGCCGGACGACCAGAAGGCGGTGGTTGCGGCGGCCAACACGGCGGTCAACCAGCTGGTGCTCAGCGAGTTCGTCGCCCGCAACAACGATTCCCTCAAGACCTTGATCACCAAGCACGGCGTGGTGCTGAAGCAGTTCCCGGACTCGGTGCTGGCGGGCTTCAGCGTGCTCGCCGGCCAGGTGGTCAACGACCTCGCCTCCACCGATCCCATGAGCCGGCGGGTCATGGACGGCCTGCTGGAGTTCCGCAAGGAGGCCCTGGCCTGGACCAGCCTCTCGGAGACCGCCTTCACCGCGGCGCGCTTCCTCTACGCCTACTCGCAGGGCAACTGACCGGACCCCGGCGCGCCCCGGGGCGGGCGGCTCACTCCGCTTCGACGTAGCGCAGGAAGCGGTAGCGGGTGCCGCCGTGGGTGTTGTGGACCTCCTCCTGGAGGACCACGCGGCGGCCCTTCTCGAAGGCCAGTTGGGAGGTGAAGGGCACTAGCCGTTCCTGGCCGTCGTCCAGCTCGACCACCCATTCGCTCGACTCCGCGGGCTCGCTCTGCGGCTGGTGCAGCGCGACAAGGGTCCCCGTCACCTCCTGCGACTTCTCCCAGCCGCCGCGCGGCAGGATCGACATCAGGGCGATGAAGGCGAGCACCGCGGCGGCCACCGGCAGGATCCGCATCAGGCGGTCCTTCCAGATCAGCCGCTCCAGCTCCTTCTTTTTCGACGCGTCCATGGGGGGCTTTCTAGAGGATCTCGTCGGGTTCTGGAATTGTCTTTCCGCGGGTTCCGTCTCTCACGCCGCTCGCCCGTACATGAGTCTGAACTACGTCCCCCGCTGCTGCGGAGATCATGCCGAGGCGCCGCCTTCGGGATTCCGGCCGAACTCTCGCCGCTGCGCCGGGCCCCTTCATTCAATATAGTTAAGAAAGGCGACCTTTGCCTTACCGTAGCTGCGCAGGTCGCGGATCTCGAAGCCGGCGGGCGCCTCGAAGGCCTCGGCCTTCATCAGCTCGACCGCGACCAGCGCGCCCGGGGCGATCCAGCCGGCGCCGGCCAGCGCGGTCAGGGCCGGGGCCGCCAGGCCCTGGTTGTAGGGCGGGTCCATCAGGACGATCGAGCAGGCTGCGGCGGCCGGCGGCGGCCGCAGGACGTCGACCGCCAGGACCTCGGCCCGCGCGCCCTCCTCCAGGGCCTCGAGGTTGGCGCGCAGGGTCGCCAGGGCCGCGGCCTGGCTCTCCATGAAGGTCACCCGCGCCGCGCCCCTGGACAGGGCCTCCAGGCCCAGCGCCCCGGTCCCGGCGAAGGCGTCCAGCACCCGCGCCTCGATCAGGGGGTTGCCGCCGCTTGCCAGCTTGCCCTGGGTCAGGACGTTGAAGATCGCCTCACGCGTACGGTCGGCGGTCGGACGTACGGCCAGGCCTTCCGGGGCGAGAAGCGTACGCCCCCTATGCCGGCCGGCGACGATGCGCACCGCGCTGCCCCCTGCTCTTGCCGGCCTTCGGCCGGGCGTCGGCCGCCGGCCGCGCCTTGGCCCTGGCGGTCGCCGGCGTGCCGCCCGCTTTCGGTCCCGGCTTCGGACCCGCCTGGGGCTTGCGCCCCGGCTTGCTCGGCTTGGGCTTGGCCTTGGCCCAGCCGGCCTTGGGGGTCTTGGGGCCTTCCAGGGCCTCGCGCAGGCGCTTGGCCGGGACCTCGGAGACCGCGCCCCGGGCCAGGCTGCCCAGGGTGAAGGGGCCGTAGCCGACCCGGATCAGGCGGTTCACCTTCAGGCCCAGATGCGCCAGGACCCGGCGCACCTCCCGATTCTTGCCCTCGGTCAGGATGATCGAGATCCAGAGGTTGGCGCCGCTGGCCCGCTCGATCCGGGCCTTGATCGGGCCGTAGCGGACGCCCTCGACGGTGACCCCCTCGCGCAGGCTTTCCAGGCGCGCCTCGCTGACCCGGCCGTAGGCGCGCACCCGGTAGCGGCGCTGCCAGCCCGAGGCCGGCAGCTCCAGCGCGCGCTTCAGCTCGCCGTCGTTGGTCAGCAGCAGCAGGCCTTCGGAGTTGAGGTCGAGCCGGCCGACCGGCTGCAGCCGCGGCAGGTCCTTGGGCAGGCTGTCGTAGATCGTCGGGCGGCCCTGGGGATCCTTGGCCGCGGTCAGCAGGCCCGCCGGCTTGTGGTAGCGCCAGATCCGCGCCGGCGCCGGGGCGGGCAGCGGCGCGTCGTCGACCCGGATCTTCTGGCCCGGCTTGACCGTCACCGCCGGGCTGTCCAGCACCCGGCCGTCCAGGCTGACCCGGCCCTCGGCGATCAGCAGCTCGGCGTCGCGCCGCGAGCAGAGCCCGCTGCGGGCGATGATCTTTGCGATGCGCTCCGCTGCGGGGGCGATACGCCGGGTCTCGGCCTTGGCGGTCATGACCGCGCCGCCGCCAGGAAGGCTTCGAAGATCGCCGCGTCGCCTGCGGAGACGTGGTACTCCGGATGCCACTGCACGCCGAGGCAGAAGCCGTAGCCCGCCGCCTCGATGCCCTCGATCACCCCGTCCGGCGCCCGGGCGTTGACGCGCACCCCCTCGGGCACCGCCTTGGCCGCCTGGTGATGGGCGGAGTTCACCTCCAGGCTTTCGGCGCCGCAGATCTCGCGCAGCCGGCTGCCGGCCTCCAGGGCCACCCCGTGGCCCGGCTCGTGCCGCGGGTTGGGCTGCTCGTGGGCCAGGGCGCCTTCGATCTCGTCCGGGATGTGCTGGATCAGGGTCCCGCCCAGGGCGACGTTCAGGAGCTGCATCCCGCCGCAGATTCCCAGCACCGGCAGGTCGCGCTCCAGGGCCGTCCGGGTCGCCGCCATCTCGAAGGCGGTGCGCCGGTCCTTGGTGGTGACCGTGGGATGCCGCTCGCCCGCGCCGAAGAGGGCCGGGTCCAGGTCGAAGTGGCCGCCGGTGACCAGCAGGCCGTCCAACCCGGCGAGGTAGGCCTCGGCCTGGCCCACCTCGTGGGGCAGCAGGACCGGCAGGCCGCCGGCACGAGCGACCGCGGCGCAGTAGTTCTCGCGCAGGAAATAGCTGGCCTGCGGGCGCTCCGGGCCGGGCGCGTCCCAGTCCAGGGTCAGGCCGATGACGGGTCTGTCGGGCATGGCCGGAATTTATGCACTGCCGGGGCCAAGCTCAATGCTCCAGACGAGAGTGCCGAAGGCTTCTTGACTCCTCTGCCGGAGTTTCGTATTTAACAAGTAAGTTAAATACGGGGTGCGCCACAATGACCGAGGATCAGCTCGACGCCGCCTTCGCCGCCCTGGCGGACCCGACCCGGCGGGCCATCGTCGCCCGCCTGGCCGCGGGCCCGGCCCCGGTCGGCGAGCTGGCGGCGCCCTTCGAGATCTCGCTGCCCGCGGTCTCCCGCCACCTCAAGGTCCTGGAGACTGCCGGCCTGATCACCCGCGAGGTCGATGCCCAGTGGCGCCGCTGCCACCTGCGCCCTCAGGGCCTGACCGGCGCCGCCGAATGGATCGACAGCACCCGCCGCTTCTGGGAGGGCCGCCTGGACAGCCTGGCCCGCTACCTGGAAGGGCCAACCCAGAACGGGAAGGAGACACCCCATGCCGGAACCCCGGACCCGGGAAACGACGACGACAGCGGACCGCAAGGCTGAGCCCGCGCTCACCCTGTCGCGCAGCTTCAAGGCCTCGCTGGCGCGGGTCTATGGCGCCTTCGCCGGGTCGGCGCAGCTGGCCCAATGGTTCGGCCCCCAGGGCTGCGGCGTCGAGGACTGCGACTGGACGCCGGAGGTCGGCCGGCCCTGGCGCGTCGTCATCGTCCACGCCGACGGCGATGCCAATCCGGTCGGCGGTGTCTTCCGCGAGGTCGTCCCCGGCGAGCGCCTGGTCCTGACCTGGGCCTGGGAGAACACCGAGTACGCCGGGCTCGAGACTCTGGTCACCCTTGAGTTCAAGGCCCTGGGCGACATGACCGAGCTGACCCTGACCCACGAATGGCTGGCCGACGACCTGGCCCGCGAGCGCCATTCCAAGGGCTGGTCCAGCTCCTTCGACTGCCTGGCCGAGCTCCTGGCCTAGAAACCGACTGTCCCAAAGGAGAAAGAGAATGTCCGAGGTGATCGTCTTCGGGATGCCCCAGTCCGGCTACGTCCGCGCGGTGCGCCTGGCCTGCGAGGAGAAGGGCGCGGCCCACGCGGTCGAGCCCATGATGCCGGACCAGATGCGCGACAGCGGCCGCCATCCCTTCGGCCGCATGCCCGCGATCGAGCACGACAGCACCCGGCTCTACGAGTCCAGCGCCATCCTGCGCTACCTCGACCGGACCTTCGCAGGGCCGAGCCTCGAGCCCGCAGACCCGCAGCAGGCGCTGCTGTCGATGCAGTGGGAGAGCGCGGCCCACGACTACCTGATCCCGACCCTGGGCCGGCGCTATATCCTGCAGTACCTCTTCCCCAAGGGCCCGGACGGCCAGCCGGACCGGGCGGTCATCGACGCGGCGCTGGTCGACATCCGGCGCTATCTTGCGATCCTGTCCGAGGCCCTGGAGCCCGGCCCCTTCCTCTTCGGCGCCCAGCCAAGCATTCCCGACCTCCTGCTGGTGCCGACCCTGGCCTATCTCGAAGCCATGCCCGAGGGCCCGGATCTGCTCGGCGCCGCGCCCCCCGTCCAGCGCCTGCTCGACGCCATGAAGGCCCGCGACTCCTTCCAGCGCACGATCCCCCCGCCGATCCCCGAAGCGGCGTAGCGCTCGCAGGCTAGAACCGCGACGTCACCCCCTCCCAACCCTCCCCCATCAAGGGGGAGGGCTCCCTTTTTTGAGGCCTGCCACGTTAATCCCCCTCCCCCTTGATGGGGGATGGGGCGCGTAGCGCGGCGCTTCGCGCGGGTGGGGGTGACATCTCAGACCTCGCAGGCAATCCCCAAGCCCACGCCGCCTTGACCGCGACCCCGCCCCGGCGGCAGGGTCGCGCCATGGCGAAGCTCGGCTACATGGTCCTGGCCCTGGAAGAGGCCGAGGCGGCGGCCGCGGCCGGCGAGGTCCCGGTCGGCGCCGTCCTGGTCGACTCCGCCGGCGGCACGGTCCTGGCCCGCGCCCACAACCGGGTTGAGGCCTTGAGCGACCCCACCGCCCACGCCGAGCTGCTGGTCATCCGCGCCGCGGCGGCGGAGCTCGGCGTGAAGCGCCTGACCGCCGCCGACCTCTACGTCACCTTGGAGCCCTGCGCCATGTGCGCCCAGGCCATCGCGCTCGCTCGCCTGCGCCGCCTCTACTTCGGCGCCTACGACCCCAAGGGCGGCGGCGTCGAGCACGGCGCCTGCATCTTCCGCCAGCCCACCTGCCACCACCGCCCCGAAGTCATCGGCGGCGTGGAGGAAACCCGCTGCGGCGAGCTGCTGAGGGCGTTCTTCCGGGAGCGGCGCTAGGCGGCGTCAAGGGATTTGGCCGAGATGAAGCCTGCTGCGGTCGCGACCTAGGCCTCGAAGCGACTCGTGTCGTTACGATCGCGGTCGTATCGTCTGGTGAGCGGAAACGGCGGCAACCAGGACTCGCGACGGACGGTCCAGAGTTCGTAAGTCGGCCTCAGTTGGTCGGGGGCATCCAGGGATCCCAGGTTCACTTCGATCTCGTCGGCGCTGCGCGAGAAGACGGACGAGCC
>JAAUXY010016963.1_pt1 | contig 33587 bp, 32 predicted proteins | sample 7278121 | NCBI WGS metagenome assembly JAAUXY01 (sample SAMN14350117, study PRJNA611818) | marine sediment metagenome | isolation source: surface marine sediment (1.8m) | place: French Polynesia: Moorea | collected 2018-08
GTCGTCATCGCCGTGCTGGCGAGGCTGCAGACGATTCCGGATGAGCTGTACGAAGCCGCGACCATCGACGGCGCAGGCCCGGTCGCACGCTTCCGGGACATCACGCTGCCCCAGCTTCGCGAGGTCCTCGTCGTTATTATCCTGCTGCGCACGATCTGGGACTTCAAGGAGTTCGACCTGATCTACCTGCTGACCGGCGGCGGTCCCGTGATCTCGACGCAGACGCTGCCGCTGATGGTCTACAAGGAGGCGTTTGCTCTCAACCAGATGGGCAGTGCGTCCGCCGTCGCGGTCATGATGATGCTGTTCATGCTCGTGTTCATGTTCTTCTACCTGCGAAAGGCGGAGGACTGACCATGGCCGGGCAACGATCATTCGCTCGAAAGCTGATGTTCAACGCGTTTGCGTGGACGATCGTGCTGGTGATCGTGTTCCCGCTGATCTGGATGATCCTGACCTCGCTCAAGCCGCAGTCCGAGCTGTTCATGATTCCGCCCGGTTTCTTCCCGGAGCAGGTCACCTTCGAACACTACTGGCGGCTCCTGACCGAAACGCCGTTCCTGACCTACCTGCGTAATTCGACGGTGCTCGCGACCGCGACGACCCTGATCGTCATCATCATCGCGACGCTTGGCGCGCACAGCCTGACGCGGTTTGCCTATCCGGGGCGCGAGTTCCTGGCTCGCGCGGTGCTGTTCACGTACCTGCTGCCGTCGGTCGTGCTGATACTTCCGCTGTACTTCCTGATGATCAACGTCGGCCTCGGCAACACGCTGGCCAGCCTCGTCATCGCCTATACGACTTTCGCGCTGCCGTATGCGCTGTGGCTGCTGCGCTCATTCATGGCGGGCATCCCCGACGACCTGGAGGCGGCGGCGATGGTGGATGGCGCGAGCCGCATGCGGGCATTCGTCGATGTGATCCTGCCGCAGGCCCTGCCGGGCATCATCTCGACGGCGCTGTTTACGGCGATCCTCGCCTGGAACGAATACCTGTACGCGCTGGTGCTCGTGAACAGCGACGACGTCCGGCCGCTGACGACGGGCGTCATGAGCATGCTGGTCACGTCTTTCAACATCGAGTGGTCGCTGCTAATGGCGGCTTCGGTCATGATGAGTGTGCCGCTCATCTTTGTGTTCGTGTTCCTGCAGCGTTACCTGACGCGCGGATTCGGCGCGGGAGCGGTGAAGGGATGAGCGGAATCAGCGTACAAGGCGTCAGCAAGTCCTTCGGCGACGTGCAGGCGGTACAGGCGATGGATCTCGAGGTCGCGGAGGGTGAGTTCGTCAGCATCCTCGGGCCGAGCGGCTGCGGCAAGACGACGCTGCTGCGCATGCTGGCAGGGCTCGAATTCCCGACCGAGGGCCAGATCTCGATCGGCGGCCAGGTCGTCAACGACAAGAGCCCGGCGGATCGCGACATCGCCATGGTGTTCCAGTCCTATGCCCTGTATCCGCACATGACGGTGGCGGGCAACATCGAGTACCCGCTGAAGAAGCGCAAGGTCCCAAAGGCAGAGCGCGAGGAACGCATCCGCCAGGCCGCGGCGATGCTCAAGCTCGAAGATCTCCTCGGCCGCAAGCCCCGCGAGCTCTCGGGTGGTCAGCAGCAGCGAGTCGCGCTCGGCCGCGCCGTCGTTCGCGACCCGGCCGTGTTTCTGATGGACGAGCCGTTGTCGAACCTCGACGCCAAGCTGCGTTCGCACATGCGCGCGGAGCTGATCCAGCTGCATCGCCGCATCGGCCGAACGATGATCTACGTGACGCATGACCAGCTCGAGGCCATGACGATGTCCGACCGCATCGCGATCATGCACGAGGGGGCGCTGCAGCAGTTGGCGACACCGAAGGAAGTTTACGCACGGCCCGCCAATGCGTTCGTCGCCGGCTTTATCGGTATGCCGCCGATGAACCTCGTCGACGCCAAACTCGACGGCGACGGGAATCTGAGCGTGTTCGGTCGGCAATACCGGTTTGTCGCCAGCGACGGGCCGGGGCACTCTGGTGAGCAGACGGTGAAGGTCGGGTTTCGGCCGGAAGACGTCGTGCTGCGCGACGATGGCGAGGCGGCCAGGGTCGCCATCGTCGAACCGACCGGCCACGAGGTCATCGTCGTCTTCGAAATCAACAATGCGCGCATCGTCGGCCGCGTCAGCCCGGAGCTCGACCTGAAGGCCGACGACCAGGTTCGGCTGGCGCCGCGTGTCGAACGTATCCACGTGTTCTCGGGTACCGACGGTGACCGCCTGGGCGGCGTGCACAGCGAGGGGTGAGCGGATGAACAGGGACAGCGTGGACTGGTGGGGGCCGATGCCGGCCGTCATTACGCCGTTCGATGCCGACGGCAAGATCGATGCAGCGGCGATGCAGGAGAACGTCGACCGGCAGTTCGAGGCGGGCGCGACGGGTATCCTGGTCGGCGGCTGCACCGGCGAATTTTGGTCGCTGAGTTTCGATGAGCGCTGCAGCCTTTTCGAACTGGGCGCGAGCTGCGCTGCCGGCCGCGGCACGGTGCTCGCTGGCACCGGCGCCGTGACCGCCGAGGAAACGATCCGCCTGAGCGCGGCCGCCGAATCGGCGGGCTGTGATGGCGCTTTGATCCTGCCGCCGTATTTCATCCGCCTGAGCGACGATGAGATTTTCGAGCATTTCCAGACGGTCGACGGGGCGATCTCCATGCCGATCGTGCTGTACAACATCCCGGGCAATGCGATCAACGCGATTACCCCGGAGCTGGCCGTTCGACTTGCGGCGCTCGATCACGTCGTCGCCATCAAGGAAAGCTCCGGCGACTGGAACAACTTCTACTCGACGCTGATCGCGGTGCGCGACTCGATTCGCGTGTTTTGCGGACCGTCGTCGATCTTCGGCGTGCCGGCACTGGCCGCGGGCGCCGACGGCTTCATCGACTGTTTTCCGAACGTCTGGCTGCCCGGCGGGCTGAATCTGTTTCATGCCGCGAAAGCGGGCCGCGCCGAGGAAGCCAGCGAACTGCAGCGCGTCGGTCGCTTGCTGACCGACCTGTTCACAAGCGACGGCCGCTCGCTGTACCCGGCCACCAAGGCGGCCATGACAATGCTTGGCTTTAGGGCGGGCGATCCGCGGCCGCCGCTGCAGCCACTTTCAGGCGAGTCCCTCGAGGGTCTGAAGCAGGGTCTCGCCAAACTCGACATCGTTTAAATGCAGGAGGTATGACAATGGCAACTGCACTCAAAGAAAGCACGACCGACCGACCCGTACTCACCCCGAAGGCCTACAAGGAAAACTACGGCGAGTTCATCGGCGTCGGCGAAAACGGCAACCTCTGGGTCGAGGATTGCGACGTCGCCGACCTCGTCGCGAAGTTCGGCTCCCCGCTCTTCATCATCAGCGAGAGCCAGTTCCGCTACACGTTCCGACAGTTCCGCGACGCGTTCCGGAAGCACTACCCGGGCGAATCGCAGATCCTGTTCGCCAACAAGTCGAACAACGGCCTCGCGTACCGCCACATCATGAACCAGGAAGGCGCCGGCGGTGACTGCTTCGGCGTTAACGAGCTGTACCTGTCGCTGCTTGCCGGCACCGATGGCTCCACGCTGGTCCTGAATGGCTCCAACAAGCAGGACGAGGAGATCGAGATGGCGGTCGACAACGGGCTGTGCATCAACATCGACGCCATGGACGAGCTCGATCGCATCGACGCCGTCAGCAAGCGCCTCGGCAAGGACGCGAAGATCGGCATTCGCCTGAAGCTCGACCTCGACCCGCTGGCCGAACGGACCGGCGTCTCGATGCACGGGCCGGGCACGCTCAAGGAGCAGAGCGACAGCACGAAGTGGGGCATGTCGCGAGAGCAGACGGTCGAGATCGTCAAACGCGCGCTCGAGATGCCGAACATCCAGCTGATGGAGACGCATTTCCACCTCAGCCGCATGTCGAACGTGGCAATGGACTTCGCGATCATGGCGCGAGAGATGGTCACGTGGTCCGGTTATATCCGCGACAACACGGGCTGGATTCCGCCGTGCATCGACATCGGCGGCGGCTGGACCTTCGGCAAGTGGTACGGCACGGGCCCGCGCAGCCAGATCGATGACGATAGTGCGCCCACGGCTGATGACTACGCACGGCTCTGCAGCCAGGAGATCCAGGAGGAGTGCAAGAAACTCGACCTGCCGCTGCCGAAGCTGCGGCTGGAGCCGGGCCGCTCGCTGTCGGGGCCGTCGGGCGTTTCCGTCGGCACGGTCGGCGCGGTGAAGCAGGGCGACAAGAAGAAGTGGGTCAACCTCGACTTGTCGACCAATCACCTGTCATGGTCGGCGGCGCTCGACTGGTACTACCACCCGGTCCCGGTCGTCGACGCGATGGCGGAACGCAGCGAGACGATCGACCTGGTCGGCCCGCTGTGCAACTCGGACGAGCTCGGCCCGCATGTCAAGATGCCACCGCTCGAGCGTGGCGACCTCGTTGCCTTCCTCGACACGGGCGGTTACACGGAGCCCTGCGCGGCCCGCTACAACGCACAGCTCCTGCCGGCCACGGTCCTCGTCTGCGGTGACCGGGCCGAGGTCACGACGGTGCGCGAACAACAGCAGGACATCGTCGGCCGCTTCCGCGTGCCGCCGCGCCTGCTGGCGTCATCGTTCGCGGACAGCTGATGGACCTCGGGCTGAAAGGGCGCAAGGCGGTCATCTCGGGTGCGAGCAAGGGCCTCGGCAAGGCCTGCGCGATGTCGCTCGCCCGCGAGGGCGTGGACGTCACGATCATGGCGAGGACGGCCGCGGACATCGAGGCTGCAGCCGAAGAGATCGCTGCGGCCACGGGCAGCAAAGCGACACCGGTCGCCGGCGATTTCAACAAGGTCGATGACCAGGAGCGCCTGATTGCAGCGTGCCCGGAGCCGGATATCGTTGTTAACAATCCGGGCGTTCGCCAGGTGCCGACGCCGTACGACGCGATCTCACCGGACGAGTGGCAGCAGTGGCTCAACGATCACTTCATGTCGTCGATACGGATGATCCAGGCCACGGCGCCGGGCATGGCCGAGCGCGGCTTCGGTCGCATCGTCAACCTGTCGGTGAGCTTCATCAAGTTCCCGCAGTCCGGTTTCGCGCACACGCACGCGGCGCGCCTCGCCCTGTCGGGCGCGGTCGCCGCGATGGTGCGCGACCTGGTCGGCAGCAACGTGACGATCAACACCGTCTGCCCGGGCCTGTTCGACACAGACGCACTGCACACGAACCTGCACGGCCACGCCAAACGCGGCAACACGACCTACGAAGCCATTGTTGAGGACCGCAAACAGACCTGTCCGGCGGGTCGGTTCGCCGACCCCGGTGAATGCGGCGACCTGGTCGCCTACGTTTGCAGCGCACAGGCCGGCTTCATGACCGGCCAGAACATCATCAACGACGGCGGTGTGTACCAGGGGCTGTTCTGATGAGCGCTGACCTGATCGACGTCCGCGATCGCGTCGCGATGGTGTCGGGCGCCTCGCGCGGAATCGGCGAGGCGATTGCCCGCCGGCTGTTGAACGACGGCTACCGGGTGTCACTCGGCGTGCGCGACGTCGAAGCAACGAAAGCGCTGTTCGCCGACGCAGACGCCGATCGGGTGCTCATTTCGCGATTCGATGCGTCCGAGGAAGCAACCGCCGGCGAATGGGTCGATGCAACGCTCGAGCGTTTCGGCGACCTGCACGCGCTCGTGAACAACGCCGGCATCTGGCGGCAGGTCAATTTCGAGACCGGCACGGAAGAGGACCTCGACCTGCAGTGGGAGGTCAACGTAAAGGGGCCGTTCCGGCTGATCCGACTCGCGATGCCGCACCTGAAGAAATGCGGCAACGGCCGCATCGTCAATGTCGCATCGACTGACGGTCTGCGCTTCCGCGACAACAGCTGCTCAATCGGCTACACGATGTCGAAGCACGCACTCGTTGCGATGAGCCACGCGGCACGGCAGTTCGGCTACGACGACGGCGTTCGTGTAACCGCACTATGCCCCGGCGCCGTGGCGACCGAGCTCGTTGCCGGTGTGCCGGGCGTTACGCCGCGTTCGGAACAGCTGTCGCCGGACACGGTCGCGCACATTGTCGCGAACCTGCTGTGCCTGCCGAACACGGCTTCCGTGGCGTTCATGCCGGTCAACACGCGGCTCGAATCGACGGTGTAGCGGTCGAGGCGAGGTCAATCGCCTGCTGCTTTGCGATCTCGACCGTGCGCTGGAACCGCCGGCGTTCTGCTGTTCTCGGGGCCGAATATGACCTATTCTTGCCCGTCAATCGATCAGTTCGTAGGAGCGGCTTCCAGCCGCGATCGCGGCAAGATGCCGCTCCTACGGTAGTCACATCATGAAATCCACACAAGGCAAATCACGTTGCTACGGCTGCTACAAGCTTGCGGGCGGCCTGTTGATCTATGCCGCGATCTGGCTCTACGTCTACAAACAGGGCGGGTTTGGCGACAGCCGCGGCGGCACCTTCTATATCATCACAATGGGCGCGCCAGGTGCCCTGGCTCTGTCCGGTCTGCTCGAGCTAATGACCGGGCGTCCATTCAATGAGCTCGCCGACAGCTGGGACGCTCTGGCGCCGTGGAAGCGTGGCGTCTATGGAACCATCATTGTTGCGGCAGCTGCAGTGCTGATATTTGGTGGCCTGCTGCTGGTCGGCTGGTTAACTCACGTCTGACGACAAGCGAACGAATCGATCAAACCGTTCGTCACCGCGATTAATCCTTAAACCTGTCGAACGCGTCGCGCGTATACTCGATTTTCCCAAAGTAAATCGAGTCACGTCGTCCAATGAAAATCCACTTTTCGCCCCTGATCGTACTTTCGCTGGCCCTTACAGCGTGCTCGAGTCATATCGTTGAGGAGCGGGACATCGATGTCTCGGAGGTGCCACCGGAGGTGCTGGAGGCGGCGCGCGAGGCTGTGCCCGGATTCGAAGCTACTGAGGCAGAAATCGAGTACATCTATGAGCTTGATGGAGAGGCAAACGGAAAGGCCTACGAAATCGAAATTAGCCCCGATGGTGAGGTAAAGGAGATCGAGGCGAAAGACGAGGAGTAGTCCTCAGATCTCCGCCCGCGACTGCTGCCATTTGCGAAGACGACCGGACATTTTCAGGCCGTCGCGAATGTTCATTCCCATCAGGCTGAGGTTGATTATGCCCGCCAGCAATTCCAGGCCCTGGATGCCATAGAACCACGCATCGAAAACGCCAGCGCTGGCCCTGTTTGCGAGAAAGACCGCCGAGGGCACGAGAATCAACAGGCCGTTCAGTGCAATGAACGGCATTCGCTTCTGCTTTAGCTGGATTAGAGGACCAGACCGGCCCCGACCCAGCGCCATTCCGGATCCGCCGGTGATCGCCAACGCGGGAATGAGCACAATCAACCCCCACAGAATGGCTGTCTTTACGGTTGCGACGTCCGCCGGCGATCCGAACAGCTCGGATATCGCCGTGGATAGCCAGAATACTGCGATCGTCGCGAAGCCGATTACACCGGCAATAGCGTGAATCCGTTGTTTCATCCTGCTCCCTCTTCATTGGCATCTTGCTGCAGACGCGTGTTTATCGACTGCAGTACGGTCAATGCGTTTTCAATATCTCGTTGGCTTATGCCCACAGCGAGCCCGTTCGACCATTCAACCTGGCGTTCATCGGCCTCCGCGTAGGCGACTTCGCCCCGCTTCGTTAACGCCACCAGTTTTGCGCGCTTGTGATCAGGGTTCTCCCGCAACATGAGCACTCCTCCGGCCGCCAGCTCATTGACCAGTCGCTGAACCGCCTGCCTCGAAAGCCCCATTCGACGGGCTATTTGGGCGACGGTAAGGGGGCGCTCTTCCAGCGCGACTGCTCCCAGTACCTGCCAGCGGGCGCTGGTCAGGCCAATGTCCTTTACGAGCTGGTCACCCGCAGAAAGCAATGCGCCATTGAGGCTGAACGTCTCGAGAATCAAGTCCGTCAAAACCTGGCCCTTTCGCGTGCGTTGTCTGGTCATAGTGCAATAGGCTGTCATATTGACAATATATTGTCAATTTACCCGGGGCTCCGTTCGGCGACAAGCGTCGATCCTGTTTACAGTCTCGCGGCTACCCCGATTCGATACGAGCGCTTTTGCAAGGTAATACAGGTACTTCCGCTTCCGGCATGAATGTTGCTTTCTATTATGTTGAATGCCTCTTCTTTCTTGGAATGAGTCCAATGACCAGAATAAAAAATGCCTGCATGGCCCTGATAGTTGTCCTGCTGTCGTCGACGGTGGCGAATGCGGACCCCATTCAATTCGTATTCGAAGGTACGAGCACAAGCGGCTGGAACGCTGTTGGCGTCTTCGTTCTCGATGACAGCGACCTTATCGCCGGAAACAACCTGGTTTCTGCGTTCACCAGTTGGTCGTTCACCTGGACCAATGGCATCGACACCTTGACGAACGACGACTCGAACAACAGCCTGCTGCCTTATGGTTCGATATTCGTCGTTGACGATCTTTTCAATGTCATTACCGTCGACATGTGTTCGGATGTGTGCAATGGCGTCGGCGAAGATTGGCCTGAGTTTTTCGTCGGCCTGGACGGTTGGAATGCGTCCATCACGCCGGAAGGTGAGTGCTGTGTAGCCATTGACGAGTTTCCGACGGGATCGTGGTCAAATGCGATGAGCGTGCCCGAACCCGGCACCCTTGCGCTCCTCGGAATAGGCCTTGTCGGGCTGGGTTTGCGCAGGCGATCGAAGAAAGCCTGAACAGGCTGCATGATTCAAAAAAGGCCCCGCCTTGTGCGGGGCTTTTTTGTCGTTTGCGGGTTTTCGAAACCGTTTGGTAAGCAGCCGCCCGTCCAGAACTAACGATGACTGAGAAAACGAACCCCTTCCTGGAGTTGTTCGAGGATCCTGAGCACGCCGCCCGTTATGCCGACGGCCCGGCGAAGTTCATGCCCGGCTTTCGTGACATGCACCGTATGGCTGGTGTGCTAATCCGTGAGTATGCGCCGCCAAATGCGCGTGTTCTGGTACACGGTGCAGGCGGGGGCCTGGAGATTGAGGCTTTTGCCAGGGAGAATCCTGATTGGACCTTTCTGGGCGTCGAGCCAGCGAAGCCCATGCTTGATGAAGCGAAGATTCGACTTGGCGACCTCAATGAGCGGGTAACACTTCACCACGGTTACGCGGAAGATGCGCCTGCAGGGCCCTTCGACGCCGCTACCAGCCTTCTAACGCTGCATTTCCTGAATGCTGAAGAACGCCAAAAGACAGTGTCTGAAATCGTTCGTCGCCTGAAACCTGGTTCCCCGTTCGTGACGGCGCATTGCAGTTTTCCTCAAGATTCCAAAGACCGGGATGCCTGGCTCATCAGGCATCGGGAGTTCGTCGTTGCCTCGGGCGTTGACGCAGAAGAGGCTGAAAATGCGCGCAAAGATATCGCCGAAAGCCTTGACGTGCTCGACCCGGAGACCGATGAAAGAATCTTGCGTGATGCAGGCCTATCGGATGTCACCGTGTTCTACACAGCATTCACCTGGCGAGGCTGGTTTGGGCGTGTTGTGTGAATTCGACCGATACACGCGCATACGGTCGTTCAACTTGCCTGGCGAGGCGCGCTCTTTCGGCTCAGCAACACCCACAGCGCCGCCGCCGCGGCGATAACCAGCGCCGACGCCAACGTGGCAATCATCGCGATCGCGGGCACCAGCGGCGAATAGTTGGTCGACGCCCGCGAGTACAGCCACTCAGGCAGCGTCGTATCGGCGCCCGTCGTGAATATCGACAGCGGCAGGTTGCTCCAGGACAGCAGGAAAGCGAACAGCGCGCCCGAGACGATTCCGGGAGCCAGCGCCGGCAACGTTACCTCGCGAAACACCTGCAGGCGATTCGCGCCGAGATCGAACGCCGCTTCTTCCTGCATCACGTCATAACCGTACAGGCGAATCGAGATCACGAGCGTCACGATCGGCACGATCCACACCAGGTGCGCGAACGCGGCCGTCTGCCAGCTGGGCGTGATGCCTGCGGCCGTGAACGACAGCAGCAGCGCCAGTCCGAGCACGGGCTGTGGGAAGAACACGGGCAGCAGCACGGCGCGGCGAAAGAAGCTGCGGCCTTTCCATTCGTAGCGGGCGAAAGCCAGCGCGCCGAGCGTCGCGATCACGACCGACAGCACTACGACGACCACCGCGATCTTCAGCGAGGTCAGGTGCAGCGTCGTGGTCGTGTAATCGGCCAGCGCGTTGCGGTACGCATCGAGCGTCCAGACTTTGTGCGGGAACTGCATGTAGCGCGTGTTCGTCAGCGAGGCGAGCGCGACCGAGACGATCGGGATGTACAGCATCAGCAGCACGGCAATCAGCCAGAGTGCCTGCGCGTTCTTCGTTCGCCGGGCTGTCTGCACGGTGTCGCTCATCGTTTCAGCAGTCGCTCCATGTCGATGCGCTTCAGGACCGGGAAGACGACGATCGCTGTCACGGCGATCACGAGCATCGTCAGCGCGGCGCCGAGCGGCCAGTCCTGTGCGTAGCTGAAGCGTTGCTCGATAGCGCGAGTAATGACCGTGACAACCTGCCCGCCGAGGATCGTCATCTCGGCATTCGCACCGAGCGACAGCACGAAGCAAAACAATGCGCCGACGGCGGCCCCGGGTGCCGTCAGCGGCAATTCGATCTCGCGAAACAGCTGCCAGCGGCCTGCGCCGAGGTCGCGGCCGGCCTCGATCTGCTCGCGCGGCACAAGCGAGAAGCCCAGCAGCAGCGGGAAGAGCACGAACGGGAAGTGAACGTAGACGAGACCCAGCAGCGCGGCGAGATGGGTGTTCAGTATCGTCCCGATCGATACGCCGAACAGCGCATCGAGGCTGCCGGCCAGGATACCGCCGCCCGGCATCAGGAACAGCGACAGGCCAATGAGCCGCACGCTCTCCGAGATGAAGATCGGCAGAGCGATCAGCAGCGTTGCGATTTGTGCCCAGCGGCCGGCAAAGCGATCGAGCGCCTTGGCCGTCGGCCATGCCAGCAGCAGGCAGATGATCGTTGTGAGCAGTGCGCCAATTGCGGACCAGAGCAGCGGCCGCCAGTAGCCGTCGCCGATGGCGCTGGCGTAGTTTTGCAGTGTCAGGTCGCTCGAGAACTCGAACGAACGCGGCGGAATGAAGCTGTAGAAAGCGACGATGACAATCGGGACGACGAAGCCCGCGAGCAGCAGCAGGCTGAGTGGCAGCAGGACGGCAAGCAGTCGGGTCCGCGATTGAGCCACGGTGTCAGCTACTCGGGCACGTGTGCGGTATCCGCGAGATCGAATCCCCACTCGCGGCGCTCGCCGATCGTTAGCCCTGCCGCAGCCGCGGCGGGCAGTTCGGCGATTAACACTTGATCGTCAACGGACAGGTGAAACTGCGTTCGTGAGCCGAGCATGTAGTCGTTGTCGACGGCCGCACTGAATCGGACGTCAGCTTCATCACCGTCACCCAGGTGCCGGAGGTACTCGGGACGAACGACCAGGTAGCCATCGTCAACGCCGGCAGCTGTGGCGCCGAGTTCACGGATGCGGCCGCCCTCGACCGAGAACGTGTTGACCTCGCCCATGAACTCCGCGACGAAGCGCGACGACGGTTGCCGGTAGATGTCGTTCGGCGTGCCGGCCTGCACGATGCGGCCCGCGCGCATGATGGCGATCCGGTCCGACATCACCATCGCCTCTTCGAGGCTGTGGGTGATGTAGATGAAGGTCTTCCCGGTGCGCCGGTGCAGGTCCTTCATCTCCACTTCGAGGATCTTGCGCAGCCGGTAGTCCATGGCCGACAGCGGCTCGTCGAAGAACAGGATCTCCGGATCCGAGGCAAGAGCGCGTGCAAGCGCGACGCGCTGGCGTTCGCCGCCGGAACACTGCGTGACTGAACGGTCGTAGTAGTCCTGCGGCAGGCGGACGACGTCCATTGTCTCCAACGCCTGCTGCTTGCGTTCGGCTTTTGCGACGCCTTTCATCTTTGCCGCGAACTCGATGTTCTCGCCAACGCTCTTGTGGGTGAACAGGGCAAGCGACTGGAACACCATGCAGGTCGGCCGCTGGTTGGCGGGCACGTTCGTGATATCGCCATCGCGCAGCATCACCTGTCCAGCCGTCGGCTGCTCGAGGCCCGCGAGTATCCGCACGAGCGTCGACTTGCCGCTCCCCGATGGTCCGACGATCGTGAAGAACTCGCCGTCCTCGATGTCCAGCGTCACCGAGTCGACGGCGACAACGTCGCCGAAACGCTTCGAGAGCGCCTGCATCGACAGAATGGGTCCCGCGCCCATGCCTCAGGATCGTTCGCGAATCGCCGCGGAGTAGATGTCGTACAGGCGGTCGTAGCCGGGAACGATGTCGTACTCGACGGCGTTGGCGATGCGCTCCTGGAACTCGTCCCACTGCAGCGCGTCGAGTTGCTCGGGCGTGAACCTGGACAGCACCTCGGGCTGCGACATCTGGCTGACCGGCTGCAGGTTGCCGTTGCCGTTCGCGATGATGTAGGCCGGCTCGGGCTTCGTGATCCACTCGAGGAAGTCGAGCGTCTCGTCCGCCGGGTTCGGGTTTGCGACGGCGGAGTTCAGCTCGATCCAGTTGATGCCGCCCTTGCCGTCGGCCGGGCCGCTGTTTGGCGTGACGGCGTAGAGATTGCTGATGCCTTCGAGCCGCGCCGAGCTGATCGAATAGGTGCCGCCCGTGAAGTAGGCATCGATTTCGCCGTTGATGATCGCGAGATTCAGCTGCGCGAAATCGGTCGTGATCAGTTTGGCATTCTGGATCCACTGCCGGGCGGTGCGTTCGAACGCGGCGTAGTCATCCTCCGACTTGTCGCGGAACGGGTGTATGCCCGCGCCCATGCAGATGTCCATGACGTTCCAGTCCTCGTACGCGAGGATGCCGTAACGGTCCTTGAAGTCCGGGTTGTTGAAGATGTCCCAGCCTTCGTCCTTTGCCAGCGCCGGTGAGATGACGTCCGAGTTGACGACGAAGTCGAAAGTCTCGAAGCGCTGCACGACGCCCAGCAGGTGTTCGCCGTCTTCACTCATGGCCCAGTGGTAGGGCGGGGCGAACTTCTCGAACATCTCGGCGTACAGCGGCTCGAAGCGCTCACGCGGCAGGTCCCGGATCAGGCCGGCTGGCCAAAGCTGCTTGCGGGCCCACGGGTTATTCAGGTTGACGAAGTCCCACACCGCCGTTTCGCCTGCGCGCAGCCGGTTGACCGAGGTGGGATCGGAGACATGAATCTCGTAGCGGATAGAACCACCGGTCTGCTGTCGCCACAGGTTCAGGAGGCGGGGGTCGGCATAGGCATCCCAGGTCAGGAGTGCGATCTCCCTCGCCTTGTCCTCACCCGGCGAGCACGCCGCGGTTGCTGCCGCGGCGGCCGCGGCCAGGAACTGGCGGCGATTCATACCCTGCGTACGCACCGGGTTCTTTCGCGCGAGCGCATCGAGTCGGCTGTCAAATGTCACGTCGTTTCTCGTTCCAATGTGGCAATCACAATAGTACACATTCGCCGCCCGCCCTCCACGGGCGAACGGCTGCCAGGCGCTAGCGATACCAGCGGCTCAGGAAGAAACCGTACGACGGCGGCAGGAGCGACCATGGATCGGGATGGCCGAGCGTCTGTGCCGCGTGCAGCACGAAGTTCGGGTCGTCGAGCAGCTGCCGGCCCATAGCCACCAGGTCGGCGGAGCCGCTCTCTACGACGTCGTTGGCCTGGTCTGCCTCGACGATCAGGCCGACTGCCATCGTCGGTATGTCCGCCTCCTCTCGCAGCGTCTTCGCGTACGGCACGAGGTAGCCCGGCGAGGGCCGCTCCGCCGCGCGCCCTGATGCACCGACGATGCCGCCGGAGGAACAGTCGAGCAGGTCGACGCCTTTTTGCTTCAGGGCACGCGCCAGTTCGATCGAGTCCTCGATCGTGACTCCGTCGTCAAAGCCGTCGACCACCGAGGTGCGGTAGAAAAGCGGCATGCCCGACGGCATTGCCGACCGGACCGCCTCGCTGACCGCAAGCGGCAAGGCCATACGGCGAGCCAGGTCACCGCCCCATTCGTCGTCTCGCTGGTTTGCGATTGGCGAAAAGAAACTGTTGATGAGGTAGCCGTGCGCGCCATGGACTTCGATGAAGTCGAAGTCGGCTGCGACCGCACGCCGCGCCGCTGTCTCGAATTCACCGATGAGCTCGCCGATCTCGGTCGAGCTGAGGGCATGCGGAACGGGCCAGCCGTCGGTCATTGCAATGGCGCTGGGAGCGACGGTCTGCCACGCGCCCTTGCCCTGTTCGAGCGGCTGCGCGCCCTCGAGCGGCACCGCGGCGCTGCCTTTGCGGCCCGAGTGGCTGAGCTGTATGCCAACCGGTATGTCGTGGCGATGGTAGGTCGCCGTGATGCGTGACAGGCCCTCGACATGTTCGTCGAGATAGATGCCGAGACATCCCGGCGTGATCCGGCCGTCGCGGGTCACCCCGGTTGACTCGACGCAGGCACCGCCGACGCCGCCGAGCGCAAAGCGACCGTGGTGTTCCAGGTGCCAGTCGACGATGTGGCCGTCGTCAGCGATGTACTGGCACATCGGCGTTACCACGACGCGGTTGCTGAACGTAAGCTCGCGCAGGGAGTACGGCCGAAACAGGGCCGGGACGTTTTCCGGTTTGGTATCTGTCACGTGTCGGTAAGGATTGGGTTCAGGCCCGGGCGGCGGCGGCGCTGGTGACGTAGTCTGCCGCAAGCTGTTCGATCTCGGCTACCAGAGGCTTCATACGCGCAAGCCGCTCGCGGCCTTCATCGCCGAGCGATGCGAACCGGGTCAACGGCTCGCGGACATCGCCCATCGGGTAGCCACGCATGCTCGCCAGTGCCTTCGAATAGCACTGGTGGCCATAGGTCGGATGGCCCTCTGCGATGATCTCGTTGATCGCGTCAGCCAGGTGCTGGATCTTGCGGGCTTCGTCGAGTCGGCCTTCCACGAGGAAGTCCCACAGTCGCGCCGTCGCGACCGGGATGTAGTTGCCGAACGGGTTCACGTAGCCCACGGCGCCGAGCAGGTAGCTCTCGACCGGCCGCTCACCGGCAAATACGTTCATGACGCCTTCCGTTTCCTCGACGATGTCGTACACGCGACCGACATCCATGCTCGCTTCCTTTATGTAGCGAACGTTCTCGAAGGCGCGGGTCAGCCGGCCGACGAGCTTTGCCGACATGTCGACGTTGGATGTGAACGGGTTGTTGTACAGCATGACCGGCAGCGACATCGCTTCGCAGATACTCCCGTAGTACTCGAAGATCTCGTCTTCGGTCGGCGTGTAGTAGTAGGGCGGAATGATCATCAGTCCGTCGGCACCGAGTTCCTCGGCTTCGACGCTGTAACGAACGGCATTCGGTGTGTGCGCATTCATTGCACCGACCAACACGTCCATGCGGCCGGCGACGTGCTGTACGGTCTCGGCAACGAACTGCCGGCGTTCATCGTCCGTGATGGCGAGGAACTCACCCGTGGTTCCGAGTATGATGATGCCCGGGACGTCGCATTCGAGCTGCCAGTCGAGGAAGCGTTTCTGAGCCTCGAAATCAATGCGGCTGCCGTCTTCGGTGAACGGTGTCACCGATACGGTGTAGCTCCCGCGAAAGGTCTTCGGCATCGACACCCCTCCCTTTATTACGTGCCGGGCGGACTCGAACGGTCCGCGAGCGCCGGCAGGTTGTTTTTAGTCGCTATGCGCCCATAAGTTAACATAGCGCACAAAAGTTTGTAATCCTTAAGACCCGTTTTCTGGCCGTTTTTGCCGGCCCTGACGCCTTATTCCACGACGGTCAGGACGATGCGGGAGGCCCGCGACGGCCCGAAGTGTACCTCGTTGACGGCCGTGGCGGCGTCCGATTGTCGGGCATTATTGCCGCCCGTGTTCAGATTGCGTTCGAAGCGCGGGAAGCTGCTGCTGGAGACCTCGATGCCGATGCGATGGCCGGCCTGGAACACGTTGCTGGTGACCAGCGGCGAGAGCTCCACTTCGTAAACCGTGCCGGGCCGCATCATGACCTCCCGGTCGAAGCCGTCCCGGTAGCGGACGCGCTGGATCGTTTCGTCGAGGTTCCATGCGTTACCGTCCGTGTCGATGTCGACCAGCTTCACGGTGAAGTCGGTGTCGGGCGCGTCGGACGCGACGTACAGCGTCACCTGCACGGGGCCGCTGACCTCGAGGGCTTCCTCGAGCGGCTCACTGCGATAGACAAGGACGTCCTGGCGTGCCTGCACGGGACGCTGGTCGAAGGAGCCCGGCGGCAGCGTGCCGGCCAGGCAGCAGGTGTTGCCTCCGATCGACGGTACGGGGTTGTGCGGGTCGTAGACGAACGTGTCCACGCCGTCGGCGGACGGCGGCGACATGCTGAGGGTGCCGTCGCCGAACAGGCTGTTCGCGCCGTCATCGCTCGCCAGGAACCAGGTCTGCTGTGCCGTGCCCTCAGGTGGCCACGCGTCGGCGGTCTTCCACTCGTTACTGCCCATCGCGAAGTACCGGACCGGCGGCTCGTCGTCGGGAAAGTCGTTGTCGTTGCCCTTCAGGTAGTGGTCGAAGAAGCGGTAGACGATCGAGTCGAGACCGATGTCGACCTCGCCCATGTTGCGGTCGCCGACGACGTGCGGGCTGCGCAGCCGGTACATGTGGCAGTGCTCGGTCGGGCCGATAATCATGAACTGGTTGTCGCGGACGTCAGCGTCCGAGGCACGCTGGCGTACGTGGTTATAGAGCTCCACGTTGGGGCCCACGGACAGGTCGTACCAGGAATGAACCCACAGCGCGGGTACCGTGAAATCCTCGTTGTCATGGTAGAGACCGCCGCGGTACCAGTCCGGGTGATCGGGGTTGCGGTCCACCATCTCGTCGAATACGCCGTCCGGGCCGCCGGCTTCGCGGATCACGTCGGCGAACGGCAGGTGACGGAGCGCCTTGTCCCAGTCGACGTCCGGCATGTCTGCGGCCAGCTGGTAGAAACGTGCAACGCGAATGCGCTCCTCGCGTGAGAGCTCGGGCGGGAAGGTCGGTCGTACGAGGTTCTGTTCGCCGTACAGCCAGGCGAGCATGGGCAGCTGAACGGCGCCGCCGCGATAGAAGTTACCCTGCTCGTAATACGGGCCCATGCGGCCGATGCCTGCGCCTGCCGCCATCGGCACCGCAGCGCGATGTGCGGGATGCGGTTCTGACGCCAGTCCCATGATCCATTCGGCAGTCGACGAGCAGCCGATGGTGCCTACCCGACCGTTGGACCAGGGCTGCTCCGCGATCCACGTCAGTGTGTCGTGGCCGTCCGTGCGAGGCCGGCCGAGAATCTCCCAGTCGCCTTCGGAGTAAAACCGCCCCCGCTCGTTCTGCATGATGAACACGTAGCCGTGCCGTATCGCGTCGAGCGCGAACTTCAGGTTGGCGTCCGAATAGTCCGGGTTCGGCACCATCTTCTCGCTGAAGTTGTACGGCGAACGCCACAGGATCGTCGCAAACGGGCCGTCGCCGTCTTTCGGGATGTAGACGCGCGACGCGAGGCGTACGCCGTCGCGCATCGGCACCATGACCATGCGCTCGATATGGGCCTCGGCGGCGAGGGCATCACGACGGACCTGGTCCGGCACCTTGTGAATCTGGGCGTGGCCGCTGCCTGCGAGCACCAGTCCGAACGTAGCTAAGAGCAAGAATCTGGCTGTCATGGTCCTACCTCTTGTCGGGTCGCGGGTTCGGCCGGCGCGGTGATTAATTCGAACAAGCGTGCGCTATGCGTCCGGTCTTCTCCATCCTGCGACGCCAACCCGAGACGAGTCAAGGGCGTTCGGGCGTGGGCGTCATCGGCTGCACGCTCAATCGAGATCGGGCGCAATCCAGCCCGGCGGCGCCGGATTCCGCTCGGCGTTGAACAACTCCAGCGTGAAGCCCGCGTCGTTGCCATTCATCAGCATCCGCCGTTCGTCGATGAGCCAGCGGCCCTCGAGGCGCACGATACGATCGCGATACTGGCCGTAGACCGTCGCCGTCGACCCATCCGCCCGCTCGTGCCACGCCAGCACATAACTCGTCGCCGATGCCGTGTCGTCATCGTCGAATTCGATGAGCACATTGGACAGGTGGTGCGAGGTACGCGACCAGCGCCACATCCGTTCGAGCGACGACCTGAGCGCTGCCGCGCCGACACTCTGCAGGCGCTCGTCCGGGCCGTAGGCGACGCGGCACTCGGGCGTGAACAGTGCCGCGAGATCGTCGAGCGCCATGTGGTCGAGGGCGATGCAGTAGCGCACCAGCAGCTCGGTGATCGCCAGCCGGTCGGTGATGCGTTGCAGGTCGTCCATGGCGGTCAGCGAACGTAAGTCGCGCCGTTGATATCGAGCGTTGCGCCAGAGAGGTGCTTCGCCTGGCCGCTGGCGAGGAACGCGATGGTCTCGCCAATCTCTGCGGGCGGAACCCATTCCTTCATCGCAAGTGTCTCGGTGACTGCATCGACGCCGCCCTGCAGCTCGGCGAAGTCGATCGACATGCGCGTGCTGACGATGCCGGGCGCGACGATGTACGTGAGGATGCCCTGGTCCGCGTAGCCGCGGGCAATCGACTGCGCGACGGCCTTGATGGCGGACTTCGATGCCGCGTACGGCAGCATCGACGGATTGGTAACACCCCGCTGCGCAACCCAGCTCGACATGAGGATGATGATGCCGCCGCCCCGCTCGCGAAAATGCCGCACCGCTGCGCGCATCAGCCGGGCCTGAGCGAGGACGTTGACCTGGTGGTGCTGTTGCCACGAGCGCTGCCAGGTCTCCTCGTCGTCGTCGACGCCGCCATGCGGCCACATCATGGCCGCGTTCAAAACGAGGACGTCAACGTGTCCGTGCCAGGCGACGGCGCCGTCCCAAAGCCCGTCGACCTGGTCATCGTCGAGAAAGTCGCCGGCAACAAAATGCGTGGACGGGCCAGGCTCCCCGAGCAGCTCGACGAGATCGGCACGCTCGGTATCACCGCGGTGGTGGGCGATCAGGGCCGCGCCACGCTCTCGAAGCACGCGCGCAGTTTCCGCGCCGATGCCCTGGGAAGCACCGGTCAGCAGTATCGTGCGTTGGTCGAGGTCCGGCATGGGCGGCATTGCTGTCACTTGGGCGCGATGCGAACTGATGTTCGACTGATTCTAGCGCATCCGGACAGGTGTCCCGCAGCCATTTTGGCCCCTTTGCCAAGATTCGTGCGCTGTGAGAACATTTGTTGCTTACTCCGATCCCAATCAACGGACGCCGTTCATGCTCGCCCTAGCCGATTCCAGCCTGTTAAAAGACGCCCCTTATATAAACGGTGAGTGGGTCCGACCCGCCGACGCCGATTTGCTGCCAGTCACTAACCCGGCGACCGGGGCGGAGCTGGTGAGCCTCGCACAGGCAGGTCGGGAGCACGCGGTCGCTGCCATCGAAGCGGCCGATGCGGCTTTGCCGGCCTGGTCGGCGCTGCCCGGCAAGGAACGCAGCAAGCGACTGCGCGACTGGTATGACCTGATCGTTGCCAACGTTGATGACCTTGCACGCATCCTGACGGCCGAGCAGGGCAAGCCGCTGCCGGAAGCGCGCGGCGAGATCCTGTACGGAGCAGCCTTCTTCGAGTGGTACGCCGAAGAAGCGAAGCGCGTCTACGGTGAGACGATTCCGGCGCCTTCGCCTGACCAGCGCCTGCTCGTGCTGCGGCAGCCGATCGGCGTGTGCGCCGCGATTACGCCCTGGAATTTTCCGATGGCGATGATTCCGCGCAAGGCCGCGCCTGCGCTCGCGGCGGGTTGCACGATGGTATTGAAGCCCGCCAGCGCCACGCCGCTGTCGGCCCTGGCGCTTGCCGAACTCGCCGGCCGTGCGGGAATTCCGCCCGGCGTTTTCAGCGTCGTGCCGGGACGAGCCAGCGTCGTGGGCGACGAACTGGTTGCCAACCCGATTGTCCGCAAGGTGACGTTCACGGGCTCGACCGAGGTTGGCCGCATGCTGATGGCGAAGGCGGCCGACACGATCAAGAAGGTCTCGCTCGAGCTCGGCGGCAACGCACCCGTGCTCGTGTTCGACGACGCCGACATCGACGTGGCCGTGCAGGGCGCTGTCGCGTCCAAGTTTCGCAACATGGGGCAGACCTGCGTCTGCGCCAACCGCATTTACGCCCAGGCCGGCATCTACGACGAATTCGTCGAGCGCTTCTCCAAAGCCGTGTCGGCGCTCACGGTCGGTGACGGCTTCGACGAAGGCGTTGAGCAGGGGCCGCTGATCGACGAGGCGGCCGTTCAAAAGACCGAAGAACACTTGAGCGATGCGGTCGCCCAGGGCGCGACGGTCGTCGCCGGCGGCAGCCGCCACGCGCTCGGCGGCACGTTCTTCCAGCCGACCGTCGTCTCGGGCGCCACGCCGTCCATGCTGGTGGCCCACGAAGAGACCTTCGGCCCGCTCGCACCGGTGTTCCGCTTCGAAACGGAAGAGGAGGCGATCAAGCTCGCCAACGACACCGAGTACGGTCTTGCGAGCTATTTCTTTACGCGCGACAACGCGCGGATCTGGCGCGTCGGCGAGGCGCTGGAATTCGGTATCGTTGGCGTCAACACCGGAATTTTCTCCTACGAGGGCGCGCCGTTTGGCGGCGTCAAGGCATCGGGGATCGGCCGCGAAGGCTCGCATCACGGCATCGACGAGTTCCTCGAAATCAAGTACCTCTGCGTCGCTGGAATCTCGGCCTGAGTCCTCTCACGGCGACCCTGGTCGGGGTTCGGGCACGTAGTGCCGACGCAAATGTGGTAAAACAGCGAGCGGCGAAAACTCAGGAATAAGAGATTGGTCGAAAAAATAAGTAATAGAGACCACGTCAATTCGCTGGCGCGCGGGCTCGAAGTAATACGCGCTTTCACGCGCGCCAACCCACGAATGACATTGAGCGAGATTGCGCGGGCGACCGGCATGAGCCGCGCGACCGTGCGGCGTTTCTTGCTGACGCTCGTCAAGGAAGGCTACGCGGAGACCGATGGCAAGTACTTCGGTCTGCGACCGAAGGTCCTCGAACTCGGCTACGCTGCCTTGTCGTCGATGACCATGCTGGACGTCATGCAGCCCATCATGGCCCGACTGGCCGAGACCGTGGAGGAGTCCTGCTTCGCCGCGGTCCTCGACGAGACCGATGTGGTCTATATCGCAGCCGCGACGCCGCCCGACCGCATCGTCAGCATCTCGGTCAGCGTCGGCAGCCGCGCTCCGGCGCACTGTGTCTCGACGGGCCGTGTCCTCGTTGCCGCGTTGTCGGAGGAAGAACAGGACGCGTACTTCGACAAGGCCAAGCTGACCAAGATGACGTCGAATACGGTGACGTCCAAGGTCAAGCTGCGCAGCCTGATCGAGGAGGCGCGTGTGAAGGACTGGGCGATCGTGGACCAGGAACTCGAGATCGGCCTGCGGTCGATCTCGGTGCCTGTCAGGGATCGCTCGGGCAAGGTCGTTGCGGCACTCAACGTCGCCTGCCCGAGCTCACGCATTACGCCGGAAGACATGCACAGCCGTATCCTGCTCGAGCTGCAGGCGGCGTCGCAGGCCATCACGGCCGGCTTGCAGAAGTAGCTTAAGGCAGCGGTTCGCGCTTCCAGAGATCGCGGACCTCGTCGTCGAGCCCTGTCATCTCCCAGCGAATCACCGACATCGGCAGCCTGCCCGCGGCCATGAACTGGTCGTGGAAATCCTGCAGCACGAAGTCGTCACCGAGCTGCATCTTGCGATCGCCCAGTAGCTGCTGCATCTGCAGCATGCCGACCGTGTAACCGAGTCCGTAGCCGGGCGGCCGTCGCAGGTAGATCTCCGCGTCGACCCTTGCCACGTCAATGTCGAGGTAAGGCGTGCGTTCCATCCAGTAGTCGACGACTTCGTTGACCGTCATTTCATTAAGCTGCAGCCAGACGTCCGCCGGGACGCGTGCCGCCCGGAAGATACCGAAGATGTAGATGAGTTCGCGCACACGCGGCAGGTCCTCGAACAGACCGGCATGCAGCATGCCTTCCTCGAGGTAGACAGCCCAGCCCTCGGTGCGAGCCCCGCTGGTAAGGCGGCCGCGAATCGGGTGCGGGTTCTTGCGTTCGAGGACGCCGTCGAAGCGATGCCCCGGAATCACGGCGTGCAGATGGTCAGGGCTCGGGTCGCGGTATTGCACCTGCTCCCAGTAGTTGGGGCCGTTCGGGCGCACGATCCACGGCACGTTCGTGTCGAGCTCGCCGATATAATCAGGGATCGTGATGATCCCTTCCTCGACGAGGAATTTGCGAACTCGCTCGTCGGTCACCGCAATTCGGCCTGCATACTCCTCGGCCGATTGCGAGATCTGGATCTCCGGCTCGTTGCGGTTGCGATGCCGTTCCAGCGCATACAGCGCCCATAGGCGGTTGAGTTCGCGTTGGCCCAGCACGACGATGTCGTCCGAGCTGTACGGCATCAGCTTGACGTGCTTCAGGTACCAGTCGAAGGCTGCCTTGCCGACGCCGCCCTGGCCCGTCATCTCGCTGCGGTTATCGTTGAGCCAGTCGAGGTAGTCCTGAACCGCGTCTCGGGCAGCCTCGACATCGGCAACGAGGTCGGGCTGCTCCGAGCGGGCGCGACCCAGCAGGTCGTTATACCACCCGAGTACCCCGGGGGGCGGTACTTCGCGGTACGGGTAGCCGTGGCCCACGCCATCGGCATTCGTCAGGTTGAAGATCGCGAGATCGGCGTAGTCCGCTGCAACTTCCGTCAGGTTGCGTTTCGCCTGCGCAACGAGCGTCGGGATGGCATCGAGCTTTCGCCGCAGGTCGGCGAGGGAATCACCTTCCACGGGCAGGTCGACGAAGGTCAGCCGCAGCATCTGGTCGACATAGAAGCCCGGGTCCCGCGACCATGGGCGTGACACCTCGAGGAGGAAATGCTGCTGGTCGAAGCGCGAGCGGACGGCCAGGTACTCGGCCTGCTGGCTGAGTTCCCAGTCGACAACGGCCATATCTTCGAGACGCTCCTGGAACGCCTGCAGCTGCTGCCGGCGGCTGTCCATCATCTCGCGGCCGTAGTCCGGGTAGACGTCCGTCGTCTGGCCGGCCACGTCCTTAAGCGGATTCGTCCGGTTCGCCTTGGCCGGGTCCTTCCACTCGAGGAATTCGCCGTACAGTTCGACCAACGAGTCGTAGCTGCCCGAGCCGTCCGGCATGCCGTCGAAACGTTCGCCTGCCGTTCCGGCCAGGGGAGTGAGCATCAGTATCGTGGCTGCGCATTTCAGCCATATTCTCGGTGTCGTTATCACGTTTCTTGTTCCTCTCGCGGCAGACGGACCGCACGGCCGGCTACCGTGCGGTCTGTCCTGCGGTTCTTGCTGCTACTGGTTAAACGATACGGTCGCGCCGACGAAGAATCGACGACCTAGCGGATCGTACAGCGGGATGTTGGTGTTCGAATCACCGCCGGCACGGAACCCGATGGCGGGCGGCTGGTTGTCGGTGAGGTTCGTTATCCCGGCGAATACCTGGAAGCGATCGTTGATCGTGTAAGACGCGTTCAGATCAACGTAGTGTTCCGCGCTCAGCTTTCCGTTCTCGTTCGGGAACGCGTTTTCCTGCAGCTCAACGTCGCCGATGCTGCGCCAGCGCAGGCCGGCCCGAAGCGGTCCCGTTACCCAATCGGCTTTGAAGATACCGCGGAAGTCCGGCGTTATGCGGACAGCGTCGCTCGAGCACGGTCCGCCGTAGAAGCCGGCGCAGTCGATCGCCGGCTGCCCCGCGAGGGTGACCGTTTCGTCCTCGAACTGCCAGGTCGATACCCAGGCAAGGTCGAGTACCGCGCCGTCACCGCCAATCGCCATCGCATCCGGCAGGTCCCACGCATAGTTGACCTGGAGGTCGACACCCGTCGCCGTGCGCGTCGACAGGTTCAGGAGTGGCGCGTTGACCTCGTCGATGTTGCCGGTCGACAGTCGCGAGATCGACTGGCAGGCTGTGCTGTTGATGTCGAGCAGCGCGAAGCAGTTGTCGACAAGGGCCTGCGAGCTTACCTGTGCGATAGCGCCGTCGATCTCGATGCTGAAGTAGTCGACCGCGACCGACAGGTTGTCGAGCGGTGTCAGCACAAGGCCGGCGGTGAAAGTATCGGACTCCTCCTCGTTGAGAAATTCATTGCCGCCGCCTAGCGCACTCCAGCCCTGGCTGGCGCCGACCTGCAGATTGTCGACGATGGCTGCTGGCACGCCCTGCTGCACACAGAGTGCCTTGATAGCGTCGGTCGGATTGTTGTCGACGACGCAGGGATCGATGCCGCCAACGAAGCTTGCCGACGGTGCGCCGAAAAGTTCGCCGAGGTTTGGTGCGCGGATAGCACGGTTGAACGAGGTGCGGAATCGTGCGATGTCGTTGATGCCCCAGTCGATAGCCGCTTTCCACGTCGTGACGCCACCGATGGTCGAGTAGTCGGAGTAGCGCGCCGCGAGTTCGACGGCGAGGCTGTCGGCGAGCGGCGCATCGGACAGGATCGGGAAGCGTGCTTCGGCAAAGAACTCGGTGACGTCGAGTTCACCGCCGTTGATGATCGGCGGCGTGCCGGCAAGGTCGCCCGAACGGGCCGTCTCGTCGGGCACGGTCTCGAACGATTCTTCGCGATACTCGAAGCCGAATGCCGTGGCGACTGTTCCGGCCGGTAGTTCGAAGAGGTTGCCGGTCATGGTGCCGCCTACAACCTGTCGATCGAAGGTGTCCTCGCGACCCGTGGTCGTATTCAGGAACTCGGCCATCTCCGGCGTCAGCGTGTCGGTGCCGAAAATGTTGACAGGCACGCAGCCGAGCAGGTCGGTGCGGCACACGGGTTCGCCGTTCACGACTTCTACGTCGAGGCCGAGTGTCGTCGCGGTTCGCGAGAGCCGGCCGCGCTGGTTTAGATTGAAGTCAGAACGCTGGAACTGGTAGAAGAGATCCCAGCTCCAGTCGTTCTCGCCGAACTCGATGTCGCCTCGCAGTCCGCCCATCATGCTGAGCGAGTCGCTGACGATGTTCGTGTTTCGCGGGCCGAACTCCTCGAAGCGGCGCCCGGTTCGTCGAATCGTGTAGACGCCGTCACTGTCGGGGTCGAAGTACGCGGCGTTCGCGGCGAAGAAGTCTCGTTGTGCTTGCGTGAACAGCGGGTTGGTATCCGCGTTCGGAATAAACAGCGTGCCGGTCTCCGCGCCGAAGCTCGTCGGTGCGACGGCCTCGGGTGCCTGCTGGAACGCGTTCTCCTTCTTGGTGTAGTAGACCTCGGCGTAAGCCTTGGTATTGGCGCCGATGTCGTAGCTGCCGAGTCCGCCGATCTGCCAGCGCTCGAGGGGCCGCAGCAGGAAGTTCGGCGCGGCGTAGTTGAACTGTTCGGTCGGCCGGCAGAACGGAAACGGCACGCCGCCGTCGCCAAAGCGCACTCCCTGGATTGGTCCGGGACAGGAGCCGTCCGAGTTGCTCAGGTCGACACCCTGGATCAGCCCGAAGTCGGACGACGGGATGCCGATCAGGCCGCCCGGAATGTTGCCGGAGCCGAAGTTGTTAAGCGTGCCCGTGCTGTCCGCGAGGAGCGGCTGCTGCGAGAACGCCCGGTCGCCCATGAAGACCGGGTCGCGCGTTACGTACGATGCGGTCAGCGTGATGTTGCCGCGATCATCGCCGACGTTGGTGCCCATAATCAGCTCGATCTTCTGGGTTTCACCGTCGGACTCGCCCGTCTGTCCGTACTGGTAGCGGACATCGACGCCCTCGAAGTCGTCGCGCATGATGAAGTTGACGGCGCCTGCTATGGCGTCCGAGCCATAGACCGCTGACGCACCGCCCGTGATTATCTCGACACGCTCGACGAGCATGTCGGGAATCGTCGCGAGGTCGACGAGGCCGTTGACGTCACCCGGGATGTAGCGCTTGCCATTGACGAGTACCAGTGTGCGAACCGCGCCGAGACCGCGCAGGTCTGCCGTCAGAACGCCCGCGCCACCACTCTGGTTAACGCTGCCGGTGTTATCCGGATTCAGCTGCGGGAACTGGTTGAGCGTCTCCTCGAGCGTCACGTTGCCGGACAACGTGATGTCCTCGATGTCGACGGTCTGCACCGGGCTTGCTGCGACGAGGTCGCGGTTACGTAACAGTCGCGAACCGGTGACGACGACTTCCTCGACGGCATCGTCCGTGGATTGGGCATTTGCGACCGAGGTGCCCGTGGCTGTAGCGACGAGCGCACTCGTGAGCAGGGCTCGACGAACCGCGCGCCGCAGCGGCTGGTTAGCTGGATAGGTCATTTCGATTCCCCCTGGTTAATCGAATTCGAAGCGAGCGGGCAGACGCTTCTTCAAGGGGCTGGTGAGCACGAACCCGTGAGACGTTTTCTGCCCTCTCCACCGAGCCGGAAGTGCGATTGCACGGTGGCTCGATAACGATTCCAGAATGAGCGATTGTTCTATGGTTGTCAACATATAACGGGCGCATAGCGAACAAGCTAAGACAATTTGAAACATATAGGCGCCACGAGCACTGGCCCCGGATCTCGTTGTGGGGCTATAAATATCTGTTCTATATATTAATTTTATGCGAAGCCGCGCAATGACGCGGAGCACGGATGGTTGTTCGACTGTCACCCACCTGTGCGTACAGAGGACCGCCCCCGGAATCCCCGGGGTCGGGAATCTAGGATTCGCCGCTCCGCCGTGTCAGCAGCGCCCGCATGAGCTCGCGGTCCCGCCAGCGCACGCGATCGGCCCAGGCATCCAGCGGCAGCGCCGCCCGGCGCTGTTCGCTGACGTTCGCGACGAGCTCGTCGGTCCACGGGTCGTGCTGGCCGCGCTCGGCGCCCATTGCTTCGTAAGCCGGGCCAAGCAGTTTTGCATGGCGTTCGATGCCGCCGCGCGTGTTCAGGTCGACGGTTTCGAACGGGCCGACAATGGACCAGCGCAGGCCTAGGCCGTCGCGGACCAGCGCGTCGATTTCCTCGACGCTCACGACGCCGTCGCGAACGAGGCAGTAGGCTTCGCGGAGCAGGGCGCCCTGCAAGCGGTTGAAGACGAAGCCCCTGGGTTCCTTCCGGACGGTGACCGTTGCGAGCCCCGACCCGCCGAGAAAACGGGTGGCGGCATCGACCGCCTTCGGGTCCGTGAACGGTGCGGGAACGACCTCGACCACGCGGAGCAGAAAAGGCGGATTGCCGGGGTGCGCCACGAGGCAGCGTGAATTTCCGGGCACCTCCGCAGCGTAGTCGGATGCCGGAATGGCCGACGAGGCGCTCCCTATGACCGCGTCGCCCGGAGCGCGCGCGTCGATGTCCGCGGTCACCTGTCGTTTCAGGTCGAGGTTCTCGGACACGCACTCGTGAACAAAGGCCGCTTTCGCAACCGCGTCCTCTAGGCTGGCCGCGGCACTGACGCGCGCCAGCACCGCCGCCGGCGGTTCGTCGAGCAGCTCGAAGTGTTCGAGATCCGCGAGCGTCTCCGCGATTCGACCGATCGCGGCCTCGGCGGCTTCGGGCTGAGCATCGTAGAGAAGCACCGATCGGCCAGCAGTTGCATGGACGATAGCGAAGCCGGCACCGATGCTGCCGGCACCGACGATGGCGACGGGACCTTGCTGGTCGGTCATGGCGTTTGTTGCCCCGTGTTGGCAGTATGCGCACAATTGTTCACATACCGGCGGCTGTCAAGCCGCCAACAGGATGCCCGAAGCAGGGCCGCGGGGGATGCATGTACGACCTATCCGACAAGTGCGTGCTGGTTACCGGAGCCTCGAAGGGCATCGGTGCCGCCGTTGCACAGCGCATGGCCGAGGCCGGCGCGTATGTCGCGGTTCACTACGGCTCCGATCGCTCGGGGGCGGAGGCGGCCGTTGCCGGTGTGGATCCGTCACGCGTCCGGCTGATCGGCGCCGACTTCTCCCGACTCGAGAAGGTTGAGGCGCTGTGGGAACAGGCGCTCGAATGGCGCGGCCGGGTCGACGTTCTCGTCAACAACGCGGCGGTAATGCGTTTCGACGGCGGCCTCGAGGAGACGACCGAACGCTGGGACGAGGTCTGGGAGACGACGCTGGCCATCAACGTCCTTGCGCCGGCGCGCTTGCTGAGACGAGCCGTGCGCCACTACCTGGCCGAGGGCGGCGGCACGATCATCACGCTGTCCAGCTGGGCGGCACAGAAGGGTGTCACGAACCCGTGCAACATCGCCTACGGCGCCTCGAAGGCGGCCGTGCACAACGCAACGCAGACGATCGCCCGCGCTCACGCGGCGGACGGTGTTCTCGCGTACTGCATCGCGCCGGGCGTCGTGCGCACGCGGATGTCGGAGGACTTCGCCGAGTCAATGGGCGGCGAGGATTCGATCACCGCGGGACTCGCCATGAAAGAATGGGTGCCACCCGACGACATCGCGCATACAGCCGTGTTTCTCGCGACCGGGCTGGCGAGGCACCTGACTGGCGCAACCCTCGATATCAACGGCGCGAGCTACGTTCGCTGAACGCTGCCAGTTGAGCACAAATGACCGCTGTGCGAACATTTCGCCACTTTGCGGGTCCGAAGGCATTACAAGAAACGGCCCGTCCGAACATTACCTGAGGTGACGATGCGCAAGACACTGCCCCTTTTTGTCCTCCTGCTTACCCTGTTGGCATCGATCGCGATGGTGCCAGCCAGCGCCCGCACGCTCGACGAGATCATCAAGGACGGGACCCTGCGCGTCGGCGTGAATCCCAATTTTCCGCCGATGAGCTCGTTCGGCATGACCAACCAGCTCGAGGGCTTCGATGTCGACATTGGCCGACGCATAGCGGAGGCGCTCGGCGTCGAGGTGCAGTTCGTCACGACCGAAACGGCTCAGCGCGTGCCGTTTCTGGTCTCGAATCGCATCGACATCGCACTCGGCGCGATGACCCGGACCCCCGAGCGTGCCAAGCTGATCGCCTTCACGATGCCGCTGCACTCGGAGTCGATGGGCGTCATCACGACCGACAAGGTTGCCGTCGAAAAGTGGCAGGACCTCGATCGCGAGGACATCACGCTGGTCAACATGCGTGGCAACCTGTCCGTCCAGCTCCTGAAGGACAAGCTGCCGAAACCGAAGGTGCTGCTCGTCGATGGCAACGCCGACACGATTCGCGCCATTGCCCAGGGTCGCGCCGACGCGCTGGTTGAGAACGTCGACTTCTTTCTGAACTTCACCAGGAACTATCGCAACGTGAATTGGCGCGTGCTCAACGACACGATCTACGTGGCCTACTGCGGCATCGGCGTCGGCAAACAGAACCAGCGCCTTGTCGACTACCTGAACGTGCTGCTGTTCGACCTGCACTCGAGCGGCGAGATCGGCGAGCTGTGGGAGCAGTGGTACGGCGCGCCAATGGCCGTGCCGATCAAGCCGGATCCCTGGTTCTAGAGCGAACGCGATCAACCTGACCAGCCGCCGATGGACTACACGTTTCAATTCGCGGCCGTCTTCGAAGAGCTGCCATATCTGCTCGGCGGCGCGGCTATCACGCTGCAGATTGCTTTCGTCTCCTTCTGGGGCGGCGCCGTCATCGGCCTGTTCGGTGCCATCGCGAAGGTCTATGGCGGTGGTTTCTGGCGCCGGCTGGCATCGGGCTATGTTGTCGCGTTCACGAACACGCCCGCGCTGGTGCAGATCTTTCTCCTGTATTACGCGCTGCCGGATGCCGGCATTTTGCTGGAGCCGCTGACGGCGGTACTCATCGGCCTCGTGCTCAACGCGGGCGCCTACCTGACGGAGATTCTGCGTGCCGGCGTACTGTCGGTGCGTCGCTCCGAGATCGAAGCTGCCCAGACGCTCGGCATGTCCGGCCTGCAGATCGTCCGATACGTGATGCTGCCGCACATCGCCAAGACGATTTATGCGCCGCTGTCCAACTTCTTCGTCTGGCTCGTGCTCGGCAGTTCGCTGGCCGCCCTGTTCGGTGTCGAGGAACTCACCGGCCGAGCCATCAATATCAGCACGGTAAACCTGCGCAGCATCGAGACCTTCACGGTCGTCGCGATGATCTACGTGGTTCTCACCGTCATTGCGAGTTCGGCACTCGCCCTGGTCGGTCGCCTGGCGTTCCGCGTTAAGGCGAAGGTGTTCTGATGTTCGAACGCCTTGCTACCGAAGCGCCGCTCTTCTTCAACATCCACAACCTCGTGTTCATCGGCCAGGCGATGGGCCGCACGCTTGGCATGACGCTGATCGGCTGTGGCGTCGGATTCGTATTTGGTCTGCTGATCGCCGTGCTGCGGCAGACCACCGGGAGGCTGCTGCTGCCGCTGCGTTTCGTCGCGATAGCGTACGTCGAGTTTTTCCGGCGAATTCCGTTCCTCGTGATCCTGTTTATCGTCCTGTTCGTGATCGAGCCCCTGATGCCGGGGACTTCGCTATTCGGAATCGCGACGGTCGCGGTCTGCCTGCTGTCGACGGCCTTCCTGTCCGAGATCATCCGCTCGGGGCTCGAGTCCGTGCCGAGGGCCCAGGTCGAGGCAGCAACGATACTGAACTTCAATACACTGCAGACGCTGACGATGGTCGTCCTGCCGCAGTCCTGGCGGGTCATACTGCCGCCCGCTACCGCATTCGTCGTGATGTTCATCAAGGACACGTCGCTGGCCTCGCAGCTCGGTGTCATCGAGTTGACCTTTGCAGGCAAAATACTCGTCAATCGCGGTTTCTCGCCCGTTCTGGGGTTCGGCACCATCCTCGTCTGCTATTTTGCCCTGTCCTATCCCCTGAGCCGGTTTGCGGCTTACCTGGAGAAGCGCCTTGCAGCATCTTGAGATCGACAATGTATGCGCGAGCTACGGCAAGCTCGAGGTCTTGCGTGACGTGACCTTGTCAGCGGACAAGGGTGAGGTCGTGAGCCTGATCGGCCCGTCGGGTTCCGGCAAGAGCACGCTGCTGCGAGTACTGATCGGCCTGACGCCGCTGACCGCCGGCAGCATTCATGTGGGTGGTGAGCGTGTGGATTACTCGAACCGCAAGAACTTGAAGAAGCTGCGCGGACACATGGCGATCGTGTTCCAGCAGTACAACCTTTTCCAGAACATGAACGTGCTGCGCAACGTGACGATTGCGCCGGTAAAGATCAAGAAGCAGCCGCGCGCCGATGCCGAGAACAAGGCACGCGAGCTGCTCGAGAAAGTCGGTATGCAGGAGAAGGCCGAGGCCTATCCCGACGAACTGTCGGGCGGCCAGCAGCAGCGCGTCGCTATCGCTCGCGCGCTGGCGACGAACCCGGAGATCCTGCTGTTCGACGAGGTAACCTCGGCGCTCGATCCGGAGCGCGTCAAGGAAGTCCTCGACACGATACGTTCACTAACCGACGAGGGGATCACGATGATGATCGTCTCGCACGAGATGGCATTCGTGCGCGAAGTCTCGACACGCGTCGCGATGATGGACGAGGGCCGAATCATCGAGGTCGGGCCGCCGGCGCAGATCTTCGAAGAGCCCCAGCAGGACCGCACCCGGGACTTCGTCAGCAAGATCCTGTCGCATTGAGTTCGTCGTCCAGGCCTTCGACGTCGCGCAGGTAGAAGTAGTCGACATCGAAGGTCTCGACGTTTGCACACTCGATAACCATGAACTCCCCGGGCGTCTGATAGGAGTCGTTGTTGATGCCCTTCGCGTCGACTTCGCCGGTTTCCGCTTCGCCTGATCCGGGCACAGGCTCCCCCGCGTCCCTCGACATGATTCGCCGCTGGGTGTTGCGTAGGATGACCCGTTCGAGCTTCCCTGTTTGCGCCGAAACGAAATAGTCCCACAGGAAGCCCGAGTAGAGATAAGTGACGCTGCCGACGGTGACCGTTAAGGACAGCAGTATGCCGTCAATCTTGGCAGGTTCGCCGAGCTCGTCCGAAGGGTAGGCGAAAAGCCGATGCCACGCGGCACTCGGTGATCGCAGGGCGACGTTCTTCGACCAGTCCGTACCATCGAGCAGGTCCGCAATGTAGCCACCGAGGAAGAACGCAGCCGCCACCTGTGACAGCACGTAGAACGAGAAGCTGATCGGCAGCGAGTCGTTGAGTTGGCCATAAAGCGACGTCCCGTTGGGCATATCGATGCCGAGAAGGAGAGCGAAGACCACTTCGAAGTCGATGGGAAGGATCGGCGTTGCCGTCGCGAGTACGTCCGCGAACCAGATCCAGACCGTGTGAGCCGGTAGCCCGTAGACGACGCCCCAGAGCAGCGCGCGCGGAACGGTCGCCGTGATCGCGCTGGTCGCCGACCAGCCCGAAGCGCCTTTGTTATACCGGTAGTCGAAGATGATGCCCGGGAGGAGCAGGCAGAAGATGATTAGCGAGCTGAACGCAAGGTTGCTCAACTGTCCCGGCTATTTCGAGGGTTTCGAAGTCGCCACTGCGAGGCGAATAGACCGTCCTTTAATTTTGTACTCTACGGGCTCGCCTTTCGGCTTGCTCGCTGCATCCTTGACCGCTTTCACAAGCCGAGCCGCATCCTCGCCGCTTGCGTCGGCAAGCAGCTTCTCGAGCTTCGAGGAACGCGCGGCGCGTCCATGCGGTATCTGTAAAAGTGTAGCCATATCAATGCCCTATCAGCGGTACGCAGTCTAGCACCATCGGCGCAGGAATACGAGGATGACCATGCCAAACTGCGATCTCCATCGCGACCCTGATATTACGTCAAAATCGTGAATTTAAAGTTAACGAGAATGGGGTCGCCTCAGTAGCATCATGTAGCGGGTGCGAACGGCGCCAGGTCGAAGTCTACGGGCGGTGCTTTTCCCTGCACCTGGCTCGCGACGATGCGGCCGCTGGCAGGACCGCCCGTAAAGCCCATCCACGGTACGTAGTTGATAAAGAAACCCGGTACGCCCGGCGCTTCGCCGAGGATCGGCAGCCAGTCGTGCGTGCCGTTGACCACGCCCGCCCAGCTCCTGACCAGGCGCGCGCGGTCTATGTCGGGCACCACCTCTGCGGCTAGCGCGAGGTTTGCGGCGAGTGAGTCGATGTTCACGCTCGGACGACCCTGCGGGCCGGGTTCGGCTGGCCAGCCGCCGCCGATCAGGATCGTTCCTGCCTGGCTCTGTTTGAGCGTCAGCATGTCGGCGGCCGAATACAGCAGGTGCCTGATCAGCGGCGTGGTGGGTTCGGTGACGCTGAGCTGAATCGGGAATGCCTGGATGTCGAGCCTGACGCCGACGAGTTCTGCGATACGACCGGCATCGACGCCCGCGGCATTGACGAGCCGCGGTGCCTCGAACCTGCCGTCTGTTGTGGACACGCGGAATCCCGAGCCATTGCGTTCGATGCCGAGAACCTCGCTGTCGCGGCGCAGTCTCGCTCCGGCAGATGTCGCCGCCGCGGCCAGTGCCGTCGTCGAGTTGAGCGGGCTCGCCTTGCCTTCGAGCGGGCAAAACGCGCCGCCGATCATCGCGTCCGATATGTACGGGGCGAGGTCATTAAGCGCGGCCGCGTCGAGCAGTTCGGTGCCGAGTCCGGATTCTGCTTCGTACTTTGTTTTCGCCTCGACCTGGCGCATCTGTTCGTCTGTCGCGGCGACGATGATGCCGCCGTTGCGCACGAACTCGAGGTCGTCGTCGAGCGTGTTCGAGAGCTGCTCCCAGGTATCGATCGCA
>JAAUXY010001964.1_pt1 | contig 33357 bp, 29 predicted proteins | sample 7278121 | NCBI WGS metagenome assembly JAAUXY01 (sample SAMN14350117, study PRJNA611818) | marine sediment metagenome | isolation source: surface marine sediment (1.8m) | place: French Polynesia: Moorea | collected 2018-08
GCCTCGCTCGCCGCCTGCATCCGCCGGGCCAGGTCACGCTGGATATCCCGGCTGCGTCCGGCCAAGAAGCCGCGCGCCTGGCTCACCAAGGCGTCGTAGTCGGCTTGGTCGATGCGTCCAACACAAGGGCCGGAACATCGCTTGATTTGATACAGCAGGCAGGGACGGGTGCGGCTGGCGAAGACGCTGTCGGAACACGAGCGCAGCAGGAACGCGCGCTGGAGAGCGGTCAGGGTGCGGTTGACGGCGCCGGCCGACGCGAACGGGCCGAAGTATTCGCCGGGCTTGCTGCGGGCACCGCGATGCTTGGCCAGCCGGGGCCAGTCGGTTTCGCCGGTGACGAGGATGTAGGGAAAGGACTTGTCGTCCCGCAGGAGGACGTTGTAGCGCGGCCGGAATCGCTTGATCAGATTCGATTCAAGCAGCAATGCCTCGACCTCGGTGTGGGTCGTGACCACTTCCAGCGCGGCGGTTTCGGCCACCAACCGCTGATGCCGGACGCTCGCCGGTTTGACATAGCTCGACACTCGGTTCCTGAGATTGCGTGCCTTACCGACGTACAGCGGGTCGCCACGGCGGTCGAGGAACCGGTAGACGCCCGGACTGGTCGGCATGGTCTTGAGCTGAGCGCGAATGACCCCCATGCCGCGCTCCAGGCTGGTCGCGCTGCCGGTGTGCGGCACAGCGGTGCGCGGGGCAGAGCCCTGCGCCTCGCCGTCCGTTGCCTCGTCCATCGACATATCGGCTATTTTGGACCTTCCCCGGGTGCCGTCAACGACAGCGGGATATCCACGACTCCTGTGGATAGGCTTGTCGAAAACTTTGCCTCACCGGGCCAGCCATATGGATTCGCAATGGCTTACAGGATTTGCCTAAGAATTGGGCAGAATGCATAATGCATTGATGTATAAAAGAAAATCAGAAATCAATTGTGAAGATTCATTTACAATGCAGTTAAGGTTCGAAGTCGTGTCTTTCTGCAACACCTTCCGGCAGGGCTGTGCACAACTCGTCGCTGCCGGGGCTCCTGGCAGGCGTTCACGAAGCCTGATTAAACCATTCAATTTCAGCGGGTAAGCGTCCCTCATTGAACCGTTCGATCTCGACCCCAACGCTGGCGACGTCCTCGAATACGCCCAGCTTCTCGACCCGAACCCGGACCGCCAGGACGCGCGCATCGTCAAAGCAGATCTCGGCCAATTCCTCCGCCAGGGTCTCGACCAGATTGATATGCCGGCTCTCGGCCACCCTTCGGGCGCCGTGCACGATCTTCTCGTAGTCCACCACGTCGGCCAGCCTGTCGCGGATCGGCCCGCCCTCCCTGACCGACAGCTCCAGGTTCACGCGCACCTGCTGCGGGGCGTCCCGCTCGTGCTTGTGTACGCCGATCCGCGCCTCCAGCAACATGTCGCGCACCAGCACGCGGCGAATACCGACACCCTGGTCGGCGACGGCTTGCGCGTGTACCAGTCTCGGTCCGGTCATCGTTACGGGCACCCCTCTGTTGCGCCGCCGGGCCCGGTCGATAGCGACCGCGGCGCGGAGCCGGCATCGGTTATTCTTCGATCTTCGCTTCGGGATGGGGTTGCGCCCAGCCGAGATGCTGGCCCCCATCCAAGGCCAACATTTGGCCGGTCAGCGCGGGGCTGGCAAGAATAAACTGAACCGCCGCGGCGATTTCTGCAGGCGTGCTGCCGCGGCCCAGCGGCATCATTTCGAATTGACGCGTGAACTGAGCCTCCGTTTGCCGCGGGCTCGGCAAGGTCGGGCCCGGACCGATACCGTTCACCCGAATGCGCGGCGCCAGCGCCAGAGCCATGCTTTGGGTCAGGGTCCAGAGCGCTGCCTTGCTGACCGTGTAGGAGACGAAATGCGGTGTCAGATTCCACACCCTTTGGTCCAGCAGGTTGATCACGCAGCCCTCGGCCTCGGGAGGAAGCTGCCGGGCAAAGGCCTGGATCAGGACGAAGGGCGCGCGCAGATTGGTCTCCATGTGCTGGTCCCAACTCGCCCGCGTGGCCGTGTCGACCTCATCTCGTTGGAAGGCTGCGGCGTTGTTGATCAGGCAGGTCAGCGGTCCCAGTTCCGCCGCCGCCCGGGGCACCAAATCCTGGGCCTCGGTTTCCCGTGCCAGATCCGCGGCCAGCGCGGCGGCCCGTCCGCCCCGCCCATTGATCTCGGCCGCGAGCTCCGTTGCCGCCTCTTCGGAGCGGCGGTAGTGGACCGCGACCGCCCATCCCGCCTCGGCCAGCGAGAGCACGATCGCCCGGCCGATGCGTGTGGCTCCGCCCGTGATCAGCGCCACGCCCGGTTGCGGAGTTTGTCCGGCTGCCGTCATGCGCCCTCACATTGCCGACCCGGTCGTCATGCCGGAGACGCCAAGATACAAGGATGCCACATAGGCGACGTAGAGGACCAGGAAGAGGATCCCAAGCGGCCGCGTGATGTGCTTCAGCGTGTAGGCCAGGGCCAGAAATCCGACGGTCACACCGAGCATGACCCAGAGATCGAACCGGACGATCTGATCCGGAACTTCGACGGGAACGATCACCGCGACCACGCCCATCACCGCCAGCATGTTGAATATGTTGCTGCCGATCACGTTGCCGAGCGCCAGGTCGGAATGTTTGTGCCAGGCCGCGACGGCGCTGGTGGCCAGCTCGGGCAGCGAGGTGCCGATCGCGAACATGGTCAGGCCGATCACCGCCTCCGGCACGCCCCACTCGCGGGCAACGGTCACGCCGCCGGCCACGAGCCAATCCGAGCCCAGGACCACCCCGCCGATGCCGGCGATCAGCTTCATCGCGATCCAGACCGTGGGCTGGCCCGGCGTGCGCATTTCCTCGACCTCGCGGATGATCTCCACGGTGGCCTGTTGATCCCGACGGTCGCGCATGTAGGAGTAGCTCAGATAGCCGAACAGGCAGATCAGCATGATCAGGCCGTATCGAAAGTCGAACACGCCGCCGGCCATCAGCAGCGAAAACAAGGCCGTCGCGCCGAGGACCATGGTGCCGTCCCGTTGTAGAAACCGGGCGGGGCAGGCGATCGGATAAATCAGCGAAGCGGTGCCCAGGATCAAGAGGATGTTGGCGATGTTGCTGCCCACCACGTTGCCGACGGCGATTGCCGGCGCGTTCTCCAAGACGGCCACCAAACAGACCACGAGCTCGGGAGCGGACGTGCCGAAGGCGACGACCGTGAGCCCGACGAACAACGGTGACACCCCGAAGCGGCGGGCAAGCGCAACGGCGCTTCGCACCAGAAGCTCGCCGCCGAGCAACAAAAGGACCAACCCGGCCAGAACCTGCAGGTACGGGATCAACCTGTCGCCTATTCCCCTGAGACAGTGCGGGCCGCCGGCAAGACACCCTTGAGTTCGGGTCGCTCCCGCCGGGCCGGCGGTGTAGCCCGGGCCGGCGGAAAGATGGCCGCGAGCCGGGCTTCCTTAGCATGGCGCCCGCGCAGGGCAAAGACCAAGGGCAGCCAAGGCGGCGCGACTTGCGCGCTAGAGCACGCCGGCGCTGGCGGTCAGGGCCGGGAGACCGTGAACAGACTGGTTAACGCTGAACTCGTCCTAAATCAAAAACGCCAAAATACAGCCGGCGAGGAAAATACGCGCCAAGTCCGATAGAAATGTAAAAATAACGAGGCACGCCTTGTCATCTGGATTTTCTATTTTCTTAAGGCGAGCATTTAACTTCGGTAGATCGAAGCTTATAACCGTTAGTGCGTCCTGACCCAGGGTTTTCATTGCGTCATACCTTGCGCAGTGAAGTAAAATATTAATGAATTATTAATATCTACTGGAACACTCGGAGTCAAACGGATTCCCACCGATCAGACGGCGCAAAAAGCAACCGCCCCGGACCAGGCGGTCCGGGGCGGCAGGAGGTCGATGGCGCGGGGGAGAAGGGGCTTAGAGCTTGTCGTGTCGTTCCTCGTCCGGCGTGCTGGCCAGCGCTGTGTCGCTCACGGTCTTCATCTTGTCCACGGCCTGCTTCGAGAACAGGCCGACCACGGCGCACAACCCGGCGATTCCGAACGGGCTCATGGTCTCGCCCAACGGCCCGTACAGGAGCAGCCCGCTGCGGACCAGGAAATAGACCGAGACGGCGAGCACGGCGGCGATGGCGGGACGCAGCAAGAACCACCAGATCCAGCTGCGCACCAGCCGGCGGTTGCCGGCGAAACTCGTGAAAGAGGTGGCGGCATGGATGTAGCTGCCGATGGCGCCGGCCAGCATGGCGATGAGCATGGCGCGTGCCTCGGTGAGGTTCAGCCAAACGGTCCGGCCGTCGTCGATGGTCGCGAGCGGCCAGATGGCCAGCAGCGCCCCGCCCAGGAAAATGGCGAGCGCCACCATGAAGACCCCGATGAGAAAGGTCGCCATGCCGACGTCCCTGACCGGCGCGTCGCGGCCCTTCTGTGCTGTTGTGTTTGCTCCCCGTGCCATGGTCCTTAACTCGCTGCTGTCACCATGTCTTTGCGTTCGACGCCGCAAGGTAAAGAAACGGGGTTAAGGAGCGCTTGAGGGTTACGGTTAATTTTGTCTTGCCCGATCTCGGCCCCGCCGTCCGGACGGCTGGATGCCCGAACAGCGCCGAACGCCCTGGGGCTGTGCCTCCGTCGCGGCCCCCACCCCAGACAGCGAAACGCCGCCCAGGCTAGGCCGGGGCGGCGTCCGCTTCAGTGGCGCTCGGGTCGAGCGCGGATCTTAGAGCTTGTCGTAACGCTCCGCGTCCTGGGCCGAATTGAAGGCCACGTCGGAGACGTTCTTCAGCTTGTCGATCGCCTGCTTCGCAAACAGTCCGACCGTGGCGGAGAGTGCGGCGATCCCCGTGGGGCTCACCACCTCGCCCAGCGGGCCGTCGAGCAGGAAACCGCTCCGGGTGATGAAATAGACCATAAGCGCGAGGGCCGCTCCGATCGGCGGGCGCAGCAGGAACCACCAAATCCAGCTCGGCTTCAGCGAGCGGTTGCCCGCGAAGCTGGAGAAGGACGTGGCCACGTGGACGAACGAACCCAAACCACCGCAGATCATGGCAATGGCCAGGGCGGTCGACTCGGTGAGGTTGATCCAGATGATCTGCCCGTCTTCCGAGGTGGACTGCGGCCATACCTTGAGAAGGAGATACGCCAAGGCAAAGGCGATGAGCACCATGAAGATGCCGACCGCGAGGGTCGCCCGACTGTGGGCCACACTCGCCTTGCTCGGTGTCTCTCGGCTTACGGCACCAGTACTTCTAGCCATCAAAACCTCCAAACTCGGACGGGCACCCGCCCGTTTTCGACAGGGCCCGCAAAGCGCTGGCTTGGGCGGCCCTGTCAGGTCTCCGGGGCGGGCGCAAGGCCGCGCATCGCACCGGATACCGGGCGACGATAGGAGGCTTAGCGTTAAAAAAGCTTTAAGCGGTTAACTTGGAGAAGGCCGCTGTTGCACAGGTGCAGGTTGCGCCCCAGATCCGCGGTCAGTCCTCGTCCTTGCGCGCCTCGAGCTGCAGTGCGGCCGAGTTCATGCAATAGCGCTGGCCGGTCGGCTCGGGTCCGTCCGGGAACACATGACCCAGATGCGCGTCGCAGCGCGCGCACAGGACTTCCGTGCGCACCATGAACAGGGCGCGATCCTCCTCCTCGCGGACCGCGTCTTCCGCGATCGGGGCGTAGAAGCTGGGCCAGCCGGTGCGCGAATCGAACTTGGTGTCGCTGTCGAACAGCGCCTGCCCGCAACAGACGCAGCGATAGGTGCCGGGCGTCTTGCTGTCGTGGTACTGGCCGGTGAACGCCCGTTCGGTGCCCTTCTGCCGGGTCACGTGATACTGCTCGGGCGTGAGTTGCGCGCGCCAGTCTGCATCGCTCTTTTTCACCTTGTCGGACATGCCGCGCTCCCTTCGTTAACGATCGGTTGTCATTTCTCTGCCGAGATAGTGCGGCGGCAGGCGGGCGTCAATCGCGCCGGCCCGCCGCGACGGGATGACGGTCCGCACAACGGCGGTCCATCGACACGAGGTCCGAGAGACGGCGCATGGACTCGGTGTTTCAGAATCTGCTCCTGCTGATGGTGGTGGTGTGGAGCGTCGCCGTGCTGTTGCGGCGCGTCGGCCTGCCCACGATCATGGGCGAGCTGCTCATGGGCGTGATCCTGGGCCCAGCGGTGCTGGGCTGGGTCGAGCCGAACGAGCTGATCGAGATTCTGGCCCAGATGGGCATTTTCTTTCTGATGCTGCACACCGGCGTGGAGACCGAGCCGCGCCAGTTCTTCGCCGCCCTGAAGGTTTCCTTGGGCGTCGCCGTGGTCGGCGCGCTGGTGCCCTTCGCGGTCGCCTTCGGCGTGGCCCTGGCCTTCGGGCAATCGACGACGTCGGCGGTCTTTGTCGGCCTGACCATGAGCGCCACCGCCGTCGTGGTCACCTTGAAGATCCTCAAGGATCTGGGCCTCGAGCGGACCCGCTTCGCGCGGGTCATCGTCGCCTCCGGCGTGATCGACGGGTTGGTCAGCCTGGTGATGTTCAGCGTCGTGCTGGGCATCGTGCGCGAGGGCAGCGTCGATCCGATCTCGCTGTTGATCATCTGCGGCAAGGTGGCAGCCTACTTCGCGGCCGCGCTCGCCGTCGGCTACTGGCTCTATCCGCAGTTCCAGCTTCCCTTCCGCAGCCGGCGCGGCGAAGGCTTCGCCTTCATTCTCGTGCTGGGCCTGGGCTTCGGGCTGATCGCCGAAGCGATCGGTCTGCACATCATTCTGGGCGCTTACCTGGCTGGGCTGTTCTTCGAAGAGAAGATTGCCGACGAGGCGGTGGTCGCCTCGGTCAGCGACCGACTGGAAGGCGTCGCCTACACCTTCCTGGGGCCGATCTTCTTCATCTCGCTCGGCTTCCACATCACCTTCGACGCCCTGACCGGCGGCGCCTTGTGGTTCATCCTGGCGCTGACCGCCGCGGTCGCTGTCGGCCAGGTACTGAGCGCCGGCGCCATGGGGCGGGTGTTGAAGTTCTCCTGGGTCGAATCCGCGGCGATCGGGGTCGGCATGTGCGGCCGCGCCGAGATGGCCTTCGTCTTGGCCTCGCTCGGCCTGTCCCTGGGCGCCTTCGACGCCATGGTGTTCACGGTGGTGATCTTTACCACCTTCCTCTTGAACATGGTCACGCCGGTCGGGCTGTCCGCCTGTGCGGCCGGGTTCAAGAGGCAGACCTCCTAGGGCGGCCCCGGATTCCGGCGGGCGCCGGCGCCGGGCCGGTCGCGGTCCATGCTGTCGCTTTGGAGCAAGCCCAAGATCAAGTGCAAAAAGACCAAGCGGGCGGTACCGTCGCGCTCGATTGGTGCTATACTATCCACAGTTAGCGGCCGGCGGTGGCCGGTGGCTCCGCCGGCAGAGTGGAGGGGCCGTTATGCATGTGTCAGCGATCCTCAAGAACAAGGGAAGCCGCGTCGAGACCGCGCGGCCGGAGATGACCGCGGGCGAGCTCACCAAGAAGCTCACCGAGAAGGGGATCGGCGCCTTGGTTGTATGCGACCCGCGTGGCCACGTCATGGGCATCATCTCAGAGCGTGACGTGATTCACGCCCTGGCCGAACATGGCGCCGCAGCCCTGACCAAGACGGTCGGCGAGCTCATGACGCCCGACGTCATCTCCTGCTCCCCGGACGACGACCTCAAGCATGTCATGGAAGTCATGACCATGCGCCGCTTCCGGCACTTGCCGGTCATGAACGAGGGCGAGCTCAAGGGCATCGTCAGCATCGGCGACGTGGTCAAGCACCGCCTGGACGAGCAGGAGCTTGAGGTCAACGTGCTGCGCGACTACGTGCGCAGCTACTGAGTCTGAGATTCATGGACGCGGCGGCAGCCGAGCCGCCGTCACGCCCGCGTGACCGGCGCGCCAGAATCGGGTCGATTCAATACCGCCGTTTCTTCTTCTTCCGCCCGCGGTGATGGCTGCCCGGCGCGCCGGGCGCGTCGGTAAAGCTCTTGGTCTGGGCCGGGCCCATGCGTGACGGCATGCCCAGCTCCTGCTCCTCCAGCCGGCGGATCTCGTCGCGCAGCCGGGCGGCCTCCTCGAACTCCAGGTTGGCGGCGTGCTCCTTCATGCGCGCCTCGAGCTCGCCGATGTAGGTCTTGAGGTCTTTGCCGACCAGATGCGCGGTCTCCTCGTCGCCGGTCTCGACCGTGACATGGTCCTGCTCGTAGACCGAGACGAGGATGTCGGCGATCTCCTTCTTGACCGATGCCGGGGTGATGCCGTTTTCGGCGTTGAAGGTCTGCTGCTTCTCGCGCCGGCGGTTGGTCTCGGCGATCGCCGTCTCCATGGCCTCGGTCATCTCCTCGGCGTAGAGGATGGCGCGGCCCTCGATGTTGCGGGCGGCCCGGCCGATGGTCTGGATCAGCGATGTCTGGGAGCGCAGATAGCCGGTCTTGTCGGCGTCGAGAATGGCGACGAGCGCGCATTCCGGGATGTCCAGCCCCTCGCGCAAAAGGTTGATGCCGACCAGCACATCGAAGGCGCCGAGGCGCAGGTCCCGCATGATCTCGATGCGCTCCAGCGTGTCGATGTCCGAGTGCATGTAGCGCACCCGGATGCCGGCCTCGTGCAGATATTCGGTCAGGTCCTCGGCCATGCGCTTGGTCAGGACGGTGACCAGGGCGCGTTGCCCCTTGGCGGCGAGCGCCTTGCACTCGGCGATCAGGTCGTCGACCTGGCTCTCGGCCGGGCGGACGATGCAGACCGGGTCGATCAGGCCCGTGGGCCGGATCACCTGGTCGACGAAGACGCCGCCCGTGCGCTCCAGCTCCCACGCGCCCGGCGTCGCCGAAACGAACACCGTCTCGGGCCGCATGACCTCCCACTCCTCGAACTTGAGCGGCCGGTTGTCGACGCAGGAGGGCAGGCGGAAGCCGTACTCGGCCAGGGTCGACTTGCGGGCATAGTCGCCCCGGTACATGCCGCCGAGCTGGGGCACGGTGATGTGGCTCTCGTCGACGAACAGGAGCGCCTCTTCCGGCAGATACTCGAACAGCGTCGGCGGCGGTTCGCCGGGGTTGCGGCCAGTCAGATAGCGGGAATAGTTCTCGATGCCGGCGCAGTGCCCGGTCGCCGCGATCATCTCCAGATCGAACGTCGTGCGCTGCTCGAGCCGCTGCGCCTCCAACAGGCGGCCGGCCTTGTTGAGCTCGTCGAGCCGCTCCTTGAGCTCCACCTTGATGAGCCCGGCCGCCTGCTCGAGCGTCGGCTTGGGCGTCACATAGTGGCTGTTGGCGTAGACCCGGATCTCGTCCAAGACGCCGGTCTTCTCGCCGGTCAGCGGATCGAACTCGACGATCCCCTCGATCTCGTCGCCGAAGAGCGAGATGCGCCAGGCCCGATCCTCCAAATGGGCCGGGAACACCTCGACCGTGTCGCCGCGGGCGCGGAAGGTGCCGCGGTGGAAATCGTTGTCGTTGCGCCGGTACTGGATCTCGACCAGCTTCTTGAGCAAGAGCGCCCGGTCGAGCCGCTGGCCCTTCTTCAACGGCACGGTCATGCCCTGGTAGGTCTCGACCGAGCCGATGCCGTAAATGCAGGACACCGAGGCCACGATCACCACGTCCTGCCGCTCCAACAGCGCCCGCGTCGCCGAGTGGCGCATGCGGTCGATCTGCTCGTTGATCTGGGCCTCCTTCTCGACGAAGGTGTCGGTGCGCGGGACGTAGGCCTCGGGCTGGTAGTAGTCGTAGTAGGAGACGAAGTACTCCACCGCGTTGCTCGGGAAAAAGGACTTCATCTCGCCATAGAGCTGGGCGGCCAGCGTCTTGTTGGGCGCCAGGATCAGGCTGGGCCGCCCGATCGCCTGGATCACATGCGCCATGGTGAAGGTCTTGCCCGAGCCGGTGACGCCCAGCAGCACTTGGTCGCGCTCGCCGCGCCGCAGGCCGTCGATCAGACCGTCGATCGCCTGCGGCTGGTCGCCCGCGGGCTTGAAATCGGACACCAGCTCGAAGGGCGAGGATGCGCCCACCGGCCGGCCGAGGGCCTTCATCTTGGGCGCGGGTTCGACAAGGGGCGCTTGGACCATGCCCTCTATATAGGCGCGCCGGCATGGCAAAGGCCAGAGCGCTGTCCCATGACGCTCCTGTCCCGGGATGCCAGCCTTATCGGCCTGCGGTCGGCTCGGCCATCGCGCGGCTGACCCTTCCGCAAATCACCAGCTCTTAACGCGATGTTTACTGTGAAAAAACTAGGTTTTGCTTACAAAGAAAAGAATAAACCTCGCCTTCTCTTGCAAAAATATAAATAAAAAGGCATGCATTACTTATTACCAATTACTTATGTACATATAACCTTCAGGCTATACCGTGGCGCGCGCGAAAGCAGACAGGACCTCCGGACAGCGAAAGCGTAAGTCGCGCGCGTCCTCCGATTCCGCAGGTCGGACTCGGCGCGCCGCCGCCACAAGACGATCCGCCGATCGCAAGCCGGCTTCGGCTGAAAACGCCGCCGCCGGCGAGGACATGCGCCACGCTCTGGCAGAGAAATCCACGTTGCTTGAGACCGCGCTGAATTGCATGGCGCAGGGTCTGATCGTGTTCGACGCGGATCTCACGATCCTGGCTTCAAACCGGCATGCCAGCAGGCTCTTGGACATGCCGCAGAAGATGCTCCGTCCTGGGTTGAGTTTCGAAGCTGTGGTTCGATTCGCCGCGGCGCGGGGCGACTATGGCCCGGGCGATCCGGAGCCCTATGTCGAGAAGTACCTGGCGATAGCGCGCGGGGCCAAGAGCTCGAGCTTCCAGCGCCGGCTGCCGAACGGCGCTACCCTCAGCGTCCGAAACCAGCCGATGCCCGATGGCGGATGCGTGGTCACTTATACCGATGTGTCCGAACGCCGAAAGGTTCAGGTGGAGCTTTTCCGGCAGAAGCAGCTCTTCGAAGCGATCTTCCGGGACGATCCGGATCCGCTGATCCTGGCGGACCAAGACGGCACCATCGTGATGTGCAACCCGGCGGTCCTGGACGCGTTCCGATTCCGCGAGCAGGAGCTGGTCGGGAACCACATCGAAGCGCTGTTCGGCGAAGAACACGCCGCCCGATTGCTGGCCATGAAGCCCAGCGACAATTTCGATCCATACGTCACGGACTACCGGCGCAAAGACCAGACGACGTTCACGGGCGAGGCCGTCAGCAAGGCGATCGCGGGTGTCGGCGACGAGATGCTCGGCTTTCTCACGCACATCCGCGACGTCACGGTTCGGGAGAAGGCCGAAGCCGCGCTGCGGGCCAGCGAGTCGCGCCTCGCCAACGCCCAACGCATCGCCCGCCTGGGCAACTGGGACTGGAGCATGGAATCTGACGAGGTTTGGTGCTCCGAGGAGGGTTATCGCATCCTCGGGCTGGACCCCGCTGCCGGGCACGCGACACTGGAGGCACTGACCGGCCAGCTTCATCCCGACGACAAGGCAGTCTTCAAAGGGGCCATCGAGCAGGCCATCTCTGCGCGCAAGCCACTGGCCATAGACCTGCGCCTCGTCGGTCCGGGCGACGGCCAACGGGTCATCCATATGCATGGCGAGCTGATCCGCAACGAGGCGGGTGTTGTGGTTCGCTTGACCGGCACGGTCCAGGACATCACGGAGCGCGCCCTGGTCGAGGCGCTGAACACCCGGCTTGGCCGGATCATCGAGCACTCGGTCTACGAGATCTATGTGTTCGACGCCAAGTCCCTGCATTTCGTCCAAGCAAACCGCGGGGCGCGGGAAAACCTTGGCTACATGATGGACGAGCTCGCCAGACTGACGCCGCTGGATCTGAAGCCGGACTTCAGCCGCGCTCGGTTCGAAGAGATGCTCGGCCCCCTTCGCGATGGCCGAGAGCAGCAGCTCAGCTTTGAAACCACCCATCGGCGGAAGGATGGCTCGGTCTATCCTGTCGAGGTCCATCTCCAGTACATGGCCCATGAGACGCCGCAGGTCTTCGTGGCCGCGGTTCGGGACATTTCGGAGCGTTCGGCGGCGCAGGCCGCCCTGCGAGAGAGCGAAGCCAAGCTGGCGAACGCCCAGCGTATCGCCGGGCTCGGCAACTGGGATTGGATCACGGCCACGGGTGAGGTTCAGTGTTCCGAGCAGGGCTGTCGCATTCTCGGACTGGATCCTGCGGCAGCGGCGATAGACTTCGAACAGTTCCTTCACGCCGGCCACGAAGACGATAGGGAGGTCCTGCAGCGGGCGATTGAGAGGGCTTTCGCCAACAAAGATTCCTTCAGCATGGACTACCGTGTCGTGCCCGCCTCCGGCGACGAGCGGATCGTGCAGATCCAGGGCGAGCCGGTCTTCAATGACGACGGCAGTCCGGTCCGCATGACGGGAACGCTGCAGGACATCACCGAGCAGAAGCGGGCAGAACGCGAACTCCGGGTCAGCGATTCGCGGCTCAGACGCCAGAACGAGGTGCTGGGCCGACTGGCAAAGAAGCTCTCCATCGCAGCCAGCGATCTCAAGGGCGCGCTCCGGAATATCTCCGAGGCCGGATGCCGGACTTTGGCGGTCGAGCGGGTCGGTATCTGGCTGCTCGACCAGGACATCGAGACGATTCGCTGTCTCGACTTGTACGAGCTCAGCGCCGACCGGCATTCCCACGGGATGGAGCTGGCAACGCTCGAAAACGCCAGGTTCTTTACCGCGCTCGAGGTGGACCGAACGATCTCGGCCAACGAGGCGCAGCACGATCCTCTGACGCGGTCCCTGGCCGCGGACTACCTGATCCCCAACGGGATCACCTCGCTGTTGTCCGCGCCCGTCTATGTGGGCGGCGAATTGGTCGGTCTCATTAGCCACGAGCATATCGGCGCAGCGCGCGAATGGGCGCTGGAAGAGCAGAACTTTGCCGCCACGTTGGCGGACATGGTCTCGTTGGTGATCGAGACCCGGGATCGCCAGAAAGCCGAGCAGCGATTGCGCCTGGCTCAGTTCTCGATCGATCGCGCCGGCGATTCGATCTTCTGGCTCGATGCCGGCGGTCAATTCATCTACGCCAACGAGACCGCCTGTCGGGAGCTGGGATACGCGCGGGACGAACTCCTCAAGCTCACCATATCCGCGATCGCCCCCGAGATCTCGCCAAGGGACTGGCCAAAGCAGTGGGAGCGCCTCAAGGCAAGCGGTTCGCTGACCTTCGAAGCGGTGCACCGGACCAAGGACGGCCGGCTGTTCCCGGTCGAAGTCGCGAACAACTATCTCGAATTCGACGGCCGGGAGTATTGGTGCGTGATCGCGCGCGACATCTCCGAGCGCAAGTCGACCGAGGAAAGGTTGCGGCAGGGGCAAAAGATGGAGGCCCTGGGCCAGCTTGCCGGCGGAGTCGCCCACGAATTCAACAACATCCTAACGTCGATCGGCGGCTTTGCGCGCATGGCCCTGGCAAAGCCGGACGACTCCGAACGCGTGCGCGAGTGCCTCAAGGAAGTGACCGCCGCCTGCGGCCGGGCAAGCAGCCTAACCCGCCAAATGCTGACCTTCAGCCACAAGCAGGTGCTCGAACCCAAGGTGATGAGGATCGGGGCGGTGATCAAGGACATGGAAAAGCTGTTGAGCACCTGCCTGGACGAGACCATCCATCTCGGCCTCGAGATTTCGGGCGAAGACGTCTGCGCCAAGGTGGATCCCACCAGTCTGACCCAATCGATCGTGAACCTGGCGATCAACGCGCGCCACGCCATGCCGGATGGCGGCGATCTCACGGTCGGCTGCGAGCCCATGGCGTTGCGCGCCCCGATGGTCTCCAGACATGGCGATGAACTTCCGCCCGGGGACTATGTGCGCATCTTCGTTACCGACCAAGGAACCGGCATCGACAACGAAACCCTACTGCACATCTTCGAGCCGTTCTTCACGACCAAGGACACGGGCAGCGGCACAGGCTTGGGGCTCTCTCTGGTGTACGGCATGGTGCGGAACTCGGGCGGGGTCGTGGATGTCGAGAGCACCGTGGGCGCCGGCACCACGTTCTCGATCTACCTCCCCGTCGTGGACGAGGATCCCGCCGACGAAGGGCAGAAAGCGGAAGAGGAAAGCGCGGCCCCCGTAACCGGGGCCGAGACGATCCTGGTCGTCGAGGACGACCGCCAGCTTCGCACCTTCGTAAGGGCCGTGCTCGAGCAGCAGGGCTTCACCGTGCTGACCGCCAAGAACGGAGTGGCTGCGCTCGAGGTGTTCGAGGCGCATCAGGACAAGGTGGATGCCTTGGTCACGGACGTGGTGATGCCCGAAATGGGAGGCCTCGAGCTGGCCGAGCGGCTGACCGGGACGCATCCCGAGCTCAAGGTCCTGTACATGACCGGCTACGCGCCTGAGCTGACGGAGCACCTGGACAAGCTGCGCGACGATATCACGGTCCTGCGCAAACCGTTCGAACCCGAAGCGATCAGTCGGGTCGTGCGCGAGGTGCTGGACAGCTAGCGGGTGGAGATCGAGGGGTCGGAATGCGCACCGAGAGGGGTGACATCAGGGATCGCGGAATCGGTCCCGCGTATACAGGAGTAGGTCGAAATGTCACAGGACATAGCTGATCTGAACGTCCTGGTTGTTGACGATGAACCATCGGTCACGCGGTTGGTCAAGATGATGCTGCTTGACTTCAACGTGACCCAAGTGTTCACCGCCAAGAACGGCCGCGAGGCATTGGACTTCCTCGGCGACTTCGACGATCTCGTCGATGTGGTGATCTGCGATTGGAACATGCCCCGGGTCAGCGGCCTGGAGGTTCTGCAGCAGATCCGGACGGTTGATCCGGAGGCACCGTTTCTCATGTTGACGGGACGGGCGGATCTGGATTCTGTCAAGGCAGCCAAGGACTTGGGCGTTGACGGCTATCTGCTGAAGCCGTTCTCGGCGGAGCAGCTCAAGGAAAAGCTTCTGGTCGTGGCACGAAACAAGGCCGGCTGAGCGTTCCGGTCATGCTAACCGTTTTCGCGCCTCGGCCGGCTGGCATTGGCGGATGACGCTGCGCGCATGGTCGAGGCCGGTTGCGTCGCCGGGACTGGCGACGTACGTTGCCCGCACCGATCACCAGCAGCAGGATGATCGCCATGTCCTTCCTGGCGCAGCGCCTCAGCCGCATCAAGCCCTCGCCCACCATCGCCGTCAGCACCAAGGCGGCCGAGCTCAAAGCCGCTGGCCGCGACGTCATCGGCCTGGGGGCCGGCGAGCCGGATTTCGATACGCCTCAGCACATCAAGGACGCGGCGATCGAAGCCATGCGCCAGGGCAAGACCAAGTACACCGCCGTTGCCGGAACTTTGGAGCTGCGTGAGGCCATCGCGGCCAAGTTCAAGCGGGACAACGGGCTGGACTACACACCCGATCAGATCACGGTCGGCTGCGGCGGCAAGCAGACAATCTACAACGCCCTCATGGCCACCTTGGACCCGGGCGACGAGGTGGTGATCCCGGCACCCTACTGGGTGTCCTACCCGGATATCGCCTTGCTGGCCGAAGGCAGCCCCGTGATCGCGGAAGCCGGCCCGGCGACCGGGTTTAAGCTGGAACCAGGCGCTTTGGACGCCGCCATAACCGAGCGGACCAAATGGTTGATCCTGAATTCCCCCTCCAATCCCAGCGGCGGCGCCTATACGCGGGATGAGCTCAAGGCACTGGCGGATGTTCTGGTCCGGCACAGCCATGTCTGGGTCCTGACCGACGATATGTACGAGCATATCGTCTATGACAGCTTCGAGTTCTCGACGATCGCCCAGGTCGAACCGGCCCTCTATGAGCGAACACTGACACTCAACGGGGTGTCCAAGGCCTACTGCATGACCGGCTGGCGTGTCGGCTATGCGGCCGGCCCGCTGGAGCTCGTCAAAGCGATGAACAAGATCCAGTCCCAGTCCACCACCCACACCTCTTCGATCAGCCAGGCGGCCGCCGTGGCGGCGCTGAACGGGCCGCAGGATTTCATTGCCGAGCACAATGCGGTGTTCAAGGAACGCCGCGACCTGGTCGTCGGCATGCTGAACGAGGCGGACGGATTGGAATGCCTCACCCCCGAGGGGGCCTTCTATGTCTATCCAAGCTGCGCAGGTTGCGTCGGTCGGAAGACGCCGGAGGGCAAGATCATCGAGACGGATGCGGACTTCGTGACCTATCTGCTGGAGGCCGAGGGCGTGGCCGCCGTGCATGGCGAAGCGTTCGGGCTGTCGCCGTTCTTCCGCATCTCCTACGCCACCTCGACGGAGCTGTTGCAAGAGGCTTGCTCCCGCATTCAGCGCGCCTGCGCCGCACTCAGCTGACGGCGTCGGGCGACGTCTTGCCGCACTTCACAAAGTGCGCGGCGCTTGACTATAATCCTGCCATAGTCGGTCGCTCTGGGCTGCGGCGAACACAATTCTAACAAGCCTGACTTTGATGCCGCGCCAAACCACCGATCCCAAAGCCATATTTCTCAAGGGACCGCACGATCGGCGTTTCTCCTGTTTCCCGACGCCGGTCATGGACCCGAAGGTCGCGACCATCACGGACGACACCGGCTACAAGTACTATGTCGTGCCGGGATCGCCGACCGCGCCGGCGGACGCGACCGGCGATGCGGAAATGGATTTTATGCTGGGGCTCGATACCGATCCCGCAGCGCTCAACCTGAGGGATCGCGAAATCGAGGCGTTGTCGAGGTTCCTGCCCAGTCTGCTGTGCGGCGAGGAGTCCGCCGTGGTGATCTTTGCCCATGAGAGCAGGCGAATGGGCCGCAAGCAGCGGGCGAGTATCGAGGCGTCGATGCGCCAGCTTTCCATGGAGGAGGAGCGGCACGAGATCATCCTCCGCAGGTTGGCCGACTGGATGCCGGAACCGGCCGACTTGCACGAAATCCATGAACGTGCGACCAAATTCTTCGTTCGCCTCGGGTTTGCCAGCGTTTCGCCCGAGCAACGTCTGGCGCACATCTCCGCCCTGGACACCTGCGTGTCACTGACCCTCGGCGCCATGGCTAAGAACTCGAACCTGAAGCGGTCGGCGCCGTTCCTGCGGATCGTCAATCGCATTCGCCAGGACGAGTCCCGGCACGTCCGGGTCTGCCGGCGCCATCTTGCGGAGCTCGGCGTGAGCAAGCCCGAGCAGACCGAGGCCGGCCATACCGTGCGGGCCCGTTTTGTCGAGCTGTTGACGCCGGTCGCCGACGCCTTCGAAGACATGGGCATGGACGCGGACAAGCTGTTCGATACGTTGCGGCGGCGCATTGTCCTCTGAGCAGCGACTGCTGCGGGAAGAAGGACCCGCAGGATGACGGACTTCGGTTTCTACGAGCGCCAGATGGCGCAGTACGCGGCTTATCATCAGGACCGGCGCAATCGCGCCACCCATCTGGTGGGCGTGCCGGTGATCATCTTCTCGCTGCTGCTGGTCGCGTCGCTGTGGCGCTGGCAGCTGGCAGGCATCGAGGTCACGGCGGCGCATGCGCTGGCGCTTGCTGCGCTTGTGCTTTGGTTCACGCTCGACGTGGTGGTCGGGCTTGTGCTTGCGGTCGTCCTGACCCCGGTCTTCCTGCTCGCCGACTGGCTGGCGGCGGCATGGCCCGGGTCGGCGGCGTGGTGGCTGTTCGGCGCGACCTTCGTCGGAGGCTGGGTGCTGCAACTGCTCGGCCACGCCTTCGAAGGCCGGCGGCCCGCCCTGGTCGACAATCTGTTTCAGATCCTGATCGCGCCCATGTTTCTGGCCGCCGAGCTGTTGTTCGCGCTGGGACTGCGTCGGGAGCTGGCAGCCAGGATCGAAGCCTGCCGCCGTCTCCGCAGTGATGCGGGCAGGCCGGCCGGCGCCTGAGCCGGGCCTTGACATTCGCCATCATGGGCAGCGGCGGCCTGGGCGGCTTTTTCGGCGCCCTGCTCGCGACCGCCGGCGAGAGCGTCACATTCGTTGCCCGCGGGAGACATCTGGCGGCCATGCGCCGCGACGGACTCCGGGTCGAAAGCGCGCGCGGAGACATGCATCTCAAGCCGGTCCGGGCCACCGACGACCCCGGCAGGATCGGCCCCGTCGACGTCGTCCTGTTCACGGTTAAGCTGTGGGACACCGAGGCCGCCGCCGAAGCCTGCCGGCCGTTGCTGCACCAGGATACGGCGGTGTTGACCCTGCAGAACGGCGTCGACGCCCCGTCCCGGATCGCAGCGGTTCTGGGCCGAGGGTACGTGCTCGCCGGCGTCACCTATGTCCCCTCGGTGATCGCGCGGCCGGGCGTGATCCGCCATACGGGATCCGACGCAAACATCATCTTCGGCGAGCTGGACGGCCGCCAGACCGAACGGGCCGAGCGCCTGTGCCGAAGCCTTCGCGCGGCCGGAATCGATGCCCAGATCGCATCGGACATCACCCGAACGATTTGGGAAAAGTTCGTGTTCCTGGTGGCCAGCAGCGGCGTCACAACGTTCACCGGGATGACCTACGGACCGCTGCGCCGGGATCCCGAGGCCCGGGCCATGTTTCGCGCGGCCATGACCGAAGCGGCGGCGGTCGCCGGCGCCAAGGGTGTGCCGGTGGGCGACGACTTCATCGACGGCCGGATGGCGTTCCTCGACCGGGCGCCGCCCGAGATGACCTCGTCGATGGCCCAGGACCGGGCCCGAGGCAACCGTCTCGAACTCGACTGGTTTGCCGGAACCGTGGTCCGGCTGGGCCGGGATTTGGGTATCGAAACGCCGGTCAATATCCGCATTTACCATAGTCTGCGATAGCCCTCCGGCGCTTTCTCTTTGACTCCCCGACGCGCCCTTGGGACCATACGCCCCAGCTGCAGGGCGCCCGGCAAGGCTAAGTCCGAGAGAACCGGGCCGCCGCGGGAGGACGCAAATGGAAGGAGTTTCGCCATGACGGATGCGAGAGGATCGGGGCCGCGCTGCGCGGCCCTCGTCGGACCCTATTTGAGTGGCAAGACCAGCCTGCTGGAGAGCTTGCTCTACCGGGCGGGCACGATTTCGCGCCGGGGCCACGTCCGGGACAAGAACACCATTGGCGACAGCGCTCCGGAGGCGCGCGAGCGCGGGATGAGCGTCGAGCTGTCGGTCGCCCATGCCGAATACCTGGGAGATCCCTGGTCGCTGATCGACTGCCCCGGCTCCATCGAATTCACGCAGGACAGCTACAACGCCCTGATGGTCGCGGACACGGCGGTGGTCGTAGTCGAGCCCGAGCCGGCGAAGGCGCTGGCCGTCGCGCCGTTGTTCCGCTTTCTGGATGAGCAGTCGATCCCGCGCATGGTGTTCATCAACAAGATGGACCACGCCAATGCGCGTGTCCGGGACATCCTGGAGGCACTGCAGTCCTTTTCCAGCCTGCCGCTGGTTCTTCGACAGGTGCCGATCCGCGACGGCGATGCGGTGACCGGTTTTGTCGATCTGGCCAGCGAGCGCGCCTATCAGTACGAGCCTGGCAAGCCATCGAAGCTGATCGAGCTGCCGCAAGACATGAAAGACCGTGAGCTCGAGGCGCGGACGGAGATGCTCGAATCTCTTGCCGACTTCGACGACACGCTCCTCGAACAGCTCTTGGAAGATGTGGTGCCGGGTACCGACGAGATCTTTGCGCATTTGACCAACAATCTGCAGGCGGACCGCATCGTCCCAGTGTTCCTCGGCTCGGCCGAGAACGATGCGGGCATCCAGCGCCTGTGGAAGGCCCTCAGGCATGAGACGCCGTCTGTCGAAGCGACGGCTGCGCGCCTTGGCGTCGACGGAGTTGCCGACGGCGCGGCCCGGGTCTTCAAGACCTATCATTTGCCCCATTCCGGCAAGCTGTCCGTGGTTCGCCTGTGGAACAGCGACATCAAAGACGGCACGGTCCTGAACGGCGAGCGCGTGAGTGGCGTGTTCCAGCTGATGGGTGGCGAGCACAAGAAGATCGCCGCCGCCCGCGCCGGTGAAGTGGCGGCATTCGGACGCATGGACGAGGTCAAGACCGGCGATTTGCTGATCCCGGCGGGGGCCGCGCCCAACGGCGCCGCCGCCTGGCCGGAGCCTATTTCGCCGCTTTATTCCTTCGCCATCCATGCCGAGAAACGTGACGATGAGGTCAAGCTGTCCGGCGCGCTGGGCCGCCTTATGGAAGAGGATCCCTCTCTCACCATCGAACAAAACCCGGACACCAACCAGCTGCTGCTCCACGGCCAGGGCGAGATGCATCTCAGGATCGCCCTGGAGCGGCTCAAGAACCGCTATCACATGCCGGTGATCGCCGAGCGTCCGCAGGTTCCCTACAAGGAGACCATTCAGCGGCCGGTCAGCCAGCATGCGCGGTTCAAGAAACAGACCGGAGGCCATGGTCAGTTTGGCGACGTGCACGTCGATATCAAACCGTTGCACCGCGGGTCCGGCTTCGAGTTCAACCAGTCCGTGGTCGGCGGTTCGGTCCCACGCCAGTTCATTCCGGCGGTCGAGACCGGGGTCAAGGAGTTCCTCCGCAGAGGCCCGCTGGGCTTCCCGGTGGTGGACGTCTCGGTGACATTGACGGACGGGCAACACCATTCCGTCGATAGCTCGGAGCAGGCGTTCAAGACGGCCGGTCGCATGGCCATGAGCGAAGGTCTGCCCAAGTGCAATCCCGTCCTGCTCGAGCCGATCCACAATGTCAGCATCGTCATCCCCAGTGAGTTCACCTCGCAGGTTCAGCGCATTGTCAGCGGTCGGCGCGGACAGATTCTCGGCTTCGACGCCAAGGCGGGCTGGAAGGGCTGGGACGAGGTCAAGGTCCAGATGCCGCAGTCGGAGTTGCACGACCTGATCATCGAGTTGCGCTCGCTGACCAAGGGCGTGGGCTTTTTCGAGTCGAGCTTCGACCGTTTGCAGGAGCTGACCGGCAGGCTGGCCGACGACGTGGTACGCGCCCATCGGAGCGACAACGAAAAGGCGGCCGCGTCGTGACGCCGCGTCTGTGAAGGGACGGGCGAGAGCGATGAGGCCGGTATGACGCCCGAGAGGATCGCGGCGGCCGCGGCGCTGTTGCGGCAGGCGCGGGGCGATGCCCGTGCGCTGGCCGACGTGCCGGAGAAGCTGCGTCCGGCGACGCTGGCCGAGGGCTACGCGATCCAGGACGCGTTCGTGCAGCAGTGGGACGCCCGGATTGGCGGCTGGAAGGTCGCCTGCACGGCCGAGGATCAGCGCCGCTTGGTTGGCATCGACACCCCGATCAGCGGCCGGATCTTTACCAACGTTCTCTTGCGCTCGCCGGCCGAGCTGCCGGCGGCCGCATTCAACGGGCCCGGCCTCGAAGGCGAGTTCGCCTTTCGCATGGCGCGTGCCCTGCCGCCGCGGGACGAGCCCTATGACGGGGCTGAAGTGGCGGACGCGGTGGCGACCGTGCATCCCGCGGTCGAGGTGGTGGACAGCCGCCTCGAAGGCTGGGTGGATCTTGGTGGGCCGATGCTGGTTGCCGACAATGCGGTCAACGGTGCTTTGATCTGCGGCGAAGGGGAAAAGAACTGGCGGCGCTTCGATCTCGCCCGGCAGACCGTTCGTCTCGACATCGACGGACGGACGGTCGAGGAGGGTGCCGGCAGCCGTGTGCTCGGCCACCCGCTCAGGGCGCTCACCTGGCTCGTCAACCACCTGCGGGAGCGGGGTATCGCGCTCGAGGCCGAGCATTTCGTCACCACCGGTACGTGCACCGGTCTGCACTTCGTGTCGGCCGGCGCCGATGCGCGGGCCGATTTCGGCGCGCTTGGCGCGGTTCGGGTGACGATCTCCGGCTGAGTTCGACGCGTCCTAGTAAAGGTGCTGCCCGCCGGTGACGAAGATCTCGGTCCCGGTCACGTAACCCGAGTGTTCGGACGCCAGGTAGAACACTGTATCGGCGACCTCGGCGGGTGTGCCCAGCCGATGCATCGGGATGCGCGGGATCAGGGACTCGTATTCGGGCGACAGCATGGCCGTCTCGATCTCCCCGGGCGCAACGGCGTTCACCCGGACGCCAAGCTCGCCGAACTCGGCCGCCATCTCCCGGGTCAGCGCGGACAGCGCCGCCTTGGAGGTACTGTAGGCCGAGCCGGCGAATGGGTGGATGGCATGCCCTGCGATCGAGGTGATGTTGATGATCGCGCCTTTCGCTTTGGCGAGCGCGCCGGCGAAGCCCCGCCCGAGGGTCAGCGGTGCGAAGAAGTTCAGCTCGAAGACCGTCCGCCAGCCGTCGAGATCGCCGTTCAGACAGCCGAGGCGCTCCTTGAACGGGGTCTTCGGAGACATCCCGGCATTGTTGACCAGGGCGTGCAGGGGGTTCCCGTCCAGGAGAGCGTTCGCCTGATCGATGAATTTGCTGCGCTCCGCCGAGTCGGCCAGATCGGTCGTGATGTGATGGGACCAGTTCGGATCCCGCTGGCACTCGACCGGCACGTCTTCTCGCGAACAGGTGATCACGCGCCAGCCTTCGTCCGAAAAGCGCTGTACGGTGGCATGGCCGATGCCCCGACTGGCGCCCGTCAATAGCAACGTTTTCCGGGCCGTAGCTTTGCTGTTTGCCATTCCTGGAGATTAGGGGAAGCGGTCAGCGCGCGCCAGTCCCGCCATGGTGCCCTAGAGATCCCGGCAGGGTGCCGTGACCGCATTGAACGGAATCTTCTGCGCACGTAGGGCCGCGGCAAGGGGTGCCATCGTGGCGCCGAAATAAATTCCTTGCGGCGGCGTTCCCGACGGATCCAGCTCTCGGTTTGCGATGCCGATGACGGCGCCGCACGAGTCGAGCAGCGGCGCGCCCTCGCTGCCGGTCTCCACGGTGGCGCTGTGCATGATCACCTCGATCGGCGCGCGCCCGTCGCGGCGCGGCAGCTTGATCATCCGTCCCATCGCGCCCGGTTTGAGCGCAGCCTGCAGACCGCCGTCTCCCGAGAACCCGAGAAGAAACAGGTTGGCCCCACCTTCGGGAACGACCTCCGCGATCGTCAAGGGCGGTTGCTTGAGGCCGCTGACCCGGAGAATGGCGAGATCGTGCTCTTCCGACGACCACAGGATTTCCGCCGGCACGCCCCGACTCCCTTTGCTGCCGGACGGTAGCACCTTGATCGAGGCGGCGTCCGCGACGCCTTTGCGGACTGTCACAACGTCGCCACGGTCGTTAAGCACAAAGCCGGTCCCAAGGACGGATTGCTCGCCGGCCGCGTCAACTCCGACGATCCGTACGACCCCGGCCAATAGGCTGTCGAGGTCCGGTTCCTGGTCCGAGCAGGCGACAACCAGCAACGCCAATGCCAGCGCCGCCGCCGCGTTGCCAATCCATCCGAGACCTCTGCTCATGCGGCCTCCGCGATCCTCACGTGGATCGGAACCCCGCCGCCACAGCATCGAGGACTATAGGGCGACTGACGACGGTCATAAACACCCTTACGTGGCGGCCCCGGGAATTATCCTCCCCCAACTCTCATTCTGCAGTGGAATTGGGTCTCTCATAACGAATTCGCAAGCCCACGCTGCCGAGACGGAGCAGATCGCCGTCGCGTATCTCGGTGGGAGCGTGTGCCGCAAGCTTCGTGTCGCCGAGAAAAGTGCCGTTGGTCGACTGCATATCTTCGGCCGTGAGCCGGCCGTCTCGAATGAACAGACGGAGGTGCCGACGCGACACGCTGTCGTCGTCTAGAACCAGATCACAGAGATCGGGGTTTCGTCCCAAAACCAATCCATCCCCGGCGCGGGCAAAATCCAACGGCCCGAACGCGAAATGCCACTTTCGGCCGTTGCGATCCTGGCCGATCGCGGACCAGCAGACCGGCGTCATACGGGGCTCGATACGTTGCCGCTCGACGCCCGCCCCGTCGTGGTGCCGGGCGTGGGGTCCGGTCGCGAGAGGCTTCGTGCGGTCACCGGCTCAGGGCTGGCGCCGGCTTGACCCATGTGACACGAAACGGCCGGGTAACGCCATCATGCTCGGTAATGGAGACGTACTCGCCTTGCTTGAACAGATGCCGGTCGAACTTGAAGATCGGCTCGTCATCGTCGTCTCCCGGCGCGTAGGAGAAGGCCCAGCCTGTGCGGCTGTGGACGAGTTGGCCATGCTCGTCGTCCTCGCCGTCCCAGAAGCGCCAGACCGTACAGGCGAGCTTGCTGGCCTGCCACCCCTCCATGTCGAGGTGTCCATCCGCATCGAGGGGTGCGGTGAATTCGTACCCATGCGCCGCGCTGCCGTCGGGGTGGTCCTTCGTTCGCGCCAACTCCAACCGAATCAGCTTCAGCGTCATCCCGCCCTCCTCCTGGCCTCCTCGAAGGCCCTGAGTTCCTCTCCATGGGTATCGACAAAATGCCTGAGGACATGCTTGAGCCGCAACACTTCTTTCGTGTCCCCGCGGTCCCGCGCATCGGCAATGTCGTCGCGGATCATCTTGCGAATCCGGGGCGGTCCGTCCGGCTGGTGCACCAGATACTCTGCCATCTCGGCAGCGGCGATTTCCGGGATGTGTTCATGCACGGCGACCGCCTGGATCTCTTCTTCCGTCAGCTCGCAAAGCGCGAGGCAATCTTCAAGCGTAAGCATGGGATTTCTCGACCTCTCTAACCCTGATGTTCGTTCAGTTCCGAGCTTTTCACGCGACGGTCCGGCGACAAATGATCGATGTCAAGTGCCGTTTGCCGCGGCCAGGGACAGCGCCGACCGGACGGCCGCCAGCGTCTCGTCGGGACCGTGGTCCGCTGGGACCCGTTGCCAGGTGAGCTCGCCCGGATCGAACCGTAGCTGTTGCTGCAGCACCGCCACCGTGGCGTCCGAGGGGTCCGCCGATCGCCGGGCGATCCGATCGGCGCAGATCTCGGCCGAAGCCTCGAGCCACAGACCGCTGAACCGGACGCCGGCCCGGCGCGCCACCGCCTCGATGTCCGCTCGCTGCCGCGGCCGGCCGAACACCGCATCCGCGACGACCGCGTGCCCGGCCGCCAGGACGCACTCGGCCTGTCGGCAAAGGGTCCGATAGACCCGGCGCGTCATGGCGCCGCCGTAGGCGTCTTGCGGCAGCCGGGTGAGCGGGTCGACGCCCGCCAGCCGCTTGCGAATCAGGTCACTGCGGAGCTGTACCGCGCCGGGTGCCGGCCCCAGCGCCGGCGCCAGGCCGCGTCCGAGGGTCGACTTACCGGTTCCCGAAAGGCCGCCGACGGCTATGGCTTGGGCGGGCGCCGGCTCCAAGAAGGCGAGCGCGTGCGCCAGATAGGCCTCGGCTTCGCGCCCGAGATCCCGGGCCGCCTCGCCCTCGGCCAGCCGCGCCGCCCGGGCGTTGACATGACAACGGATGGTCGCCCGGAGGGCCAGGAACAGCGGCAGGGTCGCCAGCCCGGCATAGTCCTCGGTAATCGACAGATATCGGTTGAGGACGGCGTTGGCGAGCGACCGCAGGCCCCGCTCTTCCAGGTCCATCAAGAGGAACGCCAGGTCGTAGAACACATCGATGCAGGCGATCTCCTCGCTGAACTCGATGGCATCGAACAGCGTCGGGCGGCCCTCAAACAGGCAGATGTTGCGGAGATGCAGATCGCCATGGCAGTGACGCACACGGCCGGCCTCGCGGCGCTCGTCCAGCAGGTCGCCGAGCCGTCGGAGCGCTTGCCCGCACAGCGCCTCGAGCCGGGCCACGTCGCCGGGATCCAGCAGGTCCCGGCCGGCGTCGGCCAGCTCGCGGGCGTTCGAGGCCAGGATCCCCGCAATCCCGTCCCTGCCACCGTGGTCCGGGCGGGGCTCCGCCTCGGCGTGAAATTGGGCGACGCGGTCCGCCACGTCGATCATCCTGGTTTCGTCGAGGGCGCCGCGACGTGCCAGGACGTCGAACAGATCGTCCTGGCTGAACCGGCGCATGACGACCAGCCACTCCAAGACCTCGCCGGTGCCCCGTCCCTCGGTGTCCAGAAGCAAGTCGCCAGACTCGGTCCGGCGCACGGCGCCGACGTTCAGATAGAGTTCCGGCGCAGTCCGGCGATTGATCGCGACCTCCGCCGCACAGGCGGTCTGGCGTTGGGCGAGGGTCGAAAAATCGAGATAGGCGAGACGTCGGGCCCGTTTCAGCTTGTAGGCCCGCTCGCCGGCCAGGAACACGGTCGAGATATGGGTGTCGATGCGCTGGACCTCGGGCACAGCTGCCGGGTAGCTCTCCGGACGGGACAGGAAATCGAGAACCGCCTGCTGCGAGTCGTTCATTGATCGAGGAACTGGTCCGGGCTCAGCCGGCAAGCCTGGGATGGTCTTCGTCCACGCCCGCCGGGTCCTGATGGATCAGCACCTCGGCATCCGGGAACGCCTGCCGGATCTCCGTCTCGACCGAATCGGCGATTTCATGCGCCTGCATCAGGCTCAACGTCGGCTCCATTTCGAGATGCAGCTGGATGAATATCTGCTGGCCGGCGCTGCGGGTGCGCAGATCATGCATGTCGACCACTTCGGGATGGGCAACGGCAAGATCATGGATGCGCCGCCTATCCTCGTCGGGCAATTCGCGGTCCATCAGGATGTCGAGCGACGAGCGGGCAATCTGCCAAGCGTTGTAGAGGATGTAGACGGCGATCGCCGCGCCCATCAAGGGATCGGCCATAGCCCAGCCCAGGTTCGAGGCCAGCACGAAGGCCAGAATGACGGCGCCGCTGGTCAGCAGGTCGCCCACATAGTGCAGGGAGTCCGCGCGAATCGCCACCGACCCGGTCCGGCGGATAACGGAGCGCTGGAAAATCACCAACGCCAGGGTGAGCAAAATGGAGAACGCCATGACGGCGATGCCGATCGCCGTGTTTTCCAAGGGCTGCGGCGTAATCAGGCGCTGGCTCGCCGCGAGTAGCAGGAAGACCGCCGAGCCCGCGATGAAGGCCGACTGTCCGAGCCCGGCCAGCGCTTCCGCCTTGCCATGCCCGAATCTGTGTTCCTGATCGGCCGGCTGCAGGGCGTGGCGGACCGCGAACAGATTGATCAGCGAGGCGCAGACGTCGAGCAGGGAATCGACCAAGGTGGACAGCATGGCCACCGAATCGGTGAGCAGCCAGGCCGCCAGCTTCACCAAGATCAGGACGCTCGCGACGGCCACCGCCGCGCGGGAGGCGAGCAGCATGAGACGCCCGCCGGCCAGCTCCGCTTGGGCCGCCGTGGTCACGCTCCGTCGCTCCGTGCGCCTGCCGGCGTCTCTGCGAAGGCCCGTTTCTTGGGTGTCGGGTAACGGATCACGGGAACAGGATCTCCGACCGCCAGCTGGCCTGGGAATGGGTGTCGCGATGGTACAGGACGCGCTCGTGCAGCCGGAAGGGGCGCTCCTGCCAGAACTCGATCCGAACCGGCTGGATGCGGAAGCCGGACCAATGGGGGGGGCGCTCGATCCGGCTCACCCCGAACTTAGCGGCATACTTGGCGACCCGCTTTTCGAGCTCCCAACGGGCCTCCATCACGCGCGACTGATCCGAGGCCCAGGCGCCGATCTGCGCGCCCCGGTCGCGACTGGCGAAATAGGCGTCCGCCTCCTCGTCGCTCACCGGCTTGGCCTCGCCCTCGATCCGGACGCTGCACTTCGTCGATTTCCAATAGAAGCACAACGCGGCCATCGGATGTTCCGCCAGATCCCGGCCCTTGTGGCTTTCGAGGTTGGTATAGAACACGAAGCCGTCCTCGTCGAAGCCCTTGAGCAGCACCATCCGCGCCGATGGCATGCCATCCGGCCCCACCGTCGCCAGGCACATGGCGTTGGGATTGCTGGGCTCGCGCTTCTCCGCCTCTTCAAACCATTCGCGGAACAGGGCGATTGGGTCGGACCGATCCGACAGCGACATGGCAGAATTTCCGTCTCGGAGACACTATGCAGAACATAGCGAGATCGCCGGAATTTGCCAGATCGGGCCGACGATTTGGCGATTGCCGGGAGGGATGATCCTAGCGCGTTTCCCGTAACACCACCGACGGCATTGGCGCCTATGGCCGCCCCTCCTGACGTTCAGCCGAGGTTCAGCTCGCATGTGCATGATGGGGTCCAGGATCGGGCGGCTGCCGACCGGGAGGCCGGGGACACGGTCCGGGTCCTATGTCCCGCCGGGTGCCTATGCCCGTCTCTTTGTGTCTACAGGAAATTCTTCCTGGAAACTCTCTTTGGTCCACGTAAATCGAGGCAAGTGATGAATTCTGTAGCGAAGTACCTGGGCGTTGCGGTCTTGGCGTTGTCGATGACGGCGTGTGCTCAAGGCCGCGAAAAGGAGGGGGCGGGCACGCTGCTCGGCGCGGCCGCCGGCGGCGCGATCGGCTCTCAGATCGGGTCGGGTTCCGGCCGTGCCATCGCGATCGGGACCGGTGTCTTGCTCGGCGGCCTGCTCGGCAATCAGATCGGCAAGCGTCTGGATGAGCAGGACCGCCAGCTTGCGGCCCAGAATGCTCAGCAGTCGCTGAGCTACAATCGGTCGGGCACCAGCTCGACCTGGCGCAACCCGGACACCGGCCACCAGGGCACGTTCACGCCGCAACCGGCCTACCAGAACTCCCAAGGGCAGTGGTGCCGCGAGGGCTCCCATACGGTGACCATCGACGGTCGGCAAGAGACCGTGACCAACGTCTATTGCCGCGGCGATGACGGCGTCTGGCAGGCGGCCAGCTAGAGCATTGGCAGTAGGGGGCTAGGAACGAATGCGTACCGAGTGGAGGCGGTCGCGATGCCGAATTCCCGCGCTCGGCCTCTGGGCTCAGGCGGTCCGGTCTGGTATCCTATCGGCCAGGGAGGAGCCGGGTAAGTGTAACCCGGCCAGTACTTTGCTGGAGACCGGGCCATGCGCACGCTGAGGGCCTGTGTGGCGGGTTTGCTGATGATCGCGCTCGCGGGCTGCGAATCCGGCCGCGAGAAAGAGGTCATCGGGACGCTGATCGGCGCCGCCGCCGGCGTCCTGATCGGCTCGACGATTGGCTCGGGGTCGGGCCAGGCGGCCGCGATGGGCTTCGGCGGCATGCTCGGCGGCATGATCGGCGGCGCGATCGGCAGCGACCTCGACGAGCAGGACCGGAAGCGAGCGGATCGGGCCGCGCGCGAGTCCATTCACAAGACGCCCGATGGCACGAGCTCGACCTGGGTGAATCCGGATAGCGGCAATTCCGGCAGCTACACCCCGACGGGCGAGATCTTCACCAACGACAAGGGCGAGCCCTGCCGCAAGGTCCGTCAGCTCGTCATCATCGATGAGGAAGAGACCATCGAAGACGTCGTCCTGTGCGAGAAGGCGGACGGGAGCGTGGTCGCGAGCAATTGACCAGCGCCATAGGGCTCAATGCGCCGCGCCCGAGCTGCGACCCCGCGGCAGAACCGCTTCGATCTTGGCTTTCTCGGCTCTACGGTCGCCCGGCAGCACGAGATCTTTGAGCGGCAGGCCGAGGATTTCGGCCTCGGCGCGCTGCATGACGACAACGAGCTCCCTGAGCCGAGTCTGCCAAGGCTCCTCGTCCTCGACCGCGTGCTCGGTCTCGATGGCCAGGCCCAGGTCCCGGTACAGATCGAAGAAGCTCGCGGCCTCGAGATCTCGGGCCAGCAACCAGGTGCCGTCCGTCGCCATCGCGATATAGCGGCTGTCCGAGAGTCTCTGGAGGATCTCCTCCAGGGTTGCCGTCTCGCCCACGATCATCTGCTTGAACGTCTCGGTTCGGACGCCACCTTCACCACGCCGCGCCGCCTCCGACAGCCGTGCCAGGACCCCGAGCGCGATGCTCAGCTGCTGCCGCCACTGCGCGGCGGCGGTCCGCCGGCTGCCATGACGATACTCCGGCAGGGAGGCGGCGATCTCGGCGCCGACCAGCACCACGGCCCAGGACAGATACATCCAGACCAGGAACAGCGGGATGGTCGAGAGCGCACCGTAGATGGTCTGCTGCGCCGGGAAGTTGGCGATGTAGAGGGCGAAGCCCCGCTTCAGGATCTCGAAGCACAGGGCGGCGATGGCGCCGCCAATCAAGGCGTGGCGCCAGTTCACCCGCTTGTTCGGCACGACCAGATACATCAGGGAAAACAGGGCCGTTTCCAAGACCCACGGCAGGACCCGCACGAGTCGGCCCAAGGGCCCGGTAAAGGCGTCGATTTCCAGCATCCGGGTCAGCGTGAAGATGTAGGTCGAGAGCGAGATGCTGGCACCCATCAAGAGCGGCCCGATCGTCAGGATCGCCCAGAAGATCAGCAATCGGCTGACCAGGTTGCGGGATCGCCCGGCCCGCCAGATCATGTTGAAGGCGCTCTCGACGGTCGCGAACATCAGGAGCGCGGTCACCGCCAGAACGACGATGCCGATCGCGGTCAGCTGGCCGGTGTTGGCCACGAATCTGTTGAACTGCTCCTGGATGATGGCGCCGAGCTCGGGGACCATGTTCTCGAAGATCAGGTTCTGGACCTGCTGCTGCAGATCCTGAAAGGCCGGAAACGCCGAGAACATGGCGAAACCGATCGTCATCAGAGGCACCAGCGCCAGTAGAGTGGTGTAGCTGAGGGAAGCCGCGACGCGCAGGCAACGGTCGCCGTGGAACCGGTGCCAGGCATATGCGCACAGGCGCCCAAGATCGGCCAGGCGGGCTTTCGCGTCCAAGCGGGCCGCGTCGACTCCGGTCATGGCGGCATCCGGTTCCCAACTGTCCAGCTAGGGGCGATGATAGCTCGGATGAGGCAAGCGGCGAAAGGCTGCCCGGCGGCTCGCCTTGCTATCCCGCAGCTTAGTTTGTATAGGAACCAGCCGGGCGGCGGGCGGCGCGATTGCGACAGAGCGAGGGTAGAATGAGCGAACACAAGCCATTAATGGCGGGAAAACGTGGGCTGGTCATGGGCGTCGCCAACGATCGGTCGATTGCCTGGGGCATCGCCAAGACGCTCGCCGCGCACGGTGCCGAGCTCGCTTTCACCTATCAGGGCGAGGCGCTGCTCAAGCGTGTCGGGCCGCTCGCCGAATCAGTGGATTCGCCGATCCTCATGCCCGCCGATGTGACCGACGAGGCAAGCCTCGACGAGGTCTTCAAGGCCATCGAGAAGACCTGGGGCAGCATGGACTTCCTGGTGCACGCCATCGCCTTCGCCGACCGGGACGACCTCAAGGGGCGCTATTCCGACACCTCGCGCCAGGGCTTCCTGATGGCGATGGAGATCTCCTGCTACTCGTTCACCGATCTCGCCAGGCGCGCCGCGGCGCTGATGCCGAACGGCGGCAGCCTGCTGACCATGACATACGCGGGCGCCGAACGGGTCATGCCCCACTACAACGTCATGGGCGTGGCCAAGGCCGCGTTGGAGGCGAGCGTCAAATATCTCGCGGCCGATCTCGGCGGGCAGGGGATCCGCGTCAACGCGATCTCGGCAGGCCCCCTGAAGACCCTGGCTGCCTCCGGCATCGGCGACTTCCGCTATATCCTCAAGTGGAACGAGCTCAACGCGCCGCTGCGCCGGAACATCTCACTGGACCAGGTCGGCGCGGCCGGGCTCTACCTGCTGTCCGACCTCGGCGGCGGCGTGACCGGCGAGGTGCACCACGTGGACGCCGGCTACCACGTGGTGGGCATGATGGCGGTCGACGCCGTGGATGACGTGCGGGACTTCCTCGCGGGCTTCAACCCGCAAGGCTGATCATGCCCGGTAACAGCTTCGGCCGGGCCTTTCGCTTCACCACCTGGGGTGAGAGCCACGGGCCGGCCATCGGCTGCGTCGTCGACGGGGTGCCGCCGGGCCTTCCCTTGGCCGAGCCGGATGTGCAGTACTGGCTCGACCGGCGCCGCCCCGGCGGCAAGTTCACCTCCCAGCGGCGCGAGCCCGATGCGGTCTCGATCCAGTCCGGCGTGTTCGAGGGCAAGACCACCGGCGCACCCATATCCATGGTGATCGAGAACCAGGACCAGCGCTCAAAAGACTATAGCGATATCAAAGACTTGTTCCGGCCGGGCCACGCCGATTTCACCTACTGGAAGAAGTACGGCCACCGGGACTACCGCGGCGGCGGGCGCGCCTCGGCCCGGGAGACGGCGATGCGGGTGGCCGCCGGCGCGATCGCGCGCAAGGTGCTCGGCGACGACGTGACGGTGCGCGGCGCCTTGGTTCAGATGGGGCCGCATGCGGTCAGCCGGGACCGCTGGGACTGGGACGCGGTCGAAGCCAACCCCTTCTGGTGCCCCGACGCCGAGACGGCCCAGACCTGGGAATCCCATATCGAGGAGGTGCGCAAGGCCGGGTCGTCCACCGGCGCGGTCATCGAAGTGACGGCCTCGGGCGTGCCGGCAGGTCTGGGCGAGCCGGCCTATGACAAACTCGACGCCGACATCGCGAAGGCGATGATGAGCATCAACGCGGTCAAGGGCGTGGAGATCGGCACGGGCTTCGCCGCCGCGGCCGAGCGCGGCGAGGACGCCCATGACGAGATGCGCATGGACGGCGACCAGGTCGTGTTTCTCTCGAACAGGTCGGGCGGCACGCTGGGCGGCATCTCGACCGGCCAGGACGTGGTCGCGCGCTTCGTGGTCAAGCCGACCAGCTCGATCCTGATCCCGCGCAAGGGTGTCACCGTGGCTGGCGAGGAGACCGAGGTGGTGACCAAGGGCCGCCACGATCCCTGCGTCGGCATCCGCGCGGTGCCGGTGGGCGAGGCCATGCTGGCGATCGTCTTGGCCGACCATCTGCTGCGCCACCGGGGGCAGTGCGGCTAGGCACGCGCGCGCCGCACGCCAGGAGTCCGTGGTCAACCATGCTCGTCTCCCTCATCCAGGTTCCCTACGACTCCGGCCACCGGGACGCCCGCATGGGGCGCGGGCCGGCGCATTTCCTGGGCCACGGCGCGGCGGAGCGCCTGCGCGAGGCCGGCCAGGACGTGCATCTGGCCGTCGTCGAAGCAGAGAGCGCGTTCCGGACCGAGACCAAGACGGCCTTCGAGCTGCATGGCCTCTTGGCGGCTCAGGTCCGGGCGGCGCGGACGGAGCATCGCCTGCCCCTGGTCCTCGCCGGCAACTGCAACAGCGCCGTCGGCACGGTCGGCGGGCTCGCGCCTCCGGACGTGGGCGTGATCTGGTTCGACGGGCACGCGGACTTCAACACCCCCGAGACCACGACCACGGGTTTCCTCGACGGCATGGGATTAGCCACGTTGACGGGGCGCTGCTGGCGGACGATGGCGGCTTCGGTGCCCGGCTTTCGGCCGCTTGCCGACGAAAACGTGATCCTGGTGGGCGCGCGGGACATCGGCGAAGCCGAGCTGGAAGCGCTGGAGCGCTCGGGCATCACCTGGGTCGGCGTGGACAGCGTCCGCTCCCGGGGTGTCGAGGGCGCGTTGGGTCCCGCGCTCGCGGCGCTGCGGGAACGCGTGGCCGAGGTCTATATGCATATCGATCTGGACGTGCACGACCCGGCCGAGGCGCCCGCCAACCATCTGGCGCCTCCCGACGGGCTCACGGTGCAGGAGGTGCAAGAGGCGGTCCGGCTGATCGCGCGGGAA
>JAAUXY010089050.1_pt1 | contig 33309 bp, 30 predicted proteins | sample 7278121 | NCBI WGS metagenome assembly JAAUXY01 (sample SAMN14350117, study PRJNA611818) | marine sediment metagenome | isolation source: surface marine sediment (1.8m) | place: French Polynesia: Moorea | collected 2018-08
CGGTTTCTTGCCGGCCGCCCTGAGCGCAGGGTTGTAGCGAATCAGCGGCCAGTAACCGCTCGCGGTAGCCAGCGCCTGTTGCTTGAGCCCGTCCTTCAGGTCATAGCCGTGCGCGATGCAGTGGCTGTAGGCGAGGATCAGCGACGGTCCGTTGTACTCCTCGGCCTCGCGCATCGCGAGCAGCGTCTGCTGCGGGTTCGCGCCCATCGCGACCTGCGCGACGTAGACGTTGCCGCTCGAGATCGCCTGCAGCGCAAGATCCTTCTTGCCGATGCGTTTGCCGGCCGACGCGAACTTCGCCGACGCGCCCAACGGCGTGGCTTTGGACATCTGACCGCCGGTGTTGGAATACACTTCGGTATCCATGACCAGCACGTTGACGTTGCGACCGCTGGCGAGCACATGGTCCAGACCGCCGGAGCCGATGTCGTACGCCCAGCCATCCCCGCCGACCAGCCAGATGCTGCGGCGCACCAGGTGGTCCACGATCGACAGTAGCGCCTCGGCCTTCGGGCTCTCGCGCTCGCGCGTGACCGCCTCGAGGCGTTCCTTCAGCTCTTTGACGCGCCGCCTCTGTGCGCGGATCTCACTGCCGATCGTCTGGCCGGCATTAATCAATTGATCGGCGAGTTCCTCTCCGATCTCCGGCACCAGCTCTTCGACCATCTGCTTGGCGATCGCCATGTGATGGTCGGCCGCAATACGCATGCCCAGCCCAAACTCCGCGTTGTCTTCGAACAGTGAGTTGGACCAGGCAGGGCCACTGCCCTCTGCGTTCTTGGCCCACGGCGTCGTCGGGAGGTTGCCGCCATAGATCGACGAGCAACCCGTCGCGTTCGCGACCATGAGACGCGGTCCGAACAACTGTGACAGTAATCGGACATACGGCGTCTCGCCGCAACCGGCACAGGCGCCGGCAAACTCGAACAACGGCTGCAGGAACTGTGCGCCGCGCACCGACGAGAATTCGACGGCCGCACGATCGTTGAAGTCCAGCGTTTCGAAGAACTCGATGTCCTTTCGGGTCTTGTCGAGGATCGGCGCCTTGTCGGTCATGTTGATCGCTCGAACCTCGGGGTCATCGGGACTGCGGACCGGACAGGCATCGACACACAGCGTGCAGCCGGTGCAGTCCTCTGCGTAGACCTGCAGCGAGTAGCGCGTCTCCGGGAAGCCACGCGCGCTGATCGGCGCCGTCGCGAAGCCTTCCGGCGCATTATCGAGCGAGCTCTCGTGGTAGAACTTCGCGCGGATAACGCTGTGCGGGCAGACGAAGGAACAGTTACCGCACTGGATGCACAGATCCGCATCCCACAGCGGTATACGATCGGAGACGTTGCCCTTCTCGAACTGCGCGGTTGCGCTCGGGTAAGTGCCGTCGACCGGCAACGCGCTGACCGGCAGCTCGTCACCATGGCCGCGCATGATCTCTGCCGTCACTTCGCGTACGAAAGGCGGCGCGTGCGGCGGCACGACGGCATTCAGCGGTCGATCGCTGCTGACCTTCGCCGGTACCTTGACCTCGTAGAGGTGATCGAGTGCTGAATCGACCGCCGCGAAGTTCTGGTCGACGACGTCCTGGCCCTTGGAGCGATAGGTCTTCTCGATCGCCTTCTTGATCTGCTGGATTGCCTCGTCTCTCGGCAGCACACCGGACAGGGCAAAAAAGCAGGCCTGCATGATCGTATTGATGCGTTTGCCCATGCCGGCCTCTTTGGCGACGGCGCGGGCGTTGATGACGTGGACGCTCAGCTTCCGGTCGATGATGATTTCCTGCACCGGCTTCGGCAGCTCATCCCAGACCTCGTCGGGCCCATAGGGACTGTCGAGCAGGAACACGGCGTCCTCCGCCGCGTCCTTCAGGAGCTCGATCCTGTTGACCTGGTCAAACTGGTGGCACGCGATGAAGTTCGCTGACTGGATCAGGTAAGGCGCGTGGATCGGCTCCGGTCCGAAGCGCAGGTGTGACACCGTTCTCGATCCTGACTTCTTCGAGTCGTAGACGAAGTAGCCCTGGCAGTGCAGGTCCGTGTTCTCGCCAATAATCTTGATGCTGTTCTTGTTAGCGCCGACGGTGCCGTCCGCGCCCAGACCAAAGAACAATGCCCGCGTCGCCTTTGGATTTTCGATATTCCAGGACGCGTCGTAGTCGAGGCTCGTGTACGTTACGTCATCATTGATGCCGATCGTGAAATGGTTCTTCGGCTCGTCCTTTCGAAGCTCATCGAACACGGCCCGGACCATCGCCGGCGTGAACTCCTTCGACGACAGACCGTAACGTCCGCCGATGATCTTGGGCATCGTGCTACGCGCGCCGGACGCGACGGCCTCGGCGAGTACCGTGACGACGTCTGTGTACAGCGGCTCGCCGCTCGCGCCATGCTCCTTCGTGCGATCCAGCACGGCAATTGACTTCACGCTCTCCGGCAGCACCGCCAGCAGGTGCTTCGCCGAAAACGGCCGGAACAGACGTACGTTGATCATGCCGACGCCTTTGTCCGGCAGCGCATCAATCGTCTGTTCGACCGTCTCAGCGCCGGAGCCCATCAGCACAATAATGCGTTCGGCCTCGGGATCACCGTGGTAGTCGAAGAGCTTGTAGCGGCGCCCGGTGACGTCGGCGAACTGGTCCATGACCTTCTGCACGATTCCCGGCGTCTGGTCGTAGAAATTGTTCGCGCTTTCGCGGCCCTGGAAGTAGACATCCGGATTCTGAGCCGTGCCGCGAATGAACGGGTTATCCGGGTTCAGCGCCCTCGAGCGATGCTCGTACACGAGGCCGTCGTTGATCATCGCATGGGTCTCGGCCTCGCTGATGAGATCGATCTTGTCGACCTCGTGCGACGTCCGGAAGCCGTCGAAGAAGTGCAGGAACGGAATGCGCGCCTCGAGCGTCGCGGCATGACTGACAAGCGCAAGGTCCTGCGCAGTCTGCACGGATGACGAGGCCATCAGCGCAAAGCCGGTCGTGCGAGCTGCCATAACGTCCTGATGGTCGCCGAAGATCGACAGCGCCTGCGCGGCCAGCGAACGCGCGGCCACGTGGAACACCGCGGGCGTCAGCTCGCCCGCGATCTTGTACATGTTGGGTAGCATCAGCATCAGGCCCTGCGACGCGGTAAACGTCGTCGTCAGCGCGCCGGTCTGCAGCGCGCCGTGCGCCGTGCCGGCCGCACCGCCCTCACTTTGCATTTCGATGATGTCCGGTATCTGCCCCCAGATGTTTTCCTTGCCGGCGGCCGACCAGACGTCGGCTTGCTCCGCCATCGGTGACGACGGCGTGATCGGGTAAATCGAACAGATTTCGCTGACCGAGTAAGCAACGCGCGCAACCGCCTCGTTGCCCTCCATCGCACGTTTTTCCGTCATGCCGTAGCTCCTTCGCCGGGCTCGTCGATCATCTCGATGGCGTGGCAGGGACATTGCTCATAGCAGACGGCACATCCCGTGCACTTATCGAAATTGAATTGGTAGCGCTTGCCGGGACCGAGTTTGATGATGGCGCCCTCGGGGCAGGCGCCATAGCAGCCGTCACACTCGAAGCAGTTGCCACACGACAGGCAGCGCCTGGCCTCGAACAGCGCCTCATCTTCCGTCAGGTTTTTCAGGATCTCGTCGAAGCCGCTTGTTCGTGCCTCCGGTGGCAGTCGATCCTGCTCGACCTGCGGCGCGTCGGTCCGGTACCACAGGTGCAGGCGCTCGTGGCCGATGATCGGATGGCGCGTGCCGCGCTGATAGCTCGTATCGTTCAGGAACGCATCAATGTGCCTTGCCGCATGCTTGCCGTGACCGACAGCGACTGTGACCGAACGCTCGTCGGGCACCATGTCGCCGCCGGCGAAGATGCCCGCATGGCCGGTCATCATGTTGTCGTCGACGACGACGGTGTGGCCCCACTCGAACTCGATCCCGGGCACCTTCTCGAGGAACTCGGTGTCCGTGTCCTGACCAACGGCGAGGATCAACGAATCCGCCTCTAACTCCTCGAAACGCCCCGTCGGCTGCGGGCGACCGTTCTCATCGAGCTCCATGACCTCGACCTTGAACGTGGACTTGTCGATCTCCTTGATCGTGCGCAGCCAGTTGATCTTGACGCCCTCTTCGATGGCCTCGTCCGCCTCGAAATCGTGGGCCGGCATGCTGCTGCGATCGCGCCGGTAGATGATCATCGTCTCGGTCGCACCGAGGCGTTGCGCCGTTCGGGCCGCATCCATCGCCGTATTGCCACCGCCGTAGACGGCGACCCGGCGACCCAGTGCCGGCGGCTCACCTTCGTTCGCCTGGCTTAAGAAACTGACGGCATCGAGAATCTTGCCGGCATCGCGAGTCGGTATCTCGATTTTCTTGCTGATGTGCGCACCGACTGCGGCGAATACGGCATCGAAACCACCTGCCTCTTTTTCGGCCAGCACGTCCTCGACGCGATGATTGAGCGTGATCTTCACACCGAGATTCTCGATGCGACGGATCTCCGCCTGCAGCTCGTCCCGCGGCATACGATAGGCGGGGATACCGAAGTGGATCATGCCGCCGGCGATCGGGCCCGCCTCACGGATTTCGACTGAGTGCCCAAAGTTAGCGAGGTGGTAGGCCGCCGACAGGCCGCTCGGCCCGGCGCCGATGATCAGGATCTTCTTGCCGGTCTGCGTCGCTGGCTTCTCGAATTGCCAGTCATTCTCGAGGGCGAGATCGCCAAGGAAGCGTTCCACGGCGTGAATACTGACCGAGCTGTCCGTGAACGCGCGGTTGCACACGTCCTCGCAGGGGTGGTAGCAGACGCGGCCGTGAATGGACGGCAGCGGATTGTTCCTGACGATCTCTCGCCAGGCCGCCTCGTGTTCACCGGCCTGGGCCAGCGCGAGCCATGCCTGGATATTCTCACCAGCCGGACAGGCGTCGTTGCAGGGTGGAAGAAAGTCGACGTAGTCAGGACGCCTTGTCCGTAAGGCACCCGTACCTCGGGCGTGTTGCGTCAGGTCGGCGCGTTGGGTCAGGTCGATGCTTGCCATTTGCCGCGGATGCTTGTGATTTTCAGCCAGTGTTAAACAGGCGGCAAAAGACGGGTATCCGGGCTATTACGGATGCTGTTGAGTGATAACCACTTTGGTTTCTTTGAAAAATGCCAGGTTGCCGACCAACCACCCTGCTCCGGGTTCGTCTATGGCTGCTGTGCCTGGACGTACCCCCGATCAGCCAGTTGTTTGTCGTGCCAGCGGTTCAGGGTGAGCAGCGCCAGTATCGCACCCGACAACGCCCACGCCATGTCGGACTGCGTATCCCACATGTAACCCTGTGTGCCAAGAAATGAATCGGCCGCTTCCTTTGACAAGAGTGCTACCCACCATTCAATCAGCTCGTAAAACGCGCTGATCGCGAGGCATGCGCAGACGATCAGGAAATTTCGCCAGGCGGGTGTGCGTACGACGTTCAGACGAATCAGCAACTCTCGCGCAATCATTGCCGGCACAAACCCCTGCGCCAGGTGTCCGAGCTTGTCGTAGTCGTTGCGACTGCCGTTAATCAGTTCCTGGAACCACTCCCCGAGCGGAACGAGTGCGTAAGTGTAGTGACCACCGACCATCAGGATGACGCAATGGATGAGAATCAACACATAGACGAGCGTGGTCAGCGGAAATCGTTTTAGCGTAGCAAGCAGTATCGCCGCACCGGCGACGGCGGGGAATACCTCGAGCCCCCACGTCGGGTAGTCGTGAGGATTGATCCCGGACCAGACCAGCACCGACAGGAATATGGCCGCCCAGGATATACGCGCTACCGACATCAGCTCCACTCGATGCAAACGTCTCACGCTACCTTAGCGCAGGACGCATGGCTTCGCAGCAATGGCGTGAGCCGCATCGGGCGACTCACGCGCGTGCGCTATCAGGGCCGGCTGCAGATGACTCCGGTGATGTTGGGATGCGAGTAATCCGGCCGACAGACCCAGCCTCCCCAGGCTTCCTCCCAATCCGCCCAGTAGTCGTCCTGATCGTCCCAGGCGTCCTCCTCGTCACTACCGGGTGGGGTCCCCGACGAACCGGTGCCATCGCCCGACGACGAGCCTGATTGCGTTGGCGCTTCGGCCGGGACGGGTAACACGCCGTTGGGATCCAGCAGCTTGGCCGTGTACTTGAAGTTGAACAGATCGCCGTTGGGATAGAGCAGGACGATCTGGATGATCAAGTCCTCGACGAACAACTCGTCGAACAATCGATAGTCGAACGGGTCGAAGATGTATTCCGCATTGATATCGACGATGATCGTATTGCCGAAGTTGTCGGACAGGTAAAAGCGCGTATTGTCGAATGACAGGGAGCTGTCTCTGCCATAAATGAGATTGACCGAGAAGTTCCTGGCATCCTCCGGATGTTCCGATATATCCCGGCAGTCTTCGCAGTCAAAATGAGGCCATTCATCGGCCATCGAAGTCTTGCCAAAAAAAATCGCCACGCAGGCGATCAGGGTCAAGCCAACGGTCTTCAGGGAAACAGTCATCACAACGCCTCCCCGATCCGGCTTTCACCGAATACTTCGATCTGCACCTTGCGCATGCGCTCCAGGTTCCCGTCGACGATCTTGTCGAGTCGCTCGATGTCTTCGGGCATGAAGCGGTAGTCGACCAGATCTTCCTGCAGCCAGCGCGTGGTCACGCTCGGGTCGAAATGGCCCGCGGTCCTCGTGATAATGTACGCCTTACCGACCGCCGAACGCGCGCCCGGAGCGTCCCCTCGGAGCGAGCCCGTCTGGGACATCAGGTACAGCAACGGCTGCACATTGTCCGGCTGTAGCGCCACGGCACGCAGCATCAACTCGTTCGCGGCACCCTCTTGCTGCTGGAAGAGCAATCGCTTGCCCAGCGCTTCGGCTGCGGCGGCGTCACTGTAGGACAACACCCACAGGTCCGCGTCACTGTGACCGGCAAACGGTTCCTCAATGTCGGGCGGATCGCAGGAATACGCGTCGGTGACCAGCCCGTTGCCGAGATCGACCATGTGCTGCCTGACGGTGCAGTTGCGGTCCTTGCGCACCCTGAGCCCCATAACGATCTCCGTCTCGGAATCATCGTCGACAGCCGCCTGACGGGTATCGTCCTTTGTGTCGTCGTGCCGATGCTGAGCCGCGGTCGACGACGGCTCACTCAGTACCGGTTCCGGTGGATACGCTGCCACCTCACTGGCGTGGTCGCGCTGCAGCAGTAACACCGCAGCCAGGGCGATCGCTGCCGCCAGCGCAGCAAAGCCTGCTATTTGCTTGTTCATACTTGCCTCCTTGCATAGTTAACCAAACAATCGCAACGAACAACCGCCTGGTCACTCGCTGCCTGTCGATCGTCTGCAGTCGACGACAATCCTGCCAGCCGCATATCTCGGCGGTGCGCGCAGATTCTGGCACTCGGTACGGTGCTATTGGCTTATCACGCTGTCCTGTAGTGTTTGGTCAATGCGCAAGACTGTTGTCATTGCCCTCTTCCTGTTGGTCGCGCTTGCCGCTTACATCCTGGTGAAGGACGAACGGGAAACGTCTCCGCCCTATCGGGACGTCGCGCAGCCGCCAGGCGTTGAACTGGCGGCCCTGCAGCAAGACGACGATGGCACCGTGCTGACCGAACCCGGCCCCGAGCCCGAGCCGGCCGTGCCAGACGTGTCGAGTGAAGACTGCTCCGAGATCTATCGCGAACAGATGACGCGGCTGGAATCCGAGGTGCTGACAGAGGATCTTGCTGACCAGGTCGTGCAACAGGCAAGGTGGGACTGGATGGACTCTTCGAACCTGCAGCTGAAGGTTTTCGCTGCGCAGTTGCTCGACAACTACGACGATGGCATCGCACTGTTCGCTCGCGAGCTGCAGCAGCCGATTACGTCCCCGCATTTCCTGTGGTCCGCCGTCAACATGTGCCTTGCGAATCGTGAGTTTTCGGCGTGTCCGATCGAAGACTGGCTGGAGCAGCTGATCGCGGTCGATTCCCAAAACAGCCTGGTCTGGATCAGGGCCGCCGGCTACTACCACTCGATCGGAGACCCCAAGCGCGCCAGGGCTGCGCTTGACCCGGCGGTCATCGCCTACGAAGTGAACGACTACTGGCTGGAGAACATCATGAGTGCGAAGACCAGCATCGATGTTGTAGGCGGTCTGTCAGACCGTGTCGGCTACTTTCTCGCAATCGCGGTGTCTACGTTCTACCCGAGCTCACGCGTCCTGTACGAGCAGATGTGCAAGGAGATGTCCGCGAAAAATGCGGTGTGGCTGAGCTCGTGCGTTGCCTACGGCGAGCATGTCAGCCGAATCGCGACGCGGGAAAAGGTCCGCTCAAACGCGATGCGCCTGCACGCGGATGCACTCATCGCATCAGGAGATCCGGAAGATAGCCCGCGGGTCTCAGCACTCTTCGACTCCCCGCCGGCCTTTCGCGCCGAGGAACTCTATCGTTACCCGGACTCGGTCGCCATTTACCTGTCATCGCTCGCAAGTTCCGGCGCGATAGCCGCGGCAGACGCACTGCTGACTGAACACGAGCGGCGAAAACGTGAAGGCATCGACCCAGAATGCGGCGATATCAACCGGGATTAGTCTCGATGCGAAAGCTATGCCGAAGCTATCGCCACTTGAGCAGCTGGAAGGTCAGTAAGCCCCGAGCTTGCCGCGCAGATCAGACAGTCGATTGACCATGCCCCATATCAGGGTCGGATACTTCGACTCGAGGTCCTCGTCATCGGCTGGATCGTCTTCCGTGTCGACTTTCGAATCGAGGTACACGAGGTAATCGGTGAGCAGATGCTCGAGCTTGACGTCCAGCAGCTCCTTCCTGTGCAGCTGTCGCATGTGCCAGGAAGGGAAACGGCGTTCTTTCAGGTCGTGCTCGACGACGGTGTGAAGCACCCGGTGTCGCTTGTCTCGACGAATGGTCTCCATCAGTTCGTCGATGATGTCGTCGTCGCCTTCGACGTACTGGACGAAACGATCCTTTTCGAAATAGAGGTAGCCGGTAATGCCGCGATCAAAGTTCAGGGCGGCCGCTTCCGCAGCGAGACTCTCAAGCGCCATTTTGTCGAAGTAAACGAGTGCCTCGCTCACGTAAACGACTCCGCGCATTGCCCCTGTACCCCCCGGTTACCAGACCCAAACGATTAAACGCCAGAGCACCACCATATTGGTTCAGAATTCGGTACGCAAGTTGCATGAGCTTTTTGGCCCCGCCGAAAAACTTCCCGGCCGGTCAAGCAACATCAGGCCTCGGTCAGATGTCCCGTCTTGACGAAGATCAATGCGCCGTCTTCCTTTGTATACGGCTCATGGCTGCTGCCATGTGGGCTGCGAAGCCAGCTGCCGGCGGGATAGGCACCGTGTTCGTCATAAAACGTGCCTTCGATGACGAAGATTTCCTCTCCGCCCCAGTGCTGGTGGCTGCTGAACTGCGTGTTCGGCGCCCATCTCACCAGCGCGACATTCTCATTCTCGAAAGTGTGCAAAGGCATAACCGACAGGCCTTCGACGAGGCCGGGCTGCCATTCTCCCCGCAACGTGTCGATGACCTTCTGCTTACTGTCTGCCTTCGAGAACTGGTGGAGCTTGACGAATATCAGCGCGCCCTCCGGCCCGATCGACGGCGTGTGCGCCGTGCCTATCGGGTTCCGGATGTAGCTGCCGACGCCGTAACGGCCGTCCTCGTCAGCGAACACGCCTTCGAGGACGAGGAACTCCTCCCCGCCACCGTGGGTGTGCCGAGGAAACCGGCTGTTGGCTTCGTAGCGGACAAGCGAGGTCGCACGCGCGACCTCGTCACCAATCCGGTCGAGCATCATGCGAGTCACGCCGGGCGCCGGAGACGGCACCCAGTCATAGTCGTCGGGGCGAACGACGACGCGCTGATCGAAATCCGCATTCAGGCGCATCCCGGCGTTGGCGGCCTCCGCCATTGTTACTCTGCCTTCTCCGCCACGCCCTCCTCTGCCAGCCGTTCCCTGACCAGCCCCTCGAGCCTGGTGAGCCCACCCGACCGGCCGTACTCGAGTGCCTCTTCTTCCGACACGCCATCCTGTACTTTGCCCAGCGCCAGTAAGGCGCCGACGCGGTTGCCGCTGCCGCAGTGCACAAGCACCGGCGCGTCATACTGGCTGAGGATTTCCGTAAGCTTCGCCGCGTTCTCAAAGTTGACGGCATCCCGACCCTCGATCGGCAGCTCGACGTAGGTCATACCGAGCTCCTCAACGACCTGCGCCTCGTCGAATCCGCGGTCCTCGTTACGGCCGCGCAGGTCGATTACCGCTGCGTACCCGTTCTCCGCGAAGATATCGAGCATCTCCTCATCGGGCTGACCGGCAACGGTGATCCCGTCTACAGGCGTTACGGTTCGATGCTCGACTACCTTGTCGAGATCGACTTTGAGGCTGGAAACGGGTGCGAGCTCGTCATTGGCCGCATACGCGGTGGCGAATACGAATGACAGTAATAACAGTGCTCTGGTTAACATCTTCGGTCCTCTTTGGAATCAGGGCTTCAGTGTGACGGTTGAGTTCATTTCTATGCCGTGCTCGGTCATGCGGATATCGACCGACATGCGCTCATAGAGTTTCGCGATCTCGTCCATCATCGCCTTGCTGCTTTCCTGAACAGCGGCTTGACCCGATTCGGCAAGCCCCATCTGCGTGGCTTGGGAGACGAGCTTGATGTAAGACTCGGCATCCACGTTGGCATGCATCAGCGGCGCATCTTTGTTGGGCGACATCTTCATCAGTTTGGTCAGCCGTTGATCGCCACCTTCTCCGGCAGCGACGCCGATCGCATTATCCGACATCGAGATCCAGGCCTCTGTCTCATTTGGCCCCAGACGGTCGGTCGGCAGCGACACGACGTCGCCATCCGGCTGCAGGTTCAGCGCCGCGATTTCCGGTACGAACATGTTGCCGAGCGCCATCAGGCTCTCCGGGTTGTCGATCGCCAGCAGGCCACTCACCTTGCCTTTGATGTCGGTCGGGTCGGCGCCGGGCTGCAGTCCCTCGATGGACTCGAGAGACAAGATGAAGCCCTTGAAGTCGTACGCGGTCGGAGGCACCGGCTGACGTTTCATGAATTCCAGTGCCTGCGCGGCACCGCCGTTGAAACCTGCCATGAACTCGCACTTGTACGGCTCTGCAACCATCGCCTCCAGTCGTTCTACCGCGAAGTCGCGCGCGACCTTCGCGTTGAAACTCATGCCGAATATTGCGAGGCCTTCCGTAAGCGTTCCGAGACCGGGCACGGGTGACGCGAGGCCCTTCAGGCTCTTCGCGATGTCCTCTCGCAGCTCGAAAATGACAGAGGAATCCACACCATTCGCATCCGCCCTGCGCAGACCCATGACGATGCGCGGCGCGACCGACGACATCGCCTCCAGTTCGCTGCGGCAGGCATCGCTCAGTGTATCGTTGACGCCAGCCTGGCCTTGTTCGATCATCGCCTGGTCGATCAGCCCGCCGCTCGCCAGGGCCACCGACAACAGGCTCTCGCTGCTCGTATAGCCAATGTACTGGTCCTGGAAATCGTATTTTTCAGCGATCTCGGCAAGGACACCGGCTTCGGCAATATTCTCATCGGGCGCGGCAAGCCCCAGCAACGCCTGCAGCTGGTCATCGCCATGATCTGCCGGTGCCAGGCTAAACACGGCCTGGCCGCTATCGACCAGCAACAGCAGTTTGAGTTTGTCGAAGGTGACATGCCGGTAGCTCTTGCCTGCGAGCTCCGCACTCTCGACTTCGAGATCTGCTTGCCCGACCAGATCAGCGATCTTCGCATTGAAGGCATCTGTGTCGTCGAGCTCCACGCGCAGCACGGGCAGCAATTCGTTGCCATAGATGGCCACCTGTGCATCCGGACCGATGCCTGCCTCCTGCAGGCCCTCTGTCGACATGAGGTCACTCAAATCGGTGACGAGCTCCAGGATTTCCCTGGCCTCCGGCGTTAGCTCGCCGGCATCATCCTGTCCACTGAGTACGGCTTGTTCGATCAGCTTCCGGTTCTCGGCATTGATGACGTCCATATGCGGCTTTACGCGGGCCCGGTAGTCGTCTGGCATAGGGGCAAGACGTGCAAACACATAGGGGCTGTCGGCCGGCACGTAGCGCAGCAACGACGTTTCATCGGAGAACGCGGTGCCGGCCTCCTTTGACTTGCCGCAGCCGGCGATTAGCCCGACTGACGCAACTGCGATGATCAGCGCACGTACGAAGATTAAGTTTTTCATGGTCGATTCCTGTAACTGATGTTTAACGCACGTGCTCGTTGGCACGCCGGAACCGGCAAAAAGGCGAGTAAAGTAGAGAAGCGGCCTGCTTGGTTTTATTGTTGGCCGCATCCGCAGGATATCGCAAACACGCGGCCTGACTCAACCGGCATCATCGAGACGCCGTCTCTCGGAGGCTTTATGACCATAATCCGCGATTGTCGCAGCGGCGACCTCGAAGCCGTCCAACGGATGAACGAGTCAGCCCTGCCCGCGGTCAACAGCCTCACGATCGATGATCTCGCCTGGTTTCTTGAAAAGGCGAGCTATTTTCGCGTCGCCGACACCGGACGGGAGCTCGTGGCCTTTCTGATTGGCCTGAACGAGGGTGTAGACTACGCAAGCCTCAACTATCGGTGGTTTGGCGAGAGATACGATGCCTTCGCCTACGTGGACCGTATCGCGGTCAACCCAACGGCGAGGCGCCAGGGACTGGCCAACCGGTTTTACGCCGACTTCGAGGATCGCTGTGCCCAGGCTTCGGGGCGGGTCGTCTGCGAGGTCAACCTGCGGCCCGCCAACGATGGATCGATGCGATTCCACGAACACCAGGGATTCGTGCAGGTCGGCAGCCAGGAAACAGAAAACGGGGCGAAGGAAGTTGCCCTGATGCTGAAGGACTTACGCTCACTGGGAATGCGCTCACTATGAATGATCGGGAATTTGACGTTGTTGTCTGGGGTGCCACGGGCTTTACAGGCTCCCTCGTTGCCGAATACCTGCTGGCGCAGTACGGCGTCGGCGGTGATCTGCGCTGGGCGATCGGTGCGCGGAGTGAATCGAAGCTCGCGGCACTAAAGGAGCGGCTCGGAAGTCGCGCTGAATCGCTGCCGACCATCGTTGCCGACAGTATGGACAAGGACGCCCTGTCCGCACTCGCCGCCCGAACTCGCGTCGTACTGACCACCGTGGGTCCTTACGCCAAGTACGGGACACCGCTGCTCGAAGCCTGCGTTGAAGCAGGAACGAGCTATTGCGACCTGTGCGCCGAAGTTCAGTGGCTCAGGCGAATGATGGACACCTACGGCGAGAAGGCCGCCGAGACCGGGGCCAGAATCCTGCACTGCTGCGGGTTCGACTCGATTCCCAGCGACATCGGCGTCTGGTACCTGCAGCGCGAGGCGAAGCGGAAACACGGCGAGTACTGCAATAACGTGCTGATGATTGTGAAAGCCGTAAAGGGTGGCGCCAGTGGCGGTACCGCCGCGAGTATCGTCAACCTCGTCAAGGAGACCCGGGAGGACCCGGAAGCCCGTCGTTTCGTCGCCAAGCCGTACAGCCTGAACCCGGAAGGAATGAGAGACGGTCCGCCGATCAAGGATCAGCAGGGGCCTGTTTACAACGAGGCCCTCAACGCCTGGACGGCGCCTTTCATTATGGCGGTCAGCAACACGCGCATCGTTCGACGCAGTAACGCGCTGCAGGACTTCATTTACGGCGAGGACTTTGTCTACGACGAGACCATCGTTACGGGCCCGGGGCTGGCCGGTCGCGTCAAGGCGCTGTCGATATCGGCGGGACTCGGGCTGTTGCTCGTCAACGCTGCGCTCGCACCGACGCGCTACCTTCTCGAACGCTTCATCCTGCCGAAGCCGGGCGAAGGTCCGGATGCGAACGCGCGAGCCAACGGCTTCTTCAACCTCGTGCATATCGGCACGCTGCCCAACGGTGAAAAGATCAAGGTTCGCGTCACCGGCGACCGTGATCCGGGCTACGGTTCAACGAGCAAGATGCTGGCCGAGACGGCGGTGTGCCTGGCCGTGGACGAGCTGGCCGTCGGTGGTGGATTCTGGACGACCGCCTCGGCAATGGGCGAGCCATTGCACAAGCGCCTCGTCGACAATGCGGGGCTGACCTTCGACGTCGTTGACTAGAGCCTAGTAAGCGTCGCTGAAGTCCGGGAGTTCGCCCGGTTTGTAGAGTTCCCCGGCGATGATGTCTGTCTTTAAGCGATTGCGCGGTGTGGCAACAGGACAAGTGGAGAACTCACTAAACGCACAGGGCGGGTTGTAAGACAGGTTGAAGTCGAGCACGGTCACGCCGTCCTCGTTGGGCGCCTCGGCGTACAGGAATCGACCGGCCGGATAGGTCTCCCGGCCGCTGGTCGTGTCGCCGAAAACGAAGAACAAACGTTCGCCCGACGCGTAGGCTTCCAGCTCGAAAGGCTCGCCGGCGAGCTCGAACGTAACGACGCCCGGCGACTCCGGCTCCCAGCCGAGGCCCTCGACCACGGTATCCACCTGGATGATTCGCGGTTCGGCGTATGGCTGGAAACTGCCCTCGACGCGATAGTCCTGCGATATCGGGAAGTACTGCAGCGGCGGGAAGCTGTCGAGCAACGGGTGCTCGAAATCTCTGAGTCGGATACCGAAACGCCCCATCCGCTGGATGACGAGCCACGCCAGTGAGCGATGCGTAATCGTCACAGGATTGTCGGTCGTATCGTCCGACAAGAACAGCGACGTTACCGGCACCCCTTCGTAGCGAACATCGGCGCCGGGGTTGACCTGCATCAGGACGCCTTCCTCAGACACCTGGAACGTGCCGATCGAGTTGGCCGCCACGTCAGGGAAACGCAGGTCATTCTGCTCACCGGAGCCGAACGTGTACGCCTCGTCGTTCAGCCAGAACAGGCCTGCGAGGTTCAGGTAACCGTCCTCGGCCTTGAGCCTTTCCAGGCGTCCTTCTCGCCACTCGAGGACGAGCGCCTCATGATCGGCTGCGGTGATTCTCGCGATGGAGCTGTCGCAGCCGGAGACCGCGGCCAGGGCGAGGAGCAACGTCGATATCCGGAGTGAATTCATCGTGTTTGGGGAACGCCAGTTGGGAGGCGCTTTAGCGTATCATGCGCCCGATGACTCGCAAGCCCGCGCACGCCGCCCTCGATTACGCGGATCTGACGCCCGACGACTTCCTGGCGGCCCTCGAACGCCTGGGCTTCGAATGCGACGGACGCTTCCTCGCGCTCAACAGCTACGAAAACCGCGTCTACCAGGTCGGACTCGAAGACGACCGCTCCATCGTCGTGAAATTCTATCGGCCCAACCGGTGGTCCGACGATCAGATCCTCGAGGAACACACGTTCACTCGGGAACTGGCTGAGCAGGAGATTCCCGTCGTCGCGCCGCAGGTCATCGAAGGCTCCAGTCTGCAGCTGATGGATGAGTTCAGGCTCGCGGTCTATCCCTGCCGCGGCGGCCGGGCTCCCGAGCTCGATAACCTGGACATGCTGGAGCAACTCGGTCGCCTGATCGCACGTATCCACCTCGTCGGCGAACAGCGGCCGTTCGACCATCGACCGGAGGTCGACGTCGAGAGCTACGCGATCGACCCACGTGACTACCTGCTCGACCACGACTTCATCCCGCCCGAGCTGCACGATGCATACCTCGGTGTCACGGACCTGCTGCTGGACGGCATCGACCAGTGCGCTGCTCGCGCCGGCGGATTCGAGGTGCTGCGGCTGCACGCCGACTTTCACCCCGGCAACGTCTTAGTGAATCGCGACGCGTTCCACATCGTCGACTTCGACGACTGCCGCAGCGGTCCCGCCGTTCAGGACATCTGGATGTTCCTGTCCGGCGATCGGTCCGAACAGACGCCGCAGCTGGCCGCTATCCTCGACGGCTACCAGCAGTTCCGGCCGTTCGATGCGACGGAGCTGCACCTCATCGAGGCGTTAAGAAGCATGCGCATCATTCACTATGCCGGCTGGCTCGCGAAACGCTGGACGGACCCGGCCTTCAAACAGGCTTTTCCGTGGTTCGATTCGGTCCGCTACTGGGACGAGCACATACTGACGTTGCGGGAACAGGTGTCGGCGATGCAGGAAGAGCCGCTCGAGTGGCGAGACTAGCCCGCGAATCGGTGAGACGTTCGGGCTTCTCTACCGGGACGGCAGGGACACGCGTCTCGGCGGGATGTCGAAACGCTCGATCCAGCGCGAGAAAGTGTCGTTACTCAGCGCTTCCAGCGCCGAGATCTTCTTCGGTGTGTGCTCGAGAATCGCCTCGGGTTCGATGGCATCGTCAGGATCCGTCAGCACCGGCTGATTCTCGGGAACGCGCAGCCAGCGATGCACCAGCGGTTCATTGACTTCAAGGTGGAACTGAAGGCCGTAGGCGTGTTCGCCGAAAGCAAAGGCCTGCACCTCGCTGCGCTCCGAGGATGCCAGGTGCCGGCAGCCGCTCGGCAGCTCTATGCCGTCGACGTGCCAGTGGAAGACCTCCTGCTGATGCTCGAACGTCGACAGAACCGGATCCATACGACCGTTGTGGGTCAGGTGGACGTCATGCCAACCGATCTCCTTCCTGTCATTCCTGTAGACCCGCCCGCCGAGTGCCTTCGCCAGCAACTGTGCGCCCAGGCAGATCCCGAGCACCGACATGTCACGCTCGAGCGCTTCCCTTAAAATGTCCACCTCGCGCTTGAGGTTCGGATAGCGCTCGGTCTCGTCCACGTTCATCGGACCGCCGAGCGCGATAACGGCGGCGTAACGGTCGAGCTCGACCGGCATGTGCGGCTCGCGGCTGAAATTCACGTAACGAATTCGAAACCCGGCCGCTTTCAGCAGAGGGTCGAGAGTCCCTAAAGGTTCGTACGGAACATGCTGAAAAACAAGTATTTTCGGGCGGGGCATCTTGAGAGAACTGGGCAGGTTTCCGGCGCGGACGCTGTCAGGTTAACGGATACCGGGGATGATCGCGATACCTCGTGTCGCCGGTTGCACTCACCTGTCCGGCGTTCTAAAGTCGGGGAGTCGGTATAGAAGGAACTTCCGGTACGTCCGACGGTTCAAAACAAACCAGTGCCTGTAGGCAAGGAGCGAGCTTGAGAGCGACAATTAGGACAACATTGTCAGTGGTCGCCGTGAGCGCGCTGTTGTCGGCCTGCGGCGGCGGCTCCATGACGCTGCAGAGCCCGTCATTCCCGACACCCCTCGTGGAGAAACTCCCGGTCAAGGTCGGCTTACGGCTGTCGCCTGAAATGGAGCAGTTCAGTCACGAGGAGAAAGTCTTCGGCAGGGAGACATGGTCCGTCGATTTCGGCGACGCGAATGCCCGGCTGTTTCGCCAGCTGTTCGATCACATGTTCACCGACGTGACGATCCTGACGGCGGATGACAACCCGGATCTGCTGCCCATCGATGCGCTGGTAGAAACAAGCATCGACGCGTTCGAATTCTCGGTGCCTGAGCAGACCAGCAGTAATTCTTTCGCCGTCTGGATCCGATACCGCCTCAAGGTGTACGACAAGCGCGGCGATATGGTCGCGAACTGGCCGGTGAGCGCTTACGGAAAGAGCGAGACCAAGGCGCTCGGCGGCAGCGATGCCCTGGAGCGGGCCGCCCTGCTCGCGATGCGGGATGCGGCGGCACTGATGATCATGAAACTGGACGCCGAGACCGGCATCGGCTCGCTGGGCGCCATGGCGGCGCCGGCGACGGCCGAAACCCCGCAAGACAGCGAGGAAGACGTCAAAGTCTCAGTGAGCTCGGACAACACATCGTCGTTCGCGGCAGGAGGAATCGACCAGGATGCAATCTAGACCTCGCGCACTGCTTCGTTCGCTCACCGTTCTATGCCTTGCGGTCGGTCTCTCCGGTTGCATCACCGCTCGAATGCAGGACAACCGTGAGAGCGTCACCGGCATCGCGGAAGGCGAATCCGTCGTGATCATGGCTCGCAGTTACCACCTCGGCAACGAGACTGAAGCCGAATACATCAGCTGCGTCGAGAATGCACTCGCGAGGGGCTCCAAAGGGCTGCGTGTTATCCCACATCGGGAGTTCGTTGACTCCCTGTTCCCGTGGTTTGAACCGCGAACGGCGCCGGCCGAGACCAAGGGTCTGCCGAAACTGATGGAACGGCCCGGCGTCGCCAAGCGGCTGGCTGATCAGCAGGTCCGCTACATCATCTGGCTCGAGGGTGACACCGAGCGCGTGGCCGGTGGCGGTTCGCTGTCCTGCGCGGCCGGACCCGGTGGCGGAGGCTGCTTCGGCTTCGCCTGGTGGCAGAACGATGCCGACTACAACGCGTCGGTCTGGGATCTGAAAGGACTCGAATCGGCGGGCACGGTCTCCGCAGACGTCAGCGGCACGTCCTTCCTGCCGGCACTGGTCGTACCCATTCCGCTGATCGCGCGCACGCAGGCGGCCGCCTGCAAGGGACTGGCCGATCAGCTGCGAATGTTCATCTCGGACGATCCCAGCGCATAAATCCCGGTCCCTGAACGCAGGCAGTGTTTTGAAAAAGCGCAGCTTACGCGCGAGTCCACGAGCCGTTCGAACCGGAAACCAACGCCGTATCGTACCGGCTGGGGCTCTTTCAACACGCTGCTAGAGCCGCCCTGCCCTGACAAACGCCTCACGGTAGATCCCTGACCACAACGGCTGGACAGACACAGTCTTCCCCGAACTGGGCGCGTGAACGAATCGTCCTCCGCCAAGATACATCCCGACATGGGCGATCTTGCCGTCGAAGCGGAAAAACAGCAGGTCGCCCTCGCGGAGCTGTCCTTTGTCAACGAACCGGCTTGCTGACCACAGCTGTTTGGTTGTCCTGGGGACCGATGCGCCAGCACGCGCAAACGAGTAGTGAACGAGACCGCTGCAGTCGAATCCGGACGGCGACTGTCCGCCATAACGGTACGGAACGCCCACCTGCTGCAGCGCGACGGCCGCCGCTCGCTCCGCGGTGGACAGCGTGCCGAATGGTTTATCGGGCACCGCAACCGGCCGCGCACCCGGCGATCCCGTCGCTGGTTCGGGGGATGATGCACAACCGGTCATGCCGATCACGACGATGGCGAACGCCAAAGATTTGAAAGCAGTGCCCTCGCGTATCATAGTTCGGCCTCGATTAGCATGACCCTTGAGACTACGGCCTGGCGCATGAACCAACCATGAACTGCTTCTCAGCCCGACAAAAACCCGGTCTTCTTCGCATTGGCCTCGTCGCGCTTGGCTTCGCCGTCAGCGCCTGCAACGCCGAGCCGAAATCGGAAGATCGTGAGTATCGCCTCGACTTCGTGGTAACTCCAATCCCGGAGGCCAGCTCGGTCTCGGTCAGCATGCAGGTCTCGCAGAAGCGCCACTGGCTTCGAGAGGTCGAGTTCGACTTCGACGCCCGGTATTCGGGGTTCGAGGGCGATGGCCAGGTCGATATTGGTGGCGAATCCGTTAGATGGTCGGTGCCCAAGCGCTCGGGAACGCTAACCTGGACCGTCGAGGTCCCGCATCGTCGCGGCGACTCGTTCGATGCGTATATGGACATCGGCTGGGCCATCTTCAGGGCCGAGGACATTATCCCGCGCAAGTCATCGGTGACCGCCGTCGATGTCACATCGGAAACGACGCTGCGCTTTGACCTCCCTGCCGGCTGGTCCGTGACGACGCCCTACCGCGAAAGGCGTGGCGTGTTCCGAGTACAGAACCCGGATCGTCGCCTCGACCTGCCGTCCGGCTGGATTGCCATGGGCGCCATCGGGACGCGTTTCGACACCGTAGGATCTACCCGGGTCGTCGTCACCGGCCCGTCCCGCCAGGGCGTTCGCCGACTCGATATGCTGGCGTTGTTGCGCTGGAACCTGCCGGAGCTTGAGCGAATTCTGCCGGAACCTCTGCCACGCTTGACCGTGGTCAGCGGCGGTGACCCGATGTGGCGTGGCGGTCTGTCAGGGCCCACGTCGCTCTTCATCCATGCCGACTTGCCCCTGATCAGCGAGAACGGCACCAGTTTGTTGTTGCACGAAGTCATGCATGTGGCCATGAACCTCGAGGCAGCCGACAGCTATGACTGGATCCACGAAGGACTGGCCGAGTACTACGGTATCGAACTGATGCGCCGCTCCGGCACGATTTCCAGCCGCCGCTACAAGCGCGCGATCAGGGATTTGAGGGAATGGTCGGAAGCCGTCGAATCGGTGTGCGGCGAGGAATCCAGGGGCGCCGTGACGGCAGCCGCTGTCACGGTGTTCAGCGATCTCAATGCCGAACTCAAGAAGACCGCCGACAAATCGATCGACGATCTCCTGCGCGGCATCCTCGAAAGTGACGAACCGGCCAACACACGGACCATTCGTGACATCGCCGAAACGCTACTTGGATCACCGTCTCGGGTGTTGTCTGCTGACATTCTCAAGGATTGCGGCGACTGAGCGATATTCCTGCTATGGCCCAACAACACGACCTTGAGCTGATACTGCGATCGCGGACGCCAATGATCGTAGTCGAGACCAAAGACGAGTCTCGTATTCTCGATGTCCTGAAGTCAGTGACGATGCGCTCATCGACGAGCGACTACATGCCGCTGTTCCGCTGGACCATCACCGACGGGCTGCAGCGACTCGACATAGCACTCGAGCCGCAGATGATGAACTCGGAGCCTACCGACGTCCTGAAGCACATTCGTGCCGTGACGAAACCCGGCATTTACGTACTGCTCGACTTTCACCCGTTCCTGAATGACCCGGTGCACGTACGCCTGCTGAAGGACATCTGTATCCGCTACGGCGAGATTGCACGGCAACTGGTGTTGGTCAGCCACGAGGTCAAGGTTCCCAGCGAACTGGAAGCGTTCAGCGCGCGGCTGGACATGGCTCTGCCATCCGAGACAGAACGGCAGTCCATCATCGAGCGGGTCGCCAACGAATGGGCCGCAGAGAATCCGGGCGCCCGCGTCCAGGCCGACCCGAAAGCCTACAAGCTCCTCGTCAATAACCTCGCGGGCCTGACCTATGCCGACACGGAGCGTCTGGCGCGCAATGCGATATACATCGACGGGGCAATCTGCAAGAGTGATATTCCCGCCGTCATGCAGGCGAAGTATGAACTCCTGAACAAGGGTGGCGGCCTGCAGTTCGAGTACGACACGGCGAAATTCAGCGATGTTGGCGGACTGTCGCGGCTGAAGAGCTGGCTGTCGAAACGCCATGCCGCCTTTCGCGGCACCGAAGATGCCGGCCATCTCGATACGCCGAAGGGCATCATGCTGATCGGTATCCAGGGTTGCGGCAAGAGCCTTGCCGCGAAGGCGACGGCCGGCGTCTTCGGCGTGCCGCTGCTGCGACTGGATTTCAGCGCGCTGTACAACAAGTACCATGGCGAGACCGAACGCAAACTGCGCGAGGCCCTGAAGACGGCGGACGTCATGGAACCCTGCGTGCTCTGGATCGATGAGATAGAAAAGGGCCTCGCTGGCCGCGGCGGTGAGACCGGCACGACGCAGCGTGTACTTGGCAGTTTCCTTACCTGGCTATCCGAGAAAACCACCCGCGTGTTTGTTGTCGCGACGGCTAACGACATCAGTCAATTGCCCCCCGAACTTGTGCGCAAAGGGCGCTTTGACGAGATCTTTTTCGTTGATCTGCCCGATGCGAAGACACGGGCGCGCATCGTCGATATCCATCTTCGAAAACGCGACCAGGAGCCGTCTCGCTTCGACCTCGGCCGAATCGCCTCCGAGACGGACGGATTCTCGGGCGCCGAGCTCGAGCAGGCCGTCGTGGCAGCGTTCTACCTCGCTCACGCGGCCTCGGAAGACCTCTCCACGCAGCACATGCTGCACGAGATCAGCCAGACCCGGCCGCTGTCCGTCGTCATGCACGAACGAATCGCGGCCTTGAGGACCTGGGCCGAGGGGCGGACGGTGCCCTGCGACTGAAATAACGCCCGCGGCTTTACGTAACACAGGCTTATAACCTGGCGTTCATTCCTGTGCGCATTACCGTGCTAGACTCCGGGAATGGCTAATGAAAACAATAACAACGAGTTAGTCGAAGCGGACGAAGACCCCACCTCAGAACTCGAAGCGATGACCTGGCGACAGGCCGACGTCATTGTCTCGGATGACTCCCTGGAGGCGAGCGCGGGCACCATTGATTTCGGCGAACTGACCGGTAACCGGCTGCCCGACGAAGAGGCAAGCCGCGCCCTCGAGCACCTGTCTTACGAACTCGAGCAACAGCGAGCGCTGAGAAAGGGCCTCGAAGCCGAGGTTAAGGCGAGGGCTGAGATCACGGAAACCCTGAATCGACAGGTCGAAGAACTGCAGCTTGACCTCGAACGCCGAAAGGCGACGCTCGACAAGAAGTCGGCAGCCGTCAAGAGCCTCAAGCGAGAGATTCGCGAGCGCAACTCGGCGCATGAAGAAGCCAGGGATGAACTAGCCGCCGCGCAGCAAGCGTGGGCGGATGTCAGCGAGGAACTGGAGACGTTGCAGGCTACCGTCGCCCAGAAAGACGAGACGATCGCGACGCTCGAGCAACACAATGACTCGGACGCCGAGGAACTGTCGGCACTCGAAGAATCCCGAAAGCTCATCGACGACGAACTGGCCACGGCGCTCAAGCGTATCGAGTCTCTCGAGAACGCTGTCAGCGAATCCGAGCAGACCGTCAGCGCACGCGACGAAGAAATCGAGCAGTTGCAGGACGCCGTCAACAGCGGCAGTAGCTCGGAAAAGAACAACCACGCGCTCGAGGCACTGCTGTCCAGCCGCGAGAGAGAGCTGATGGAATTTTCGGCGAGGTTCGACAACCTGCAGGAGTATTCCGACGGGATCCGACAGAACTTGCAGGACGCCATTGCCGACAGGACTCAGCTGGCGGCCGAGAACGCCGCGTTCAGCCAGCAAGTCGAAGAGCAGGACCAACGCATTCTTGCGCTGACCACTGACCTCAGTGAGGCAAGAGTGGAGATTGCTGACCTTGAGACCGCCGAGGCTTCGCTCACAGCGTCTCACGAAGAAGAGCTCCGGCGTCTGCGGTTCGAACTGGGTGAGGCACAGGACACGATGTCGCAGAACGAACTGATCAACGAACAACTCGCGTCAGACCTGATCCAGACCCGGGGCTTCAAGGAGAGCCTCGAACACATGCTGGAGCAGAATGACGAGAACGCGCAGGCGAAGATCACCGACCTCGAGAAGCAGCTGCACAAGCTGCGCCAGGACATCGTCTACTTCGAGGAGCAGCTGAATACGAAGAACGAGGCGATCAATTGCCTGCTTGCTGAGCTCGCGGCAAAGCAAAACCGGGACGAAGAAAGACGTCGCGAGATGAGTCCGCAGCCGAAGACTGAGCACGGCGCACAGTCATTCGATCAGGAGGTCGACTTCAACCTGCCGGACAGCGATCGCGTATCGCGTTTCCTGATTGGCGAGATCGACGGCAAAGAAGTTCAGTTCCCGCTGTTTAAAGGCCGCCTGACCATCGGTCGCGCGCCGACCAACGATATCCAGCTAACGGCCGACTACATCAGCCGCCGCCACGCCGTGCTGGTCACGGAACAGGACGTCACTCGCATTATCGACTGGGGTAGCCGAAACGGTGTGCGCGTCAATGGTCGCGCCGTCACGGAACACTTCCTGACCAGCGGCGACACGGTCCGGATCGGTACGTTCGACTTCGTGTACGAAGAGCGTAAGCGGCCGGATAAGACATAACCTGTCTATTTGACGAAATGTGAAAATGCTCACGGACGAACGCCGCGTTTGGCCGTAGATTCTTCTGCATCGTTGAAAGGATTCGACACCATGCAGAGCAGAACCGCCGCCACCAAAATCGACGCGTCTCGATCCGAAGTCGCCAACCCGGCGTTGCGCAAGATCTGGCTGCCCAAGTTCCTCTACGATTGCCTTCCCTACTTCTACCTGGTGTCCGGCATCGCCGCGCTGCTGACGACGCTCTACATCAGCAACTGGTACTGGATCGTTCCCCACTACTTCCTGTTCTCGGTCGCGTGCGTTCACTTCGGTATCCTCGTGTTCCGTCGTCGCAAGACGCCGAAGCAGGACTCCGACCCGCCCTGAAGCGACGCTCAAACAGTTGACCGGGAGCGCCAAGTCGGCAAGCATTGCCAATCTGGTTAGCACGAATATCCCTGCCGCATGAGCAAGCAAGCCATCAGCAAGACCCTCGTCAACGAACTTCTGTTGTTCGCCGGGCTGCTGTTTTTTGGATTCATCGTGATGCCGGGCTTCATCTACCTGATCGGCGGGCTTGTGTTCGGCGATTTCGACGGTGGCTATCTCCAGTTTTTCGGTCAGCTGGCGCGACGGCTGGTCGATCTCAACCCGGTTGCATGGTTTCTTGTGCTGTCGCCCTGGCTGGGAATTCTGACAGTACGGCTTACCCTGCGCGCACTTCGCGCGACGTCCGGCAAAACCCGCGACGCAAAAGTGTGACGTCGATCACACTGCAATGCTGACTTGTTCGGTATCAAGCAGCATTAACGATGAGTTATGTTATCCCGGTCGTTTTTAGCGATCTGGACTAACTAAACTTCGTAATAGCAGCGATCGACAGGTAACAATGCTCAGACTATTGAAAAAGTGGCTCGGCAGGACTTCCGCGAAAGAGACGCCGGAGCCGATGGATATGCTCCGGAAAACCGGGTCATACCGGCCACTGAAGCCCAGCATTGCACCGCCCGCCGTTAAACCCAAGCAACCATCGAGGCCTGTTGCCAAAACCGGAATGGGCGATGAAGCCGGCGTGAACGACAAGCCGGTCATCGAGGAGATGGGACCCGGCAAGAATGTGCTCGTACGGCGTCGGCTCGTCCGCGAAGATAGCGGAACTCACGAGACACTGACGATCCTCGACGACTCGGTTGTCGACGGCGAGCAGGAATCGGGTCTCGACCCATACAACACCGGTCAATTCGATCGATCCAAGCACTGGGACAAACGCTTCCTCAAATAGCCCGATCATCGGGGCCGCTCCGTGATACGCTTTTCGTGCATGGACGGAGGCTGCTATGACACTGCAGATAACGCTGGATCTTAGCGACAACGATCTCAAGCATTTCCAGCTGATCATGAACCAGGCACGAAGCGCGGCAGCGAGAATCGCGCCCGAAGACATCATCGCAGGCGCCGAGAGACTGATGACCGAGATTGGCGAGTCCGGAGCGCCGGAATTTGTGCAGGAACGCCTGGCGTCGCTTCGAGCGATGATCGATATGCTCTCCGATATCGACTGGCGGCTGCCCGAAGAAGAGGCAGACCGTGTCTACAACGCCCTCACCTACTTCGCGGAGCCGGAAGACCTGATTCCGGATGAGATACCGGGGATCGGCTTCCTCGACGACGCCATCATGATCGAACTCGTCGCCAGGGAATTGAAGTACGAGATAGAGGCCTACCAGGACTTTTGCCGGTTCCGGGAAGAGAAACGGCAGACAGAACACTCGAGCAGCGCCAGTCGCGACGAGTGGCTGCAGGCGCGCAGGGAAGAACTGCAGAACAAAATGCGCCACAAGCGCAAACACAAGACGGCCGCGCTCGCGAAGAAGCTGTTTGGATAAGCAGACCCGTCATTGATCAACGCCGACAGGTCGCGGCTAATAGTCGGTCCCGGCGCACCGGGTATTCCCGGCCGGGCGTCAGGGCCAGTAGTACCACCCAGTCGCAATCAATCCCGCGACGAGCAAGATCTGGCCGAGAAATCGCGCCCGGTGATTTATCAGCAGAGCGTAGAAACTCACGGCCGCTATGACGGTCATAGTGAAGAAGATAGCGAGACTCTGGCTCAGCGGCCCGAACTCCGATTCCAGCCTCGGGTACTCGTCACCAAGGATGAAGAAAACGATCAGCACCATTGCCAGACTGACAGAGATCGCAAGACAGGACCCCAGCAAAAGGCCATTGACGGCTGTTAAAGGACGCATCTATAAATTTCCGTTTCGGTCTATTTATTTGAATTAATTAGCAATTCTCGCGCTTGTGCCCTTGATTGAGGGCCTGCGTGCATCTAGCCTAGCCAGAAGCAGTCGGAGACTGCATTTTACGAAAGATAATGGAGAGAATCTTGATTAAACCTGCAGCGTTCAGAACTTTCCGGACCGCCTTGCTCGCACTGTCATTTTCCGCGGCATCGGCGATTGCAGCAACGTCGACCGCAGTTGTCGAGGAGCTGAGCCCGGAAGAACGTCACGAGGAAGTGGCGTCGCTCGTTACACAGTTTATCCAGAAATCCCACTATCTCCACATCTCGGTGAATGACGAGCTGTCATCGAAGGTCATGGACAAGTACCTCGAGTCGCTCGACGGCAACCGTATGTACCTGCTCAGCGGCGATATTGCCTACTTCGAGCAGTATCGCGACCAGTTCGACGACCTCGTCAAGAGCAAGCCGCTGACACCCGTGTTCGACATCTTCCAGGTGTACCAGACACGTGTGCGTGACCGTCTGGATTACGCGCTGGCCCTGCTCGAGAATGAACCGGATTACACGATCGACGAGACCTATCGATTCGACCGCTCGGAGGCGCCGTGGGCCAGTTCCGAGGAGGAACTGGACGAGATCTGGCGCAAGCGGGTCAAGAACGATGCCCTTCGCCTCGCACTGGCCGAGAAGGAATGGGAAGGCGACGATGGCATCAAGTACCTGCTGACCAAGCGTTACAAGCGCTTCCGCAAGAACGTCGAGCAGGTCAACTCTGACGATGTCTTCGAGACCTTCATGCAGGCGTTTGCACACACTCTGGATCCGCATTCCAGTTACCTGTCGCCGCGCAATTCCGAGGAATATCGTATCCAGATGAGCCTGTCGTACTTCGGCATCGGCGCGTCCCTGCAGAGCGACGAGGACTACGTCCAGATCATCAATATTATTCCCGGCGGCCCGGCCGCCATCGACGGCAAGCTGAAGCCCAACGACCGCATCACCGGCGTTGCACAGGGCGCCGATGGCGACATGGTCGACGTGGTTGGCTGGCGTCTTGATGACGTCGTCGACCTGATCCGCGGACCGGCCAACACGGTGGTACGCCTTCAGATCATCCCTGCCGGCGCCCTGCCCGGCAGCGGCGAGAAGGTCCTGTCGCTGGTGCGCGACCAGGTCAAACTCGAAGAAAGAGCGGCCAAGAGTGAAATCATCACCGTGCCGCGCGACGGGCGTGACTGGAAGATCGGCGTTATCGAAGTGCCAAGTTTCTACCGGGACTACCGCGCTCTCAGCAAGGGCGACAAGAATTTCACGAGCACGACCCGCGACGTCAAGCGCCTCATCGAAGAACTCGAGGATTCCGGAATTGACGGACTGGTTCTCGACCTGCGCAATAACGGTGGTGGCCACCTGACCGAGGCGACGGCGCTGTCTGGCCTGTTCATCGACAACGGTCCCGTGGTGCAGCTCCGCAACTCGAACGGCCGGATCAGCCGACTGGACGACCCTGATCCCGTGGCTCGCGTCTCGTATAACGGTCCTTTGACCGTGCTCGTCAATCGATTCAGCGCATCGGCGTCGGAAATCTTCGCCGCGGCGATCCAGGACTACGAGCGAGGCGTTGTCGTAGGACAGCAGACCTTTGGCAAAGGGACGGTCCAGAACCTGTATTCGCTCGACCAGTATCTCGCACCTGAGGGCGACAAGGGGCACGGACAGCTGACGCTGACCATCGGCAAGTACTACCGCGTAACGGGCAAGACGACGCAGCACCAGGGCGTCGAACCCGACATCGAGCTACCGTCCGCCATCGATGCGGACATCATCGGGGAGAGCGTACGCGATAGCGCGCTGCCGCCGGACACCATCCAGACGACGCGTTTCAAGCGGGGCACGCCACTGGATACGACAATCGCGTCGCTGACCGCGAATTACACGGAACGCGCGAAGACTGACCCTAACTTCCGTTACCTCGTTGACGGCATTCGCGAGGTCGAGGAAGCGCGCGCCAGGACGACGATCTCGCTGAACATCGACACCCGCATCTCGGAACGCGAGGCCGAGTCACAGCGTGCACTGCAGCGCGAGAATGAACGCAGGGCTGCGCTTCAGCTGGAGCCGCTGGAGAGCCTCGAGGATCTGGGCGACGACGATTTGCCGGACATCCTGCTCGAGGAGGCCGCGAATATCTCGACCGACCTGGCGGAGATGCGCCAGTCTGCGCCGCAGCCGGAGCAAACCGCCAGGGTTCAAAATCCCTGATTTGATCGGTCTGAAGGGATCCTGCACCGCCACACACATTGAGCACGGTTGTCGCTGCCGTTCAGGAAGCCGGGCAGCGCGGTAATTAGCCAGTCCGGACATTTCTGCTTGCGGGACGAATGACCGCTGTTATACTCGGGCATAACAGTGTTTCGAGGTTTCACATCTCGTATGCAGTCATCACCGCACGTTTCCAAGCGTCCCCTGCTCGTCCTGGCCGCCCTCCTGGGCTGTCAACTGGATGCAGTCGCCGCGACCGGCGTGTCTGCGTGCGACACCCGGGTGCAGACCGCTGCTGCGTCGGAAATCACGCTCGTCGACTACAGCGACAAGCGCTCCACCGATACGTCATCAGAGCTCCTCAAAGAGCCGCCAGCGATCGATTCCAGCGCTCTGCCTCTGACGTCCGGCCGGGATACCACGGTGCTCAGGGACGATCACGTGAAATCTGACGTTCAGCTGCCTGTTAGAAAGCCGCTGGAGGTTGACCCGGGCGCTGCCGCCAAACTGTTGGAGCGCCGCCACTCGCGCCTGCGCAAGACGTCCGACGATGAGACGACCGAGATGAACACCCGGCTACCCGGCATGGATGAAAGTGAGATGCTTCAGTTCCGTAAGCTTATGTATCGCACGGATATCTAGCGGCTGAAAACCTTCGTCAGGCCCCAATAGTCCTCGCCGAGCAGATCGGCATTCTTCTCAGTGACCGAGCCCCCATCGTTGATGCAGATCAGTGTCCCGGCAGAACCTGCAGGCGGTATGACGTCATCGTCATTCATGAATATCGCTCGTTCCGACAGCAGCTTGGCTCGTTTCTGCAGTGCGTCAGCATGGTCGGTGACATTGTCAAAAGCGTCCCAGCGCGACGCCACTTCCTCGAGCAGGCGCTGGCAGTCTTCGCGGTTGCCGTAGCGTATCGCACCAGCGCTCTTGTCACCCGCTTCCTTGACCAGGGATGCGATGTTGTCATCGCCGAACTGAATGTAGAGCTGCTGGGCAAATGACAGGATCATGAAGTTGATGGAGCGCTTGGCGGCCTGGTCGAGCCCCTGTTGCTCGGGCGCCGCCGAATTCCCCAGCTTGTCGAGCACGCTCTTGAGCTCCGTTTCCTTCTCGTGCAGCAGAGATTGCGCATGCTCGAGACGGCGCACCTCCTTCCTGAACGCTCTGCGTTTGAAGATCCTGACGAAAAACGGATGTTCGCGGTAGGATGCCTCGGCGTCGGCTATGCGCTGCTCAGAAACCTCGATCGCCTGTGCCGCCATTGTCAGTTCCTTCTCGACCTTGGAAGCCTGACCTGAGCGACGGGCGTTCCAGCTGTCGAGGATCGCCTGGTGTTTGCGAGTCTCCTGGCGTCGTTTGAGCTGCTCTGCAAAACTCGCCACGCGAGCACGACAACGGTCGTTCAGCGCACGCAGCTGGTAGTGCACGGCGACTGAATACACCCATTCCGGGTCGAGCAATAATTCTTCGATCTGGGAGAGCTTCTGCTCGAGGCGCGCGACAGAGCCGTCTCGCTCGTGTACCAATTTGTTCAGAGCATGCTTCTCAGCCTTCGCCTCGGAAAAAGCCTTCTTGAGCTCCACGCGACTCCGGTACAGGTTCAGCAGTTTCTCGCTGTCCTGCGGATCCGTCTTGCCGGAACTCAGTAGTGCAACTCGACCAGTCACCGATCACTCACTTTACATAACGCGACGTTCGTTCGCTTTCGTAGAGTGTCTCAGTTAGCTATGGCCGAATCGCCGATCGAGTCGACAGTTTCAGCACTCGCTCGATTGACGAGAAATCGCTGAAATCGTTGGGAAAAGTACCGGTTCTGAAACCAGTCTATTTTTCGAGGACGAGGTGGCCCTGTTCCGTCAGGTAATCGAGCCACTTGTTCAGGATGATGTTCCGCTTCCAGCGCACATCGAGTTCTTCCTTGTGCGCCTGCATCAGGCGCCGTAGGGCGGCGTGCCGATGGTCTTCGTCACCGATGCTCATCGCTTCTGCGAGCTGGCCGTCAAGGTACACACGAACTTTGACATCCGGGTCGGCCAGGACTCCGTCCCCATCGTCCGAGTCGAACTGGTAGGTCAGAGCGAGCGTCACCGTGTATCGACAGCGCTCGATGATCTCGACGTACAGGTCGCAATCACCGGCGACGCGGGATCGATAACAACCGTCCAGGCGGTCTATTTCCGGTATGAGGCGCAGTATCCGAAGGTAGTTGCTCTCGTAGACGGACATCAGGCCGACGAAGCTGTTCGGCTTTACGATGGTCTGTGGAACGAGATGTGAATCAAGCAACATTTGGCGAATATAGCACAGGACGTTTGACGCGAAAGCGCGTCACCCAAGAAAGCCAATTTGCGTCACAAAAGTGAAAATCAGTTTCGAACGCGACGCTCTACGCCTGTATGCTCAAGAATGCTGCTCGCGATTTCTTCGATCGAAAACTTGGTCGTATCGACACACGGAATCTTGTATCGATCGAAGATTCTCTTCGCTTCCCGGAGTTCATAACGCACTTGTTGTGCACTCGAATACTTTCCCACACTGCGCCGTTCCTTGCGTATTTCGCGTAATCGTTCGGGTGCGATCGTCAGGCCGAACAACTTGTGTCGCTGTTCGAGAATGATGGGTGGCAGGTCACCGGACTCCAGTTCGTCGTCAGTCAGCGGGAAGTTCGCCGCGTAGATGCCATAGTGGAGCGCGAGATACAGGCAGGTCGGCGTTTTGCCCGACCTTGAGACGCCCAGCAGGATAACGTCGGCCCGGTCGTAGTTCCGAATCCGGCCACCGTCATCGTTCGCCATCGCAAAATTCGTTGCCTCGATTCGATGCATGTAGGCCTCGATGTCACGCATTCGGTGCGCTTTACCCGGTTTCGGCGACGACGTTAGTTTGAGCTCGTCCTCCAGCGGCTGCACGAAGGCGTCAAAGATATCCAGGTGAAGGCCGTCCGATCCGCGGATGATTGAACGAATGGAACTACGAACGATGGTCGAGAATACGATCGGACGAGCACCCGTTTTTTCTGCGGCTTGATTAATTCGAGACACCACCTGCTGTGCCTTGTCTTCGGAATCTATAAATGGCAGAGTGATTTTATAGAAATCTTCACCCTTAAATTGCGTCAGCAGGCTGTGACCGAGCGTCTCCGCCGTCACGCCCGACTGGTCGGATAAGAAGAACACGGTGCGATCACTCATACAGGTTTCCCCACGCGGCTTCGCCGCAACCCCAGGTCGATGTCAGCATGATTGTCCATGCCTGACTCCTGAACACAAGGGAGTTTCACTGTGACTCGATACGTAAAACCACTCTCCGAACTCGGGATGCACGATGTTGAGATCGTTGGCGGCAAAAACTCGTCTCTCGGCGAGATGATCAGCAACCTTAACGACCTGGGAGTGACCGTACCCGGCGGCTTTGCAACGACGGCCGAGGCGTATCGGGACTTCCTGGCGCAAGGCGGCCTCGCAGACAGAATCAACGCCGTGCTGGACGACCTGGACGTCGACAATATCGACGACTTAAGGAAGGCCGGCAGCCAGATCCGGTCGTGGATAATCGATACCGAGCTCTCCGAGGAATTGATGCGCGACGTCAAGACCGCGTTCGAGGAAATGTCCGGCGGCGCAGACATCGCCGTTGCGGTTCGATCCTCAGCCACGGCGGAGGATTTACCCGACGCGTCGTTCGCCGGTCAGCAGGAGACTTTCTTGAACGTCCGCGGCCTCGACAACGTTATTGAGGCACTGCACCTGGTATTCGCGTCGCTGTTCAACGATCGCGCGATCGCCTATCGCGTCCACCAGGGCTTCGATCATGCGCAGGTCGCGTTGTCGGCCGGCGTGCAGCTGATGGTGCGGAGCGACATCGGTTCCTCCGGCGTCATGTTCACGCTGGATACCGAGTCCGGATTCCGCGACGCCGTCTTTATCACGTCCTCTTACGGACTTGGCGAAACGGTGGTCCAGGGCGCCGTCAATCCTGACGAGTTCTACATCTACAAGCCGGCGCTTGCGAACGGGAATCACCCTATCCTGAGGAAAAATCTCGGCGGCAAGGCGATCAAGATGGTCTACAGCGACGACAAGGCGGCCGGTAAGACCGTCGACACTGTCGATGTCGACGAAGCCGACAGCCTGCGTTTTTCGATCACCGACGAGGACGTGATCGAACTCGCTCGTATGGCCGTCACGATCGAGAAGCACTACGAACGCCCGATGGATATCGAGTGGGGCAAGGACGGCAACGACGGCAAGCTCTACATCCTTCAGGCGCGTCCGGAAACGGTGCAGAGTCGGTCAGGCAGGAGCATTCAACGCTTCACGCTCAAGGGACGGTCCGACGTCATCAGCTCCGGCCGCAGCATCGGTCAGAAGATCGGTCGCGGCAAAGCCCGCGTCATCAACGACGTATCGGAGATGAATCGTGTCGCGGCCGGTGACGTCCTGGTCTCGGACATGACGGACCCGGACTGGGAGCCGGTCATGAAGCGCGCCGCCGCTATCGTCACCAATCGTGGCGGTCGAACCTGTCACGCCGCGATTATCGCGCGCGAGCTCGGTATCCCGGCCGTCGTCGGCTGTGGCGACGCCACCCATGAAATCAGCGATGGCGCCGAGGTCACGGTCAGTTGCGCCGAAGGAGACGAAGGCTTCATCTACGCAGGGTTGCTCGACTTCGAGGAAACCCAGATCGAGCTCGATGGGCTGCCCGAGCTGCCTGTGAAGATCATGATGAACGTCGGCAATCCCGATCGCGCCTTCGATTTCGCGAGTATTCCCAACCGCGGCGTGGGCCTCGCCCGGCTTGAATTCATCATCAACCGCATGATCGGCGTGCACCCGCAGGCGCTCCTCGAGTACGACAAGCAGGCGCCCGACGTTAAACAGGCCATCGACGAACAAATGGCCGGATATAACGAGCCTGTATCGTTCTTCGTCGAGAAACTGGCCGAAGGTGTTGCCAGCATCGCGGCTGCTTTTGCACCCGAACCCGTCATCGTGCGCATGTCTGACTTCAAGTCGAACGAGTATGCAAACCTGATCGGGGGCGATCGTTACGAACCCGACGAAGAGAACCCGATGCTGGGCTTTCGTGGCGCGGCGCGATACGTGTCCGATGAC
>JAAUXY010148864.1_pt1 | contig 33243 bp, 29 predicted proteins | sample 7278121 | NCBI WGS metagenome assembly JAAUXY01 (sample SAMN14350117, study PRJNA611818) | marine sediment metagenome | isolation source: surface marine sediment (1.8m) | place: French Polynesia: Moorea | collected 2018-08
GTGAACGACACCGCCGAGTTCGTTCCACTCGTAGATGCCGCGGAAGGAGACGCGCTCGCCCATCCCCAGGGGAACGCGTTGTGCAACATCGAGATTGTGGGTAATCAGTAACGACTGCCCGTCGCCGAGCGCGACGACGAAGCGCTGATGACGGGAATCGTCATCCGGCAACAGCCGCGTGACGATTCCCGACTGCTCGACCCACTGGCCGGGTTCAGCCCGCAGTGACGGGCACCATCGTGATCTCGACGCGACGATTGGCCTGACGTCCCTCGGGGGAGCCGTTATCGGCGACCGGCCGTGTTTCGCCCATGCCGACTTCGATGATGCGCTGCTGCATCACGCCCTGGGTTTGCAGGTATGCCGACACGGAAGCCGAGCGGCGCACCGAAAGCGCCTGGTTGTAAGCCTCCGGACCCGTGCTGTCCGTGTGGCCGGCGACCTCGACGACCGTTTTGTCAAACTCGTCGAGGACTTTGCCAACCGAGTTCAGCACGTCGAAGAACGCCGGGTTGAGATCCGAGCTGTCGGTCGCGAATGTGACGTTGCCCGGCATGTTGAGCGTGATGTTGTCGCCCATGCGCGTGACGCTGACGCCCGTTCCCTCGAGCTCGGCGCGCAACTTCGCCTCCTGACGGTCCATGTAGTAGCCAATGGAGCCGCCGGCAAGCGCCCCGACGCCGGCGCCGATCAGCGCGCGCTGCCGCCGCTCGACGGCATCGTCGCCGGAGATCAGGCCGACGACCGCACCAGCCGCAGCACCAATCAGGGCACCTTTGGTCGCCTTGCTGGTTTCCGTCTCCCGGGTATACGGGTCCAGGGTCTCACAGGCACTGGTAAGAACCACGACGCCAAGAACGGCCACGATCGGCCGGATAGAACGTATCTTCATGTTGATTCCTCTGCGGTACGTTGGTGTGTATTCTAGCGGGGGGTTGGCTGAACGAACACTTAATTGGCGAACCCGTTTCACCGAGATTCCCATGACCGAGACCAGCGGCTGGCTCGATCTATACGAGCGCAGTCACACCGACCTCAGCTACCCGGTCATCTACTGGGCAGCGGTGCCGGCCGTCGTCGTTGGCACGGTCGGTTTCCTGTGGGTACTGCCTGTGCCGGATGAGTTCATCAGGATCTCGCCCCTGCTCAACTGGGGAACGGCGTTCCTTATGGTAAGTGCCGTGTATTACTTCATTATTTCCCTGTCGCTCGCCATTGGCATGCTGCCGTTTTTACTCGGCGTTGCCGGCATCCACGGGTGGCTCGAGCAGTCCACGTTCTCGCCCCTGCGGGTCTCGACAGGCCTGCTCGTTGCAGGCGTGATCGGCCTCTGGCTGGGTCATCGCCGCGGCGGCGCCGCCGTCGCCGTGTTGCGCGACCTGCAGATGATGATGATCGGGCCTGCCTGGCTGCTCGCAACCCTTTACAGACGCCTGGGAATCCCCATCTAATTAGTCCCTTCTTTTTGCTCACAGGAGCCCCGTCGTGGCAGCAAAAAAACTAGATCCCCTCGACCTCTACGATATTCGAGCCGAGCTGACCGAAGAAGAGGCGATGGTGAAGGACACGGTCGGACGCATGGTGGACGAGAAGGTCATTCCGCTAATGCGTGAAGCCTTCGAACAGCACCAGTTTCCCCGCGAGCTGATTTCCGAGGTGGCCGAACTCGGCCTGCTGGGCAGCTCGATCGAGGGATACGATTGCGCCGGACTCAATTCCGTCAGCTACGGGCTCATCTGCCAGGAGCTCGAGCGAGGCGACTCCGGGCTCCGCAGCTTTGTTTCAGTGCAGAGCAGCCTTGTGATGTTCCCGATCCATGCCTACGGTTCCGAAGAACAACGCGCACGCTGGTTGCCGGCAATGGCGCGAGGCGAGGCCATTGGTTGTTTCGGGCTCACGGAGCCTCACGGCGGATCCGATCCCGGCAACATGAAGACGCACGCCAAACGCGATGGGGATGACTGGATCCTCAACGGCTCCAAGATGTGGATCACGAACGCGACGATCGCAGACGCCGCCGTCGTCTGGGCGCGCACCGACGAGGGCGTCAAGGGCTTCATCGTCGAGAAGGATATGCCCGGCTTCGAAACGCAGGAGATAGAGAACAAGTTCTCGCTGCGAGCGTCGGTGACGGGCGCGCTGTTTTTCGACAACGTGCGTATACCTGCCGCCAACGTATTGCCCGGCGCATCGAGCCTCAAGGGCCCGTTGAGCTGTCTTACACAGGCGCGCTACGGAATTACGTGGGGCGTCATTGGCGCCGCACAGGCCTGCCTCGACGAAGTCCTTAACTACACGCAGGACCGCGTGCTTTTCGGCCGACCGTTGACACATACGCAAACGATCCAGATCCGCATGGCGGACATGGCGCGGCGGATCACGACAGGGCAGCTGATGTCCCTGCACCTGGGCCGCCTGAAAGACAAGGGCGAGCTGCAGCCCGTACAGGTGTCGCTGGCAAAGTGGAACAACTGCCGCGCTGCCCTCGACATCGCCCGCGACTGCCGGGACATCCTCGGCGGAGCCGGTATCAGTGCGGAGTACGTGCCGATTCGGCACGCGCTGAACCTGGAAAGCGTCATTACCTACGAAGGCACGGAGACCGTGCACCAGCTCGTCGTGGGTAAGGAACTGACGGGTATCAATGCCTTTAGTTAACGGGTCTTGACCGAGTTTCGTCTACCGAAGGACCGCGATGTCTGGCGCATCGCGGCGCCCATGATCCTGTCCAACGTGTCCGTGCCATTGCTCGGCATGGTCGACACCGGCGTCGTTGGCCACCTCGAAGACCAGGTTTACCTCGGCGCCGTCGCGATCGGCGCCACGATCTTCGGCTTCCTGTACACGGGCGTGAATTTCCTGCGCATGGGCACGACGGGTATCGCCGCTCAGCGATACGGCGCCGATGACAATGACGGGTTGCGCACATCGCTGGGCCAGGCTGTCGTTGTCGCTCTGCTCATTGCGCTCACGTTGATCGCGCTGCAGGCGCCTGTCGGGTCCTTCGCAATGAGCGTTATCGGTGCGGATCCGAAAACGTCGACATACGCGCTCGAGTACTTCTCGATTCGCATCTGGAGTGCGCCTGGCACGCTGGCAAACTACGCCCTGATCGGGTGGTTCCTCGGCCTGCAGAACGCCCGCGTGCCGTTATTGATTTTCCTGACCATCAACACGACCAACATCGTTCTGGACTTGCTGTTCGTCGTGGTGCTGGGAATGAAAGTCGACGGCGTTGCGGCAGCCTCGGTCATCGCCGAGTACACGGGCTTGCTGGTAGGCCTTGCATTTGCGTTACGCGCGCTGCGACGACAGGGCGGTCACTGGCAACCGGCAAAATTGTTGCGGCTCAATGAATACCGCGCGTTTTTCGCCGTGAATGGCAATCTCTTCATCCGCACGATGTCGCTCATGTTCGCGTTCGGCTTCCTGACCGCGATCGGTGCGCGACTGGGCGGCCTTGTGCTCGCGGCTAACGCGGTCCTGATGAACCTTCAGCACCTGACATCCTTCGGCCTGGACGGTTTCGCTCACGCCGCAGAGGCCATGGTCGGAAAAGCAGTGGGCGAACAGCGCAAGGATGCGTTGCAGCGGGCGGTTCAGCTATCCCTCAAGTGGTCGCTGATATTCGCCGTGGGCTTTACGGTCCTGTTCGCTCTGTCCGGCAGACTCATCATTCGCGTGCTAACCGACTTGCCCGACGTGCGAGATGCCGCAATGCAGTACCTGCCCTGGCTCGTGATCTCGCCGCTCGTGTCCGTGTGGTCGTTTCTTTATGACGGTGTGTTTGTCGGCGCCACGCGCGCGAAAGACATGCGCGACATCATGATCGTGTCGACCTTCGTCGTGTTCCTGCCCGCCTGGTTCCTGTTGCAGCCGCTCGGCAACCACGGCCTGTGGCTGGCTTTCATGATCTTCATGGCAAGTCGAGGAATCGGTATGCACGTCTACTACCGTCGCCGGGTTCTGCCCGCGTTCGATGCCTAGTCGAAGAAGTCGACGATATCGTGTCGGGATTGGTATGCCGGTGTTGAGGAAAAACGACTCGAGAAGCGACAGCGAACTCGTCGATGCCTGCAATAACGGGGCAGCCGCGGATGCGACGCGAGCATTCACCGAACTGTACCGGCGCCACAAGGACTTCGTCGTTCGCGTCGCTCTGCGCCTGTCGGGCGACCACGACCTTGCGCTCGACGCCCTGCAGGACACGTTTTCCTACCTGCTGCGGCAGTTCCCGCCAACTGGCAAGGGGCTGTCGCTGACAGCAAAGCTGACGACCTACCTGTATCCGGTCGCCCGCAACACCACGATAACGCTGCTTCGGAAGCGACAGCGTCATAACCCGATCGGGGCGATCGATCCGGACTCGCTGCCCGCGGATGACGACGTCATGGCTACGGACTTCTCCGGCCTTTTGGCAACGCTGAACGCTGATCAACGGGAAGTCGTGGTGCTGCGTTTTATCGAGGACATGCCGCTGGCAGATATCGCGGCAGCGCTCGATATCCCCCTCGGGACGGTCAAATCCAGACTCCACAAGGCGATTGGAGAGCTGCGTAAGTCACCGGAAACCAGCAAGTTTTTCGACAAGTGAACCTTTTGGCGCCCTGCGGCGCTATATCCACAGGAACCAGCCATGCACCCAGACGACGACATCACATTACCGCAGGCGCTCGTTGACGAGCTGAGAGCGTCAGACCGGCAGACCCCGGTCCTGACCGCACGCGCGGACCGGACCATCGAGGCGCTGGCCAATGCGCAGTTCGCGGGCCGCCGGCGCCCCCTCTGGCAGTCGCGCCCGGCCTGGGCGGCCGCGGCCGCATCCGTGCTGGTCGCATTCCTCGTGGTCCAGTCGCAATTCACCGCGCACGACAGTGCCGTGGATGCGATGTACGACGTGGACGGATCGGGCCAGACCGACATCGTTGACGTCCTTGCGCTCGCGCGACGCGGTGACGGGATCTCGCAGGCAGAGCTCGATGCGTTCGCGTACCGGCTCGTCTCGCTGAGCGTCGCGGAGGACGAGACATGAGGACGCTGATGATCCTGCTGGCCCTGGCACTTTCCGCCGTTGCGGTTGCAGAAGAAGTCGAATTCACGGCGATTGACGTGTACGTCCAGACAGACGAACCGCTCGCCGCATGGCAGTTTCTGCTGCAGGAACGCAACGGCGCAATGCAGGTTGTCGGTGTCGAGAACGGCGAGAGTCCGGCTTACACGCGCGCGCCCTATTACGATCGTGAGGCCGTCAATCTCGGAACGGCCGACCGCATCATCGTCGCCGACTACTCGTTAGCGAAAACGGCTGACTTGCCGCGTGGCAGGGTGCGCATCGCAACCCTGCACCTGATGCTCAAGAGCGATCTGCAGCCCGATTTCGATATCTCTCTGGTGGCCGCGGCCCGGCCGGATGGTCAACACCTCGATGCAACGATCAGCGTCGAGCCAACAGCAAGGAAGAAGCCATGAACAAGCGTCGAAGTGTTCACACCGTCAAATTACTGTCTTTCCTTTCCGGACTGGCATTCGTACTGATCGGTTGCTCGCAGTCTCTGCACGATATGCAGGCGGAACCGGCCAAAGCGGGAACGCTCGAACAAGTCGTGGTGACCGCCAGTCGCGCGATGTCAGCAAACACCGGATTCCTGCACTCATTCGCCGACATTGCCACCGATGCACTCGCGCTCGTCGCGCCGGGCGAGGAAGTCTGGGTCATCGCGAAGCCCGCTACCGAGGTTCAGAGCGACGACCAGGTTCCGGGTTCGGGCGCCATGGTCGCGAAGTTGCCCGGTGAGCAAGACACACCGAAAGACGTTCCTCTGCCGCTCGAGCACACCAGTGTCAATGCGTCGATCAACGGCTACATCTCGACTGTCGATGTGCGACAGCGCTTCGGTAACCCGTTTTCCGAAAAGATCGAAGCCGTCTACATGTTTCCGCTGCCGCAGGATGCGGCCGTCAGCGAATTCGTAATGGTGATTGGCGAACGCCGGATTCGCGGCATCCTGCGTGAAAAGGAAGAGGCAGAAGCGATCTACGCGGAAGCGCGCTCGCGTGGTTACCAGGCGAGCCTGCTCCTTCAACACCGGCCAAATATCTTCGAACAAAAAGTTGCGAACATCGAGCCCGGCAAGACGATCGAAGTGGACATCCGCTACTTCAACACGCTCGCCTACAACGACGGCTGGTACTCTTTCGTGTTCCCGACGGTCGTCGGGCCGCGCTTCAATCCGCCCGGTAGCACCGATCCGATCGGTGCGGTGTCGAGGGACAAAAGCAAGCGCGGCCTGCCCGGCAAGAACGTGAGCTATCTGCGGCCGAACGAGCGCTCTGCGCACGACATCGACATTACCGTCGACGTGCAGGCCGGCGTACCCGTCGAAGACCTGAATGCCTCTCACGAGATCCTTACGACGGAGTCGCAGTTTGGTTCGACCGTCGTAACGCTCAAGAACAAGGACACGATTCCGAACAAGGACTTCATCCTGAACTTCCGTGTCGCGGGTGACACGATCAAGTCGAAACTGCTGACCTGGGTCGACCCTGCAACGAACCAGGGCTACTTCACGATGATGATGTACCCGCCGGCCGGAATTGAGCGCCTCGAGCGACGGCCGGTCGAAATAGTCTTCGTGCTCGACTGCTCGGGATCGATGAATGGCCGACCGATCGAACAGGCGAAAGGCGCCGTTTCCGCGGCGCTCGGAATGCTCCAGGAGAACGATACGTTCCAGATCATCCGGTTTTCCGACAACGCCAGCCAGTTCGGCTCAGCCCCGGTGCAGGCAACGGCAGAGAACATCGCCCTCGCGCGCGACTACCTGCGCAGGCTGCACGGCAGCGGTGGCACAATGATGATCGAAGGCGTCAAGACGGCGCTCAATTTCCCGCACGACCCTGAACGGCTGCGGTTCGTGTCCTTCATGACCGACGGCTACATCGGAAACGAGGTCGATATCATTGCCGCCGTGCACAACAACATCGGCGCATCGAGGATCTTCAGTTTCGGCGTCGGCTCCTCGGTCAATCGCTACCTGCTCGAGCGAATGGCGAAAGAAGGTCGTGGCGTCGTAGCCTACCTCGGACCGAAGGACTCCGGCCGCGACATCATGTCGGCACTCTTCAAGCGCATCAGTCACCCGGCCATGACAGATCTCTCAATCGACTGGGGCAACATGTCCGTTTCCGATGTTTATCCATCGAAGGTTCCGGACATGTTCGTCGGCCGGCCCGTATTCATTACCGGCCGCTTCCTGGGCGAACCCGATACCGTAAACGTGACCGGGCGCGTCGCCGGCCAGACCCGAATGTTCGCCGTGGACGCGGCGGACTCCGCCGAGCGCAACCAGGAGATATCGAAGATCTGGGCACGGCTCAGGATTGCCGATCTGTCGGACCAGCAAGCCTGGCAACGCGATCCGTACGGCGAACTTGCAACTGCGATCCTGAACACCGCGCTTCAGTATCAGCTCATGTCCGCCTACACCGCATTCGTCGCAGTCGATTCCTCGTACGTAACGGAAGGCGATCACGGCACAACCGTTCACCAGGCAGTGCCGGTGCCCGAGGGCGTTCGCTACGACACGACCGTCGAAAACTAGCGCTGCAGGCGCGCCGCTCGAGGCGCGGCTGTAGGAGCGCTATGCCGCCGGGTTTGCGGTCGATACCCATTGTGTGCGCCTCAGAAGCGGCGTAAACATCTGATAATGGGGCTTGTTTCGGAACTCAGGCGCCGAAATGTGTTCCGCATGGCGGTGCTGTATATCGTCGCCGCGTGGCTGATCATGCAGGTGGCAGAGGTTCTGATTGGCCTCGCAACGCTACCCGAGTGGTTTGGTCCCGCTATCCTCGGTCTGCTCGCCGTCGGGCTTCCGATCGCGCTGATTTTCTCGTGGTTCTATGAAATCACTCCGGAGGGCATCAGCCTGGAGAGGGATGTCGATCCGGCAGAGTCCATAACTCGCATCACCGGTCGAAGGCTCGACGTCCTGGTCATCTCGCTGCTGAGTGCTGCCGTAATCCTGTTCGCGGTCGACAAGTGGTGGATTGCCGAGCCGCCGGAGCAATCGATCGCAGTCCTGCCGTTCGTCAATATGAGCGGCGACCTGGCGCAGGAGCACTTCAGTGACGGAATGTCGGAAGAGCTGCTGCATCGTCTGGCACAGGTCTCGGAGTTGCACGTCGCGGCGCGGACTTCGTCGTTTCATTTCAAGAACAGAAACGTCCCGGTTGCCGAGATCGCTGAGCAACTCGGCGTGCGATCGGTGCTGGAAGGCAGCGTGCGACAGGCGGGCGAAAAGATTCGAGTGACCGCGCAGCTCATCAATGCCAGCGACGGCTACCATATCTGGTCGAAGACTTACGAGCGCAAGCTCGGCGATGTGTTCGACATTCAGGACGAAATCGCTACGAAGGTCGTTGACGCACTCAGGGTCACGCTGCTCAGGGACGAGCAGCTGCGGCTTGCGAAGCACCCCACGTCGAACCTCGAAGCGTACGATGCCTACCTGCTCGGCCGCCACGAGATGGCCCGACGCACCAGCGTCTCTCTACAGCAGGCCGTGGAGCACTTCACAGAGGCCATCAGGCTCGACCCGACGTATCCCCAGGCCTATGTCGGTCTGGCCGACACTTATTTTCTTCTGGGCCGTTACGGCACCATGGATCGCAGCGAGGTCGTCGCGAACGCGGAACCGGCCGCCGAACGCGCCCTGGAACTGGACGATGAACTGGGCGAAGCGTTCGCGAGTCTCGGTACAGTGCGATTGTTGCAGCAGGATTTCCCGGCTGCCGAGGCGGCCCTGCGGCGGGCACTGGAACTGAGCCCGAACTACGCACCCGCCTACGACGCCTTCGCCCTGCTGATGCGCTGGGGGTTTGCGGACAAAGAAAAAGCGCTCGAACTGCACCAGCTGGCGCTGGGACTGGATCCACTGTCGACAGCGATCAATATGGCCGTCGTCGAAGACTATCTCGAGCTGGGTCGTTTCGAGGATGCACTCGCGCGATGCCGGAGCATTATCGAAATCGACCCCGAGTATCCACGCGCCTACACAATCCTGGCAGACCTCTACTGGGAGGTCTTCGCGCAGCTCGACGAGGGTGCTCGCTGGCTGCACAAGGCGATTGAACTCGACCCCGGCAACCCCGACCATGCGCGCTGGCTCGGTATGATCTATCTCGATCTTGGCGACCAGGTGGCGGGCGAATACTGGTTGAGACATGCAATGCGTCTCGCACCGACACAGTCGCAGTCACATTGGGCAGCGGTGTACCTGGCCAGCTACACCGCCGAACCGGACGAGGTCGTGGCTGTCGCCCAGGCAGCAATCATGGTGTCGCCAAGAGACGGGCTGGCCCTTGTCCGGTTGCGTGATGCCGACTACCGGGCCGGTCGCGCTGATGCTGCCATCCAGCGATACCGAGAGATCCTGCCCGAACTTGTCGATGGCACGGATCCACAGATCGACGGAACCAACTGGAGGTGGGCGATCGAGATCGCGAATATCCTCGCCAAAGTCGGTAAGCGGGATCGGGCAGAGAGTCTGCTGAACAAGGCACTCCTCGCGATCGAATCCACGCCACGGCTCGGCTACGCTGGCTTCGGCGTGAGCGACGCCGAGATATATGCGCTGTTGCGGGACAAGGAGAAAGCGCTAAGCACCCTCGCAACCGCCGTCGATGCCGGGTGGCGATCCAGCTGGCGACTCTACACCGAAATGAACGACAACCTGGCGTCACTGCACAACGAACCGCGATATCGCGCAATCGTCGCCGATATCGAATCCGAGATGGCCGAACAGCTTGCAAGGGTGCACGGGTGGGAAGCAAGCGGCGAGTTCGTTACCTATCCAAGGTAAGGAAAACCGTACTGAAAGGCTGAACGGCCTCGATGCATGAACGCATAGGGACGCACCTGGGCAGGGGCCCTACGCCCGCTGCGGCAAACCCGAGCACTGGTGCCGAACCACCCTCTCGGCCCATACGAACGCATAAAAACCCGTAACGATGTTCGCGACCGAGTAGGCAACAAAGATGCCCGTGACGTCGAAGTAATGGGCGCCCACGAACGCGAGCGGAACGTAGAGCACAATGATCCGCATCAGGCTCACGACGACGCCGGGCATCGGCTTGCCGAGGCCGTTGAACGCCGCGTTCATGACCATGACCATGCCGTAGGTGCCGTAGCTGATCGGCGCTATCAGCAGGAACACCCGGGTTACAGACTGGACATCCTCGCTGTCGCTGAAAAGCGTTGGCAGGAAACCCGATCCCAACGCGAGCAGCGCGGCGATGACGACACCGCTACCCAGACAAAACAACGTGCACAGTCGCAACGACCGATGAATGCGTGCTTCCTTGCCGGCCGTCAGATTCTGGCCGACGAACGGGCCGATCACCGACGACATCGCGTAGTAGATAACGAGCATCAGCGACTCGATTCGACTTGCAACGCCGAAACCGGCGACAGCATCCGGCCCGAAACGGGCGATCATCGCTGTGACGATCGCGGCGCCTACCGGCACGATCGCATTGGTGCCTGCGGCCGGCAGACCGACGTGCAGGATGTCACGCCAGGATTTCCGGATTTCATCGGCGTGGGGCAGTTTGAAACTCACCATGTCGAGTCGCCAGGCCAGCATGTATAGCGTCGCGAAAAAGATGGCGCCTCTTGCGAGCAACGCCGCCATTGCCGCGCCGTTGAGTCCCATGGCCGGTATTGGGCCCAAACCGAAGATCAGTATCGGATCGAGGATGACGTTCAGGACGGCACCGAAGATCATCATCTTGCTGGGCAGCCGCGTGTCGCCGGTCGCCCGCATGGTCGCCATGCCAACCATGCCGACGACGACGAAGGGCACGCCGAAATACAGGATCGTCATGAAGCTCCTGAGCATCGGGATCATGTCTTCCGGCGCACCCAGCAGCAGGAACAGCGGCCTGATCGTGAAGATTCCGATCAGGCAGATGACGGCCGTAATGAGAAAGGACAGGATCAGGCTGTCGGTTGCCAGGCGCTTCGTGCGACGATGGTTACCCGAGCCGATGGAACGTGCGACGACGGAAGAAGTACCCGCGCCCAGCCCGATGGCGACGCTCGTAACGATCATCAGAATCGGGAAGCCGAAACCATACGCCGCGAGCTCGCGATCGCCCACCTGGCCGATAAACCACGTGTCGACAAACGCCTGGCCCATCATCGTCGTGATGCCGAGCAACATCGGCACGGTCATTGCGACCAGATGTCGGCCGACCGATCCCTCGGTCAGCCGGGCTTTTTGAGTATCCACACGCTACTATAACTTTTATGAAGATCGTGAGCGAAGTCGTCATAGAGGCCGACAGGGAGACAGTCTGGGCCGCGTTCGATAGCGCCGACAACATGCCGAAATGGCAGCCGGATCTCAAAGCGTTCAAATACAAATCAGGACCGAAAGGCGAACCCGGCTCCGTTGCGGAACTCGTGTATGAGGAGAACGGCCGCGAGTTTGTTCTCGTCGAACGCATGACCGAAAAGCGTAAACCGGATTTCATGGCCGGCACTTACGAAAGCAAGTGGAGTACCGCGATCATCGTTAATCATTTCGAAACGACGCCGGAAGGTCATACCCGCTGGAAGTCCTATGCCAATCACCAGTTCAAGGGATTCATGAGGTTCATGGCCCTGTTCATTCGCAAGTCGATCTGCCGGCGCATTGATAACGACATGCAGCGATTCAAACTGCTGGTCGAGTCACAGCAGGCCGGTTCAACTGCATGAGCTGGAAGAAACTCGGGTCGAAAACCGTCTTCGAGAATCCGTGGATGGAGGTTCGGGTCGACCACGTCATCAACCCGGGCGGTGGCGAAAACCAGTACGGCTGGGTTCATTTTCGAAACCGCGCCGTGGCCATCGTGCCGCTCGACGAACACGGCAATACATGGCTGGTCGGCCAGCAACGCTACACACTCGGAGAGTACTCGTGGGAGCTGCCGATGGGCGGCGCGCCTCTGAACGAGGCGCCACTCGATGCAGCGAAGCGTGAGCTCAAGGAAGAGACAGGGCTCGAAGCCCGTCACTGGCAGGAGTTGATGACCCTGCACTTGAGCAACTCGATCACCGATGAGGTCGGCATCGTCTACATCGCCCGCGGCCTTTCGCAGGGTGACACGCGATTCGAGGAGACCGAGGATCTGGAGATCCGCAAGCTCGCCTTCGACGAGGCGCTTGACATGGTCACCGGTGGCGACATCACCGATGCATTAAGTGTGGCCTCGATCCTGCGCGTTGCCGCGGAATGTGGCACATTGATCGATCCATAGTACGGAGGCTCAGGTGGCCAAGAGAATCGCAATCGTCGAGGACGAAGCGGCAATCCGGGAAAACTATGTCGCGGCGTTCGAGCGGGAAGGGTACGTTGTGGACAGCTTCGAGGCGCGAGAGCCAGCTCTGCAAGCGTTCGATGCGCGCCTGCCCGACCTGGTCGTCATCGACATCAATCTCCGGGACGACGTCGAAGGCGGCTTCGAGCTGTGCCGCGAGCTGCGCTCGCGCTCGGCCGAGCTTCCAATTATCTTTCTGACCGCACGCGACAGTGAATTCGACGCCGTCTCCGGCCTTCGACTGGGTGCCGATGACTACCTGACCAAGGACATCAGCCTGCCACACCTGATGGCGCGCGTTGCCGCGCTGTTCCGCCGCCTCGACGCACTGCAAAAGCCGCAGGCAAGCGAAAATCGTCTCGTGCGCGGAGAACTCGAGATAGATACAGACCGCATGACGGTCCAGTGGCACAACACGCCCGTCGGCCTCACCCTGACGGAATTCTGGCTGGTGCACGCGATGGCGCGATATCCGGGGCACGTCAAGAATCGCCAACAACTCATGGATGCCGCGCAGGCCGTGCTCGACGACAACACCATCACCTCGCACATCAAGCGCATACGCCGCAAGTTCGCCGCAATCGATCCTGCCTTCGATGCGATCGAAACCGTGTACGGCATGGGATACCGCTGGCTCGGCGACTGAGCCTACTGAGCCTCGTACCACGTGAACCTCAAGCGGCAGCTACTCCTCGTCAGCCTGCTGGCGCTCATGTTGCCGTGGGCCGGCTGCGAATTTATTCGCGAGACCGAATCCGCACTTCGCGCCGGCCAGCAACAAATGCTCACGGGTACGGCGCGCGCCGTTGCCGATGCCATGTCACAGTTCCCTGAGGAGTTCCCGCGAGCTGCTGGCGATGAGATAGTAATTGGCAACCAGGTATTCGGACACTCCCTCGACGGACGTCCTGAAGTTGACGGTTACCTCGACGACTGGTCCATCGACGAACGTTCTCTTGTCGAAATGCGCGGCGACGACGGGCCGATTCGCTTCGCCTTCGGTGTCTACGAACAGTTCGTTTACCTGTATGTCGAGGCCGTCGACAACAATGTCGTATTCGTTCGCAGTCCACGACTGACGGGCGCGCGGCGTTTCGCCGACACCGTGTCGCTCGTCAGCGAAAGTCCTCCCTATCTCGAAGAACAGTTCGATTTCAGCCCCGAAGCACCAGGACAGATTCTTCCCTATGTGACGACCGCTGAGGAACCGGTTCCCGAGCCGCGAATCTATGCGTACTGGCAGGACGTCCCGGGTGGCTACCAGCTCGAAGCCCGGATCCCCGTGAATCTCCTGGGCACGCACCTGGGCCTGAAGGTCCGCAACACCGGGAGCCACCTGGAGCCGGGTAGTGTGACGGCCAGTTTCCAATCGCGCTCCCCAGGCCCGTTCGCAACCCAACTTGCCGAAATCATGCTGCAAGCCGGAAACCTGGTACAGCCGGGCATGCGACTCATGGTTACGGACACGTCAGGCTGGCGCGTGGCGAACGTCGGCGAACTCGTGGACGTTCAAGCCGAAGGTTCGCGCGGAGGCGGGTGGTTACGCTTTGCATACGACGCGCTCGTTGAACCCGGCGACTCGGCGGACTATGCGGAACCGGATCCGAGCGGGCGGGAACAACAAGCGTATGTCGTGCAGGCGTTGCAGGGCGAGGAGTCCGCCGGCTGGTTCCGTGGCGCCGAAAGCGGTCGCGCCATCGTTGCGGTTGCATCGCCGATCCGGAGCGCCGGCGCCGTTATCGGTACCGTCATTTTGCAGCAGAGTACGGAAGAGATCCTCAGCCTGACGAACCGCGGACTGGCACGCCTGATCAACGTCACGCTGATTGCCACGCTGCTGGTTGCCGGCGGCCTGCTGGGATACGCTACGTGGCTGTCGCGACGCATCCGTAAACTGAGCGTCGCGGCCGAGACGGCGCTCGAAACCGACGATTTGCGGCGCGCATTACCAAGCGCGACGTCGGGAGACGAACTCGGGGATTTGTCCCGGAGCTTCTCGAACGTATTGCGGCAGCTGGGTGACTATAACGAGTACCTGCGAACACTCGCCTCGAAGTTGTCGCATGAACTTCGCACGCCGCTGGCGATTGTCACCTCGTCACTCGAAAACCTCGAACACGAGCCGCTGAGCAAGACGTCGGCCGGCTACACGGCACGAGCGCGCGACGGCGCAGATCGCCTGCGCCGCATTTTGAGCGCAATGAGCGAGGCCAGCCGCGTCGAGGAACTGATGGTCAATATGGAACCCGTGCGGTTCGACCTTTCAGGGATGCTGGAATCGACAACGATAGCGTACGGCGACGCCTACCCTGAACGCAGCATAACTTTCGACTGCGACATATCCGAGGCGCCCCTGCTCGGGTCCCCGGAGCTGCTGATACAAATGCTCGACAAGCTCGTCGATAACGCGGTCGGCTTCAGCGAAACCGGGGATACGATCACCATCGGTCTATCCGCCACGGAAGACACGTATGCGCTGAGCGTGATCAATCCCGGCCCGCCGCTGCCCGAGCGGATGCGTACGCAGCTGTTCGATTCGATGGTATCCGTGCGCGAGGGTGGCGACGACAAGCACCTGGGGCTCGGACTGTACGTAGCCAGGCTCATCGCCGAGGGTCACGGCGGTACGATCGACGCGGATAACACGGACGACGGTGTCTGCTTTACGGTTACCCTGAACAGGGATGGGTAGGAGCGGTGGTAACACCGCGATTGTAGGAGCGCCGCTAGAGGCGCGACCGAATTCTGATGGGATACGAACTACACATTACCCGGGCGAGATTCTGGGCCGAGAACGAAGGTAGCGAGATCTCGCAGGACGAATGGCGTGCGCTTGTCGACAGCGACCCCGACCTCACGATAGACGTCCGGAACGGACCGTTTTTTGCGGTGCTCATATCACAATCCGAGGAGACACCAGGCTGGCTGGACTGGTCCGACGGCAACATAAGCACGAAAAACCCGAACCGCGATTTGCTCGCGAAGATGCTGCAGATCGCCGATACGCTCGAAGCTGCGGTGCAGGGGGACGACGGCGAGCTGTACAGGTCTGCTGACGAAATCCCCGAGCGTCCGGCCGGCCGCGACCACGCGCCAGCGCGGTTTCCGTGGCTGCCTGGGTACACGCGCAGTGATCAGCTGAAGAACCTGGCGATTTACGTACTCATCGCGTTGGTTATCGCTGCAATAAACGTCTTCGATTTGTGGTAACAAAGCTTCATGCCCGATGGCCATGACATCGTATTGCGGCCCGCAAGCCCGGACGTCGACGAGGGCCTGGCATTCGCGCACTACCTCGACATCGCTGCTGACGGCTTCTTCCGGGTTCTGCTCGGCAAGCATTCGAAGGAAATTCTCGCCCAGGCGTTCACACTGCCCGGGCACGACCTGTCCCATGAATACGTGACTGTGGCCGAAGTCGCATCCGAAATCGTCGGCATGGCCTCTGCCTACTCCTGGAAGCAGCACGCACGTTCGTCGGACGAGCCATTCACGCGTCACGATCGCTACCCGCGCGCTCGCGTGGCCGTGTTGGGCACGTTGTTCTCGCCGGTATTGCGTTTCATCAATACGCTCGACGACGGTGACTATTACCTGCAGGCGATCGCGGTTAATCCGGATTGCCGCGGCACCGGCGTGGGATCCAGACTGATCGGGCATGTCGAGGATCTGGCGCGGGCATCCGGCGCCCGGCATCTTTGCCTCGACGTCTCGACCCGGAATCCGGGCGCGCGTAGGCTATATGAGCGGATGGGTATGGCGGTGCGGCCGGGCACGCCCAGGTTTCTCGGCATCCCGGTGAGCATGATCGTCAGGATGTCAAAACAGCTCGGCTAGCAATAAAGGAGACAAACCGTGGCTAACGAGGGATATCACGAGCCAATTTCGGAACTCACGAACGAAACGCGGGATATGCATCGTGCAATTACGTCGTTGATGGAGGAACTGGAGGCCGTCGACTGGTACAACCAGCGCGTCGACGCCTGTTCCGACAAGGAGCTGGCGGCGATTCTCGCCCACAACGCGAATGAAGAAAAAGAGCATGCTGCGATGCTGCTCGAGTGGATTCGTCGTCGGGATCCAGGCTTCGACAAGGAGCTACGCGATTACCTTTTCACCGAAGAGCCCATCGCTCACGACTAGCGTCGCGAACTAGCCGGTCGTCTCCTGCCACCCCGCCGTGTGATTGTAGCGCCACGGCAACAGTTGGAAGCCGGCGCCATACGCAAGATCCCAGCGGAACACGCGCATATCGGAAGACTCGCATGCCGGGCATCGATCTCGTGGCCTCCAGGTTGCTGTCACGTCGACGTTTTCACTGCGAAGTGCCTCGAGTACGATACGGCGCGCGTCGCCGACGCCCTTGATGCGTCCGGCGAGCACACGATCGACCAGCCTGATCAGATCCTGCCTGCGTATCGCGGAAACCAGTAATCCGGGAACGACGTCGTCGGCCATAAACGTCTCGACTTCCATTCTCGACGTCTCGCTGTATGCACAATCCGCGCATCGCTCGGTTCGGACACCTTCGCCGCAACTCCTTTCCGCCGTCTCGAGAGACCACTCCATGGCGGGCGCATTGCCGAGAACGGAACGAGTCCCGGCAATTGCATTCACGTGTTTGCGCTCCAGGCGCTGATCCGACGGATCCTCGGCAAGAAACTGCCCCAGGTACTGTAGTTGCGAGAAGACCCTGCCAATCCACGCCTGCTGGGTTTCACTGACGTCGTGCCCGTTCTGGCGATGTATCACCCAGTCGGAGTAGGTTGAATGCCCGCCATAGCGGACCCGGTGTTGGGAAGCGTCGCCCTTACTTCGCCACAGTTCCAGGTCTTCGCGAATCCGCGATGCCCACCGCGGCGCGTTCACCTGGATGAGCAGGTGTTCCATTGTGATCAGGGTCTGTTCGAACAACGTCATCGAATGATTATCGCTGGCCGCTGTTCAACGCATGGCTTTGAGCAGTGCTTTTTCCACTTTCATGTGCCGGCGAGTGGCTTCGAATACTGACATGCCGGGCCTTGCTTTGCCGTTGTTCACGAGCTCGTGAAACTGTATGTAGAACCAGAACATCGTGGAGAACACCGCGACAATCTTGATCATCGGGATTCTCGAGAGAAACGACAACCATCGCGGCAAGAGTGACAGTTCGTCCTCGTAGCGATTGAGTTCGTCGAGACCGGCCAGCAACTGCGCGGGCGCATCCGTGTCCACACACATGGGACGCGCAAGGCCTACGAGATCGGCGGCGCCTGACTCTATCGCTTGCTCCATCCCGGACCTCAGCCTGAATCCGCCCGTGACCTGCAGTGGTACGGCAACGACCTCCTGCATCGCGCGGGCGAAGTCGACGAAGTAAGCTTCGCGGATCTTCGTCGACTGCCTGACGTTCTGTTCCTCGACCGCCTCGATGCCCTCGACATTGAGCAGCTTCGGCTGCTCGTACGTGCCGCCCGAGATCTCGATGGTGTCGACGCCGGCTTTCTCCAACCATTCAGCGACCTGAAGACTGTCCTCGAAGGCAAACCCACCTTTCTGGAAATCTGCGCTGTTTAGCTTCACAGCAACCGGGAAACCCGCGCCGACGGCTTCACCAACCGCGGTTACGACGTCGATTAACAGGCGCGCGCGATTCTTGAGCGTGCCGCCGTACTCGTCACTGCGCTGGTTCACACGCGGACTCAGAAACTGTGACAACAGGTAGCCGTGTGCTGCGTGTATCTGCACGCCCGTGAATCCCGCTCGCTTGCAAGCGCTAGCAGCGACGGCGAACCGACTTACGATGTCTTCGATCTCTCTGGTTTCCAGCGCGACCGGTTGACCAAACTGCCCGCCGGGAAGTCCCAGCTTGACCGCAGACGGTGCTTTCGGCCGGGCGTTAACGGCTTTCGGCGTTTGTCGACCGGCGTGGCTCAGCTGCGCCCAGAAGTGATTACCGTTCTTTGTCGCCGCCTTCGCCCATTTTGCAAGCGCGGCTTCGAGCTCGGAATCGGGCTCGCCGTCGATGATGACGTTGCCCGGCCGTTCGAGGTGATCCCGGTCGACCTGGATGTTCCCGGATATGAGGACGCCGGCGCCGCCCTCGCTCCAGATCTCATACAGTCGTTCGAGCCCCGGTGTGGGCACGCCTTGCGCCGTGGCCAGTCCCTCGGTCATGGCGGCCTTGACGATGCGGTTGGAGACGACAGCGCCGCAGGGTAGCTGCAGCTCGGTTGCGAGAACTCCGCTCAAGCTAAACGCCGAGGTAGCCGATGATTCCCATCGCCGCCTCGCGCCCTTCGAAGACGGCGGTAACGACCAGATCCGAGCCGCGCACCATGTCGCCGCCGGCGAAAACTTTCGGGTTCGTTGTCTGGAACGCGTGTTCACCCAGCGTGGATACACGGACACGCCCGCTCGGCAGCGTGCTGATGCCATGTTCTTCAAACCAGGGTTGTGGACTCGGCCGGAAGCCGAACGCGATCAACACGGCATCCGCGGGCAGAATCTCCTCGGTGCCGGGGACGGTCTCGGGCCGGCGGCGTCCGTCCGACCCGGGTTCACCGAGCCGGGTCTCGATCACTTTCACGCCGGTGACGTGCTCGTTGCCGACAATTTCCAACGGTTGGCGATTGAACAGGAAGTTGACGCCCTCTTCCTTGCTGTTGGCGACTTCGCGCCGCGAGCCCGGCATGTTTTCCTCGTCGCGGCGGTACGCGCAGCTCACGCTGAGCGCGCCCTGCCTGATCGCCGTGCGGTTGCAGTCCATGCCGGTATCACCACCGCCGAGGACGACGACGTTTTTCCCGCCGAGATCGATGTGGGGAACGTCGGGGTCCGAGATGCCCTGCTCGCGATAGACATTCGATACGAGATAGGGCAACGCATCGTAGACGCCCGGGAGATCCTCACCGGCGAAACCGCCGTGCACGTACGAGTACGTTCCCATCCCGAGGAACACGGCATCGTATTCGTCGAGGAGCTCCGAGAAAGGCTTGTCTTCGCCGATGCGCGTGTTCAGCACGAATTCGACACCGGCGCTCTCGAGTAGCGCCCGGCGTTGCCTGACGACCACTTTCTCGAGCTTGAACGGCGGGATGCCGAAGGTCAGCAATCCGCCAATCTCGGGATACGAGTCGAACACCACAGGAGTGACGCCATTGCGTGAAAGCACGTCGGCTGCCGCCAGGCCCGCCGGCCCGGCTCCGACGACGGCGACGCGCTTGCCCGTGTCGACGACGTGTGACATGTCCGGCCGCCAGCCTTGCTTGAGCGCCTCGTCGGTGATGTAGCGCTCGATGTTGCCGATGCTCACCGCGCCGATGCCGTCGTTCAGCGTACAAGCGCCTTCACATAGTCGGTCCTGCGGGCAGACGCGGCCGCAGATCTCGGGCAGCGAATTGGTCTGGTGCGAGAGCTCGGCAGCTTCGAACAGCTTGCCCTCTTCGATGAGCGCCAGCCAGTTCGGAATGTAGTTGTGAACCGGACACTTCCACTCGCAATACGGGTTGCCGCAAGACAGGCAGCGTCCGGCTTGTGCGGCAGCGCTGGCGCCGTCGTATGACTCGTAGATCTCGCCGAAATGCAGAACGCGTTCGTCGGCCGGCAGCTTTTCCGGATCGCGTCGCGGTACTTCCAGGAACTGGAGAGGGTGTTTCGCCATTACCAGTACCTATGCCGCCCGCCGCAGCGATTCGATCAGCGAGCCGAGCTCGGCCGCCTTCGGTTTTACGACCCAGAACTTGGGCAGGAACGTGCGATAGTCCTCGAGAATCTGCTCTGCCCACTCACTGCCTGTCGCCTCGAGGTGTTTGTCGATCAGCTGACGCAGGTGATGCAGGTGAGTTTCCATGCTCTCGGGCGTGATTCGATGAATGTCGATCAGCTCGTGGTTGTAACGATCGACGAAGTCGCGGTCGATGTCGAGCACGTACGCGAAGCCGCCCGTCATGCCGGCACCGAAGTTCACTCCCGTCTTGCCGAGCACGACAACCACGCCGTCGGTCATGTACTCGCAGCAATGATCACCGGCTCCCTCGATGACTGCGGTCGCGCCCGAGTTACGCACCGCGAAGCGCTCGCCCGCGCGTCCCGATGCAAACAGGTTGCCGCCGGTCGCGCCGTACAGGCAGGTGTTGCCGATGATCGCTGTCTCGCGTGCGACGTATCCTGCCCCTTCCGGCGGCCGGATGATGATGTTGCCGCCCGCCATTCCTTTGCCGACATAGTCGTTGGCGTCGCCGATCAGGTTGAGGTTGAGGCCCGAGACATTCCATGCACCAAAGCTCTGGCCGGCCGTGCCGCGCAGCAGGATATCCAGCGGCGCATCGCGCATGCCTTCGTTGCCGTGCTGCCGTGCGATCTCGCCGGCGAGGCGTGCGCCGATCGAGCGATTGAAGTTGCGTACTTCGAACCCGAATTTGCCGCCACTCTTCGCTTTTATGGCAGGCAGCGCTGCTTCGAGCATTTCCTCGGCAAGCTCGCCTTTGTCGAACGGTTCATTGCGCGGGTCCGTGCAAAACTGCGGTACGTTCTTCGCGAGGCCTGCATCGGAAACGATCGGGCTCAGGTCAAGCTGACCCTGACGGCCCGTCTCGCCCTCCTGCAACTCCAGCAGGTCGACGCGACCGATCAGCTCCTCGAGCGTTCGGGCGCCGAGTCCGGCCATGATCTCCCGCACCTCTTCCGCAATGAACGTAAAGAAGTTGATCACCATCTCGGGCAGGCCGATAAAATACTCACTGCGCAACACGTTGTTCTGCGTTGCAACGCCCGTCGCACAGTTGTTGAGATGACAGATGCGCAGGTACTTGCAGCCAAGCGCAACCATGGGTCCGGTGCCGAAACCGAAACTCTCCGCGCCGAGCATTGCCGCCTTTACGACATCGAGCCCGGTCTTGAGCCCACCGTCGGTTTGCAGTCGCACCTTATGGCGCATGTCGTTGGCGCGCAGCACCTGGTGTGCCTCGGAAAGACCGAGTTCCCAGGGGCTGCCGGCGTACTTGACCGACGTCAGCGGGCTGGCGCCGGTGCCGCCGTCATAACCCGATATCGTGATCAGGTCTGCGTAGGCCTTGACCACGCCGGCTGCAACCGTGCCGACGCCGGGTTCGGCGACAAGCTTGACCGAGACGAGCGCGTCCGGGTTGACCTGTTTGAGGTCGAAGATGAGCTGTGCGAGGTCTTCGATCGAATAGATGTCGTGATGCGGCGGCGGCGAGATCAGGCCAACCCCGGGCTTCGCATAGCGCAGCCGCGCGATCATCTCGTTGACCTTGTGTCCGGGCAGCTGCCCGCCTTCGCCGGGCTTCGCACCCTGGGCGATCTTGATCTGGATGACCTCGGCGTTGACGAGGTACTCCGCAGTGACGCCGAAGCGTCCCGAAGCCACCTGTTTGATCTTTGAAACCCGCTCGCTGCGATAGCGCGACGGGTCCTCACCGCCCTCGCCGGAATTCGAACGCGCGCCGATGCGGTTCATCGCAATTGCGAGAGCCTCATGCGCCTCCGGCGACAACGCGCCGAGCGACATGCCGGCGCTGTCGAATCGCTTGATGATGCTCTCGACCGGTTCTACCTCGTCGAGCGGCACCGGATCGGCGGCGGGCCTGATCGACATCAGGTCGCGCAAGGTGGCGACCGGGCGCTCGTTGACGAGTCGCGCGTAACTCTTGTAGCGATCGAAGCTGCCGCTCCTGACCGCGGCTTGCAGCGTTGCGATGACGTCCGGGTTATAGCAATGGTATTCGTCGCCGTGGACGTACTTGTACAGGCCGCCCTGGCGGATGGGCCTGCGGCGTTCCCAGGCCATGTCGGCGAGTTGTCGCTGATCGTCGAGGAGATCGACGTATTTCGCGCCCTGCACACGCGACGTCGTGCCCCTGAAGCAGCGGCCAACGACTTCATCGTGCAAGCCGACAATTTCAAATAGCTGCGCGCCCCGGTAACTCGAGATCGACGAAATGCCCATCTTGGACATGATCTTGAACAGGCCCTTGCGTATGCCGCGTCGATAGCTGCGGCCCAGCTGCTGCTGCTTGCTTATATTGCCGCGCTTCGCGATGTCGTGCAGGGACTGGTAGACGAGATAGGGGTACACCGCCGTTGCGCCGTAGCCGATCAGGCACGCGAAATGATGCGGGTCACGGGCGGTGCCGGTCTCGACAATGATATTCGCGTCACAACGCAGGCCGAGCTGCACCAGGTGATGGTGCACGGCGCCGGTAGCCAGCAGCGCATGCACCGGCAGTTTGTCTTTCTCGAGATACCGGTCGCTCATGAGCAGCAGGAACCGGCCGGCACGGACCGCGTCTGCAGCCTGATCGCAAATGGCGTCCAGTGCCTCGGGCAGCGACAGGTTTGCATCGACGTTCAGGTCGATGAACTCATGCCGGTCGGCGAACAGTTCCTCGCTCAGCAGCTGCCGCAACTTGGGTTGCGAAAGCACCGGTGAGTTCATGATCACCTGCTCGGCGTGCTGCGGCCCGATGTCGAACAGGTTTGATTCGCCGCCGATGTTCGTCTGAAGCGACATGACGATTCGCTCGCGCAGCGGGTCGATCGGCGGGTTCGTGACCTGCGCGAACTGCTGACGGAAAAACTCGTAAGGCGAACGGACCTGCTTCGACAGCACCGCCATCGGTGTATCGTCACCCATCGACCCGACGGCCTCCATCTCCGCTTTCGCAAGTACCGCGATCACGTCGCTGATTTCCTCACGGCTGAGATTGAACATCTTCTGGTAGCAGGCAAGCGTGGCCGGGTCCATCGGTTCGGCAGCGGTGTGCGTGTCGATGAGTTCCGAATCCAGGTAACGGACGCCCCGCTTCAGCCACTTCTTGTAGGGCGCGCGTGTCTTGAGGATGTCGTGGATCTCGTCATTATCGAGCAACACGCCGTTGATGAGATCGACCGCCAGCATTTCGCCCGGACCGAGCCGCCCCTTGCTGACGACATTGCGCTCATCGTAATCGTACACCCCCACTTCCGACGCGATCGTGATATGACGGTCATCCGTGATCACGTATCGCGCAGGTCGCAGGCCGTTGCGATCGAGGCAACAAACGGCATAGCGACCATCGGTAAGCACGATGCCTGCCGGCCCGTCCCAGGGCTCCATCTGGCCGTCGAAGAACTCGTAGAAGGCACGAACATCCGGGTCGATGTCGTCGACCGTCTGCCAGGCGGGCGGCAGCAGGAGGCGCATTGCCTGGATAACGTCCATGCCCCCGGCGCGCAGCACTTCCAGCATGTTGTCGAGGCTCGACGAGTCCGATCCCGTCAGCGAGATGATCGGGTCGAGGTCCGAGATGTCGTCGAGCTTGTCGGACTTGAAGTTCTTCGCGCGTGCAATCGCCCAGTTGCGATTCCCGGAGATCGTGTTGATCTCGCCATTGTGTGCGAGAAAACGAAATGGCTGTGCAAGGCGCCACTCGGGCAGCGTATTGGTCGAAAACCGCTGGTGAAACACGCAGACCGAGCTTTCGAGTCGCGGATCCCGAAGATCGGGGAAGAAGTCCGGCAACACCGCGGGCATGATCATGCCCTTGTAGCTGATCGTTACCGACGAAAGGCTCGCGATGTAGGTGGCGTCGTCCTTGATGTGATTCTCGGCGCGGCGCCGCGCGAGAAACAGCCTGCGATTGAAGCGCCCTCGCGCCATACCCGACGGTGCGTTGACGAACACCTGCTCGATTCGCGGCAGCGTACGGAGTGCCTGCTCTCCGCATACGGACGGATCGGTCGGCACTTCTCGCCAGCCAGCGACGTCGAGACCGATGTCCTCGAGCGCGACACGAATCGCGTCCTTGGCGATACCGGCAACGGCGCTGTCCTGGCTAAGGAATACGGTCCCCACACCGAAGCGCTCGGCGAGCCTGAAGCCGAGCTCCTCGCCAACCGCGCGCAGGAACTTGCCCGGGAACTTGATGAGCAGTCCACATCCGTCGCCGGTCTTGCCGTCCGCCGCGACGGCACCGCGATGCGTCAGCCTGGCGAGCGCGGAGATCGCCGTCTCGACGACCCAGTGGCTCGGTACGTCGTCGATGTTGGCGATGAGCCCGAAACCGCAGCTGTCGCGGTCGAACGCCGGGTCATACAGGCTGTTGGCAAAACGTTCGGTCATGGACACCTGGAAGCGCGCAGCGGCGTGCCTCTTCAGTCGTTTTCAGTTGTGATTGCGCCCGTGTCGCCTGCTGCTGTGGCAGGAATCGCCCTGGGCCGCCCGAACGGGTCAGTATAGGAAGGAAAGCATGTGCCCGCTACTGCAGCGCAGCATCAAGCCTTAAGTAACTGAAATCAGTGATGAATCAGCGTTATTAGACGGGAAATCCCGGCGAACGCCGCATGGTTGCGCGCGTAACCAAGCGGTCGGGGATTTCGGTGTGGCCGGGCTAGAAGCTGGCAGCCGTCAGCCGGATCTCGCCGCTCGACTCGAACTCCACGGGCTTGAGCAGCGGAATATCGATGCCGAGAGTGCCCTTGAGCTCGTAGGGTATGTCGCGGCGAGCCGCGTGTCGCACGATCGTGAGGAGCTTCGGGGCCGTGCTCAACAGGTCAAGATCGGCGGTGATGGCGAATTCCGTGTCACTGGAAGCCGGAATTGTGAACGCGCTGGCCGTCTCGCCGCTGGCGAATCGATGGCCGTCCAGCCTGACACCGTAACTTACGGACCTGACGGGCAATGCCACGGGATTCGGATTGGTGACGTCGAAACCGAGCACGAACGTCTGGCGTTTGAAATCGAGGTCCTGGACCTGCACGTAGCGCAAGCTGACCCTGGGCGGCTCGGCGAGCTCTTCCATCGTGGCGCAGGAAGACAGCAACGCAAGCATTGCCAACAGTGTTGCGCCCCTCATTGTCGCGTGTCCTGCCATCTCTCGCCCCCTCGTGACCTCTCGTCCCGCGTCAGACTGCCTAGCGCAGTTCGGTCCCGATCTCTGCCCAGCGGGCCGATATCAGGCGCCAGTCGTCGCCGCTGCGTTCGAGCTGCAGCTCGAAGCGGTACGCGTCAGCGCTGAAACCCAGTGCGCTGTCCGTTGCGCCCGCCATGCCGACGGTCATTTCGACTTCGGCGACGTCGTCGGCGATGACCCTGATTTCGCTGATGTGCGGCACCAGGTTCACCGTTTGCGCCCTCAGAAAGTACAGGCGCAGCATGTTCTCGATATCCTCCCGACCGTTGCCCCTGGCATCCGCATAGGCGGGCGATATCATGTCCACAAGGTCGCGTCTTTCCTTTGCCTCCGCGGCTTCCACACCCGTCGCTATCCACGCGCGAACCTGGTCTTCGGGGCCGCTCGCCTCGCCGCCGCAGGCAGCAACGCAGGCCAGCAAGGCAATGAGCAACGCGCTCCTCATCCTTCGGAGTCTACGCAGAAACGAGGGATACACGGTTACAAACGCCCAAATTCGTGACTCCGTTCGCAGTTTCGCCGTACTATTGCTGCGTCCATAGTGACGTACTGCCGCGTAACCAGGCCACATTTCCGCGAAAATGCCCTCATGTCGGTAAAACTCTTAAGCGAAAGCATGGGCGCCACGATCACCGACGACGATCAGCTGCGCATCGATGCCATCCTCACGTTCTGGTTCAAGGAACAGGAACTCTCCGCACCGCAGATCGACCGGCGCATGGACATCTGGTTCGGTGAAGACGAAATCTTCGACCACGAAATCCGCAAGGACTTCGCGAACGACGTCGAGCGCGCCTCGAAGGGCGAGCTCGATCACTGGGCCCACAAGCCGAGCGGCCGCCTTGCGCTGATCCTGCTGCTCGACCAGTTCCGGCGCAATGTCTACCGTGGCACCGCCAAGGCGTATTCGATGGACAAGGTCGCACTCAAGCTGTGCGTCGAAGGCGCGATGGAGAAAAAGGACCAGGGCCTGGCGCCGATCCAGCGCGCGTTTTTTTACATGCCTTTGCAACACGCGGAGTCGCGCAAGGTGCAAAACCGCTCCGTCGCCCTGTTCAACAAGCTGGCAGCCGCTGTCTCGCCCACTTATCGTGAGACGTTCGCAACGATTGCACAGTTTGCCGAGCTGCACCGCGACATTGTCGAGCAGTTCGGACGCTTCCCGCATCGAAACAAGGTGCTCGGCCGACAGAACACGCCCGAGGAAGACGAGTACCTCGCGGGCGACAGCCCTGATTTCGGGCAAGGTCACTAACGTCTCGTTCGATCAGGCCATTCCCTCGAGGATGACCCGCTTCGACAATCGGCCATAGCGCCACGTCAGTAGCACAGCCGCAACAGACAGCCCGGCAACGAATCCACCCCAGATGTAGTTCGCCGGCATCTTCCAGGTCACGGCTGCGAGGTACGCGAGCGGAAACGCGATCACCCAGTACGAAACGATGTTGATCGCCATCGGCACGCGCGTGTCCTTGTAACCCCGGAGTGCGCCGGCGGCGCCGATCTGCACGCCGTCGGCCACCTGGAAGATCGAGGCCATGAGCAGCAGACTGATGGCGATAGTCATGACCGCACTGTCGTCGGTGTAAAGGCCGACGACGGCTTCCCGGAACACGAGCAGTATCATCGCCGAACAGAACATGAATCCGGCGCAAATTGCGATACCGAGCGCGCCGCTGGCCCGCGCCGCCGCCATGTTCCCCGCACCCAGCAAGTGGCCGACACGTACGGTGATCGCGGAGCTGAACGCGAGCGGCACCATGAACATCGTCGCTGCGAAATTGATCGCGATCTGGTGAGCCGCCGTGATCTCCGTCCCGCGCGTGCCGACGAGAATCGATACGGCGTTGAACAGGCCCGCTTCCGCCGTGACCATGACCGCAATGGGCACACCGAGAACGACGATCTCCCACAGTACCTGGGGACGCGGCGGCGCCATGCGCGAGAAGATCCCGAGGGGCTTGTACGGCTCGCTCCTCAGCATGTGCCAGGCCAGGGCCACCATGATCAGCCACATCGTGATTGCGCTTGCGAGACCGCATCCGACGACCCCCAGTGCCGGAGCGCCGAACTTTCCGAACATCAGCACGTAGTTGAAGAACACATTGCAGCCAAGGGCGAATACCGACGTGTACATGATCGGCGTGGTTCGCCCGATGCCCTCGGTCGTGAATCGCAGCGCCAGGAACATGAAAATACCCGGCGCCCCCAGTGTGATCGCAGCAACGTAGTCGGTCGTCAGGCCACGAAACGCCGGGTCGATGCCGACGGCCTCAAGTATCGGTCCGGCGAGGTAGCGGCCGAACAGGATGACGAGTGCGCCGTACACGACGGCAATGTAGATGCCCTGGCGTGTATACCGCCCGATAAGATCGAGCCGGTTCGCACCATAATGGCGCGCGGCGATCGGCGAAATCGCCATGAGCACGCCGAGTACGAGCGTAAAGGTCAGGAACCAGATACTCGCGCCAACCGCCACGGCGGCCAGGGCATCCGCGCCGAGTCGTCCTGACATAACGGCGTCCGCGAAACTCATACCGGCGATCGAAAGGTTGTTGACGATAAGCGGCCCGGCCAGCCGTGTGAGCTCTCCTGCTTCCCTGCGTCTTGTCACCTCGGTAGCGGACATCCGGGCATGATCACACGCGCGCCTGCCAATAGGAACCGCGGTCGGCGTGACGCAGGTCACCGGACCTTGCGTGACCGTTCTGCTTACCCCTAACTCCTTGAATAGGGTAAAGTTGCCTCGCGCCAGGACCACGAAGAACAGCGGAGGATCGCATGCTGCACGACGGACGCGCTATCAGGGTTGCAGTGCTCGGGGGATCACGTATTCCTTTCTGTCGCTCTCACTCTGTTTACAAGGACTGCTCCAACCAGGAGATGATGTCTGCCGCGCTGAGAGGACTCGTCGACAAGACGGATCTCAGAGGCCAGACACTCGGCGACGTTGCGCTCGGCGCCGTCATCAAGCATTCGAAAGACTGGAACCTGGCGAGGGAGAGCGTGCTCGACAGCGGCTTGTCACCGCGCACGCCCGGCGTTGACCTTCAGCGTGCGTGCGGTACCAGTCTCGAGGCGTGCATCATGATCGCCAACAAGATTGCACTCGGGCAGATCGACGCCGGCATTGGCGGCGGTGTCGATACGACGAGCGACGCGCCGATCGTTTACAACGACGACTACCGGAAGGTCCTGCTGGAAATGCACCGGGCCCGGTCGCCGATGGATCGCATTTCGAAGATCTTCAAGATTCGCCCGAGCCATTTCAAGCCGTCGTTTCCCGGCGTTGCCGAACCGAGGACCGGACTGTCGATGGGCGAAAGCATGGAAATCACGGCCAAGAAATGGGAAGTGCTGCGCGAACACCAGGACCAGCTGGCATTGTCGAGCCACATCAAAGCTGCTGCAGCTTACGATGCGGGATGGTACGACGACCTGGTAGTTCCGTTCATGGACGCCGAGGAAGACAACAATATACGTCGTGATTCGACGTTCGAGAAACTGTCGTCGCTCAAGACGGTTTTCGATCGCAGCGAGGAGGGGACGATGACTGCGGGCAACAGCACGCCGTTGACGGACGGCGCCGCCGCCGTGCTGCTCGCATCAGAAGACTGGGCCCGCAAAAAGAATCTTCCGGTCCTCGCCTACCTGACGTTCGCGAAAGTCGCCGCCGTCAACTTCGTCGACGACGAAGGGCTGTTGATGGCGCCCGTGTACGCCGTGTCGGACATGCTCAAGGAAGCAAACCTCGAACTCCAGGACTTCGACTTCTACGAGATACACGAGGCGTTCGCCGCACAAACCATCGCGACCATGAAAGCCTGGCAGTCGGAGGAATTCTGCCGGGAACGCCTCGGGCGAAACGCAGCCATGGGCCCGATCGATCTTGCCAGGCTCAATGTCAAAGGCGGCAGCATCGCCATGGGACACCCGTTCGCTGCGACGGGCGCGCGCATCGTAGCCGCAATGGCGAAACTACTGAGCGAGAGCGAAAACGGTACGGGCCGCGGCCTGATATCCGTCTGCACGGCCGGAGGCATGGGTGTGACCGCCATCATGGAGGCGGCCTGATCAGGACGTAACCGGAACAGCACTTGGCCGATTTCGGCGAATTTCTTGCCGCAGCAAACGATGTCCTATGGCACGAATACGTGCTCTACGCGATTGTTGCGACGGGACTGCTGTTTACTGTCTGGAGCGGCTTCTCTCAATACTATGCGCTGACGCACGGCTCCCGGGTTATACGCGGCGTTTACGACGATGCTGATGATCCCGGCGCCATCAACCACTTTCAGGCGCTTTCAGCAGCGCTCTCGGCAACGGTAGGTCTCGGAAATATCGGCGGCGTTGCGCTCGCGATATCGCTTGGCGGCCCGGGTGCGGTCTTCTGGATGTGGGCCATTGCCATCCTGGGAATGTCGATCAAGCTGACCGAAGTCACGCTGTCGATGCTATATCGCAATACTGACGACCCCGACAACCCTCACGGCGGTCCGATGTGGGTGGTCTCCAGGGGACTTGCTCAGCAGGGCTGGCCACGCCTCGGCAAAACGATCGCGGTCATCTTCTGCCTCTGCCTGCTCGTGTCGACGACGACGGGCGGCAACATGTTCCAGGCGTGGAACGTCGGCGAACTCACGCAGACTTACTTCGGCGTTCCATCGTGGATGACTGGCATCGTGCTCGCAATTCTCGTCGGCGCCGTGATCATCGGCGGCATCCGTCGCATTGGCCGGGTCGCCGCGACGCTGGTTCCGACGATGGTCGTCCTGTACCTCGTTGCCGGTTTCTATGTGCTCGCGCTCCATATCGCGGACATACCTGCAATGATCGTGCTGATCGTGAAGTCGGCGTTCATTCCGACCGACGCGGCCGGCGCGTTCGTCGGTGGCACCGCGGCATCCGCGTTCATGTACGGACTCAAGCGCGCCGCATTTTCGAACGAGGCCGGCCAGGGCTCCTCGCCGATCGCACATGCCGCAGCGAAAACGGATGAGCCGGTACGGGAAGGCATCGTTGCGGGCCTGGAGCCGTTCATCGATACGATCGTCGTGTGCACGTTCACTGCACTGATCATCCTGTCTACCGGCGTCTGGAATCGGGCGCCGGACGTCGAGCTTGCAGCAACGCCTGAACTCGCCGAAACGTCGGCGGGATGGCAGTTCGCCCCAACGCTACTGCCAGGTGGGGAATGGACCGCCGGCGACAAAGCGAGCCTCGTCGTCGAGGCCGGCATCAATCCGGATACGGGATTTGCCCGGCATCGACTCGACGGCACGGTGGTTCAGCAAGGTGATGAATACGTGATTTTCTGGGACGTCTTTACAGGAGAAGCCAGACCGGAACTCCCGGAGCAGGGACTGTATCGCTCCTACGTCGGCGCCACGCTGACTGCGAAGGCGTTTGACAGCGTAACGCCCGGACTGGGCAAATGGCTGGTGTCCATCGCCGCATGGTTGTTCGCGATATCGACGATGATTTCGTGGAGTTACTACGGCGAGCAGGGCATCGTTTTCCTTGCCGGGGAGCGAGCCGTGCTCGCGTACAAGCTCGCCTACTGTGTGCTGATCGTCGTCGCAACCCTGGGTTTCATCAAGACCGATACGGACCTCGACAACATGACCGGCGTCGGCACCGCAGTGATGTTGTTCGGCAACATCCCGATCACGTTGCTGCTGGGCTACCAGGCGATGAGAGCCTATAAGGACTACATCGCCAGACTCCGCAGCGGTCGCATGGGCCCGGACCACCCCCCGCCGTCGCTCGATGACCTGCTGAGCGGACGTGATGTCGAATCGAGCTAATCCTGTTTGCGCCTGACGCGGCGCTGCAAAATCTCGATCGCCCTGTCGACCTGGTCTTTGGCCTGCCTGGTCACACCGCCGCGGCGGTATTCGTCGATGACGTACTTCTCGAGATGACCGACGATCTCGTCGATGTCGCCGCCCGCGAAATGCTGTTGCTCTCCCATCGCTTCCGGGGAGTGACGCAATGCCCCGAACAGGTTGATCCAGCGCTCACTCTGCTTGCCGATTGCGAGCAAGCGGTAGAACTGCGGTCCCGGCGTTCCACCCGACGCCGACAGCAGGCTAACGAGCCCGGCGATCAGGGATGCCGGCACGAGGATGAGATCGCGCAGGCCGTCGACGACGAGCTTCACCTGCAACACGGCGATATCGCGCAGCAGGGACCAGATTTCGGATTCCTTCGCTTCCTGCAGGCCCTCGTCGTTCATGCCGAATTCTCATAATTGTTAATCAAGACAATGGATTATAACGTCGTTCGGTGGCGCAACGGCGACCTTTGCAGTAGGGTAGATACAGCTCAGGACGGGCGAAACCCAATGCCTTCATACCAGTCGCCACAGAATTTCAGCCACGGCAGCACCGAGTCTCTCGGCGTGCTGGTGGTCAATCTCGGCACCCCGGAGGCGCCTACGCCGTCGGCCGTTCGTCGCTACCTCGCCGAGTTCCTCTGGGATCCGCGCATTATCGAACTCCCTCGGCCGCTCTGGTGGCTGATCCTGCACGGCGTCATCCTGAGAGTCCGACCCGGCCGCTCGGCGAAGGCCTACCAGAAGATCTGGACTGACGATGGCTCGCCGTTGCTGCTGAACTCGCAGGCAATTGCCGACGGTATCCAGGCCAGGCTTCGGAGTTCATTCGACGGTGACGTTCACGTGAGGCTCGCAATGAGCTACGGTCAGCCGTCGATCAGGTCGGTGCTGCAGGAGCTCGATACGCTTAATGCGAGCCGGATCGTCGTCCTGCCACTGTATCCGCAGTACTCGGGCACGACCGCAGCGTCGATATTCGACGCGCTGACCCGCGAGCTTTCGAAACGCCGCTGGGTACCCGAACTGAGATTCATCAACCAGTACCACGACGAGCCCGAGTTCATCGCTGCTCACGTCGCCAATATCGAGGCGTTCTGGCGCGAGCACGGACGCGGCGACAAGCTTTTGTTCTCTTTTCACAGTATTCCGAAGAAGAACCTGCTCGGCGGTGATCCGTATCACTGCCAGTGTCACAAGACGGCCCGGCTCATAACGGAGTCGATGGGTCTGGCCGACGATGACTGGGCGCTGACGTTTCAGTCGCGCGTAGGGTTTTCGGAGTGGCTACGTCCGTATACCGACGAGACTGTTGAACAGCTTGGGACCGAAAAGCTCGGGCGACTCGACGTCGTCTGTCCGGGGTTTGCCGCGGATTGCCTCGAGACACTCGAGGAAATCGCGATGCAAAACGCCGAGATTTTCACCGACGCCGGCGGCGGCGAGCTGCGTTATATCCCGGCACTCAACGACCGCGACGATCATGTCGATTTCCTCGCCGCACTCGTGAAGAACCAGACCGGTTCGTGGCGAGCACGGACGTCGTCGGCTGAACGCGCTCGCGCGCTCGGAGCCGAGTCATGAGCGGCATCGGGCGATTCCTGGAGTTCAGCGTTCGAGCCCCCGATATTCTCGAGTCAATCAACTTCTACAAGACGCTCGGTTTTGCGGAAATGGAAAGTGGTGATGTCTGGCCGCACAAATACGCCGTGCTGAGCGACGGTGAACTGAATGTCGGGCTGCATGACCGGGAATTCGATTCCCCATCCCTTACTTTCGTGCACCCCGATCTTGCGAAGCAGGCCCGGTCGATGGCCGACCACGGGTTCGATTTCACTTTCATGCACCTGGACGAGGACGTCTTCAACGAGCTCGGCTTCGAGTGCCGAGACCGGCACCTGATTACGATGCTCGAGGCGCGCACGTTTTCGCCCGGAGATGAATTCCAGGACGACTCTCTCTGCGGCCGCTGGTTCGAGCTGACGCTGCCGGTGCGAGATGCGCTGCGCGCAGCGGCATTCTGGGCGCCGATTGCACCGAAGATGCTCGAGACGCGCGAGGAACCAACGCCGCACATGCGATTCGACGCCGGAGGAATTCCCGTCGGCCTTTCCGAGAGCATCGCCCTGTCCCAGCCGTCGCTCTGCTTCA
>JAAUXY010013830.1_pt1 | contig 33169 bp, 32 predicted proteins | sample 7278121 | NCBI WGS metagenome assembly JAAUXY01 (sample SAMN14350117, study PRJNA611818) | marine sediment metagenome | isolation source: surface marine sediment (1.8m) | place: French Polynesia: Moorea | collected 2018-08
CATGTGGCCGAACTCATGGAACAGCGTGACGATGTCGTAGTGCGTGAGCAGCGACTCGTGCTCATCGTCCGGCGGCGCGAAGTTCGCGACGAGATAGCCGACCGGAATTGTCGGCAGGCCGTTCAGGTTCTTGCGATTGATGCAGTCGGCGATCCACGCGCCCGTTCGCTTGCCGCTGCGCGCGTACAGGTCGGCATAGAAGCCGCCGATCAGCGTGCCGTTGCCGTCAAAAATATCGAAGTATCGTGCATGCTCGTGCCAGGTCGCGACATCGTCGTTACGCTTCAGGCTGACGCCATAAAGTCGGCTCGCAACGTCGAACAGCCCGTCGATCGTGCGGCCTGCCGGGAAGTACTCGCGCAGCTCCTCGTTGGAAATCGAGTAGCGTTCCTGCTTGAGCTTCTCGAGCCAGAAGGTCAGGTCCCAGGGTTCGATTGCCATGCCCGCGAACTTCTGGATCTCGGCCAGCTCGCGCTCCGCCGCGGCGTAGGTCCGTGTCGCGAGCTCGCGAAGGAATTCCATGACCTCGGACGGCGAGGCTGCCATCTTCGTCGCCAGCGAGTACTCGGCGTAGTTGTCGAAGCCGACGAGTCCGGCAGCTTCGTGTCGGAGCGACAGGATACGATCGATGTTCGCCGTGTTGTCCCAGTCGGGATTCGCGCCCTGGTCGGATCCGCGGGTCACCCAGGCGTGATAGAAATTCTCGCGCAGCGCCCGGTTCTCGGCGTGCTTCATGACCGCGTCGTAGGTCGGGAAGTCGAGCTTCAGGAGCCAGCCGTCGCGCTCCGCTTCGGCAGCCTCGGCCGCCGCCCGCGATTTCACGTGACGGGGCAGCCCGTCGAGCTGGGACTCGTGTTCGAAGTGCAGGACCCAGTCATCCGAGGCGTCCTGGACGTTGTGTTCGAAGTTGGCCTGGGTGGCAGCGAGTTCGCGCATGATCTCGCGGAAGCGCACCTTCTCTGCCTCGGGCAGGTCGACGCCGGCAAGGCGGAAATCGCGCAGGGCGTGTTCGACCGCAGAGCGCCGCGCGAGACTCGCGTCCTCGGGCAGGCTGTCGTCGACCCGCGCATAGGCTTGTTGCAGGCGCGTGTTCTGGGATAATTCCGTCCCGTACTCGGTCAGTAGCGGCAGCGCTTCGTTGTAAGCCTGTCGCCATTCCCGGGAGCCGAGTACGCTCTGCAGGTGGCTGACCGGGGACCAGACGCGCGACAACTCGTGCTCCATTTCCTCGAGCGGCGCCACGAGCGAGTCGAAGCTCGGATCTTCCGCACTGGTCAGGAGTTCGTCGAGGCGCCGGCGATGCGAGGCAATGAGCTCGGTCAACGCCGGAACGACGTGCTCCGGCTCAATCTCGGTGAACCGCGGAAGCGATGATGTATCGAGAAGCGGGTTGGTCATCGAAGAGGGAATCAGCCTGAATGCTGGCGCAGAATGGTATCACAAGCATGCCGCCGGACCGGAGCTACCGGTCGGCGATTAGTGCTTTCGAAGGAGATTAAGTTGAGTAAGGATTATGACCTCCTGGTCATCGGTGGCGGCAGCGGCGGCCTCGCCCACGCGCAGCGCGCCGCCGAGTACGGCGCACGCGCCGCGGTCGTCGAATGGGGGCCGCTGGGCGGCACCTGCGTCAACGTCGGCTGCGTGCCCAAGAAGGTCATGTGGTACGCCGCCCACCAGGCGCATCTGTTCCACCACGCCCCGGACTATGGCTACGACATCGACGTCGCCGGCCACGACTGGGCCGGCCTCAAAGCGCGCCGCGATGCCTATGTGGAACGCCTCAACGGCATCTACGAGGGCAACCTCGAGCGGCGCAATGTCGAGTACATCGCCGGCGGCGGCTCGTTCGTGGACGCGAACACGGTGCAGGTCGGCGACAAGACCTACACCGCCACGAACATCGTCATCGCAACCGGCGGGCAGCCGAGCGTGCCCGGCATCCCTGGCGCCGAACACGGCATGACCTCGGACGATTTCTTCGAGCTCGAAGAGCAACCGCGCCGCGTCCTGGTCGTCGGCAGCGGCTACATTGCCGTCGAGCTGGCAGGGATATTCAATGCGCTGGGCAGCGATACGCGTATCGTCGTCCGCAAGGATGGCGTACTGCGTGGCTTCGACGAGATGCTCGGCCGCGAGCTCATGGAAACGATGCGCGCGGACGGACTGCCGGTCGAGACCGGCGTCGTGCCCAGGCGCATCGACAAGGACGCCGATGGCCTGACTCTCGAGAGCGAGGACGGCCGCCGCTTTGGCCCGGTCGACTGCGTGCTGTGGGCCATCGGCCGCGGACCGAGTACGGCGTCACTGAACCTCGAGGCGGCCGGCGTGGAGGTCGACGCGAGCGGTTTCGTCACGACCGACCTCTACCAGAAGACGAATGTCGACAACGTCTTCGCACTCGGTGACGTCACGGGCCGCGACCAGCTAACGCCCGTAGCGATAGCGGCCGGACGCCGGCTCGCGGATCGTCTGTATGGCGGAATGGAGGGCCGGCACCTGGACTACAAGTGCATCCCGACGGTCATCTTCAGCCACCCGACGATCGGCACGGTCGGGCTGACCGAAGCCCAGGCGCGGGAGCAATACGAAGACGTTCGCATCTATCACTCGGCTTTCAACCCGATGTTCTACGCGCTCGGTGAGCGCAAGGTACGCTCGGCCATGAAGCTCGTGACGGCGGGCGAGGACCAGCGCGTTGTCGGCTGTCACGTCATCGGCGACGGTGCCGACGAAATGCTGCAGGGCTTCGCGGTCGCCGTGCGCATGCGCGCGACAAAAAAAGACTTCGATGACACGGTCGCGATTCATCCGACCAGCGCCGAAGAACTCGTGACTATGCGCTGATCGAGATCTGCTTGAGGACGGGGGCCGTATCCGGGCGCACGCCGCGCCAGAGATTGAAACTCTCGGCGGCCTGCTCGACGAGCATGCCCCAGCCCATGACCGAGCGTGCTGCACCGTGCTCACGCGCCCACACGCTGAACGGGGTCGGCTTGAGTCCGTACGACAGGTCGTAACACAGCGTTCGCTCGCCGATGGCCTCGGCCGGGTACGGCGGGGCCTCCCCACGCACGCCGGCGGATGTTGCGTTGATGATGACCGAGTACGGGTCGTCCATCGGGATGTCGTCGAAGCTGGACCAGGAGACCGGACCGCTGCGCCGGAAGTGATCGGCGATGATCTCGGCTTTCTGCGGCGTCCGGTTGGCGATAACCAGCGAGCGCGGCAGCATCTCGAGCAGCGGCCCGACGATGCCGCGAGTTGCGCCGCCCGCGCCGAGTATCAGGATGCTCGCCCCTTCAAGCGTCACGCCGAGGTTGACGTGCAGGTCCCTGAGCAGCCCGATACCGTCGGTGTTGTCGCCGTAGATCTCGTTATTGTCACGAAACACGAGCGTATTGGCAGCGCCCGCCGTGCTGGCGCGCTCCGACAGGTGGTCGCAGAGCCGGCACACCTCGCTCTTGTGGGGCACCGTGATATTGAGACCCTTGCCGCCCGTGCGCTGGAACTGGCGAATGGCCTGCTCGAGTTTCTCGGGCGCCACCTGCAGGAGTTCGTACTGGATGTTTTCACCCGTCTGCAGGGCGAAGAGGCGGTGAATGACGGGCGAACGACTGTGCGAGACGGGGTATCCCATCACGCCATAACGATCGACGACGATCGTCTCCTCGTTCAATACAGCTCCCGTTTGTTTTTGTTTTTGCTAAATTTTTCAGACAGAAACGCGCGAACGCGATTCCTGTCGCCGAGTATACCTACTCCGCAAGCCAGCGCGCGGCGTCCATCGCGTAGTAGGTCAGGATGGCCGACGCGCCTGCACGCCGGATGCAGGTCAGTGCTTCGAGCACGGTCTTCTTTTCGTCGAGCCAGCCGTTCTCCGCCGCCGCCTTCAGCATCGCGTACTCGCCGCTTACGTGATACGCAAAGGTCGGCACGCCGAACGTCGTGTGCACGCGGCGAACGATGTCGAGGTACGGCATGGCCGGTTTGACCATGACGAAGTCGGCACCTTCGTCGATGTCCAGCCCGACCTCCCGCATCGCCTCGTCGGATTGCGACGGGCTGACCTGGTAGGTGAACTTGTCAGCGGCGCCCAGGTTGGCAGCCGAGCCGACGGCATCACGGAACGGTCCGTAGAATGCCGACGCGAACTTGGCCGCATAGGCGAGGATGGCCGTGTTGCGATGGCCTGCGGATTCGAGCGCGGTACGGATCGCGCCAATCCGACCGTCCATCATGTCCGACGGTGCGACGACATCGGCGCCGGCTTCGGCGTGAGAAAGCGCCTGGCGCGTCAGCATTGCAATGGTCTCGTCGTTCAGTACGTAGCCGGCATCGTCGATGATGCCGTCCTGGCCGTGGGTCGTGTACGGGTCGAGCGCGACGTCGGTAATAACGGCGAGGTCCGGCAAGGTCTCCTTGATGGTTCGCACCGTGGTCTGGACGAGTCCGTCGGGATTCGCACACTCGTCGCCGTCCGGAGTCTTCAGGCCCTCGTCGATGACGGGGAACAGGGCGACGGCCGGGATGCCCAGATCCGCCGCTTCGCGAAGTTCGGCAAGCAGCCCGTCGACGCTGCGGCGGAAGATGCCGGGCATCGACGGAACCGGCTCCTCGCGGCCCTCGCCCTCGAGGACGAACACCGGGTAGATGAAGTCGGCACTGGACAGGTGGGTTTCGGCGACGAGCCGTCGAAGTGCGGCGGTGCGGCGGGCGCGGCGGAGGCGAATTTGCGGGAACTGTCCCGGGTTGGCAGTACTCATACAGGCAGACAATAACACCGATAATTTCCGATTTTCCCTGTATTTAGGTAGGGTTTCCATGCCTTAGCGCCGAAACCTGACAATCGGGGTAATAAAAATCACATGGGGCGGGTCATCTCGAATGAACAGCAGCAGTGTCGGCTCTGACCGGCGGCGACGATTCGACCAGCTGGTAGGCGTGTATCACCAGGATATGTATCGCTACGCAGCGTGGCTGAGTCGCGACAAGGCGATCGCCGAGGACGTCGTTCAGGAGGCGCTGCTCCGGGCATGGAAATCGCTCGATGCGTTACGCGAGGATGCAGCCGCCAAGCAATGGCTGCTGACGATCGTCAGACGCGAAAACGCTCGGTATTTCGAGCGCCGCCGACTGGAGACCGTCGACGTCGACAACCTCACTCCTTCGCAGGAGGCGTTGTTGGCCGAGGCTCCGGACGAGCAGCTCGAAGCCTTGCGGGAGTCGATCTACGAGCTCGATGACGATTACAGAGAACCGCTCGTGCTCCAGGTCCTGATGGGCTACAGCACGAACGAGATTGCCGAGCTGATGGGGCTCAAGCAGGGTGCGGTGCTGACGCGCCTGCACCGGGCCCGGTTGAAGCTCAAGGAGTCGGTCCAGGCCGAGGAGGCCGGGTAGCGACGGTGACAAAGAACATGATGACGCGTGACGAATACAAAAAGGCAATAACGGCAGACCCGTCCTACGAAGGCGGCGGCGAGCTGCTTGCGACCTGCAGCGAGTGCCAGGCCTACCGCGCCGAGATGCAGGCATTCGATCGCCAGATCGCCTCGGCCATGAGTCTGAGCGTGCCCGAGCTGAACATGCCTGAGCTGCCCGAGATCGATTCCAGCAATGTAACGACGCTCGCGAGTCGACGGCTCGGTGTGCCTGGCTGGCTGGCCATGGCTGCCGCAGCGACGTTTGCAGCGGTCATCGGATTCAACATGCTGTCGAGCGAGGTTTCGGATGCGCCGCTTGCGGAGCAGATCATTGCTCACCTCGATCATGAGCCTTACGCGCTGCGCGTGACTGACAAGCCGGTCCCCGATCGCCGCCTGGCGCGCGTAATGCCCGCGTCAATTGCAACCCTTGACCACAGCGCGGGTCTCATCACTTATGCTCAGACCTGTGTGATAAACGGCACGGAAGTCCCGCATCTTGTCATACAGGGGGAGCGCGGTCCGGTTACGATCTTGCTAATGCCGGAACAGCCCATCGAGGGGCCGCAGTCGATTAGCGGCGACTCGATCAACGGTATTCTCCTGCCGGTCGGGGACGGCAGCATCGCCATCATCGGCGAGGAAGGGGAAAACCTGCAAAGGATTGAAGAGAAAGTAGTAGATTCAGTCGCGTGGAGTACCTAATTACAAGCGCACTGATCAATTGATCCCTGGTTAACGGGGAAAAACCTGTAGGAGAGAAAACGATGTCAAAGAAAGTTGTAAAGCCTGTTGCTCTGGCTGTTGGTGCTGCACTCGCTAGCTCGTTTGCGATCGGCAGTGTTGCAAGCGCTGAAGGCGCTGATAACCCGTTCGAGATGTCCGCTCTGTCGGCCGGCTACATGCTGGGCGGTCACGGCGAAGGCTCTTGTGGCGGCGACAAGGAAGGCAAAGGCAAGGGCGGCGAAGGCTCTTGTGGCGAAGGTTCCTGTGGCGGTGACACCGAAGGCAAGGGCGGCGAAGGCGCTTGCGGTGAAGGTTCCTGCGGCGGTGACAAGAAGGAAGGTGAAGGCTCTTGCGGCGGTGACAAAGACGCCGAAGGCAAGTGCGGTGAAGGTTCTTGCGGCGGTGCAGCTTAATTAGCAGAGCAAACTGACGCAGGCTTCACAGCCTTCGAACAAAGGGCCCGCGCAAACTGCGCGGGCCTTTTTGTATGCGGACACCGGAAACGGGGCTGTCTGCACATGCCCTCCGCTGCTAGGATTTCGCTCCCGGAATCGAACGGTACTTGAGACATGCCGAAAGCGGTCACCCGTTGCAAATGGGCCGAGGGCGTCAGCCTCGACTACATCGAATACCACGACAAGGAATGGGGCGTGCCCGTGCATGACGACCGGGTGCAGTTCGAGTTCCTGATTCTCGAAGGCGCCCAGGCGGGCTTGAGCTGGTCGACGATCCTGAACAAGCGCGAAGGCTACCGAAAGGCGTTTGCCGAATTCGATCCGGAGAAGGTGGCGCGATTCACGAAGAAGCGTGTCGAAAAACTGCTGACTGATCCGTCGATCGTGCGCAACCGCCTCAAGGTGGAATCGACCGTCAGCAACGCGAAGGCATTCCTCGCGGTCCAGAAGGAGTTCGGTACCTTCAGCGATTACATCTGGGGTTTCGTCGACGGCAAGCCGATCCAGAATCGTTTCAAGAAAGATAGCGAGGTGCCGGCCACCTCAGCCGAGTCCGATGCGCTGTCGAAAGACCTGAAGAAGCGCGGCTTCCGCTTCGTCGGCTCGACGATCATGTACGCGCACATGCAGGCAACGGGTCTCGTCAACGATCACGTGACGAGCTGCTTTCGCTACAAGCCCTGCGCCGCGCTCGGGAAGTAGTCGGTCCCGAATCTTGTCGGATCAGGGCGAGTCGATAACGCTGACGACCGACATGCTCAGGAAACTTCCGAGCAGCATCAGCCAGGCGAGGGGCAGCGCCGTGTGCACCCTGCGGTTGGAGGTCAGCATGCCTACGATGGCCAGAACGATCATCGAGCTCACGAACACGTAATACTGAGGCGGCACTGGCCGTAAGCCTTCGATCTCCTTGCCGAGCGTTTCCGGTATATCCAGCAGCCACGCGGCAATCATCAGCGAGAAGAACCAGCGCCGATTGCGGAAGAAATACGCTTCGATATCGATATCGCTCGGCATGTCGTAGGGGTACAGCATCGCCGACAGCAGGAACAACACGATGGCATACAAGGTAATGCCGAGATAGTGAAACGCCGTCCAGTCCTCGAGCCCGCTCCACCAGAACATGCTCCACCAGATCACGAGGATGTAGAGCAGTATGTTGAAGGTCCAGAGCGCATGCGGCACACAGGCCTTGGTCGTTGCGCGGTTCTGGATGAGCTTGCTCGCACCCACCGCGAGATGGGTTATCCCTAAGCCCATGATGACCGACACCAGCACCCCGATGTATTCGAATACGCCCATATTTTGTTTTCTTTTCAGCAGCTTAAGGTCGCAATGTACCGCTCCTCGCGGGACGCCTCAACTTGCATTCGCGCATGGCCGGGCGGATGATCGGTGTCCCGTCGACGACACGACACAACAACAAGAGTGAGGCGGCAATGAACGACTCGACTGCCAGGAACCTGCCCATCATGCACTGGCTCATCGCCGGCGGCGGCCTCCTGTGGAACCTGATCGGCCTCGCGCTCTATGCAATGACCGTCAGCGCGACGCCGGAAGCGCTGCTGACCGCCTACGGCGGCGACGATGCAAAGGTCGACTATGTTCTCAGCATTCCGGTCTGGGCGACCGCCGCGAATGCGCTCGCCGTAACGGCCGGCGTCCTCGCCTGCGGACTGCTGCTGGCGAAGCGAGCGCTCGCCGCCACGGCGTTCCTGGTATCGATTGCCGGTCTCGTCGTCATGGACGTACACGCTTTCGTGCTGAACAACGCCGTCGCACTGTTCGGTGCCTTCCCGGCGGTACTGCAGGGCGCTGTCTTCCTGATCCAGGTCGCGCTGTTCCTGTACACGAAGAACCTGGACAAAAAGGGCGAGCTGACCTGAGCGACAACCCTAGTTGCCGATCGTGATGAGCGTCAGTGCGGAAAGGCCGAACGGCGTGTTGTGGGATATGCCGCCGAAGTAGATCGCGTTCGATAACAGGTCGGTCCAGTTCACCGTGACCGTTTCCGTCGTGCCGGGATTGACGAATGCCGGACCGGACACGCTCATGTTGCCCTGATCGTCGAGCTCGCCGAAAGACCACGCCAGAAGCTGGTAGTTCGACCCCGGCCCGCCGGCGACCTCGTCCGTCTCGAAACCGTGAATCAGTACGGCATAACGTCCCGCGGCCGGCCGGAACAGGTCGACTCTTTCCTGCGCGGTCGGGCCGCCGCTCTGGTCCACCAGCGTGCAGTTGACGTTGTCGGCGCAGAAGTAGACGTACATGTCGAGGTCGTCGTCGCCGTCGGTCAGCGCGTCGAAGGTAGCGAAGCGAAGGTAAAGCTGGTCAGCCGGCACGTCGACCAAGTGTGAAGTCACGCCATCCACGGCGCGGAAGGAAAAGGTCTTGGTGGGATCGTTGTCGACGAAGCCGTCGATGATCGACGGCAGTCTCAATCCGTGGACGCGCGCGGCGTAGGTACCCGAGTAGCCGAACTCGACCGAAAAGTCGACGCTGCCGGTCCCGCCAAAGCTCGTGATCTCGAGCGGCGCCGTTAGCGTCACGGGCTTGATCGCCAGCGGGCTGCGGACATCCGTCTCGTCATCCGACCAGGTCACCGCGCCGAACCGCCACGTGTCCAGCTGCCCCGACTGGTACGTAAACGTCACGTCGTAGCTCGCGGACTCGCCGGGGCCGAGCGAAAGCGCGGGCGGGTTGACGGCGACGGCAATACCGATCGGCGGCTCGATGCCCACGGAGTAGTTTGCCGCGTCGTCGCTCACGTTCGTGACGCGGCGCGAAACGGTCTCGCTGCTCGACAGTCGCGCAACGGCGATCGATGGCTGGTTGAGATCGCGCGCCAGGAAGGACGCGCCGCCCGTCTCGAGCTCGTCACAGCGCTCGGCAGAGACGATCGAATCGATACCGGCACCGCAGGCGAATGCGTCGTAGTCGTCGTCGCTGGCATCGTAGACCAGCCCCGGCGATACGGCCGCGTTCGGCACGATGTGTCCGGCGCCGAAGTCGAACGGGTTCGCATCCGTCTCACCGTCGTCCCTGGTGATCGACTGGCGTGCCGTGGTCATGAGCGCCGACTTGATCGCCGCGGGGCTCCAGCCGGGATGCGCCTGGCGCAGCAGCGCCGCGGAGCCTGCTACGTGTGGCGCCGACATCGACGTGCCGCTCAGGTAGCCGAATTGTTCGCCCGGCGTGGAGTTGACGGCGTCCGGCGTGATGCCGGCGAGAATCCTGACGCCCGGTGCGGTGACATCCGGCTTCAGGATCGAGCGGACGGGGCCCGGTCCGCGGGACGAAAACGTCGCCATCAGGTTGCCGTCCTCGGTCTCGTTCAGGAAGAAACCCTTGTCGAGCACGGCCTCGACGTCATTGCCGGCATCGAGCTCCTCGATGAACAGCTCGCCGTCGGCGCCGCCCACCATGATCGCGGGAATGTCCGACAGGTCCGTGGCACCGTTCATGACGAAGGGCTCGCCCGCGATGTTGTAGACAACCGCTGCAACTGCCCCTGCGTCCTCCGCGTTGGCGACCTTGATATCGAAGTCGCAGCCACCGCGCTGGATGAGCGCGATGTTGCCGTCCATCTCGGTCGTATTCACAAGCGCCTGGCAGGCGTCCGACGTCGTGCCGTCACCGCCGTCGGTCAACGACGTGTCGTCGTCGTCCGCGAGTACCAGGGACGCTTCGATCGGGTCGCGGTCGGCAAGCGCCGGCGTGAAGCTGGCTTCGCGGCTCGCGTACTTGCCGGCAATGTCGGGCGGCGAGTTGATCTGCATGGCCTCCAGAGAGGTCTCGCCGTCGCGTGACGATGCGCCGACCGTCATCGACCATGGCCCGCCGGCCGGCGAGCCGATCGTGGTCAGGTTCGGGCCGTCGTTGCCGGCGGACACGATCGACAGCACGCCCGCCTTGGTCGCCGCAAGCAGCGCGATATCGTCCGGCGCCGTGACCGTCGTCAGGCTGCTGCCGACGGAATAGTTGATGATGTCGACACCGTCGGCGACCGCCGCATCGACGGCCGCTGCAAGATCAGACGTATTGCACGACGCACGCTGTTCGCCGGGACGCAGCCAGCAGGCCTTGTAAGCGGCCACCCGGGCGCGCGGCGCGATGCCTTCGACGGTGCCGATGCGCGTTCCGAAGATCGACGCATCGACGCGATTGCCGGCTGCCGTGGTTGCCGTATGCGTGCCATGACCATCGACGTCACGCGCCGAACGGAACTCGCCGGCGTCGATCGCGCCGCCGGCCTCGGCACCAGCGATGAACCAGCGTGCGCCGACAAGCTTGTTGTTGCAGGCCGTCTCCTCGAACTGTTCGCCGGCCTCGCAGATGCCGTTCCACTCCTCGGGCGGCTCGTAGACGAGCTTGTCCTCGGCACGGTTGTAACGACGACACAGCCAGCGGCCGAGCAGTGAGCTCCTGCCCCAGCTGCTGCGGCAGGTGCGCGGCCGGTCGGCCTCCTGCGTGTCGGTCAGCGCCGGATGCTCGGGATAGATTCCCGAGTCGATGAACGCAATGATCACGTCCTCGCCCGTGTAGTCACCGCGGATGCCGTTGGTGTTGTCGAACAGGTCGAGAAACTCGGCCGAGAAATTCGTTGTCAGCGGTCGGATCTCGTCTTCCCAGATGCCAAGGACCTCGTCACGTGCCTCGAGCTTGTGGGCCTCCGCCGGCGTCATCCGCGCCGCGAACCCGTTGAGACCGTAGGTATAGCTGTAGATCTTTTCGGCGTCGGGCCCGGCGATGGCGAGCACGCGCTCCTGCTCCTCGCGGAGCTTCTCGGTATAGCCCTGCGCGAAGGCGCTCGATTTGTCGAAGCGGGTTGCGCGTTCTCCGGCCGGCTTCGGCGCCGCGACTGCGAGTCTCGAGAATGCCGCCGCCGCCGCGGGTTCGCGCAGGCGTACGATGTAGGTCTTGCGCGCAGCCGGATCGTCGCCGCCGGCTAGGCGGATGCCGACGCCCGGACCGGCGTCACGAAGCACGGACGTCTCGTCGCCGACGGCGAGGCCTGTCGCGAAAAGGGCGACGGTCGCAAGCAATGTTCGGATGAGGTTCAACGCTCCACCACGTAGCGTGGTTTTTGCGTCAAGTTACCACACAGGTCTTTACGGCGAAAAGCCGGCCCAGGGCATATCAATCGTCCTTATAGCCGCTCATTTCTTCGTCCGAAAACTCGACGCCGAGCCCCAGGGCAATGCGATTGACGAAGTTGAAGTAGGCCGTAATGAGCGTGAGGTCGAGGATGTCACGATCCGACAGACCGACGGCGCGAAGTTCGCCGAGGTCGCTCTCCGTCATGGCTTCCGGCGCGTTGGTGAGCTTCTCGGCGTGCCGCACGATGTTGCTGAGCCGCGGCTCCAGGGTCTCGAGGCCGTCGGCCGTCGACAGCATCGACAGCGTCTCCTCGTCCTTGATGTATCGCCGGAGTGCCTCTGCGTGATGATTGACGCAGTACGCGCAGTCGTTGTTCGCGGAAACGACAACCGCGATAGCTTCACGCTCACCGCGACTCAGGCCCGAGCGGCCGAACATGATCGTCATGTAAAGGTCGAGGTGATTCCCCATCGCCTCAGGGTTGAGGCTGTGTACCTTGAGGATGTTGGAGACCTTGCCGCGCTGACGGACGAGCTGCGCATACATCTCGGCCAGCTTGCCCTCGGCGTCGTCTGTGTCGATTTGCTCGATCCACGCCATGATCTAACCCCCGAACCCGCGCGTCAGCTCGCAAACAGCAGCGCGGGATCCTTGAAGCTCTTGAACTCGAGCGCATTGCCCGACGGGTCGCGCAGGAACATCGTCGCCTGCTCGCCGACCTCGCCCTCGAAACGCACCTTCGGCTCGATCAGAAAATCGGTGCCGGCCGTCTGCAGGCGCTCTGCAAGCGCCTGCCAGTCGCCCATGTGGAGTACCACGCCGAAGTGCCGTGCGGGCACGGCGTCGCCGTCAACGGGATTGGTCGCCGCGCCACCGTCGTGATCCTCGACCAGGTGCAGCGAGACCTGGTGGCCGAAGAAGTCCAGGTCGATCCAGCGCTCGGCCGTACGGCCGGTGCCGCAGCCCAACGCACCGCAATAGAAATCCGCGGCGGCATCCAGGTCATGCACGGGCAGCGCGAGGTGAAACGGGTTCAGAACGCTCACGCGGCGCTCGATTCGGCAAGCCAGTCGCGCGGCCGGAGGAAGTCGCGGTACAGCTGCTCCTCTGCCGAGCCGGGTTCCGGGTGCCAGTCGTACTCCCAGCGCACCTGCGGCGGCAGCGACATGAGGATCGACTCCGTGCGCCCGCCCGACTGCAGGCCGAACACGGTGCCGCGATCGTAAATCAGGTTGAATTCGACATAGCGGCCGCGCCGGTACAGCTGGAAGTCACGCTGGCGATCGCCATAGGGGTGTTTGTGGCGGCGCTTGACGATCGGCGCATACGCGCGCATGAAACTGTCGCCGACCGAACGCACGAACTCGAAGCTCTTGTCGAAGCCGGGCTCATTGAGATCGTCGAAGAACAGACCGCCGACGCCGCGCGTCTCGTTGCGGTGTTTCAGGAAGAAGTACTCGTCGCACCATTTCTTGTAACGATCGTAGGTGTCGCCGCCGAGCACTTCGCAGGCGGCCCGCGCCGTTTCATGCCACTCCACGACGTCCTCGGCGAACGGATAGTATGGCGTCAGGTCGAAGCCGCCGCCGAACCACCAGACCGGGTTCGAGTCCTCGTCGCCCGCGGTAAACAGTCGGAAATTGGCGTGCGTCGTCGGCACGTAGGGGTTGTTCGGATGCAGGACGAGTGATACGCCGACCGCCTGGAATCCCTGGCCCGCAAGATCCGGGCGGGTCTTGGTAGCCGACGGTGGCAACTGCTTGCCGAACACGTGGGAGAAGTTCACGCCCGCCTGCTCGAACACGCCGCCGTCGCGCAGCACACGGCTGCGACCGCCGCCACCTGCCTCGCGTTCCCAGGCGTCCTCCCGAAACTCTGCCTTGCCGTCGAGGTGTTCGAGTTCGGCGACAATGCGGTTCTGCAGGGAGAGCAGGTAGTCCTTAACGTCGTTCAGTTGTTTCATTCGCTGCTGCTTCTTATCGTTTGTTCGCTGCCGAGCACCTTGATCGCGGACGGCCCGCGGGCGGGTCCGCAGGCACCCGGCACAATGTAGTCTACTAGAGCGCCGAACTGCCGTCGCAGGACGAGCCCGTTCCGCGCCACCGGCCGGCCGGAGAAGTTCGCGCTGGTCGACGTGATCGGCATGTCGACGGTCTCGCAGATGGCGCGCGCGGTCGGGTTGCCGGTCAGCCTTACCGCGACGCCCGGGTGCTCGCCGCGGACGAGCTCGGGTACGGCCTCACCGGGGCGAACGATCCAGGTCGTCGGCTGGGCCGGGTCCGGCTCCGGGATCTGCTCGAGATCGTCAGCGACCACCCAGCCCTCGAGCTGGTCACGTCGCGAGGCAATAAGAATCAGGCCCTTGGAAGGGTCCCGGCGTTTGATGCGCAGGATTCTCTCGATCGCGGCGACGTTATCCGCGAGGCAGCCGAGGCCGAAGACGCCCTCGGTCGGGTACGCGATGACGCCACCTGCCAGCAGCGCGTCGGCGGCCTGACGGATCGCCGCTTTCACGCGTTATTCGGCCGGGCCGGCCTTCTTCCTGGCGGCCGTCTTTTTCTTGGTTTTCTTTTTGGTTTTTTTCTTGGCGGCTTTCTTCTTGGTCTTTTTCTTTGTGACCTTTTTCTTGGCCGCGGTTTTCTTCTTGGCGGCCTTTTTCTTGCCGCGCCGACCGCGCTCGGGTGCCGCCTCGAGCAGCGCCTGACATTCTTCGAGCGTCAACGACTTCGGCTCACGGTCTTTCGGCACCTTGGCGTTTTTCGCCTTGTTGGTGATGTAGGGACCGTAACGTCCGTTGAGAACCTGGATGCCCTCGTCTTCGAAGTCGAGGATGATGCGATTCGCATCCTCGATCTTCTTCTGCTCGATGAGTTCGAGCGCGCGCGGCAGCTCGATCGTATACGGATCGTCGTCGCCGCGGATGGACACGTATTTGTCGCCGTAGCGCACGTAGGGGCCGAAGCGGCCGATACTCGCCGACACCGGCAGGCCGTCCGGCGTCTCGCCGAGCTTGCGCGGCAGCTTGAAGAGTTCCATCGCGGTTTCGAGGTCGATGTCGTTCATCTTCTGACCCGGCCTTAGGCCCGCGAACTTCGGCTTCTCCTCGTCATCCTTGGTGCCGATTTGCACGAAGGGCCCGTAGCGCCCCATGCGGACGGTGACGGGTTTGCCGCTCTTGGGATCGGTGCCGAGTTCACGTGCCTGCGCGACCTGCTCGCGGGTGACCGACGTTTCCTTCTCCTCGCAGAGCTCGTGGAAGGGCTGCCAGAACTGGTCGAGCAGCGGCACCCAGTCCTTCTCGCCGAGCGAGACGGCGTCGAGGTCGTCTTCGAGGCGCGCCGTGAAGTCGTAATCGACGTACTGCGTGAAATGGTCGGTCAAGAAGCCGTTGACGATGCGACCGATGTCGGTCGGGATAAAGCGCTTGGCATCCATCTCGACGTACTCACGGTCCTTGAGCGTCTTGATGATGCTCGCGTAGGTCGAAGGCCGGCCGATGCCGTACTCCTCGAGGGTTTTGACGAGGCTGGCCTCAGTAAAGCGAGGCGGCGGGTCGGTGAAGTGCTGCTCGGCGCGCAGCTGCTCGATATTAATGACGTCGCCTTCCGAGATTTCCGGCAGCAGGCGATCGCCGTCGTCATCGGCCTTGTCATCCCGGCCTTCCTGGTAGACGGCCATGAAGCCCGGCTCGACCAGCACGGAGCCGTTCGCCCGGAAGCGGTGGCCGTCGTCCGTGGGACCTGCCGCGAGTTCGATGGCAACCGTGTCGAAGACGGCGGGTACCATCTGGCAAGCCATCGTGCGCTTCCAGATAAGGCCGTACAGCTTGTGCTGGTCGGCGTCGAGCGCACCCTTGATCGACTCGGGCGTGTACTTGACCGATGTTGGTCGCACAGCCTCGTGCGCTTCCTGCGCATTCTTCGATTTGTTCTTGAACTCCCGGACCTCGTCGGGAACGTTTTCCTTGCCGTAGCGCTCCGCGATGAACTCGCGAATCTCGTCGACGGCCACCTGCGCCAGCGTTACCGAGTCCGTACGCATGTACGTGATGAGGCCGACGTTACCTTCGCCAGGCAACTCGATGCCCTCGTACAGCCGTTGCGCAAGGCTCATCGTTTTCTGCGCACTGAAGCCGAGCTTGCGCGAGGCTTCCTGCTGCAGGGTCGAGGTCGTAAACGGAGCGGCCGGGTTGCGGCGGCGCTGCCGCTTGGTGACCGTCAGAACCTTGAGTTCGCCGCCGTCGCCGAGCAGCTGGCCGCGCGCCGGTACGTCGGCTTCCGCATCTGCAGGTTCGACGTCCGTGACGCGGCCACCCGCCGCACCAATAACCAGGCCGTGCGCATCCTTTGCCGCCGCCTCGGTCTCGAAACTGAACTGCTCGACCTTGTCGCCCTTGTACGCGACCAGCCGTGCGAGGAACGGCTGCTCCTCCTTGCTGACGTCGGCCTCGATGGACCAGTATTCGCGCGCCTTGAACGCCTCGATCTCGAGCTCCCGCTCGACGATCATCCTGAGCGCCGGACTCTGCACGCGTCCCGCCGACAGTCCGCGCTGCACTTTTTTCCACAGCAGCGGCGAGAGGTTGAAGCCGACGAGGTAATCCAGTGCGCGCCGCGCCTGCTGCGCGCCGACGAGATCGCCAGAGAGTTCGCGCGGATGTTCGATGGCTTCCTTGACCGCGTTCTTCGTGATCTCGTGGAACACGACGCGATGCACCGGCTTGTCGTTGAGCGCCTCTTTTTCCCGCAGGAGCTCGATCAGGTGCCAGGAAATGGCCTCACCCTCGCGGTCCGGGTCAGTCGCGAGATAGAGCGCATTCGCTTTCTTCAGCGCGCGAATGATCGCGTTGACGTGCTTCTCGTTGCGCTCGATGACCTGGTACTTCATTGCGAAGCCGTTGGCCGGATCGACGGCGCCTTCCTTCGGCACGAGATCGCGGACATGGCCATAGGAGGCCATGACCTCGAAATCCTTGCCGAGGTACTTGCTGATGGTTTTCGCCTTTGCGGGCGATTCGACGATGACCAGGTTCTGTGACATATGCCTTAAAAAATGAAAACCGCGGACGGTGCCGCGGTTCAATTACATGCTCGCTCTCGTCCTGTCAAGAATCGAGCAATCGAAAAATCCTTAAACCCGCCTAATGAACGAGGCCGGTGTTCTCCTCGAACACGAGATCTTCCATGCGGGCGTACGCCGATTCCTGTCCCGGCTGGCTGAACAAAACCATGAGCACGACCCACTTGATCTGCTCGACATCGATGTCGTGCGTCTCGAGTGCCAACAGGCGGTCTACGAGGATCTCGCGCTGCGGCGGCGACAGGATGCCGATCTGCTCCAGGTAGGCGATGTAGCCGCGGCAGGCGACATCCAGACGCTCGGTCTCGACGTCGTTGTAGATGCGCGTGCCGTGCGCCGTCTGCGTGTTGAAGGTGAGGCTGTCCTGGTGATCGGTCAGACCATCCAGCCAGTCGAGCGCGCGGTCGATCTCGACGTCGCCGAAGCCGGCTTTCGAGAGCTCGAGTCGCAGTTCGTTCTGGTCGGGTTCGGGGTCTTCCTCAGCGTCGACGTAGGTCTCGAAGAGATACATGAGTACGTCGAGTACGTTTTCTTTCATGCCTGGAGCGGCTCCCTTTCCGTGTGGCCTTTGCCCTAAGACCCTTGAGCAGCGTGGCCGGTTCAATCCGATGGTTTTAAAAGCGCGAAGCGACCACCGGACAGTTTTTCGACGATTCCGTCTAGCTCCAGGATCAGAAGCATGGAGGAAACCTGGTCGATCGTCAATCCGGATCGATCGGCGAGGATGTCGATGCTAACCGGATCGAAGCCCAGGTGCTCGCGGAGTTTTACATACTCCTCGTCATCGCCTGTATCCGGGCCGATGACCCCACTCGCGGCCGGCTCCCCGGCCGCTCCCGCCGACGTTTCGAGGACATGGCCGGCGAGCGGTGCGAGCTCTGCGAAGATGTCGTCGGCCGACTCGACGAGCTTGGCGCCGTCACGAATCAGGCGGTGGCAGCCACGGGCGAGCGGGTTATGGATAGAGCCCGGCAGCGCGAAGACCTCGCGGCCCTGTTCCGCCGCAAGCCGCGCCGTGATGAGTGAACCGCTCTGGCGGGCGGCTTCGACAACGAGCGTACCGAGCGCGAGCCCGGAAATGACCCGGTTGCGTTCCGGGAAATGCCAGCGGCGCGGGCCGGTGCCGAGCGCGTATTCGCTGAGCAGTGCGCCGTTGGCGGCGATGGCATGGGCAAGTTCGTGATTCTTCGCGGGATACACCACGTCGACGCCTGTCCCGAGCACGGCGACGGTCGGCATGCCGGCCTCGAGTGCGCCGCGGTGGGCGGCAGCGTCGATGCCCTCGGCGAGGCCGCTTACGATCAGGAAGCCGCTGGACGCCAGGTAGCGGGCGAACTCGAAGGCATTCCTGCGACCAGTGCTTGTCGGGTTGCGGCTACCGACGATCGCGATCGCCGGCATATCGAGTACCTGTGCGTCGCCTTTCACATATAAGAGGTGTGGCGCGCTATCGATCTGGCTGAGCAGTTCCGGATAGCCGCCAGACTCGAGTTTGACCACGGACTGGTCGGGCGCGGCGAGCCACTCGTCGGGAATATTCGGGTCGGACGATTCGGACACGCCACCCATGATACCGGCTGCGCGGGCCGGCGTGCCGATCGCAAAGTTCGTCGATCCAAACGAAAACGGCGCCCGAAGGCGCCGCTTGATCGGATTCTGTTAAAGGCTCAGCTCGGGTTGCGCACGATGTCGAGTGTGTGCAGTGCCTGCGTGGCTTCCATGACGAGGCCGTAGCCGATGCCGTCATAGACCTTGAAGACCATGACCGTGCCGGCTTCCTCGTCGGGCAGGCGAACGTTGCCGCCGCCGATGCGATCGCGAACCGTGCGACCGGTCTGGTACACCGTCAGTACGTCGCCGACCATGAGACCGTCGTTGGCGCCGCGGTTGATGACGACGACCTGGTACTGGCCGATCTGCGTCACGCCGCCCACGACCGAGATGATGCGGCCGTCGATGGAGCCGTTCGGCGCTTTCGGGAAGAAGTTGAGCGGTACGTCGACCGACTCGGGGATCAGGCGATCGCCCTGGCTCGCTTCCCGCGCCGTCGAAGTCAGCGATACCGTCGCCGGATCGCCCGCACGACGCATCGTACCTTCGCCGACCCAGATGCCCTGGTAGCCGACGACCTTGTTGTCGTCAGGGTCGACAAGCTGGTCGCCGATCTTGACGACGCTGAAGCGGGTTCCCGCAGGTGCAGCGCCGTCGACGCCGCGGACGTAGACATCATTGCCGGCAGCGGCAACGAGGTGGTCACCCCGCGATGCAACGAGATACGGCAGCGACTCCGCCTGCCCTTTCTCGAGCACGACGCCCGTCGTCAGGAATGATGCAATCGCTTCGTAAGGAATGCTGGTTACCGCTTCGGTCAGCGGCGTAACACGTGCCTGCGGCGAGAGCCGGTAGGTGGACGCGCGAATGTTGGTGATGCGCTCGCGGCCGTCGATGACCACCAGGCCGAGGACGTCACCGGGGTAAATAAGGTGCGGATTTTCGATCTCCGGATTGACGAACCAGATCTCCGGCCAGAACCACGGATCGTTCAGGAACGCGTCCGCGATGTCCCAGAGCGTGTCGCCGACCTGGACGACGTACTCGTTCGGCGCGGACGGCGAGATCGGCGTCGGCTCGGCGACGCGGACCAGCGTCGGTCCCTGCGTCTGCGGTTCCGAGCGCGCGGCGCTCTGCGCCGGCGGCGGGCTCGCCGGGACGGGCGCTACGACGGCTTCGTCGTCTTTGCCACCAAACGCCGAGCATCCACTAAGGGTGATGGTCAGCACGACGGCACCAAGCCGCAGGCAGGTATTCAGGCCAGATCTGTGCGCAAACATGATGTCCGGGACGCTCCCTTTACTAGATTCAAACCGAGCGAATTCGGCGTTGCTATAATATGTCGGCCGTGGCCCCTCGAGGCTGCTAAGTACGTCACATTTCGAGGCCCCGAGACGCCCCTCAGGCGCGAAATCGTGGCGGCATTGTCTGACATCTTATTCAATAAAGTCAAACATTTAGCTCGTTTTTGTGGCAAAGTGCGCGAGAAACGGCGGCCCGCTCGACGGTTTAATTATGTGGCATCGGCCCTATCTTGACGGAAACCGGCCGAAACGATCGATACGGATATTATGGCAAAACTGACGATTCTGGAGTTTCCCGATCCGCGGCTGCGGACCAAGGCGGCACCTGTCGAGGCTGTCGACGACCAATTGCGCACGCTGATCGACGACATGTTCGAAACGATGTACGCAGCGCCCGGCATCGGCCTCGCCGCAACGCAGGTGGACGTCCACAAGCGTTTTCTCGTCACCGACGTTTCGTCGGACAAGAGCGACCCGCACGTGCTCATCAACCCGGTCATCATCGAAAAGGACGGCATTGCGGTCACCGAGGAAGGTTGCCTGTCGGTACCGGGTTACTACGAAGAGGTCGAACGCGCCGATCATATCCGCGTACGTTTCCTCGATCGCAATGGCGACGAGGTCGAGATGGAGGCGGAAGGTTTGCTCGCCGTATGCATCCAGCACGAGATGGATCATCTCGAAGGCAAGCTGTTTGTCGACTACCTGTCCGAGGCCAAGCGCAGCCGGATCCGCAAGCGGCTGGAGCGCGATCGTCGCCACCAGGCTGCCAACGTCGCCTGACTTGTCGGGCACTCCGTCCGAGACAAACCGATGAACGACCCACGTGTGCTTTTTGCCGGCACGCCGGCGTTCGCGCTCGCTTCCCTGGAGGCGCTCGTCGACGGTGGCTATCGTCCCGTCGCAGTTCTGACCCAGCCTGATCGTCCCGCCGGCCGCGGCAAGAAGCTCACCCCAAGCCCGGTAAAGACCTACGCACTCGAGCAATCGATACCGGTCCTGCAGCCAACGACGCTGAGGGACCCGGCGATTGGCGCCGAGCTCGAGGCGCTGAAGCCCGACCTGATGATCGTAGCGGCCTACGGGCTGATACTGCCGCAGTCCGTGCTCGACATACCCGCGAAGGGCTGCCTCAACGTGCACGGCTCGGTGCTGCCGGCGTGGCGCGGCGCGGCGCCGATCCAGGCGGCGATCCTCGCGGGCGACGAGCAAACCGGCATCAGCCTGATGGCCATGACCGCGGGGCTCGACTGCGGTCCGGTCTACGTTAGCGAGGCGTTCGACATCGGCGCTGACGAAACGGCGGGTGAACTGCACGACCGGCTCGCCGCGCTCGGCGGCGACATGCTCGTTCGCCACCTGCCCGGCATTCTCGACGGCAGCATCGCGGCCAGTGAGCAGGACGACGACGAGGCGAGCTACGCGGGCAAGATCGCTACCGCCGACGCGGAGCTCGACTGGCAGCTGCCTGCCATGGAACTGCATCGGCGCGTGCGTGCCTACAACCCGGCCCCGGGCGCCTGGTTCATGCTCGGCGACGAGCGTATCAAGTGCTGGCGTGCGGCGATCCGGCCAGCGACCGGGCAGCCCCCCGGAACACTGAGCGTCGACGATGGTGTGGTCGTTGCCTGCGGCGACTGCGCCCTGTCGCTCGACGAAGTGCAGCGACCCGGCAAGAAACCGGTTTCGGCGCGCGAGTTCAGCACGCAGCTGGACCTCGACGGCAAACGGCTGGGCTGACGTGTCGAAGACGGGGGCACGCGTCCGGGCCGTGGCGGCACAGGTTGTCGACGCAACGGTCACGGGCGGTCGTTCCCTCGACGCCGCCCTCGAGCAGCACGAAGCCGAGGTGCCGGCGAACGATGTCGCGCTGCTCAGGATGCTGTGCTTCGGCACGATCCGTCACTATTTCCAGCTCGACGAATGGTCGCGGAAGCTGCTCGACCGCCCCCTGAAGCGCAAGGATTCGGTGGTCGCCGCGCTGCTTGCCGTCGGCCTGTACCAGCTCACCGAGACCCGCATCCCTGACCACGCAGCCGTCTCGGGTACCGTCGAGGCCGCCCGCCAGCTGCGTCGACCGCGGCACGCGGGCCTGCTCAATGCCTTGCTGCGCCGATTCATGCGCGAGTCGCTGGCGGAGCTGCCGCCGGGGAGCGAGGCGGCACGCTACAACCATCCCGACTGGCTCATCGATTCGCTGCGCGAGGACTGGCCGGACGACTGGCAGGCGATCCTCGATGCAAACAATGAGCGCGCTCCCATGTGGCTGCGCGTCAACGCGCGGCGCATGGGCGTCGATGCTTACCGCGACGCGCTCGAGGCGGCCGGATTGGAGAGCGAGCAGGGCGTTACAGGTGCGCTCAGGCTGAAGACCCCTGTCAGCGTTGGCGACCTGCCGGGCTTCGACGCCGGTGACGTCTCCGTTCAGGATGCCGCTGCACAGCTTGCCGCGCCCTGGCTGCTCGAAGGGGCGGAGCCGGGCCGTCTGCTCGACGCCTGTGCGGCACCGGGCGGCAAGACCGCGCATCTGCTCGAGCTGGCGGAACCAGGGAGCGAGCTCGTGGCGGTCGACATCGATCCCGAACGGCTGTCCGCGGTCGATGCGAACCTTGCCCGGCTGAAATTGTCTGCAACCGTTCTGGCCGGCGACGCATCGAAACCGGAGAGCTGGTGGGACGGCGCGCCGTTCGCCGGCATCCTGCTCGATGCGCCGTGCTCGGCCAGCGGCGTGATCCGCCGGCATCCCGATATCAAGCTCAATCGGCGTGCCTCGGACATCGGGCGGCTCAAGGAACTGCAGGGGCAGATTCTCGATGCCCTTTGGCCGCTGCTCACTCCGGGCGGTCGCCTGCTGTACGTGACCTGCTCGGTGCAGAGCGCCGAGAATGACGCGGTCACGAGCGCGTTCGTCGACCGGACCCCCGATGCCCGGGAGAACGACATGTTGCCAAATAACAACATCCGCGATGTAATGCGTCGCAAGGCCTGCGGATACCAGGTTCTGCCCGGCACGGCCGGTGTGGACGGTTTCTATTTCGCGTGCCTCGAAAAGGTCTCCGCTTGACGATGCTGACATCCATCCGCATTCAAACGCTCGCCGCGCTCGCCGCGTTGCTGCTCGTCCCGGCAGGCGCCGTCGCGCAGGATGACATCGAGCGCGAAGGCTATTTTGAAGTGCGGTCCGCGTCCACGAGCCTGGATGAGGGCGTCCACCTGCTCGACGCGCGGCTGCAGCTCGTGCTGTCCAGCGAAGCGCTGGAAGCGCTCAATGCCGGCGTACCGCTGACCATCGAGGTGCAGGTCCAGATGATCCGCAAGCGGCGCTTCTACATGGACGCGCTCGACGCGGAACTGGCGGTGCGCTTCGAGCTCGAGTACCGGCCGCTGTCGCAGCGCTACATCGTCAGGAACCTGAACAGCGGCGACCAGGATTCCTTCGCCACGCTGTACTCGGCGCTCAACAACCTCGGTCGGATTACAGGGCTGCCGCTCATCGATGACGCGCTGCTCTCGCCCGGCAAGGACTACCGGGTGCGCGTCCGCGCCATGCTGCAGACGCAGCAGTATCCCGCACCGCTACGACTGGTCTTCTTCTGGCGCAGCCAGTGGCAACTGCAGAGTGAATGGTTGGAATGGACGCTAGAACGGTAAAACGTGCGTTCGTCTCTACGCTGGCGCTGATCGGCGTCGGGCTCGCATTGATTGCCCTGTTCCTGCTCAGCCGCACGGCACAAAACTCCGACGAGTTCGACCGTCTGCACATCGTCATCCTGTCGATCAACATCATGGGCGTGCTGCTGCTGTTCATGCTGCTGGTCGGCAACCTGGCACGGCTGCTACGCGAATACCGGACTAACGTTCCGGGAGCGAAGCTCAAGGCGCGAATCGTCGGCATGTTCGTCGGCCTCGCCGTGCTGCCGCTGCTGGTCGTGTTCTACTTCTCCTACCAGTTCATCAATCGCGGCATCGACACCTGGTTCAACGTCGAGGTCGAAGCAGGCCTCGACAATGCGCTGAAGCTGAGCCGCGCGGTGCTCGAGATCCAGAAACGCGAGCATCTCTATGCGACGCAGCAGGTCGCGCAGCGACTCAGTACGGTCAGCGAGCGCCAGCTCATCTTCGAGCTGTCGACGCTGCGCCGCGAGACCGGCGCCAGTGAGATGACGCTCTTCGGCGAGAACGGCCGCATCGTGGCGACGAGCTCCGACAGCTCCGCCGCAAGACTGCCGAAACCGCTGACCGAAGAGGTCATCCTGCAGATGCAGCAGAACCGGCCGTTCGTGAGCCTCGACCCGCTCGAAAGCGGCAACTACGAGATTCGCACGGCCGTGCTGTTCACGATCCGCGGCCGCGCGGAGCCCGTCGGCGTCATACAGGCCTACTTCCCGGTAACGGAGCGCCTGGGTCGCATGACCAACAGCGTCGAGACCTCGCTCCGGGAATACCAGTCGCTGGTCCTGCTGCGCGAGCCGTTGAAAAGCACGCTGACCCTGACCCTGACGGTCGTGCTCATGATCAGCCTGCTCGCGGCCATCTACGGCGCCTTCGTGCTGTCGCGGCGACTTGTTGCGCCGATCCAGGACCTCGTCGCGGGTACACGAGCGGTCGCGAAAGGTGACTTCGATACCCGGCTGCCGACGCCGTCGCGTGACGAGATCGGCTTCCTGATCAACTCGTTCAACGACATGACCCAGCGGCTGGCAACGGCGCGCCGCGAGGCAAGCCTCAGCCAGGCCCTGGTCGAGGCCGAGCGCGCGAACCTCGAGATCATCCTCGCGCGTCTGTCGACCGGCGTCGTCGCACTCGATGCCGATCTCAAGGTACGCACGGCGAACCAGGCATCCGGTGCGATCCTCAATGTCGATCTGGAGAATCGCGTCGGCGAGTACCTGCCCGACGTTGCGGTCAACGAGCCGCTCCTGTCGCAGTTCGTCGATGTCGCGCGCGTTCACCTCGACGCCGGCGAGACCGAGTGGCGCGAGCAGATCGTGCTGCGCGGCGAAGTCGGCCGGCGCGTGCTCACCTGCGCGTGCACGACGCTGCCGTCGGACGAGGACAATCCGCCGGGCTACGTTGTCGTCTTCGACGACATCACGGCGCTGTTGCAGGCGCAGCGCGACGCGGCATGGGGCGAGGTCGCTCGACGTCTCGCTCACGAGATCAAGAACCCACTGACGCCAATCCAGCTGTCGGCTGAACGAATGCGCCGCAAGTACCTCGACCAGATGCAGCCCGACGACGCGCAAGTGCTCGATCGCGCAACGCACACGATCGTGCAGCAGGTCGAGGCGATGAAAGAAATGGTCAACGCATTCAGCGACTACGCGCGCGCGCCGGACATGGACATCGACCGCTTCGACCTCGACAAGCTCGTGCACGAGGTGGTCGACCTGTATCGCGCGCAGGAGCGGGAGGTGAAGATCGTCGTGCATTCCGATCCGACCCTGCCGCGCATCGAGGCGGATATCGGTCGCATCCGGCAGATCCTGCACAACCTGATTCGCAACGCGACCGAGGCCCTCGAGGGCACGAAGGACGGCAGGATCGACGTGCAGATCTGCGCCGCGGAACTCGATGGCATCGACATCGCGCAGATCGTGGTCGAGGACAACGGCCCGGGCTTCGATACGGGCTCGGTCAGCCAGGTCTTCGATCCGTACGTAACGACCAAGCCGAAGGGTACGGGGCTTGGACTGGCCATCGTCAAGAAGCTGGTCGAGGAACACATGGGCACGATCCGTGCCGACAACAGGGCGGAGGGCGGCGCGCCTATCAGCATTCGCCTGCCCATCAATGAGGCGGCGCGTGAGGACATGATCGCGAGGGGGACGCGACGCGCCGAACAAAGGAGGGAAAGAGCGTGACAGGATCACAGGTCCTCGTCGTCGATGACGAGGCTGATATTCGGGCACTGATCTCGGAGATCTTGAGCGACGAAGGTTACGGCGTAACGGTAGCAGCTAACGCCGAGGAAGCGCGCAGCGAACGGGGAGCGTCGCGTTTCGACCTGATATTGCTGGATATCTGGATGCCCGACACGGACGGCATCACACTGCTTCGGGAGTGGTCGGAGGCGGGCGACCTGAATTGCCCGGTCGTCGTCATGTCCGGGCACGGCACGGTCGACACGGCGGTTGAGGCGACACGGCTCGGTGCCTATGACTTCGTCGAGAAGCCGCTGTCGCTCGCGAAGCTGTTAAGGACCGTCGAGGGTGCGTTGGAATCCGCGGGTACGCAGGCGACGAAGGCGCGCAGCATGCTGCCGTCGCTGCTGGCGCCGGTGGGGCGCTCCGAGCTTATGCAGTCGCTGCGCGAGAAGGTACAGCAATACGCGCGCCACGACGCCAGCGTGCTGCTCTCCGGCGAGCCGGGCACCGGGCGCAGTGCGTTCGCGCGCTACATGCATGCGCTAAGCCGGCGCGCCGACGAACCGCTCGTCAGCGTGACGGCCGCGTCGCTGACCGAGTCAAACGTCGAGGAGCAGCTGCTCGGCGCCGAGAGGGATGGCGAGATACGCGCGGGCGCATTCGAGCGAGCCGGTCGCGGTACGCTCGTGATCGATGAGCTTGCGGATCTCAACGCTGCGGGCCAGAAGATCCTGCTCGGCGCGCTGGAGGACGGTCGATTCACGCGTGTCGGCGGCAGCGAGCCCGTCCGGATCGAGTCGCGCGTCGTCGCCACTGTTGCCGCCGACTACGAACAGCGCGTCGAAGCGGGCGAACTGCGCCGCGACCTGCTTGCGCACCTGCAGATACTCAGCCTGCGCGTACCGCCGCTCAGGGAATACGCCGAGGACGTGCCGGAACTCCTGACCTACTACGTCGACAAACTCGTCGACTCGGAAGGGTTGACGTTCCGCCGCTTCAGCGTGGCCGCGCAGAACCGGCTGCGCAATTACCCGTGGCCGGACAACGTCCGCGAGCTCAAGAACCTGGTACGACGGCTGCTGCTGACCGGCTCGAGTGACGACATCTCGCTCGAGGAAGTCGAAGCCGAGATCGCGGGCACGGCGCCGGCGGACGAGCCGCTCGTCAAGCAGGACCTGCTGGCGCTGCCGCTCAGGGAAGCCCGGGAACAGTTCGAACGCGCGTACCTGCAGCAGCAGCTGGTGCTTTGCCACGGCAAGGTAGGCCAGCTCGCCAAACGCGTGGGGATGGAGCGAACGCACCTTTACCGCAAGCTGCGATCACTGGGAGTGGACTTCAAGTCCGTGACGTCTGACGAATAGGTATTACCGATCGACGCACGATGAGCGACGCCAAGCAAGGATTGTTCGAGGTTGTCTTCGAGGGCAGCCTCGTAACGGGGAAAAGCAAGTACGACGTCAGCGCCGCGCTGGCCGAGCACTATGGCGCCGAGGTTGCGAAGCAGATCCTTGCGGCCGACCGGCTCGTGCTGAAGAAAGATGCCGGCCGCGAGGAGGCCGAGAAGGCGCAAAAACAGCTCTACGGCCTCGGTCTCGTGACCCGGCTCAACATGACCAAGGCACCCGAAGGCGATTTGAGCCTCGCCGAGGAGCACAAGTCCGCGCCGATCAAGCGCCCGACGGCCGCCGCGGGCAAGCCTGCGGCTGACGACGAGGTACGTGACCCAAGGCAGCGGCAAAAGCGCAGCGCGGAGGAACTGAAGCCGAAGCCGCCGTACTCGCTGGCCAAGATCGACGACAGCTTCACAACGGAAGAACTGAGCGTCTCGGGTGTGTCCACCGGTTACTCCGCGAACCTCGTCGGCGTCGGTATGCTGATGATCCTGCTGCCGCTCTGTTACGTCGCGATCGTGGCCGTCGTCGCTTACGCGACATGGTGGCACGCGACCGAGAACATCAGCTGGTTTACCGAGTACCGCATCCGTTACCTGTTCATCGTCTGGGCTGCGCTGCTGTTCGGCGGCATCCTGTTGACCGCGTTCATGTTCAAGCCGCTGGTCGCGAAGGAGTCGCATCACAAGATGCAACCCGTCACCGTGGATCCGGACCGTGAGGCCGCCGTGCATCATTTCGTCGCGATGATCGCGGAGTGCCTGAACGCGCCGACGCCCGCAACGATAGAGGTCGACGCCGACGTCAGCGCATCCGCATCGCTCAGGCACGGCATCTTCTCGAAGGAACTCAGGCTCATCATCGGCGTGCCGTTGATGTATGGACTTCGCATCGAGCAGCTGGCGGCGGTCATCGCGCACGAACTCGGGCACTTCGCGCAACGCGGCGGTATGCGCATCTACGTGATGATCAACTACGTCAATCGCTGGCTGTACAACAAGGCCTACGAGGAAGACAGCTGGGACGACAAGATCGAGGAGTGGTCGCAATCGGACCAGGCGATTGTGAGCCTCGGCGCAATCGTCGCCGGAATCGGCTCGCGTCTCGCACGCCTGATCTTCAGGGGTCTCGCGCAGCTCGGTACGCGCGCGAACATGAGCTATTCGAGGCAGGCGGAGTTCGATGCCGATCGCTACATGATCACGCTGTGCGGCAGCCGATCCTACGAAACGGTTGCCAAAATGCTGCGTATCCTCGGTGCGGCACAGCAGGGCGCCTTCGACACTGCCAATGCCGGGCTGAAGGCCGGCCGGCTTCCCGACAACCTTCCGAAGATCACCCGCGCCGTAGCAAGAAGCCTCGACGAGGAAACCCGTAAACAGATCATCGCCGGCATCGAACAGGTGAATACGTCGCCGTGGGACACGCACCCGCCTGACCGCGAACGCATTGCAGCGGCGCGCAAGCTCGCGCTGCCGCCGATGTTCCAGAACCGCGATCCGGCGCTCGCGCTGCTGCGCGAGCCCGAGAGACTTGCCGCGCACGCGTCATTGCAGTGGTATCGGTCCTGCGGCATCCACGTCAACCCGGACCACCTGGAAACGAGTGAGAGCTTCGTTTCCCTGTTCGCACCCAAGCTGAAGCTGTGACTATGAAGAACCTATTGATACTCGCGCTGCTCGCCGGCGTACTTGCTGGCTGCAGCCAGGGGAGCCCGCCGGCTGCTGTCGAGGCAGAACGGCCGCCCGAACGTGGGGCGGAGATCCTCGTACCCTTCAAGCAGGACCTGAAAGCGGCGCTCGTCGCCGGCTTGGCCGAGGGACCCGCCGCCGCTATCAGTGCCTGCAATGTCGAAGCGCCCGGTATCGCCGCAGAGCTATCGGTCAACGGTGTGCGGGTGGGTCGATCGAGCCACAAGCTCAGAAACCCGGCGAACGGCGGACCGGACTGGGTGACGCCGCTACTCGACGCGTACCTCGCGGATACAAGTAATCGCTCGCCGGTAACCGTAACGCTGGACGACGGCCGCAGCGGCTACGTCGAACCGATCATCGCACAGCCAATGTGCCTGACCTGCCACGGTGAGGTCCTCGCGCCCGACATTGCCGAGCGCATTGCGGCGCTGTACCCCGAAGACCAGGCCACGGGCTTCGCCGAGGGCGACCTGCGCGGCGTGTTCTGGGTGGAGTACGAGTGAGGCGATGAGCTGGACGCGGAGGCTTGTTGCCCTGCTGTGGCTCCTGCCGGCGGCCGTAGTGGCCGACTCCGTCGACAGCGTTCTCGTCGACAAGTCCGACGAGAAACTCTACCTTCTCAGCGATGGCGAGGTGATTGCGGAGTACTCAGTCGCGCTCGGCGCCAGCCCCGACGGACACAAGCAGGAACAGGGGGACGAGCGAACACCCGAGGGCGAGTACGTTCTCGACTACAAGCTCGCCGATAGTTCCTACTACAAGGCGATCCACATCTCCTATCCGAACGAAGCTGACAGGGCTGCGGCGGCGGAACGCGGAGTCGACCCCGGCGGCGCGATCATGATCCATGGACAGCGAAACGGTTTTGGCTGGCTTTCCCTGATTGCCCAGCGTTTCGACTGGACGGACGGCTGCATCGCGGTAACGAACCGCGAGATGGACGAGATCTGGGACCTCGTGTCGGTCCCCACGCCCATCGAGATTCGAGAGTAGCTTCGCCTATTGGTATGGGCTCAGCGAAACCGGTGCGGCGAGTACGCGCCCGTCCGGGACGCCCGTGATCAGTTGGTCGTTCGGGTAGGCCGGTACTACCGGGTACAGCGTCGAGTCGAGCGGCACGGGCTCGCAGCCACCTGCCTCGCGCCGTGACGGTGCGACGATACCGGTAACCGGTGTGCTGCCCTTGGCAACGTAGTAGAGCGGAATCGGGTCGTTCACATCGAGCGACGTTGCAACCCAGCCCTGGTAAGCCATCGCCTGTCTCGGGCCGTCATCGACGAACACATACGCCTGGCCCGAGCAGTCCGGACCGTCGAACCAGAGTTCATCGAATGCCGACTGTTCGCCCGGCACGTCGCGACCGTTGAAGAAACTCGACCGGTCGGCGGGCGTTATCGCGAACACGTAGCCCGTGTCGCTCAGGACATACCACCAGTTGGTATTGAAGATCAGCGGCGCATTCGTTTCGCTGGCGCTGCCCAGGACCGCGGCTGACAGGAAGATACCGACCGTGGCGCCATTGGCATGAACGTATACGCTGGTTCCCGGAACACCCATCGGACCCTGCGGTCCCGCGGGACCTGAAGGTCCTGCTGGCCCGGCAGCGCCCTGGGGGCCCTCTGCACCCACGGGTCCCATCGGTCCTTCCGGACCTGCCGGTCCGACCGACCCTTGCGCGCCTTGGGGTCCGGCGGGACCCTCTGGGCCGGCAACTCCCATTGGTCCGACCGGCCCCATCGGCCCCTGCGGTCCGACCGGTCCAACGGTTCCTTGCACGCCCTGGTTTCCTTGGGGTCCGGCAGGTCCGGCAGGTCCGGCGGGTCCCTGCGGTCCGACGGGCCCGGTACCGCCGCCGGCGGCAAACAGTGCCCAGCCGTCATCGCCGGAGGGCGGATCGTCGTCGTCGGTATTCTCGAGTGCGACGTAGGTCGATCCCTGGTACTCGACGAGGTCGAGACGCTGGTAGTCGATGTCGGCTTGCCATTCGCCGCGCCAGGTAACGCCGGAGATCTGGCTCAGGCCGTCGATGCGGCGTGCGTTGTCTTCGATTGCCGTCGTGTTCTCGCCGACGGCCGCAGCGTTCTCGCTGATCGCCGTCGCGTTGTCATTGACGCCGGTTTCGAGCGTCGTGAAGTTAGCGTTGACGTCGGCGGCACGAGCCGGCTGTCCTGCCTCAAAGGTGTTCGGAACACTAATTACCTGCGCATCGGCGATCGATGCTGACAGGAGGCCCCACACCGCTATCCATGCGATTCGTGTCATTGCCATTCTTCCTCGTCCCAGTTGCCCTCGTCCCAATCGAGATCGACATCAGCCGCGACGGGAGGGGGAGTGTCGTCATCGATGGGTGCAGAAGTCGCTTCGCCTCCGCCGCCCCCGCAGGCCGACAGAAACAAAAAAATCAGGAACCATCCGTGGTGCCATTTCCGCATGACGGGCACTCTTATTTGTTCGTGTGCGTCGAGAGTGCGGCAAGACTCCGAGGCAAAACGGTACACGCGTCACAAAAATGAATTCGCGAGCGGAATTTCAGGAACCAGTTGCTTGACGTAACGCAAAACTGTCGTTCTATGGCGACACTTTTGCTCGGGTAGAATGGCACGCACGATGAAACTGACGTGTCCCAACTGCAACAAGCCGAGCTTCAGCGCATGGCGCAAACAGCTCATCGGCCCGGGTCGCACCATGCTCTGCGAGCATTGCGGTGCACGTGTGTCGCTGAGCAAGCTTCACGCGGTGCCGGCCCTCATGATGGGGTTTGCCTATCCGGTGCTCGCAATACTCGCGTTGGCGGAGGCAGGCTTCCCCGGTCTCGGCATCGTAACGGTGCTCTCACTCGGTTCCATGGGTTTGTACCAGCACTATCTCGTGCCGCTGGTCGTCTGCGACTGAACGAATCCTAGCGACGTAGCTTCAGCAAGCGCCCATCGATCGCGACGAGCGAAGCGGCGATGAGCGCCATGCCGATGAGTTCGCCAGGCTGCAGCCGCTCATCGAGAATCAACACGCCGAGCAGCACGGCCGTCACCGGTATCAGGAACGTTACCAGCATCAGGTTGGTTGCGCCGGCGGCTGCGAGGATACGAAAGTAGAGAATGTAGGCGACCGCGGTGCAGAACACCGCGAGGATGACGACGGCGAGCAATGCGCTGGTCCCTGCATCGGCGACCGCACCGAAGCCGCTCGTCGCGAGCATGAACACACCCATGACGAGCGCTGACATCGTGACCTGCCCCGCTGCACTGACGACCGGTTTGATGCCAAGCCTGTGGAAACGGCGGCCGAAGACGCCGGCGAAGGCGTACGACAATGCTGCACCGACGACCGCGAGTTGCGGTAGCACGGCGTCTCCAACCTGGCCAAAGGCTTCGGGGCCAATCATGACCACGACGCCGGCGAAGCCGATCAGCACGCCGACAATCTTGTTGCGCGTCGGCGGTTCGTCACTGAGGAACACGGCCGCGACGATGACGGCGAAGATCGGCGTCGTCGCGTTCAGGATCGATGCGAGGCTGGAGGTAATCTCGGTTTGCCCCCAGACGATCAGCGTGAACGGGGCAATGTTGTTCAGGAGGCCCATGACGAGAAAGGCAGTCCAGACGCTCGCTTGCCGCGGCACTTCCGCCCGCGTGAACAGCACGAAAGCCCACAGCACAACCGCAGCCAGCGCGATCCGCAGGCTGACGATGACGAGCACGGGCAGACCCTCGAGCGCGATCTCGATCAGGAAATAGGACAGGCCCCAGAGAAACGACAGGGCAGCGAGCATGACCCAGTCGGCGGTCGACATCTTCATGCGAGCACTTTAGCCGACTTACGAGCTCGGACCAGCCAGAATCGGACGCCAAACACCTGGATCATTGCCGGCCGTATCCGACCGGCAATGGTGTCAGTTGCTTACCTCACGGTGAGAGGGTCAGTCGTCGCCCTCGTCATCGTAGTCATCATCGTCGTCGTCATCATCGTCATCGTCGTCATCGGCCGGGATGCCGCAAAGCTGTCCGCGATACGAGCAGTCGACACAGCCGTTTTCGAAGACACCCTGCAGTGTCAGCCGACCCGTAATTCCCTCACAGGATCCGGATCCGGCGACGACCGTCTCGATGGCACTCACGAGCCCTTCGACCGAGGCGCCGGGCATCGTGGGGCGAGGACCGTCGAACGAGAACGCCGACGTATCCGCCAGAATAAGCGCACCTTCGCAGAAACGCTTCGGCGTCAAAGTGATGACGCCCGTTGACGCATCGACGTTCGGGGGCGCCGGCAACTCTGCCGGCGGCATTACCGCGTTGTTGTAAGGAACCGACCCCGTTGCGAAGTAGCGGATCTTGCCCTTCAGCGATCCGGTGAACCGGCCCTCTGTGCAGAGCAGGCTGGGACAGGGAGTCCCATCCGAGTACGTCGTTACCGCGGTCGAAATCACGCGACCTTTTACGTTCTGGCAGTCGGCAAGCGCGCTCGCTGAACTCAACGCGAGAAAGACGCAAACGACAACCAGGCTGGACAGTTTAGCCATGTAATTTCTCCAATGTGTGTGCCGCGGTTATCGTGCGAACGCACGCGCGGCAGATAGGAGCTA